>Ga0123342_1000625_pt1 | contig 56809 bp, 35 predicted proteins | sample Turbeawhitnodule_FD_89960 | JGI IMG/M metagenome (GOLD analysis project Ga0123342, IMG submission 89960) | Root nodule microbial communities of legume samples collected from Mexico - Turtle bean Mexico white nodule | ecosystem: Host-associated > Plants > Roots > Nodule | place: Mexico: Nepantla...
ATTATAATGGTTGTTTAAAGCTGTACAAATCAAATAAAATCAAATCACTAACAAATCTCTCCTAATAAATATAAATGGAATCTGCACTTAATTACAGCATAATTCTCCTGATTATGCAACAGACTATCTATATATATATATATATATATATATATATAGGTGGTCTGATAGTGGCCCGATAGGCCCATAAAACTCTCAATAGGATAGACTCTAAATGTCTCTAATACCATATTAAGAAGTGAACTTTAATCATAACACAATCTTACAAAACTGGTTTGTAATTTGAGGTTTGCACCTACTTATATATTATAAATTTATCTTATTTCTATTCGATGTAGTAGGATCTCTAACAATAAGCATGTTTTCTAATCGAATTATGGTAGTATTCTTTAATGGAAAACAAGTTTCTGGGGTCTAGTATTCAACCTGGGAAGAGATTGAATTACCTACAAAGTAGCCACTGTTTGATACAGTATCATGTCTGTTGCACATTGCAAAAATTTGTTAAATGCATATCCATTGACTTAGAAATACGAAAGATAATGCTGGGAGCCACTTAGTCCGAAAATCGGATAGGGTTGATTGAAAACCTCAAAATTGTGATGATTGATGACAATATTTGATGCAGTTGAGTTTTACGAAGCCTTTCTTGGTGATTTAAGAGTCTAATTGCATGCCAAATAGTGGATTTTCACCTTGTTTTGGAATCACCCAATTCTGAGTTTTGTAACATGAGTTACATCCACACCTTAGTTAGGTCCGAAATTCATTGAGGCTAAGAAGAATCCTCATCAATATCAAAAGTTGTGCTATACATGTTAATCTCTTGATTAAATTAAGCAACATCCTGGAACTAGGATTTATCTATTGATCTGCCTTGAACTCATGGGATCAAGGTTACTGCATGGAATGGGTTTTGATTGGTGCTATTGTGCTTTTTATGGACTTCAGGTTGATAGTGTTAAAAGAAGGAAAAATGTTAAGGTTGTTCAGCTTAATTAGGTACAGATCAAAATATTGGTTGAGAATGTTAAATGTAAATAATCAATACATACTTGCTTGGCAGTAGGGCTGTTCACGAGTTTACAATATAATTATTTGATAGTTGTATCAAAATGTAATTGTAATCTGGTTGGATTAATTCAGATTTGGTAGAGCAATGAATCCAATCCAACCCAACTCAACCCAAACAATTCTAATCAGGTTGAGAAACGGGTGTAATGAAACACAACCAATGAACACCTCCTACTTGGTAGTCTTATGGTCTTATATATTTATTTATTTTTAGAATTAGGTGCATTTTTTTTTTCATTTCCCACCCTCTTGCCCTACAAATTTTACCAGTTATTTGGGAACGCAAATGCAATATTTCCTTTGTTAACCATCTTTACATTCTACCTTCTGTTCCAAGGATGATTCCCAAGAGAGGGGATGATATTTTAATGTAGCTCAGTTTCTTTTACCAAGTAGGCATAAAGACAAAGGAATCATACATCTCTTGCATGTTTGTTTCTTTTCTTCTTTCTATATGGCATTTGTCAAAAATGAATGGCATCTTTCCAGCCAATCCTTTTGATTTTTGTTATTCAAAATTTGGTGCATCCAACTCGGGGAAGTTCTTAACTCTGTGTATATGTACTGCTTTGGTTTGGATCCTCATTTGCATTAATATTGAACTTTTTCCTAGACAGAGAAATGATTTCTGTTGTAATCCTTGAAAGCAACTTGAGTCAGCAGGTAGTAGGCTAATGACAGACTCTCGCATTCACTGTGGGTGTGTCCTTATGCCCTCTGAACTCTTTGAATTTGCATGGTAGATGGCTTTTTTTATCAAATGCAGTGTTTACAGAGTGCTGGTTGACGGGTTCCTCTTTGTGTTTCAGAGTATTTCCTTTGAAGAAAGCTGCTGAAGAAAAGACTCAAGCAATGCGTGCAGCTGCTGCAGCCAGTTTTAAGTCAATGCTTAAAGATCGTGGGGATATATCTTTCAACTCACGTTGGTCCAGGGTATGTGTGTTGTAAATTAGTGTTGACATTTTATTTCTGCTTTTTAGATGCAGGATTTGAAACGCATTCTAGTGCTGAGATAATATTATGTAATTTTCTTTCAAGATGACAAACATGCGAGCTTGTGTAATTTTTTAAGTTGTCTCCTTATGAGTTAATTTCTTAACTTATACATGTTAGATCTCGGTCATTAGTTTTTACTCGAGTTGATGCCTGAAAAAATGGGAGGGATCAAGTCTTACTTCACAAGTGGCTGTGTTTTTTTTTGGATTTGAATGAAATGTTTTGGGTTATATGATAGCAGGCTGAAAAGTTTGTTTTCTATGCTACTGAGAATGATATTGGCTGTAACAAAATCAAGTGTTGATTTTCTCAATAATCATTATTTATTTAAATATCACCGTCTCACACGTACAGGGGCTCAATATATTCGTAATTGTTTTTAGGGGTATATTAGCAAGCTGAGATGCTCTTGGGTACGACTTGCTAATGTTCTTTTTCTGATTGAGCCTTTCTAATATCTTCCTTTTAAAAAACAAGGAGGATATGTTAGCAAGTGTTGGAATTAGGAATATTTTAGGAGAATAATAACTTCTTTAATGTTTATTGTTCCAAGTAGCCTATATATACTCATGGTATAGCTAGGGTCAATGAATCTTAGGTAATTGTGGTATCTTAAATTCTTCTCTCGTTAGATTCTTTGGCATTGATTATTTTTGTAGTGCTCCTGAATAAGTTCATTATGCTGGGCAAAAAAACAATCAATCACATTTAGAAAGTTTTCCTTTCTCATTTTCTCACAAGCTTCAACTTCAGATTTGTTAATATACTTTCAAAGTTTGATAATTAACTCGTTTTAGAAACAAGTTTTAGTATACATGTAAGTGTAACTTTTGAATGTGGCATATGGATTTCTCAAATTTTCTGTGACTTGTTCTTCCTAATCTATAATCTTCTGTGGATACAGGTTAAAGAAAGTTTAAGGGATGACCCAAGATATAAATCTGTGAGGCATGAGGATAGGGAAGTTTTGTTCAATGAGTATTTATCTGAACTGAAAGCTGCAGAATACGCCGCAGAAAGAGAGACCAAAGCTAAAAGGGAGGAGCAGGTATCTGCCGGTTAATATGCAATGATTGCCTTTTTAAATGAGCAAATAAGTTGCTTAATAGAAACGAGAATAGCTGTCATCTACTCTTTTTCCGTATTATCATTGTTATTGGTGCCCAGTATGTTCATGGTGGGTAGAGGCTTCTGAACTGCACATTTTTAGCTCATTGGAAGTGTACTTTTGTTGTAGTGACTTTTATTTTGGGTATTGAAGTGTCTTTTATTCATTATTTTTCTTTTTTATAATGGTCTTTTTTCCAGTTAGTTCATGAATGTCGGTAAATAAATAAGAAGTCCTTGAAAGTAGTTTCCTTTTTTAAATATTCATCCTTCGTTTCAGATAGGTCCCTACATATTGTCATTGAAATGCAATTTAGTCTATACACTAAATTGTATTTTGATGATAACACACAATGACTAAATTGCATTTTAATGGTGAAATGCACGAACCTACTTAAAATGAAAGATGAATGAGAGATGGATGTTACTTTCAGGGACTTTATTTTAATTTATTTTAACTCCAGGACTAAATTGAAACCTCTATATATACTTTCAAGGACCAAATTGACCTTCCTACCTATTTATTTTTGTATAGATGTGCTCCCATAACAACTCATTTTCATTACTTTTTGTGATGTATTGATTTTATAAAGCAAGTTACAGGAAGTTGCAACTATTTTACAGGACAAGCTCAGGGAAAGAGAACGAGAGCTGCGCAAAAGGAAGGAAAGAGAAGAACAGGAAATGGAGAGGGTGCGACTAAAAATTCGAAGAAAGGAGGCAGTTACTTCTTTTCAAGCTTTACTGGTGGAGATAATCAAAGATCCTCTGGTATAGATTTCTTTTTTGTGGAAGGGCTACGGAAATTGTTTTCAAAATCTATAATAATCAACTTAACACTATCCCCCAATCTGAAAGGATTAGAATGTGTGTAGTGCCTCTGGATTTACCTTACTTTTGTTGAGTAATGATATCTTCTCGGCTTTATTCTCCCATTTCTGGCTCATCGCAGTTCAGTACCATCTTGAATGTAAGATTAATGTGCATTCCGTAATTAGAAGGCTTTTATTAAAAAATAGATGAGAATTAGATTAATGCGAGTGAGTTTTTCTGACACTTGATTGCTTAAGATTGCTCACTTGTAATTTTCTTATTTACTAGGAACTTGGCTGATATTGATGATTAATTTTATCCCATTTTCTTTTATTAATGTAAAATTAATGGCATTTATGTACTTTGTTCTTAGGCATCATGGACGGAATCCAAGCCTAAATTAGAAAAGGATCCTCAAGGACGCGCAACTAATCCTGAACTTGATTCTTCTGATACGGAAAAGTTGTTTCGGGAACACGTGAAGATGCTTCAGGAGGTAAGTGAACAATATATGAGGTAGTGGTTTTGTTTGTATGCCATTCACTTATATGTCCCACTCCTAACACCGGTGACCATTGTGATTTGGCCAGCGATGTGCTCACGAGTTTAGAGTTCTGATAGCTGATGTATTGACTTCCGATGCTGCATCTCATGAAAATGACGATGGAAAAACAGTGCTTAATTCTTGGTCTACAGCGAAGCGAGTTCTAAAATCCGATCCAAGATATAACAAAGTTCCAAGAAAAGAAAGAGAAGCATTGTGGCGGCGGTATGCAGAGGATATGCTGCGGCGCCAAAAGGCATCTCATTCACACGATTCCAGGGAAGACAAACATAGTGACGGTAGAGGTAGAAATCCTCTAGAATCTTCCAAATATCCATTGCAATCTGGGAGATCGCACGACCGAAGATAATTCTTTTTGTAACTCCTCTCTTACTCTTTATCAATTCTCCCTTTAGTTTGACGTTAGAACATAATTATATATTATCAAGTTGGTACTACTGTTTACACTTTCAACATTATTGAGAGCAGTGCCCCCATATCCTTTCTCACTTTTCAAATCACTTTCTTCCCTCATTCAAACCAGATTATCCTCTCCACGCGGTTAATCAATGATAAAGACATTAAATGGTAAACTTTCTAATTTATTTTTATGTCACTTTAACTATTCCATTTATTTTAATTATAACATAATTTCATTGTCAATTAATTTGAGTTGGAATATATACTTGGGTCATTTTTTTAATTTAAATGTTCAAATCTTCAATATGATGTTCGTAATAAATATGCATTTTAATACTTGTGCATGTATTCCTCCAACTCAGCAAAAATCATATTTATATATTTTTAAAATCTTAAAACTCAATTATATAATCAAATATGTATTACTGATTTAATTTAATGTTATATTTTGTTTTAATGGGAAAATACCTTACTATTTTTTTAAAAATTTGTATACTTTGGTGAATAAATAGAAGATATGTACTATTTTTACATTATTGTTTGTTATTAATTAGAAAGAGTTATTAAAAAATATTTTTTTATGAAATAAAATTATATATATGAATAAGACTCACTGGTCTAAGTTGGTCCAATTTTTTTCTCCAACTTCATAATTTTTTCAGGCACCTCCATAAATCTTTTAATTTCAAAACTATTTTTCTACAGAAGATGGAGGGTTTATTTTTTTATTTATTTTCAAATTATATAATTTGTATATTTTCCAAACTCTATAATTCTAAAGTTCGTAGATTCGAAAAACGAAATACTTATTTTAATAATTAAGGAACTTATTACACATAATATTAAGTAAATGATTGATAATATTTCTACGAAGTTATATCAAATATGATGGGATAGAAAGAAGATATTCGTAGGTGGGAAATATTTCTTTTTATCATTAGGAGGGGAAATGTTTACCTGATATAAATTAAATTCAAAATAAAAATGTTAGTTTCATGCTAAATAAAAATTATTTATATATGTATATATATCATTTCAATTTTAATATATTTTTGTCACAAAATAATTTTCTCCAAAAAAGTTAAGAAAAACATGGATTATTTACTCTAATTTAATTTATTAAAAATTTGACGAAATTTCCATTATACAAAATTTATATATAAAATTCAACCTAATGGAAGAGAAAGTGTTAAGAGAGTGGAAACTGCAGAAGAAGGAGCGGAAAAAAGGTCATAAATCACAGATTGAACACCTTCGATTCCGGGTACGTACTCTCATTTATTATTTGTTTACTTCTCCAACGGTGTCGTTCAAGTTTTGTGTAACGTTGCTTTTGTTTTTCTTATAACTGGGAATTGTAACGAACAAATCCCTTTTCGTTTGCGTTTACCGTCTCTGTGTGAAGAAGATTTCCCCTTCGACATAACACTCTCTGTTGATTCTTTTAATTTCATCATATGTGGATTGATTGGTTCTGTGTTCTTGGAAATTTGTATTTCTGTAATGCCACGCATATATGTTTGATTGATTTTGTGTTCCTCCACTTAATAATACTTGATTTGATATTTTTGCTTCTGGACTTTGTATTGTGTTATTGGGATCCTAATTATCGTCCAACTACTTCATGGATGCCCACTGCCATGTCTTTTCCTGTGCATCCTGTAATGCCTACTCCAGGAAATCCTGACCATCCTGGATTAGCATCATCTTCTATAATATCCATCAATTCTGTTCTTCCGTCTACAGGAACAGATTCTTCCTCAGCTGCATGCATTACTGAGGAAGCCATGGACAAAGAAAGCCGTGGACATATATAACTTCCAAATTGCAATATAAGATTTCTTTATTGCAGGATGGTGCGAAGATGTTGTGCAGACATGTATAACTTTTCCTGAATTGATTTTAGCTTATAGAAAAGCTCAATGCATTATTTTAATAAATTCTTCTCTTATAAGTGCATTGTAAGAAATTTGTGCAAATTAGAGCATACTATGTTTTGAGAACTGCAATGGAGTTTGAAATAGCGTTGGTTTAAAATACACTTCAAACACTGGTTCAATTGGATTCCATATATTGGTTCCAAGCAAGAGAGTTTGTGATATATGTATGGTTTAAGACTTTTAAGTATTATATTTAATTAGATTTGTACGTTCTGTGATATTACTATGACTATTTGCTTGTCTCTGATGTTTATCTGTTGAACGCAGACAACCTTTCACTGTCAGTGGTTTGAGCTCAAGCAACATCAAAAAATGCTTCTGGACAACAATGCGATTCAGGAAACCCATTATGAGGTTCTCAATGTCAAAGAAGATGCAAATTATGAAGAAATTCGTGCCAGTTATCGCAGTGCTGTACTCAGCTTCCATCCTGATAAGCTATTGAAGACATCAGAGACATCTAGCAGTAATCAAATAGATGGAGAGAGATTCCTCAAAGTACAGAAGGCCTGGGAAATTCTGAGTGATTCAAGCTCTCGCTCGTTTTATAATAACGAGCTTCGAAGAACAAGGCAGGATTTCTTGGCCGCCGAAGTTGCCGAAGATTTGAGCTTAGATGACATGATGGTTGAAGATGCTGGAGAAGCATTGGAACTGTTCTATCAATGCCGATGTGGTGATTACTTCTCTGTAGACTCATTGGAATTGAAGAAAATGGGATATTCCTTAGTGAGGGAAGGAAGTGGGATATCTATACTCAATCTTGATACTTTACCAGGTTCAGTAATTCTTCCATGTGGATCTTGTTCCTTAAAAGCTCGTCTCCTAATCAGTATGGATGACAGTTGAAATCAAATCATTACCAATTTTTTTGTATGAATACTGAGATGGAATACTGCCTTTAATTGGGTAAATTTCCTGGGGCAGAAATCTGGAATAGAACGCAGTGATATTTGTTTCAGATTAGCTATACCAAGTAAGTCACCTCATCAAACCTAAAAAGCTTAGACACGGCACGGACACGGAAATACGGTTAAACTGAAAATTATAGGACACGTGATACGGCTATATATAAATTAAAATGTAGTAATATATTTTGTTATATGAAAAAAAATCAAGAAAAACATAATGTTTAACTTTTACTTTTTGGAGATTTTAATATTTTGTTTGAGATTTTATCTGAGATTTAGTGTGGAAGAGAAGAGGTCTTTAAAACACTGAATCGCGTCTTTTTTTTTTTGGCTTTTCTGGCGTGTCCAAGGAGGGAAACGTGTGGCGTATTCAGAAAGAGGGTCGTTTCCGGCTCAATAAAAAGTGTCTGACACCGCATCGGACACGCTTTCACCGCGTGTCCGTGTCCGTGGTGTATCGGAAACACTGACGATGCTTTTTTAGCCGTATCCGCATCGTAGGTTCAATGGTGTTAAATTTTATCTTTTTTTTTTTTTCATCAAAGAGATGTTAAATCCTGCATTTTAAACAACTTGAGATGGGATAGCTAAACCTATAAGAATCTCGAGTCAAACGCTTTTTTTTCATTCACTGTATTATACAATGTCTGCAGAAGTATACACATGCAGGACTAAGTAAAACAGATTTTCAAAACATTCATAATAATACAGTATACATTCAATCTATATTTGCAAACTAACGATTATTGTATACATGAAAGTTATTAGTTTATGCAATAAATCATAAATTTCTTTTCTTTAGTGCCAATAGTCTAGACCACCTTTTATCAACCGAAGCCTGAGTTTCTCCAGTTATATCTGAAAAAAAATAAAGATCATCAATAAGCATATCTTAGAAAAATTCAAAAGATTCGAAGAGTAATGAATAACAACCTCGGATCGCCAAGAAAATTTCAAATAATAAAAAAAAAACTTACATTGTATTGTACCCTCAGTTTTCTCGCATAATTCCGAGCAAGAGTCCTGCAAAGTTACAAATAAATATAAAAAAATCTAAAACCCAATCTGTAAAAACATTATATGCAATGCTGCTAAATATACTTTTACTGCTGAGGTTAGCCGGATGGCATCTTGTACGAGAGAACCAAGATCAACTTCGTGTCCAGGTCTAACATATATCACCTGTGTTGAATGAGTAGTTTTGTTAGACTGCCCTTAATTATTTTGGCAACAGTATTAAACATCACGAACAAATCAATCTGAGATGTAAGTTGATACTGTTTAAACAGACTAATTCTTGTGATATGTGTAAATCTCCTAAGATTAACAGTTTTCTCCAAAATAAGGTTAAGTAAAAAGCATTCTCTCAAATAATGGAATATATAAAACTAAAGAATGGTATAGATAAAACTGGGTAAAATAAAAGTTAAATATGCTAGGAGTCTCTTTAAATATAAGTTACTAAGTTTCTATTGAAAGTTTGAAAAACTTTAAAATAATTTAAGAATGGTTTGGATGAGCTTGTGTACAAGAACTTCTTAGAAAAGAAAAATATGAATAAAGAAATAAAATCATTTTTTTATAAATTAAAATTAACATTTTTAAAAACATGTAAATTCACTTTCTTTTTTTTATATAAATCCTTACAGAAAAACTCCTCCAAATGAGACACGAGCCTTTTGAAATAGTATAAAAAACTACAACAGAATTTGGTGGTGAGAATTGAACGGGTGAACTTTTTCAAAATTGATAATAATTTAGAGCAATTCCGAAAAAGAAAAGATAGAAAGGTTGAAGAGGGTAGTTACATTAGGGTCATCTCCAATTTCAGGTAGTGGTAGCTTGCGTTCATCTTTAGGTGCTATAAGAACCCATACGTTAAATTTTGCATCAATCTGTAACAGTAAAGGCAGAATCAACCATGGAACCATAGAATATGTTTAACACCATAGTCAATAAATAGTATTTCACAATGTAGATATCATTTACGAGGTTTAGACACTTCTATTAAATGATGTGTCTGTATCGTATCGGACATCGACACTTTACTATACTCGTAGGACACATTGGTGAGTCAAATTAAAAAAATATTTGTTAAATCTCTAACAATTTTAGTATGGGTTTAAAACAATTTTAAAAAAAAGAAATATATTAATTTTTTAGAAATTCAAATTTATTGTATAAATTTTTATTATGATTATAAAAATAAGGAACAAATCTTAAATATTTTTCTACTAAAAAAAATAAAACATACTTGTGTACATTTTTATTGTCAATTTATATAATTTATAATTATATAATATATAAATCTGTTATATAATATATAAATCTGTTGTATTTTTGTATTCTATATTTTAAACATTATACGTAACTCTAGATTCTTGTATTCGTGTGTTTTATGTGTTAGTGTTGTACATAGGATATGATATATCTTCAACATATCAATTGCAACAACATTAATTAATTAATACATAGTGATGATGGAAGAAACAAATACCTGTCGGCAATAGGGAGTAGAACAGTTGCTGCACTTTCTAGTGAAGGATGTGGTGACTTTTCCATCCACGGATAAACCAAAGCTAGCATGCTGCCATTACCATGTACTAAACAACTTCAAAACCTGAGTCTATTCATTCTACTCACCAATGAAGATAGAAAATACAATTCCAGATAGAGAGGTGAAATCATGTTTCAAAATGAAATTAAAAACGAATGTGAAATCCACTGACACCTGGGAGTGAAATGTTTGGAAGCACCTTTTGGACGGTGAGATTGATGAAAACTTGTGCATTCTTTTTCTTATGTGAGTTATCATCATCTTCAATCAAATCCTGCAAGTCTAGGTCGTGCAAAGAGACCAGATAATCACTTGTCCAATCCCCACTGTATCTGCCATCACTTGGTGATATTGTGATCAAACGCCGAGCAGCCCTGCTGGTGTTCTTCCCAATCTACGTTTTGCCACATCAACTAAATAATACTGCCATTTAAGGAGTAAATGCCTCCACCATCTTGTTCCTCAGAATATACATACATACATACATATATATATATATATATATATATATATATATATATATATATATATATGGAACAAATTAGAGAAATAAAGGAATTAATAGCAAGTTACCAGAGGAGAGTTGAAGTCATCCTTTCTTTTGGAAGAAGCAGTGACAGTGACAGTGGCATTATTGTAACAGTGAATCCGAGAGAGCAACCTGAAGGTGTTGAGCTTATCTATGGATTGGTATGGATTGAATATTGGATTGGAGCTTCTTGGCGATACCAAATTTCCTGCATTTGCCATAACTCTCTGGAGTTTAATCTAAGACATCATGGGATATTTGACGCTTGTATGATGACCCAACCTTATCTTGATGTGTGACTGGTGTTTATGCATCGTATGCAAAATTGCAGATGTAGTTTTCCAAGGACACAAAAGACTTTTCTCACTAATCTTGCTTTTATCATTTCATTCTTGAAGGGAGTTTTCATTTTGATTTTCACCTTATTGCTTTATCATTTTGAAATCATTGAAATATAGAAATTGCTTAATTTGATTTAGAAATTAATTTTGTATTTACAAATATATACTTGAAATGTATTTGGAAGTCAACATTCGTACTTGAAAACATTTTTATAAATTAATTGAATGAAAATCAGTGGTTTCTTTACCGTCTTTATTCGTAAGGGGTAAAATGGATAAACTTTGAATAGAAAAATTAACAATTCAAACAATCAAAACTAATTAAATCATTTGTTATATTCGTAAGTGGACCATGCTATATGCTGTATAAGCCTCATGCAGATAACTCAGCGAATTTGTTCATTTTCTCCTCCAAATGGGCATCTGTAGATTAAAAGACCACTCAACACGCCATATGTGCTTTAAGTACCCATTTCTAATCAAAACTTTGGATTTCTTACCCAAGCACATATTTTCCTACCCCCAAGACTAGTTCTAATGAATCACGAATGTGGAAGTTATTTTCTACAGTATATGCATTTTACAATTCTATAATTAACAAGGGCATCAGAAATGTTATTGGTACAGTAAGGATGGTCAAAAAATGGCAATCACGGCCAATTTAAATGTCTCGTTGCATCCTCACTCAAGTTCCAAGCTCCTTCTGCCATCTCATCATGTAACTGTTTCCATCCCCAACTTGAATATCCCAAGAAAAACCAGTAATCCCCAACTGGTTGATTTGCTGACTTCAGCTCCTCAATTTTACGAATTGTCGTTACTTGATCAAGCAAGTAAATTCCAGGCAGGATTTCAGGTAAATGATTTCCGGAAACTGTTCTAGTTAAGGATAAAAGAGGCATTCCAGTTTTCATTACTGGACCCCCAAGGGAGAGAGGGGCCTCTTTCAATTTTTCCAATTCTTCTTCCAATTTAGGCAGAGAACTCCATTCTATATGTTTGTTGAGGATAAGACCTTGAAATCCAGTTACTTCATTGGCTGCAACAATGAGAATCTTTGATGCATCAAACGGATGAACCCCCAAAAGCTTTTCTGTGGCAATTAGAACTGAACCAATCACCACGTGAGGCAATGCTTCATGCAGTCCATTTGTTGCGGGTGAACTCATTGGGTTAGGTCTAACCACCTGGTCTAGCATTCGGTCATGACCTGGGGCTCCATGATATTTGCTGTGTGATTGAAGCAGTTCTGGGTTGAGATCAGTTAGCAAAGCATCATATAAGTTTTGATTTTTGCCTGCTCTTTCAGATTGCCAAAGAACTGCCACTGGAACCATGAAACAAAGTCAAGAATAAATTTGTACTACCATAGTAAATGTTAAAGTTAGAAGAAATAGAAAACAGGGAACTATTACAAGCAAAAGTTGAAAGAAGATACACTAGCTACAAGTCTATCACTCCGCTGTCAAGTTCATCTAAATCTAGATATAACCTCACAAGTCTAAGTAGATACTAGGAACCAAAATGGATAGGAAATGAGGATGCGGTGATGAGTCAATGATCATCAGTATCCAATCAAAGTTTGACGCCAAAAGTAATTGATTCATATGCTATTTGATAAATTATATATACAAAAATACCATATCACAAATGAATGTTTACCTTTGTCTCTGATTAGTTTATGAAAGTTACTTCCGTGCTCAGCCACAAATTTCATAACACCAATTACAGCCATATCTCCTTCATAAAGAAGAGGTTTCTTCTTTTCTGCTGGAAATAAAATTAGAGCAGGATAAACTTCCCTCTGCATATTAAATGTACAACAAACAACTTTAAGTCCAATACTTTCAAGAGTATAAAATTTCAAATTGGTAGGCCATACAATTAATTATTTCAATACAATGTTGTTTCAAATAAATCGTAGCTGAGATTCATCAATTTCTTCATAGTATCCACTAAAAATAACACAATGGAACAAGCCTTTAGTATATGCAATGCAACTTAATTAATCCCATCTCAAAATTTATAATTCCAATTTGTACATGCTTCTGCTTCAAATGAGCAACACCTGTACATGAAAATTATTGCTACCTAACGAAGCGGAAAAAACTTTTCAGAAAGGCATTGATGTCTTTTAATGCTTATAGATGTCCAAGGCAACAAGGATTTTGACAGAAACTAGTTCAGGTTGAGCACCGATTCATTTCATTGCTATTCCAAATATTCCACTGAATGAAAATTAGCCTGCCGACACTGCTTACTGGATTCCTTTTTGATATTTCAAAATGCACAATATCAGTTGGACTTTCTATTTTTAGACTTTGGATACAAGTTAAAAAATAACTGTTTTCCTAATTTAAGCTTCACCATTGAGAAGTTTCTTTATTCAGTGGTTGAGGAATGGGGTGGGGGCGGCGGTCTACAACCAGCATCATCACCGTGTAAGCCCAAAATTCGAAAAGTTAATCATAAAAGTACCCATAAAATATTCATCATCTTCATTTGAGCCAACAATAATGAATTAACAATAGAGATGAGCAATACATTGCTGAACAAGTACAATCCACTAACAAGCTCAAAATGCTCACGAAAGTATGAAATAATGCATAACAAATATAAGGTTGAACATATAATTTAACACATTTTTCTGTAGCAAACTCTCAATTAGGGCCTTACACGTAAAAACTTAATAAATCAGTCCCTATATCCATAAAACATTACAGATTTGGTCCCTGCCACCTTTACTCTTTTAGCATTTTTTATTTGGTCCTCATACATATAGTGAGTTCTTAATTTAATCACGTTACATGTAGCATGTTCTTTATTTGACCCCTTACATGTAGGATCTATATTAAGAATGTGCAACACATTTAAGAATGTGTTACACATACTTGAGAAAAATACAAAGGAATTAAAATGAATTTGAGTGAATTGGGTCTCATATCTATAATAACTTTGGATACATCAAATAAAATGTATGTGAGGGGAGAGAAGAGAATATGATAAGATATATATAGGATCTAAGTACAACACAACACCTTTACAATAAATTCTATTTAAGACTATATTAGGAACTTACAAAGGGTAATGAAATGAGGTGTTTTAGAAAAAAGGAGATGAGAGAACAAAGAGATATCACCAGAGATATGATAAGATACACCTGAGTCAATTATTCATGGATTTTGACTCTCCACAAATTGTGAAATGCAAGTTGTTTACAAATTGGGAGTTGTAGATAATTGGGCTAAGTTGTTGGATTTCAACCTTAAATATTCTTGATGTTCTTCATTAGAGAAATTTGGCTTAGAACCTTCAGATTTGGAAACATTGGTTGTTTTGCCAGAAAACCCATGTAAAGAGCAATCGTTCTCTTGGGTGTGGCCCATTCTTTCACAAAATGTGCATTGAGAACATCCTCTACCACCACAAATTCCTTTTCCACAAGTAGAAATCATGACAGAAAACTCAGCATATTCTTGAATATTTTTACTCTTAAGACTTGGAACACGAAGGAGTCGTGTTGTCAAGTTTGCAATAGAAGGAACTTCTTGACCAGTTAAAATTTTATCTCTAACATGATCAAAATCCGAATTCATTGCACAGAGGATCATCACCAAATAAAACTCATCCAACTTCTTTTTTATCTCATCTAATTCCTTAACTTCCAAGAATATCTTCAATTCCTCAACTAGTGTTTGAGCTTCAGTGATAAAACACATCATCTCATCATCAGACTACTTGAGAAAAGCCAATCAATTAGCTCAATCGTAGAGGCATTGAATATCATTTGCAAAAATATTTTGGGTCTTTTTTCAAAAGGAATTACATGTTTTGAATGACATGAGTGCTCAAAATATTGGGCTCTACCCGTTGCCAAAGTAGAGCACAAAGCTGGAAATTAGTTTTCTTCCACCATTGAATTTGATCTGGTGGTACTGAACTCCTATCTTCTTCTAAGTGATCTTGGAAACCTTGGCCAAGGAATCAAAGTTCAACTAAGACAGACCAAGATAGGTCGCTTTTTCCATTTAATTTCTCAGAAGTCATGGGAGGAGTTCCGAAAAAAGAGTAGACAGTCCCTCTTGACAAGTTTAACAAGGTAGAGGTAGGGACACAATCCATTAATGCAATAGAGAAAGAACTGTCTTGATCAAAATAGTGCTCAAAAGATATATCTAGGAACTAAGTACAACACAAAGCACACAACACCTTACAATAAATTATATTTAAGACTATTTATTCTAATAAAGGACCGGATTAAAAATAAGCTTCATGTATAGAGGAGCATGTCAAGAATGTAGAAGGGACCTAAAGGAGGCAGAAACCAAATTTGTAACGTTTTGCATGTGTATGTGAACCAATTTAATAAGTTTTTGTGTGTAAGGTCCAGTGGGAATTTGCTACACACAGAGGGGATAATTTATGCAATTAATCAAATCATAAAAGCGAGACAAGGACCGAACGTATAGCTTTACACGTACCTGATCTAATGACTTCAGTATTAAATCACAGTCATTCAAAGTACAATCTAATAAGTAGAGCACTGGAAGCTTCATCATGACTTGATCAAAATTTTCTGCCATGTAATGATCAATTGTCAAACTTTTAGCTATTATGTCTGCAACTTCTCCCACAAACCAATTTAAATAACATCATCCAACATCAATCAAGTCCACAAAACAAAAAAAAGGATAAGAACCATTGGGATTCATGCTAAAGATCATAGGTGCAGAGTCACAATGGGTTACAAATTTGAAGTGAAAAGGTAAAATTCTGGGGTTGGGTAACACACAAGTCAATAGTATCAAGCAGTTGATGGCAATAATATGCACAACAGATACAAGACCAGCTAATTGCTGGCATAAAAGCTACTGACCAGTTTACTATAACTAAAACAACAAGCTTCTCACATTTTATCATAAAACCGAGACACAACAAAACTTGCTGAAAACAAACACCCTAAGCAAGCATCATTATCTGAATGAAATATGTGGTGGTACAGTGCAGAGACAAACAGAAACACACAGTCTTACCATGATCAGAAATACCTTCCATGTTCTGAGTTCCCCTGTTTAACATATCCACATAGCCCTTTATGGCCCGATATACTTCACGAACAACCATTTCCATTCTCTGGCAGAAAGAACACCAGTTATTGCTGAACAATATCAAGACATCTTTATTCCATGCATTGGAAGTATCTTCTTTGTTAGAATGATTAAAACCAATAGCAAGTTCAGAGAAACTATGAGCGGTGATTTGAGGTATAGAATCTATCTCATGAAAATCCAAGTTAACAAATGGAGGATGGATGGGCCCCTTTTGACCTCGAAGTACATATTCTGACCGCTGATATGGATGTAGGGTTCCATTAAGAAACTCAGAAAGAAAATCATATAGTGAAGAAAAGTTGAAACTTTTCTCACCGGGGTAAACATAATGTTGCTGCTGAATGGGATCAACTAGAACCAAAGATGGAACTCCAAAACCACCTGTGAGTCTTTCAAGTAACTGATAATTACCATCAGAATAGAAAAATGAACCTTTAAAACCAAGAACATGAGTCAGTTCTTCCTCATAATTGTTTCCACCCGAAGAATCATCTGTATCTGATCTCACAAATTTGGCAGTAGAAAGTTCATAATCTGCTACAGATTCCCCAGGCTGCACAGATATTTTCTCTTCATGTGAGATGATAGAAGGTCTATTCACTTCATCATGCCGAGAAGATAGCTCAGTCGATTTGGGATTTTCCTTAACCTCTCCAGAAGATCTATATGGATCTCCATCCAGCATCACAGTATCTGCATGGCCTTGTTCAGAGGTTTCTGTTGGAATTTGATTTGACTGAACTTCTGAATATGGTTGTTGTGTACTAGCTAACCTGATATCCATATCATCAGATAAAAGTTGGAAGCCTAAATCCTTTGCTAGGGAGCTTAGTTTTCTATCATTCTTTCGCTGGAGGAGATAGGCCAATATTTCATTCAAAGAACTCCCTTGAAGATCAGAAGGTACATTGTCTAAACTAACTTGCTTACCCTCATTTATAATCATGACAGAAGAAATCTTCTCTTTTAGTTTAATCTTCTGAGTTGGCATAGACAACTTTAACCTAGGATGTTCAGATGTACTCTTCAAACCATGATAGTATTTATCATCACTGTCATTATTCCTTTTACCTGCTTGATTCGCACTATGATGGTGTTGTGCCAATTCTCTAAAAGCTTCAAGAGCTCCCTTACTTTTACCCCTGGTTTCTGAGGATTCAGATGATCTATCAACAAATAGGAGTACATATGGCTTATTTGCTGGTAGAATGGGCTCTTGATCATATGCATTACCTTCCAGCTAAATGCAAAAAAAAAACAGGGTAAGTTCCAAAAATGGATGTATTAATTGAAAGAAGTATGGATGCTTGCGTATTGGTAGTGTGGCTTCATTAGTTAAATAAACTAGTCCACAACTATTATTAGGCATAGGATACAGGAACAATGGTGGAATATAAATTATGGCATATACTTCATAGTATGGAACAAAAGATAGAAAGGTTTTGTTCACCTCTTTAACACAATAATTATTCATCTGCAAAACATAGTTTAAGTCATCCTCTTCTTTAAGAATATTTGAACAACTTGAACATCCAGCTTGGTACTGAACCGCAAACCATGGGCCATAATCACCAACACCTAGGGACGAAAGCATTGACCTATTTGAAACCAGACCAAATCTGTTTCGCTCCGGAGGCAAGAAGAATTCTCTCACAACAGTCATGAATTTCAAGTAAAAAGAATGAAACCGCTCAAATTCTTCAGATGATGAACAAGGATGTACGACATCATGATTCCTATCCTTGGAGCCTTCCAAAAGACCATAATTTAACAAGGTAAATTCCCCTGGCCAAGGAGCTTCACAAAACCCTTTATCAACACCAAGTTCAGCCTTGCATGTGTCCTCGTCTGATGATTTGGAAAAAAAAAAAAAAAAACAGAAAATAATGAAATGAAGAATTTACTTGTTAACCTCGAGGTTTTTTAATTGACGAGCACTAAAATAATACCAGCCACCTTCTTGTTAGTCTTCCCCCTTGACACAGCCATTCTACTATTCCCTCTGCTAAGACCCGTTCCATGGTGATTCCCTGCAAGGAAAACGCCCACACAGACAATGACTACCTTCTGCTGAGTGCCCAACCATCAACACATTCCAAGTAACATAAACATACTTACTAAAAGGGAAACACTATATAATTATACAGATCCAGATTCCCTGAAGTCAAGTAATAATCAAGGAATCCATACATTCAGACAATAAAAACCATTGGATAAGTATCACACAACTTATAAAATATAACCATGATTTGAGTTGTTTTACTTAAAATACGCATCTAAAAACATAGATCAGTCAACCTTCAACTAACGGTGCTAGTAGACAAATGTGCAAACGCAAGAAATCCATCTCCATTCTAATAAGGGAAAACATATTTTTCCGCTCTCCAATTGGAATTTCATCATTCAAAAAATACTTATTGAACTGTGAACAACTTTCGCCCTGCCTAACTTCAATTATCAGTGTCACGGACATTATTTCAGAGAAAGACAAATGTTAAGGTACGGATTCGTGACATCAAGTTCGTTAAAACTCACCAAGCACGGTGAAACTATTTTGCGTTCCGTTATCTTTGGTACTTTTGGCGAGCAACTTGGGCGTCCAACCACAAAAATCAACGAGAACAGTGGCTTTGTCAGTGGAATCGAGGAATGCTCTTAAATCCAGAGGAGAATTGAGAGCAGTGAGAGGAACCTCCTCAGGCGCAAGGGATATATAAGGATTCAACGAGAACAGAATATTCTGAGCTCTTAATCTTCCACGATACTTATAAGACACAGAATAATGGAAATAAACGAGTGTTATCTCATCGGTAGCACCAATGGAATCCGCTAGAACCTTCTCGGTGTTTCTATGCATGAGCATGAGTTTGAGTGAGGCGAACTCTTTAGGCTTCGCGGAAACTGCAAGCGAAACGTCGTTCATGAGAGATCGAGCCTCGCCGGACCCTGCGGTTCAAAATCCAAATGAATTCATCAAACACGTTAGGAGCAGAAGAACGCGACGCAACACGTAGTGGTGTTGGTCGAATAAAGAGTGTCGATGAGTAGAGTTAAGTACATGGAAGCGCGACGAGGAGGAGGAGGTGATTATGGAGACGGATCTGTGAAGAGAAATTGTGTTTGGTGAGGATCTGCCATTGGAATTGGGATTGGGAAGATGATGAGCATGGATATTGGGGAAGAATGCATAACGACGCTATTGCTATGACAAACACGGTCAATGAGGTCAGCTTCATGGTTGTTCCTCTCTTTCTCACGGTTGAAGCTGCCGTGTGCAGGGTTCAGTGGAGTGAGTATCAGTGCAGTAACATCCACGGTCTCAGCTCACACTTTACACACCGGTGAGTACTATCGGTGGAACGGGTCGGGTTAACCCGGATTGGATCCATGTTCAGTTCAGACAAATGATAACAATATTCTGTTTGTTTTGTTTTGTTTTCTTATCCACCTTTCTATGCCAATGGTTTGGCATCTAACACTCTCGAGAATTTTTGTTTCAATTTAAGCACGTCACAATTTTAAAAATAGTCATTTTTTTAATAATCTTGTGTCTTCTTGATTTTTTTGTGCTTTTTTATTTATTTTAAATGGTTTAAAAAAATTGTGTTTTTTTCAATAATTTTATTTAGTTTTCAAGTTTTAAAAAGTATGTTTATGTTTATCTGTGATTTTTTTTTTCTGGCTGGGTGTGATTTTTTAATTTTAATTATTTAAAAAAATCCTGAATATAATTTTGTATTTTTTATAATTTTATATTATTTAATTAATTAAAAAAATAGAGTGAACTCAATAGAATACAGTTTAAAAATAAAATACAACAGTAGCAAATTCAAGTTTTAATTGGATTAACTAATGTTAGTAACGGTAGGTGTTATGAATATTTGAGTTTGCAACATTTAAAAAATAATCAAATTGCATTCTCTTAATTTTAATGTGTTTCATTAATTAGTTAAAAATATCTAAAATTATAAACAAAATTATATTCAATAGTTTTTTTTTAAATTTCAAATAATTAATTTTAAAAAAAAAAATCACACCTACTAACAACCAAAAAATCACAAATAAATATAAAAATACTTTTAAAACTTTAAAATTAAATAAAATTATTTAAAGAAAACCAACAAAAAATATTAATATTTATTCTTATATAATATTTAAAATATAAAATATAAAACTATGTATTCTTATATGTGGGAATATATTGTCAATATAATTTATATTCTAGACAACTCAACACTAGTTATTACCTACAAACGAAAGAAATTTGTGTGTAATAGAAAAAATTCATAGATAACACATTATTACATACGGATTACATAAAAAAAATTATATAAAATCGATGTCAATAGTTATTATGTACTGATTTTAAAAATTTGTAGGTAAATTCATATGTTCATATTCATGGATAATTTACATATAGATAAATTTTGTAGAAAAATACATATAAATAGAATTCATAACTAATTATATATGAAATTTTTTATGTAATTATCTACACATGAAATTCATAGGTAATTAATTACATACAAAAAAATTTGTACAAAATCTTCAGTTTAACCCCACATACTGCAACTTAATAAAATTATATTTTTCGTACTTGGTCATCATCGCATTTGCGTTGTAATTATGCATGTAACTTTCAAAACAATCGTTGTGAGAATCGACACGCCCAACCTCATACACTCATTGCTTATACCTCTCACTTACAACTTTTAACCAACAACGATTCATTGGTCTTTCCTTCTAAAAAAGGTCTAAGGGAGTGCATTGCGAGGTACCACAAAAGCAAACTCGAATAATGTTCGAGAAAATCTACTTTCAAAATATTTTTGTTCAAATTATGAATGTTTGTTATAAAATAGTAATTAATGTGTGTGTACAAAATAGTTGAAATAAACTAACATGTGTCTGTCTTGATCTATCATCAACAAAATCATTAGTGATATTTCGTATATGTGTTCGTTGAAATACTTTATCGACATGGACTGAGCGACCAAGCTCCTTTATCTGTATACAAAATATTTTACAAATCAAATAGCGGGTAATACATTTTAATCATAAAGATTAATACAAAAAGTTTACAAAAGAAGTCATATCAAATGAATGATGTGTTCATGCACATTGATGAACCCCCACTCTGCAAGCTCTCACCTTTTTTTCCAGATAAATGATTATTTAGTTGTATCACATTTTGATCGATACATAGGCATGTAGCACAGTCATGCATACAAACTATGAGTTTGCGAGAGAAAAATTACCAAGTATTATGCACGATATTTAATAATGTTTAATTTTCTATAGTTTTTTAAAATAATATACATTAATAACCAACTTTTTTTTATGAACAATCATATGAAAAATCTATTTTAATAATAAAATATTATATTGAAGTGAATTGATAGATAAAAAAAAATATATGATTATAAAACTTAAATGGATTATATGAGATTATGTGAAATATGGTTGTGAAAATATTGAGTTTTTTTATGTCTCATATATAAATGGATATTTCTATGAACTTTTTCCCACATTCATATGAAAAAACTTAGGTAAATCCTTTATAGGTCATTTATAAATTTTAAGATGTTTGGTAATATGAATTGAGATTCCTCATTAAGTGGTAGGTAAATTAAAATAAAGTCATTTATTAATATGATAGGTGTATTGTATAATACAAATTCGACACAGTTGCGAACTATTGAGATAATATTGGTGTAAGCATGACCACATCTCGACAATAGGAACTACATGACACAATCTCAACATGTCAAGAGTAACGTGTCACTACAATAAGTTAACCAAACATAATTTACTAACGACACTACACTTAAACAATTTCAAAATCGCAATTTAAAGAGTACTCGAGTCTTCTCCAAATATTATGAAAGTTAGTATAAACAAGTGGATATTCCAAAGTCAAATAGTTTTTTTCTGATCTAGAGAAGTCATATGCATAATTACTTCGTGAACTCTATTCTAACAAAAATATTCGTAGTATCATTGCGGTACTCCTTTCTATTTCGGGACAAAAAAACGAAAGAGATCGATATTATGATATAAACGGGATGAAGAAACAAGTAATTTTATAAGATGATAGCCATCTAAACCATACAATTAGGCACATACAGATTAATATAAGGTGAAATAAGTTTTAATCAAACCATTCACACACATATTTATATAGTCAAGATTTATTTCACATATCATCTTGTATACCTTCCATTTCCTTAAACTAAAACCCATCCAGCCTCAAAACATTTGGCTAAGAAGATTGAAAGACGAAGAAGGAGCTCAAAAGACTCTCATCTCAAGGAGAATTGATTATTGTCTGCTCTTTCATTTTTTTCTCTAGTTTTATAAACATTGTATAGAGTAGTATAAACTTTATTTTGGGTCATGTTTTGGACCAATTTTCATTGGCAATGTATTGGGTCAATTAGAGTATGGTGTAAATAGAAAAAGAAAAAGTTTAACTAGAGTTACAATTAAGTCTCTTTACACCCAATGCAACTCTATACATATAGGATGCACAAATACATTACTAAAGCGCAAATAGAAAACATGGAGTAACAAGGAAGACATGCCAAAAGACTACCTGTCTTCATGAGAACGGAGAAGATTATCTCCATTTATAGGATGACACTTGCCAACCTCTAATTCGAGAGGATTTGCTCCAATTAGAGAGTCACTTATCCTTTTATGTGTAGTTTTTAGGGTTAAAGTTTGCGCATTGATTGTGCATAACACTATAAATAAAAGTGTTAACCCCCTTGTAAAGAAGTTTTGAATAAACTATTGAATTGCTGTCCTGATTTCACCATCAACTAGTCTTTTGACTCACTCATTATTAGCCTCATTTGTAAATGTTATAGCATTTAACCTCTTGAGAATTGACTTAACCTCCCTTAAATTTCATTATCATTCTCCATACACAAATACCTATTTATTTATTTCATTCATTTTAGCCATAAGTTTCACCAAAATCCGAAAAAAAAAATATATAAAACAAAAAAATTCAAAATCATGGAAGCTAGGATTCAACCATTAATACGAAAATACTATTTATATTGTATTACAAAAATGAGGCAATCACGTTACTTAGAGTGTGAATTATGCAAATGAGAATATTTTTTTTTTTTTTTTTATATTTAAGACATTGTTTTATTTATTTATTTTAGTCAATATAATATTTTTTATATAAACAAGGGAAAATATTATTTTATTAAAACATAGAAGAGATTTATATAATTTATTAAAAAAGAGAGTAAAAAATGTTTAATGAGACATGAATGTGATTTATTAAAAATATAAATACAATACATATCTATTTAGTTTTTTAAAAATATGCAAGTATGTTACTTGGTACAATTTCTCATATTTTAAATTTTAAAAGTAACGAAGTGGACTTTAAGCCTAACTCAACCTCATCAAATCAGTTCATGAAATAAAATTTGTATTCACTTATATACAATAAAATACTCTAATATTTAGTCGATGTGAGATCCAATAAGTACAATTAGATTTGATTATACACATATCTATTTGCATCATTAAATTAATTAGTCACTAGGGATTTTTGTTGACACCAATTTGCAACTTAATTAAACTCCAAAAATCTTGAAGAAGGGCCCAATAGTATTTTCATAAAAAAGTAGTTATTACATAATATTTGGTGAAATGGACTTATTCGTCACTTGCAACTCGTTAGCATTAAAAAACACCAAGACACGAATGGATGAGTGAATGAATAGAGGATTCGGCGTAAGAGCTTTGCTCATTTCCTTTCGTAACTGTAACCCTCTTCCGCCGCCGCTACTCCCACTCTCCATCCCCTTTCGCGCCGCCAGATCTCTTAATTCTCCGTCGTCTTCCGTCGCAGCCATGCCCGGAGCCGAGACTAGCGATGTGGAGTGGCCGGCGAAGCGCGTGAGAGACACTTTCATGAGCTTCTTCGAAGGCAAGAATCACGTCAACTGGAAGTCCAGCCCCGTCGTCCCCTTCAATGACCCCACTCTTCTCTTCGCCAACGCTGGTACGTTTCTTGATGAGTGATTCTGTGTGTGGATTTTTTTTTTAAATTCTTCTTCAAGTCAAAGTGTGCCGTGCTGTATTTGAAATTGGAAATGGTCGTGGTGTCGGTAGGGGTTTTGACTTGAAATATGAAGTGATGTTGAATGCATCGTGTTAATTTGTTAAAATTATTCATGGTGAGAGAGGAGAGGGAGGGAGAAATGGTAGGTGTTAACGAGGTGTTTGTAGTGGAGAGTATTCATGTTTCATTGCTCTAATTTGTTGATAAATATATATTGATACAGATGTTCCGTGTTGGTGATGATAGTAAGTTAATAGCATTGCGTTGTATGTTTTTCGGGAAAAAATTATGGTGTTAAGGTCTATTTGTGATGTGATGATAGGTATGAACCAGTTCAAGCCAATTTTTTTGGGTACTGCGGATCCCAACACTGGCTTGAGTAAACTCTCTCGTGCTTACAACACACAGAAGTGCATTCGAGCTGGTGGTAAACACAATGATCTTGATGATGTAGGGAAGGACACCTACCATCACACCTTCTTTGAGATGTTGGGAAATTGGTCCTTTGGGGATTACTTTAAGCCAGAAGCCATCAGCTGGGCGTGGGAGCTTTTAACCGAAGTATGTTTTATTGGTTGGAGTTTTGTATTTTGCATCTTGAATTATGAGCCCACTTTGTTGTAAACAATGATATAATATTGTTATGTTAGATCACTATGCCAAGTGCTTTGTCCATGAGAATGGTATCTAATCACTAGCAGCTAGCTGTAATTAACTACTGTGCCATATAATGTTATTGTGCTTTCATGTCTGCTTAAATTGTGCCTTTCATATGGTGGTAAGTTGGTCTTCTAGTGTCCAGTTACACTTTTCATTTAGCAATCTTCCCATCACTATCACCAATACTTCCTACTTCCACACCATCAATTGCACCATGCCCACTATTAATGCATTGAGTATTTTTTCCCGAGGAAGAATGATATCGTGACTTAAATATTACGAATGATTTTGTTAGTGTTCAATTGCCAACTGCAATCTTGACATTGGCGATCACATTGAATGGCCTCTACTACTTGCTAATTCTGGATAAATTAACGATTGCATCCTATGAAAAAAAAATTAGAATGCTTAAACTTGTGTGTATAGTATTGCGCTACATTGCTAAATTGTGAAGTTGGTAGTCATTTGACTTCTCAATTTATATAATGCATAACTTTTGCTAACTTCTTTTTTGTGCTTCAGGTTTACAAGTTACCATCAGATCGCCTATATGCCACATATTTTGGGGGTGATGATAAGGCTGGTCTTGCCCCTGATTTGGAGGCTAGAGATATATGGCTAAAGTTTTTGCCTCCTGGACGTGTGCTTCCTTTTGGCTGTAAAGTATGCCTTCACTACGTCTTAAATTAAAAAAAAACAGAATCACAATGTTATTTCACTGACAGCTTGTTGCTCTATTTTTATCATGTGATGATAAATTATTTGCCATACTTAATGGGTAACAATGATCGCAGGTAGTTATCAGTGAGTAATAATTGAAATCATATTGTCAATAAAAAGATTATCCGGGCTTCTCAAATAAATGCTGGGACCATTTAACCTTTCCTTTCATTTAAGAAAATACCTAAAATGCAACTTTTTTTCACAACAATCATAAGGCATGCAAAATCTAAATTTAGTATTGTACTGTAATTTCTTTCTTAACGGAGTCTGCATATCTTACTAAATCTGTATATTTGGATAGGACAATTTCTGGGAAATGGGTGACACTGGTCCTTGCGGACCTTGCACTGAAATACATTTTGACAGAATTGGTAACCGTGATGCTGCATCATTGGTTAATAACGATGATCCTACTTGCATTGAGATATGGAACCTTGTCTTTATTCAGGTACTAAAAAGATTTACAGAGTGCCTTACTACCAATACTTTTTCTCCCCTCATTTATGTACTATGATAGATTGGTACTAGAATCCATTTTAGCATGCAGTCTGATTCTATGACCATGAATTTGTATGTATGTGACTATTTGTTTACATGGTGACAGTTCAATAGGGAGGCTGATGGCTCTCTTAAACCCCTTCCGGCAAAGCATGTCGATACGGGCCTGGGTTTTGAACGATTGGCCTCTATACTACAGAACAAAATGAGCAATTATGACACTGACGTGTTCTTGCCAATCTTTGATGGTATTCAGAGGGTATGTTGGTGAAGTCATTAGATTTTATAATAGTTCCTTTGTGTTTGATGGTATTCAGCGGGTAATTCTTGTAACATAGTATCACTAATCACTTTTATAGCAGAATGTATGTGCATGGTATCAAGTGAAGGGAGCATTGCCTAACCTATCTGGACCCATAGTTATCCGTTTGCATAAAGAAGTTCTATAGGAATGTTTAAGTATGTAACTGTCGTAAGTCTATAACAATTAACATGGAGTTAAATGTTGACTAGGATTATTGTTGATTCTGGGGCTTACACCCATTGTTCAGTGTTTTTTTAAGGCAATTTTTTAAGGTTTTACTTCCTTTGCCTACAGTGAATGTAAACATATAATTCACTGTAAGTTGAATCACATTAAATTGTGTCTTTTTCTTGTTTCCTGTTCGTGCACCTTGTGTCAGCACTATCTAGGTCATTTAGATAAACAAACTTTATTCCTTAAGCTTCCTCATTATCTAATACCATCGGACAACTACTTAATTTCAAATATCTATTTCAATAAATATATTTTTTGACCTTATATAACCTACGTTTGTAAATTGTTAATTTTACTTGCTGTCTTTAAATACTTATAGTTCCTACAGAGTTATTAGCTGAGTATATATGTAGTTACACATATAAGATTTTTTGTGTGTCATAGCATGCCTTTCCATGTGCTGTTTTGAAATCCTGTGAATGCTTTTATGGATTTGCATTTAAGATTTTGCATGTGTTCTTAATTTCCTTGTGCATGATTCTTCTTGTTAATATTTTATTGTTTTCTTTTAGTACTTCGATTTAATTTAATGTTTGTGACTGGAAACTGTTTGATATCTAATTTTGCTTTTGTGTAACCCATTTACAGGCAACTGGTGCCAGAACTTATTCTGGTAAAGTTGGACCTGATGATGTAGATAAAGTTGACATGGCATATAGGGTTGTTGCAGATCACATCAGAACTCTTTCTATTGCCATTGCTGATGGGTCTCGTCCTGGTATGACATTTTAGAACTGGTATTTTCATTGACATCGTGAGTCACAAAATGGAAGCTTTGAGTAACATCAAGTTTTTTGCCTTTCCCCTCTCGTACCTTAAGGGTGGCCTGTTCTTCATTGACAGGGTTGAACACTGTTGGTAGCTGCACTAAGAAAAATAAATTCCCTTAACCAATCTATTTTGGCTTTGGACATTTTGATTATTATATATCTGTAATACTAGCTGTAAAACATTTAGTCAGTGACTGGTTTCCATTTTTTAAGGTAACGATGGCCGTGAGTATGTTCTGAGACGTATACTCCGTCGAGCTGTGCGGTATGGACGGGAAGTGCTAAAGGCTAAAGAGGGATTTTTCAATGGGTATGTATAATGGTTAACAACTTTAATCTGTTGTCTGACTCCTGATGTAAAGCTTTGTTGCCAGCTATGATGCACGGAAATATATGTGTATTGGATACAACACATCCGATACAGCAATTTTCTCATTTTAAAAAATGTAGGATACAATACATTAAATTAAAATACATTTAAAGTATGTATCCATGCATATATAATTCGCAAAACAAAACAAATTATTAAAGTAGTGAGTTTAAGCCCAGCAGAATCTGACAAAATCGACTTAGTGAGAGGTGAGGTTTGTCTCTATTTATATACTATAATTTGACTTTATTTCTAGTTAATATGAAATCTCCAACATGAATTTTATTGTAATTTAAAAAAAAAATTAAAATTGAAAATCATTATTAAATATTATCCAAATGTATACACAAATAGTCAGAGTGCAATGCTTCTATAAACATTTGCTGTCACTTAATTCTGTGGTACTCAAATATCAAATCCTGAAAATGATTTCATGGAATAAATCACAAAAATTATAGATTTTAATGTATGTTAATGTTTGGAGTAATATAAAAATAAAACTGATGCTGGTTAAATATAAGACTACAAAGAAAAAATGACTATAAGAAAAAAATATGATTGTTATATACGTGTATGTGTGTTAGTAGAATGTTATATATGAGACAATTTTAAGAAAAAGGGGTTAGAGTGTGGGATCCTATTGCTATCTTATTCAGCATGGGGTAATAAATAAGTTGCGGACCCTCACCAATAAAGTCTTATATTGGAATAAGGTTCAACCCAAAGGACAATGAGAATTCATAAAACTTTGTTTTACCAATAAGCAGCATTTGTTTTGCATCCTGGTATCATATGGATTATAAAACATTTATGTGTGTTTGAGTAGTTATGCTAGGATACAATTGCAAGGTTATGGACTTGATCGAGTTCCACATTGGAAGTATGAGATTCTAGTGTGGGGTTTACTGGGCCTTGGATTCTTCAACTACAACAGCTAGCTTTTATGTTGGCATTGTAGTGTTAGTCTGAGACTACTCCAAGTGCCAGTGCTTAGCAAACCTACTGTGGTTGTGGAGCATGGTAAGATGCTTGGTTTCTATTGCAATGTATGGGGCCTGAGTCCCACATTGGAAGTATTAGATTCTAGAGTGAGTTTATATTGCTTTGGTTTCTGCAACTACAACCGCTAGTTTTTATGGTGTGTTTCTCCCTAGGTTCTTATCAAGTTAGGTTGGCTAATAATTCAGTTGTACTGCATTTTTAACCTTCAGCGACATCCTGACAGGTTGTCATAACCACCAGCTCATTTGATTTTTGTCTTACATAGTGATCAGATTCTGTAAGATTGTTTGGGAATGTACTGTGTATATGTAAATAGTTTAGCTGTAAATTGATTTTTTTTGTAATCAATTTAGTTCGTCGTAAACTTGTATATTCTCTCTTAGCTCTCTGTTGTCTACCGTGTTTTTCTTTCATTTTCCATGACATTCTTTCTTAAATGAATTCTTTTACCTATTTTCTTTTTATAAAAAAATTGTTTACATTTCTTTAAGGAATTGTTGCTATATGATTTCGTCCTCCAGTGATTCCATGTTTTTATAAATATGTGTACATTCTGTGTGTAATGTCTTTTTCTGTCCTCATTTTTACTGAATTCAGGCTTGTAAGCGTGGTGGTGAATGTGATGGGCGATGTTTTCCCTGAGCTAAAACAACAGGAAGCGCACATTCGGAATGTAATTGCAGAGGAGGAGGAAAGTTTTGGAAGAACCTTAATTAAGGTGACTGTAGTCATATGCTCATTTATATTTACGGGTTATCACTTATCAATTTTAATGACATTATGACAGCCATTTCTCACATCGGTTTTGTTTCTTGTGGACTTTATTCATTGCTCTAGATGGCTTTTGTCATTTTCTTTTTCATGTTATATGTATAAAGAGCAGAAGACAACCTCACTGTTTTTCCTTCTTCTAGGGTATTGAGAAATTTGAGACAGCTGTTCGACATGTTCAGGGAAAGATACTGAGTGGGGAGGCAAGTAGAACCTGCTATTTTCTGTTACCTTGTACTCATATATATTTGCAAGTTTATGCAGTCTATTTAAAATTCAAACAAACAAATATGTTTTTGAAATTTCACTTGGCTCTGGAATTTTTTTGTTGTGTCGTATTTTTTTTTAACTGTTTTTGGGGATTTAATGAGATTTTCTTCATTTCAACTTTAAACTTCTGATGTTTTTATCCAAACTCATTAGTTCCTATGATTTTATCACTATTGTATGTTGTTCACAATGTTGTATTAAAATCACATTCGTAGTAAAGCACAAATACTCAAGTGTTGAACTGTTGATTTTATAATTCAATATGTTATTCCGAGTTGTTTTTCAACATACCTATGGGATATTTCTCATGCAGTTGTCTCTTGATTATAGGAAGCATTTGTCTTGTGGGATACATTTGGATTCCCATTAGATCTCACTCAGGTAGGTGGCTTGCTTCGCTTTAATGCTGCATGGAACTGTAAGTTTATATTATGCCTTTTTTATTTATTTCCTAACATTTTTCGTGTTTTATCAGCTGATGGCTGAAGAAAAAGGATTAGTTGTTGATGTTAAAGGTTTTGATACGGCTATGGAGGCTGCAAGAGAGAGATCTAGAAGTGCTCAAACAAAGGTATCTTATCTTATTTCCTCGAATGTCTCTTTTATGTGCACGTGTTTCTTATTTGTTTTAAAAACGCCTGATATATTCAAAGGATAAACTAATCCTTGACTAATATTAACACTTTTTTATTTATTTTTTCTGCTTCTCCCACAACTTTCTTTTGTTATTGTCAGCAAGTTGGTGGTGCCATTGTCATGGATGCTGATGCTACCTCAGCATTGCACAAAAGGGGCATATCCCCAACAGATGATAGCTTCAAATATGGTTGGTTCAAGGTAACTTTGTTATGAAGAACTACTGGAAAGAGGGGTTTCTACTATTGGTTCTCTTGCCCCCAACCTTTCTTCTTTGATTAAACTTGATATTTTTGATGGCTTTCATATTTTCAACATACAAACTGGAAGGAGACATGATGAAAAAGATATTATATTTTGGTTATTAGTTGAGCAATTGTATTAGACTTTTGAAGGCTCTTTATTTATACACTTGGTATTTCTATTGGAATCAGCTTCTATTCCTTCCATTGATTTCTATTCTCCACCATTTCTTATCACAGGACCATGAGAGTGTGGTGCAAGCAATATATACTGGTTCTGAGTTTGTTGATACTATTAATACTGGTGATGATATTGGTTTAGTTCTGGAATCTACAAGCTTCTATGCTGAGCAAGGTGGTCAGGTAATCTAGCCTTTTAAATAAATTATGTCATATTTCATTATAGTTTTGTTTGATTCAAAAAAAGGAATCATCATCATTATTATTATTATAAAACTCATGTTAGACATCACTATGAAATCTGACCTCTCAACTAGACTGACACCAATTCTATGCCATCACATGAAACATAATGAACAAAGGTCAGACGATCCAAAAATACAAAATTAAAGCAAATGTGTACAATGAACCAAATTTATTACTATTAAAAGGAAATGAGTTAAAAATTGAAAATAAAGCATATGGAAAGTGCTTTCACTGTACACTAAAGCTATAAATATGTGTACAAGATATGTGTCATCAATGTACTCTCCTTTTTTTACATATGCAGATTTTTGATACTGGATCACTCAAGGGTATACCTGGTTCATTTCAAGTGCATAACACTCAAGTTTATGGAGGCTTTGTTCTTCACATTGGTAATGGGGCTGGTATATCTGTTGGTGACAAAGTAGTATGCAAGGTATTTTTTTATTAGTGTTATTAATTACTTTTCAAGTCCAACTTCTCCTTGATTATTTGTTCACTTTCCCTGCAAATACCTCACCTTTTTTGGTTATCTTTCAGTACATTTTTTTTCTGTTTCCTCATTTATTTTGTATATTTCGTAACTTTTGTAGGTTGACTATGGAAGACGTGCCATCATAGCCCCTAACCATACCTGCACGCACATGTTAAACTTTGCTCTCAGGGTATGTTGATAATGGCACTGAATGAAGACTTGTCATTCCCCTTACTGATCTGTGTGTTTGTTGGAATTTCCTATGATGAATGCAGGAAGTACTTGGGGATCATGTTGACCAGAAAGGATCCATTGTTCTACCTGAAAAATTGAGATTTGACTTTTCTCATGGTAAAGTTTGTTCAATTGGACTGCTAGTATATTGTTAGTGTCAAGAGCTGTTGTTTACTTCGCTGCTATGAATAGGCAAGCCTGTTGACGCGGACAATTTAAGGAGGATTGAGTCAATTGTTAATGAACAAATTAAGGCTGAATTGGATGTAAGTGCAAAGGAGGTAACTCTTGCTGAAGCCAAGCGTATCAATGGTTTACGAGCTGTTTTTGGAGAAGTAAGTAATGTCATTTCACAATTTTTGCTTGTCTATCCTGGATAATGTTCCTCAACATTCTGCCTTGGTGTAGGTCTATCCTGATCCTGTTAGAGTTGTGTCAATTGGACAAAAAGTTGAGGATCTTCTTGCTGACCCTGAGAATGAAAAATGGTTATCCATTTCATCAGAATTATGTGGAGGTGAATATTGTAGCTAATGTTTCCTTTGAAGATCTTTTTTTCTTTATTATTCGAGGCTCTTCATATTTAGTTGATGATCTAGGCACCCATATTTCAAACACACGAGAGGCAAAAGCTTTTGCACTTTTATCTGAGGAGGGCATTGCAAAAGGCATACGTAGAATAACAGCTGTCACAACTGATCGTGCTTATGATGCAATGAAAGTGGCAGATGAATTTGAGCAACAAGTAGATGACGCATCTAAGTTAGATGGAAGTTTGCTGGAAGAGGTTGGTATTTGGGTTTCTGTTCATATAAGATTTTCTAGAAAATTAGGCTTGTGCTTTTTTCCTTTCTATTCTAGTTAGTTGGCCAATTCAACAGGTCAAAATGTTTGGCTCCATAACATCTAATGACTGAAGATGGATAAAACAGAGGTAGCACAACTAGCTGAACCAGCTGCCAAATTGGGCCTTAGAATTGCTTGTTTTAAGGATAGTTATCAAACTAGACATTGGGCTTATAAAAATTCCCAGTTTTGAACCCAATATCAAGGCCTAATGGAGCCTGTTCAGTATATTGGAAAGTTTGAAATACTTGTGACCGCAAACATAAACTCTTGATTGAATTGCTAAACTAACAGAACAACTGATAAATACATTATACATTTATTATGCATTGAAAGTTCCTATCTTTTTAGGCATTGGGGAAGATGGTAGTTTGTGCTGCTATAGTGGTATGGATACTAGACTGGGTTTTAATGTATTCTAATAAGTTTGCTTTATTTTTTTCTCCTTTTAGGCAGCGAGAATTTGTAGTTGTATACTGATTTGTTTGTCTTCATCCACCATCATGCACTTAGTATTATCTGAATATATAAACACCGATCCTAATTGCTGACGTTAGTGCATGCCCTCTCTCACATGATTGTCTCTTGATCTCATTTTCTCTTCATTATCAACAATGATCGTACTCTTCCAGAATTGTAGTCACTTGATTTTCACTTTCCCTTAACAGAAAGTTTCATCATTCAAAAGCAATGTTGAAACTTTATCAATTCCTGCTGCCAAGAAAGCTGACATCAAGAACAAGATAGCTCGACTTCAGGTATAGTAAATATGTAGAATAATTTTGCAGGCATTTTACTTTTTCCCGTTTTACTAGTGTTTTTTATTTGTAGTCCTTCAATTTGCTCATGCATTTAGTCATATATTGTAATAATATCATATTTCTTGTAGGATCAAGTGAGAAAAGCACAAAAGCAGGTTGCTGAGGAAAACAAGCGTAAAGCTGTAATTATTACAGCCGAGAAGGCTGAGCTTGCTGCTTCTAATGGGAAAGCTTTTTGCATATCCCGTGTTGATGTTGGTCTGGATGTAGCTGCAGTTCGTGAGGCTGTTACAAAAGCCATGGACCAGAAGGTAATTGCTGATTTTAATTCTGGCGCCAATTTAGTTGTTGTCATCATATGGATGAATATGCTTTTTGAGATTTCATATTCCTGTTATTTAAAATTTCTGTTAGCCTCAAACACTAACTTTTAATGGTGCTGGCTGGTAAACAGGGCTTATCTGTGATGGTTTTTAGCACGGATGAATCTACTAACAAGGCTGTAATTTGTGCTGGGGTGCCAGAGAAAGGAGATAAAGGTAAGCTGGATGTGTCAGAGTGGCTGAGTAATGCGTTGGGGCCTCTAAAAGGGAGATGTGGTAAAGGAAAAGGTGGTCTTGCAACGGGTCAGGTTAGTTATTGACTAATTTCTTTAATCTTTGCACAGAAGTAGCTAATGTTTAATCTCCGGGGTCTAGGAGAATGTTCGAGATGCCATGGGTTTTAATCTTTTATTGTTTAATCATGACCAGTGTGGTCATGTAATTGTTTTTATTAGTTATATCGCAACTTGTTTCAACAATCTTACGAGCAATTGAAATTTGTTAGTTTACAATGTAGGTTCAGAAAGTTTGATCATGTAATCTATACGCAAATTTGTATTGGTTTAATATTATTCTTAATTGGTTCAGTTTTTTTTTTGTATTGATTTGATGTAATATCAGTTATAGTTTTCTTGAGATTGATTACTCTTTTCTAAAACTTTCTTATTTGGAGAAGAGGGGGAGAAAATAATAATGGAACTTTCTGTTGGATTTGATTTGGACTTAAACGCTGGTCAAAATAAAACTAGTTTTTTTAACATTCAAGTGCCAGCCTAAACACTATTTTAAAACTAGGCTATCGTTACGGAACTACTGATTTATTTATGTAGACATCTCATTCTTTTATCTAAGCACTGGGAATAATTTTCAGAATTGAAGAAGAATGTGCATCAATTAGGAGAATTTCTGGTATGCATTGTGCGTTTTATTTGATATTGTACTGATATGTGTACGCTTATCTTTTTCAGGGTACGGATGCAGCACGTGTTAAGGAGGCTATGGATCTTGCAGAAAAATTTGCATCAGTGAAATTGAGTTAATGTTGTACTGCAGTTTAACCGTCGTGTGGTGTTAGCATGATTCAGTGGATCTTTAGTTTCGTATAGTTATACAGAAGGGAAGGGCACTTGAAGTTATTAGATCCAGATGAGTTGAACAAATTTCTAGTCGAGTGCCAGAACATTCTTTTGATACAAACATTAGTTTTGGTTTCATAGACCACTAATTGTTTCACAATACAGTAGTAATTGCTCTGATAGATTATCAAGATATTATGAAGTTTTAAAATGTGATAATTTTATGTACTTGTAAGTTTTGATTTCAGCATATCATTTCACATAAAAACGGTCTAATAGATGTCTAATGGGGCATTTTAGGTCCAATGGGGGATTTTAGTTTCATTTTTTAGACGAATAAAAGGTAAATGCTTATTTTTCAAATTGGCACATGCAATTTAAATCAATTTAAATCTCAATAGGAGGAAGGCCTTGTGGTTCTCAAATAATTGGGTGTATTTATTCAGTATTCCCTCAATTTCCGATCTTCCCTCAATTTTTGATCTCGGTGAAGGTTTAGGGAGCTCTTCTATGGAAGGAAGCAACTCTAACTTGGAATATTCTGCTATGATTGGTAGCGATCATCCTCTTGTTCTGATGTATCGTGGTTTCTTGAGGTATTTTTTCGGTATTGACCCTTGAGTTCAACTAATTTCCCTTCTTTAATGAACTTCATTGTCAATTGTTCATAGTCAGTCAACATCGGTCCCAACGTTGTCAACCATTGTACTCCAATACGATTTTGGCCCCACTAAATGGCAACGTATACAGATCCACAAGAAATGTGTGAGGGCCCAACTGTACTGGTACCTACCTGCAAACAAATGAACATGGAGAGTACTCTGTTCAGATATACTCTTTGATAGAAGTCATAAACAAATTGAATGAAGACAATTTTATGAAGTATTTATGTATCAAATTTGCATATTATAGTGTGAATTAATGCAACTATATGGGTTTGCATTTAATATGATTTTAACGAAAATATAAATTAATACAACTAGTAATAGTGATATCAATAACTAATTTATGAGGTACTAAGAATTCACTTAATCACTTTTAGATCATATGAAAAACCTCTGTAAATTTTGGCAATAGCCGATTTTGGTTAAAAACTAAACTGGTTTGTTGAACTGTTTCTGGGACCAAAACACAAATATCAGTTACAAAAACTACACGTCAAAGTTTTTGTAACTAATGTTTCCTTTTGAAGGTTTTTTTTTTTTCTCAAAAACGTTTTATTAACATCTTCCGTCACTAACATAGACTTGACACCGTTTGCGTGGAATTAATTGACGCTGCAGACGTGATATTTGGTAAGGAAGTGACAGTGACTCTATAATATAATATATGACCTGCAACACACGCAAAATTGGTTATCCGTGTGTCTGTAAGTGGTTACTTATGTGACACACAAAACTGGTTACCCGTGTGTGTAAGTGGTTACTTATGTGACGCCACCCACTCTTCGTGAAAAAAAAATCAATTTTTTTTAATAAGAACCGTATATTACATCGGTTAGATGGTTTAACCGATGTAATAACCCTACCAAAACTACCCAGCCACATGTTTCTCCACATTGCACACGCAAAACTGGTTACTCGTGTGTCTGTAAGTGGTTACTTATGTGACGTTCATGGCCACCCACTCTTCATGAAAAAAATCAATTTTTTTAATAAAAATCATATATTACATCGGTTAGATAGCTTAACCAATGTAAAAATCATATATTACATCAGTTAGTTGACTTAACCGATTTAATAACCTTACTAGAACTGGTTATCCAACCACATGTTCCTCCACATATACTGGCACACGCAAAACTGTTACTCGTGTGTTTGTAAGTGGTTACCTATGTGACGTTTATGACCCACCTACTCTTTATGAAAAAAAAATCATTTTTTTTAATATGGGTCATATATTACATTTGTTATATGGCTTAATCGATGTAATATGGGTCATTCCGAGTAAAAAAATATATCACACCGGTTATTTCTAAGAACTGATGTAATATATATTTTTTATCCTATTTTAAAACTCGCACTGCTTATTTGCGTGCAATCTCACTCTATCACGTCATTGTCACGTCTGTCACGTCAAATGTGTGTTACTTAGAGGTTGTCAATATATCAAAACTCTTTTTTTTCTTAATTATTCGAGGCTCTTCATATTTAGTTGATGATCTAGACACCTATATTTCAAACACACGAGAGGCAGAAGCTTTTGTACTTTTATATGAGGAGAGCATTGCAAAGGGCATACGTAGAATAACACTTTTAGGCAGCGAGAATTTATAGTTGTATACTGATTTTTTTGTCTTCATCTACCATCATGTACTTAGTATTATCTGAGTATATATATAAAAGGTGAATGGTTATTTTTCAAAGTGGCACATGCAAGCTTCCACAAAGAAAATAACTAAAACATAAAACCAGACGGTTTTAAGAGTTATTTTCGTACGGAAGATTAAGGTTGTGTTCCAAGTAAAACTAAATTCATTTCAGACGCTGTGAAACTTTTTGAATTTGATTTTTATTTCCTTTTTAATTACTTTGTGTGAATAAATCAATTTACATCTCAAGTATTTAGTTTGGATAAGGAAATATTTTTATTGCGTTATGTATTTGAAAATTTATTATATTTTTATATTAATAGTGATGGATAAAAGAGAAAGAAGTTTTATATTAATAGTGATGGATAAAAGAGAAAGAAGAAAGAGAAGGGAGAGAAATTATAAATTTCAGTTTCTTAACTTTTTGCCCAAAATATACTTTATAAAATATTTTAACTATTTCAAAAAATAATTCTCCCTATTAAAATTTCTAATTCAAACACAAGTTTAGAAGAGCTTTTAGACGTTTTTCTTAATTACAAAACAAGTATAAAGAAACCATACATAAGGGCTCCCTCATAAGTACTTATTCTTTCTCATTATAGTGTTTCGCATTGGGTATAAAATCAAGACCAATTGGGTTGAGTTGACTAGACACCATGTTTAGGGAGTGAGCTCAATCATTGTACACCGTTGAAGCGCATGTGAACATTGTTCCGTAGCTTCATGTGGGAGATTGTTGGGTATAACGCACGCAGAAGCAACACACAGTCACGAATCAACTGCAGAAAAATAAACGACACAAGATTTAACGTAGTTCGGTCGCCAACTGCAACTTACATCCACTTAGGTTTTCATTCTATCCGGTTGCACACCAATTACAAGTACAATGATCTCTTTAAATATAGATTATAAAAGGATACAATGATTAAGCTCACTCACTAAACATGATGTTTAGTTAGCTCAATCCAATTGGTTCTGACTTTATACCCAACAATACCATCGTAATACAATTTAAGATTATGATAAAAAGAAAAATTATTTTTATGCAACTTTTTAATTAGAAAACTATTTTAAAATAAAAAATAAAAAATATAATATAATAATTAATAAAAAAATAGGTTGAATTATGAATAATATATTTATAAACCTGTTTAAATGGATCAAAATTAATTATGAAATCTTAAAATGGCATAATGAGATTAATAAAAAATAAATTAAGACTCTATATTATAACTTTAATGAAGATGCACACAGTGAAACGATGAAATATCACAAATTTTACATTTTCTGAAAATACTGATATAACTTATTAAAAACTTTGAAATTATACATCCAAAAAAGTAATTCTGATAAATATTTCATAACTTAAATTGATTTTTATCTGTTAATAAAATTTACTTAATGAAATATATTTCTAGAAGGGCTTATAACTTTTTTTCAAATTATTCATTTCATACTTATTTTTAAAATGTAAAGTGTACAAATTTAGAGAGAGGTTAGAGGATAATCAATTGGAAGACTCTATAGGCAAATATCATTTCAAATTGACACCCAATATATTAATGTGAATTAACTGTGTTATCTTTATCCTTAATGAAGTACAAATTAAGTTAATTTTAAGAGGTATCCAATACTATCGTAGTACAATCATTCTTTTGGATCATTGAGCTTAGGATGGAACTCAATATATCTGAATACACACACTAGCGTTCCTTGGGGCATGACGGTGGTGGCGGCGTAGCGAGAAGGAGGTTTCTTCGACGGAGGAGGATACGTAGTGCAAAACAATAAAGGATACGCGGTGCATAACAATAAAGTTTTGTAAATTCTTTGACTTTTGGATATGTATATCTAAAAGTGTTTTTTTTTTTGTCTTAGAAGTGTATATCTGGAGGGGTTCTGGATGGTTTTGTCCGAATGATTTTTTGTGATTTATTGCTTCTGGATATTGATATTCATATAGGTTTTGGATGAGAAAATCCAAAAGGTAGTGTTTTCAAGTGGTTCTCGGTGTGGAAATTCGAAAGTCCGTGTATGTGCGTTTTTTTGTTTGATTTTATGGTATTTTATGATTAGGAACATGGTGAACACTAGAGGAGGAGGATCTTTTATTGTGGATTGTGTGCGACCAACTACACTTGTAAGAAGAAAACATGGTGGTCATAGTATTTCAATTCCAAATGAAGACTTTAAGAATAACACATTCCCAATAATTTGTTAACAAACCTGGTAGACTTCGTAAGAACTCTACCAAAACTGTTAAAAAAAACCTCTAAAGTCGGTTCAATACAGAAGAAGTCCTGATATGACTCTTGAAGGTTTAATTTGGAATGTTAGAGACCTTGCTAACAAAAAAACTTGAATATGCTACAACATATTATTCAGTATCACACAATTCGTTTTGTTTTTGTTGTTGAACTTAAGATTAGTTACACGAATATGTATGTTGCTTTTTATTATTATTTGAATTTTCATCTGTCTAAACCTTATATGAATAGAATAATAAAGTAGTTGATTTGGAATGCAGGTCTTCAATCTCCAATTCAAAATATTGATAAACTGAGACAAGTGAGGTTTGATTATGGTAAGAATTTTTTTATAAGATTTCACAAAATTAGAGTATAATTTAAAATTGACGTATACTTTTTCTTGAATTGACAATAAGGAAACTACACGTCTATTATGAATGTTGCATAGAAGTTAAATATTATAGGAAACAATACGTGATATTGACATCCATACAAATATGTGATAAAAGTAAGAGCAATGATATATGGACAACCACATTTTTTTATACAAGCATATTACAACTCCCAATACTATTATTTTAATACTTTTTTATATCATTTAATTATAAATTTACCCTTTACTATATATATTTATTTATAAACCTATCACATCAGAGTTATATACAACTTTGTGACGCTATCATTTTCCTAAAAAGTAAAGTTGTGTTTAAAAACTTAAATTGTGACGTCTTTTTCTCTTTGCTACAGTCACTCACACACTGCACTCTCTCGTTTTAGTTTGCTCCCTCATAAGTACGTGCATGCATAGCTTATTCAAAAATATTTTTCCTTTTAACTTTATTCTTCTAATTGTAAGTAAAGCAACTTCGCCAATATTTGATTGGCAAATTTTCTTCTACCATAGCTGCACCCTATCATTTCTTAAATTTTCTAAAATTACTCACTATTTTAGATTTAAAAATCTATAATTTAAAAATACAATTCGAAAATCAAAATCTCACTAAAAAAAATAAATCTAACATATTTCAAAAAAAAAAATATGAAATACAAAATCTGAAATGCATTCTGGAAAGGATTTACACAATTCAGAAATATGTTAGAGAAATCCAAATTCGGAAATATATTCCAGACAAGGAAGTACTTTTTTTTATCTACATCCTATTTTATTTAAATCATTTTCGTTAGTTTATAACAAATTGGATACAGTTTTAATATATTTTATAAATTTTTATTAATAATAGAAACTATCTAGATATAAATAATTTTACGGTTTCTAAATTAATATTTAGTTTAGTCAATATAGTGATTAATTATCTTTTATCTCTAAATTTTGTTACTATTTATTGATTTTTGATGGTTACTCGAACCAACACAAACACTCACTTATGTTTAGAAAAAGTTTCACTAGATATGTGGAGTAAGTGTAGACAATATATTAAGCCCCAATTTTTTTAACCTGGTTTCACAATATAACCTAAGCACCAAAATTTTAAATATTTTTAAAAAAATTTCATGAGTCCCACAATAGAAATAAAATATTATCTGTTTTGCCACGTGGACCGGTTGTATCATGAAACAACTCATTTAAAGTTGTTCAAATATTGGGAACCTTTTATTTATATATATATATATATATATATATATATATTTCCTTAAATATTTTTTGAAAATAAAGCGTGATAAAATTATGATAACTCGTCAAAAGATATCATCTTAACATACTTGAGTATATATATAATATAATATAATATAAATAAATATGTTATAAAAAATAAAAATAAAACGAAGCACAAAAATAATAAAACAAATATATTAGAGGAAATATTAACGTATTTAAACCTTCATTTCAAATATTTAATTTGATTCAACGTTTAATAAAATAACTGTCATACTTTCTATATTCTTAACCACCTTTTTTTTTTCAATTTTTCAAAGCTAAATTTTAAAAGTATTTGTATGATAGATTTTTGTAAAAATAAGTTATCTTTGTGTTGTAAAAGTTTAAATAGTAATTAGTAGGAATAAACTTCATCTTTTTACAAAAAGATTGATTGGGTCACGCGCAGGACACGTGTTCAATGTCCAACCTTAAAGATACCAAAAAATCAGAAGCTATAAATTGGGCTAAAACGTGATTTCAAATTTTGAGAAAATCGAAAGAAGGAAGCAAGACTGAAAGAGCTTCTGAATCAGATGGCAAAAGAGGGAAACGACATTGATGAAGTAAACGACGCCGTCCATGGCACGGGGGAACAAGAAGAAGAGGAAGAACACGCTGCGCAGGAGGAAGATGACAATGACATGGAAGAAGAGGATGAGTATACTTTCAGGTTCCAAAACGGGATGGATCCTTTGGACTTCATCGATAACAATGACGATTCTGGTCTTCAACCATACGAGCGATTCGAACGTCTCGAACAGGAAGCTCTCGCCGATAAAAAGCGAAAAGCAACTGAATGCCACAGGTTCGTTGTCTTCTTCAGCCCTAATTAATAGCGACGCGTTATTTATTTCCAGATAATTGCTCCATTTGTTGTATTAGCTGCATTTATGATCGGACTTTTGAAATTCGTGGTTTCTGTTGTTGTTATTGCTGTGAATTGTACTGTTTTTACTTTAATCTGTGCTTCTTGGAGTGGAAGCAACTTCTTGAAGTGGATGTAATTCTTGAAGTGGATGCAACCTCTTGAAGTGTATGCCACTTTGTATTGTTAATATATTGATTTAGTGATGTGAATGTGCATCCGAGAGTGCCGCAATTACGTACATGTTGAATATTAATTGGAATAAGTAAGGTTGTTAGTTGTGAAACTTTTTATTGATAGCAAAGGAAAATGTTGGAGATACACAAATTAGAGCAAAAGTAATTGGAGGTTAAAAATTAAAATAAAAACAGAAAATTCTTGAATCCCTTGTTCTATGAGATGACCTACTGAAGATTCTTGATTATGAGTTCAGGTGCTAAAAGGGTTGAACAAATTTTAAATGTATCACAGGGGATAAAATAACTCATTGGCTTACTTACTTTTCAGATGTTTGTTTGATCCTTGCTAATTTATGTCACTAAATGCAGTGAAGAGCCACCTTCTAAGATGATTAGGGAAAGTGATATTTCCGGGTCAAAGATAGCTGAGATAATGGAAGCAATGAATTATCATGGTGTGCGCAAGAGAACAAGAAAGGTATGCTATGCAATGTATATGCCAGTTTAGTCCATGTAATAAATTATGTTTGCAGTTTGTCTGTGATAAGTAAGATTTGAAAGATAAATTGATTGCTATTTCTTTTCTTTTATTTATTTTTTCTACACTAGAAAAGGCTATCATGAAAGAAGTTGATAGCCTTCCTTTATTTTTTGTTAGTCTCCTAATGCATTTTTAGCAGTTTGCAAGTTCATAAGCAAAGGCTACACCTGAAAGAAGTTGATTACTTTCCTTTAATTCTTTTTATATTAAAAGGTAGATTACAAGTTTTGGTCTCCAGCAATGGATTGGATATTAGAGGAATACATTTGGTGTTATGGTTTTGGAAGGAAATTTAACATTTGTGTTCATACCTGTTACATTTTTTTGCTCACTGCTGTTTCCAAGCTGTTTGCATTTTTTGTATGCAGGTTAGCTTAGTTTCATTCTGATAGTTTCCCCCTTTTTTTCCATGAATTTTCTGTTCTACATGATAGCTTCTCACTAGTTTAATTGTATTCCATTTTCTCCATATGCTTATTGTTCTTTATTACTTATACATATAATGCCCATAACCTAGAACGGATGTAGATGAAAATGTAAAAAAGTAAGCACTCAGGTGCAAGTTATGTGACTACCTTCTGTTTTAAATTTTAATGTAACCTGCATGACCCTTTTAAATATTCTCTATCTGCGTAATGCAGCCCAAAAAGAGAGGCAGGCGAAAAGGATCAAAGAATAAAATGGACCCTAGGCTAACACGGATGCTGGGTGATGCCACACTTCACTATGCATGTGGCCATTATGACAAGGTATATTATTCTGTCACATAACAGTCCTTAGCTTCTGTCACTGGAGTTTTCTATTAGTTAGTGTCACAGTTATCCAGTATGTTGACGGAAAAAAAAAGTGGATAAGTCGCTATACTCTATTAGTTTATTTGTTGAGGATTGTTTTCTGTATTAAGTACCTAAGGAGATAGAATAAATGATACTATTTCTCTCTGTCTAGGCTCTTTTTGTCTTTAGCATATAATCATCTGATGCAACCTGGGGTATTATATGCATCTTTGTTTGTTTGACATACCATTTTTGGATCCCTTTTTCCTAATCAACCTTTTTTTTGCTTGAATTTTTCCTGTTTTTTTATTTTTAAAAGACTTAGCAAATGCAAGTTCATCAAATTAATGACGTCTTCAGCCTCACTTATTTGTTATCTGGCTAATACTTTATGTCTTGCTTTTCAGAGAGATATGGTTGCCACCAGCTGAAACTCATTAGCTGAAAGTTATATTCATGTTTATTGAAATGCTCTAACACTTTCCATTTATATTTCTCTCAACTATGCTAGATGGCATAAGATATGGGTGTTTAGTTTATATATTCTTAATGCTTTTTGCATCTGTCGAAGCTTGATTTATATTATAGATTTTATCACTGCTTTAGGCTTTTGCAGATTATTTATGCATTCCTTTGCTCTGTTTTTTTTTTTTTGCAGGCTAAAGCTGTGTTGCTTGAAGTTATTAAGTTGGCACCGAATTTGCCTGATTCTTATCACACCCTTGGACTTGTCTGCAGCTCACTCCAGGATTATAAAAGAGCTATGAGTTTTTACCTAATAGCCGCTCATTTGACTCCAAAAGATTCATCTCTTTGGAAAAGGATTTTTACCTGGTCCATGTGAGATGGCTTCTCAGTTTTGTCTCCACTTTTAGTTTTGTGAAGTTTTTCTTCTGGAATAATATGGCTACATGAATTTATACTCCTACCTTAATTGTGAAGGTGGTTAAAATTTCATATAGTAATGTATCCTTAAAATATATGACCTGTGTATTCAATTTATTGATGGACAATATGGTTCATAACTGACTTCATACTCTCTTCCAACATACCTCCTTGGTTTTCTTTTCATGTCCTTGGAATTTGTTACTGTTTGTAATATTACTAAGTTTATGCATGTATTACTTTCAAACAGTGCTGAAAGAAATAGTATAATTATTGAGTTGTGAACCTTTTTCAAATGCAGAGAACAAGGTTATATTGATCAAGCCCGGCATTGTCTTTTAAGAGCAATAACAGCAGATCCCCAAGATGTTACTCTTAGAGGTCTTCTTGCAAGGCTTTATGTTGAACTTGGAGACTATCAAAAGGCTGCTGTTACATATGAGCAAGTACATCAACTCTGTTATGAGAATGTTGATCCACTGAAAGCTGCAGCTAAGGTTTGTCTTTGCTTTGAGACAACATGGACTAGCATTCAATTTTTTTGTCAGTAATCCTTTGCCATTAGTTTTTTTGTTAATGATTATTTCTTATGAAAATCACGGTTTGCCTTGTGATGCTTTAGAATGCATTTATCTGCATCTGTTTGTATGTCACATAACATGGACTGTATCTGTATATTGCGACTAACATCTTTGAAATGGTGAGGGGATGCATATAAAATATAATGTTTGAGAGGGGTAAGCCTTAAATTATTTTATTTTTTCAATATGATATACATGCAAAAGTACAAGGGTTGAGGAACTGATAATATTTTTATTCAATTAAACATTAATTGGTTGACTTTCAATGTTGAACTGAATTTATATTGCTTTCTATCAGTTGTACAAAAAATGTGGTCAAGTTGAACACGCTGTTCGTATTCTTGAAGACTATCTTAAGAGTCAACCTGACGGAGCAAATGCGAGTGTAGTTGATCTGCTGTGTACCATATTGATGGAAACTAAGGCGCATGACAGAGCTCTGCAGTATATTGAACATGCTCAAGCTGTAAATGCATGGAAAGAATTGCCATTGAATTTGAAAATTAAGGCTGGAATTTGCCATGCTCATCTTGGAAAAATGGATATGGCTCAGGTTTGATGCATGCATGCTTATAATTGAATTAACTCTGTTTTGCTTGATCATGGCCACTTTTAGTCTTGCTTGAACCTCAGATATTAGGTTAGGTTAGTTGTTATTCCTTGGTGTCTTTGAATGAGTATTTAGTTGGGACTTTCTTAGTTATCTTTAATTTTTGTCTCTTTCATTTTGTATGTTCTTTCTTTCTTTCTTGTGTCCTAACCAATTTATGTGTAACACAAATTGTTACCTATCCATCATAATATCTCCATCCATGTAATATATCTGTGTGAAGTTTGGTTTTGAATGAGATTTGCACGTAACATTCTGCTGATTTCCTACTTTATGTAGATTTTTGTTCTCTCTCTCTTTTTTATTCTAAATAAAAAAACTTAAACTTGTGGTCCTCATGTTATAATCTTTTTTCCTTAAAAAATGGCTTCTTTTCTTAAGAAAAAAAGAGATCAATCTCGTAGTCTTTGTAATTATACAGAACTCTCTCTCTTCCCCCGCCTCATTTCTGAAGCACAGTATATCATTATTTTTTAGTTGCATTTTCCATGTTTCTCATTAGCTTAATTTCATTCAATGGTGGGGTGCAAGCAGATTTATCTAAGACATTCAATGACAATGTATGAATTTTTCTTTCGATTTTGCTTTCATTTGTATGTATTACTTGACATTTTATTTGGTTATTAGGTTCTCTTTAATGATTTGAAACCAGAGAATGCAAGCAAGCACGTTGACTTGGTCATTGAGGTTGCTGACTCATTAATGGGTCTCGAACATTATAACCATGCATTGAATTATTATTTGATGTTGGAAGGAAATATTGGAAAGGAAGATGTACGGTAACTCTTTCCCATGGATGCCATTTATCTGTTGTATATTTTACCAGTAATTTGCTTGAGTAGGAGACTTTTTTTGTCTCGTAATCTGATGGGCTTTATATATTGGAATCTTAAAAAATATTGTCCATATTTCTGTTAGAAATATAATATAAAACAATTCTTGTGTCTTTACACAACAACTCAAGCTTAGGATTGTTGTTTGTTCCATGATATGGTATTGGAGCTTCTATGACTGAGTGTTCTAGAGTTTGATCCTTATTGACCTATCTAGTAGGCACAATTACATTATATGGGTATGATACAACATGGACATGAACACAATGCAACAAATCCTAAAAATATAGGACAACACCGCTATAATATATTATATAAATTTAATCTAAAGTTAACATATAAAATAAAAGTTTGAAATTATAAAAGAGAATCTATGTTTCAAAAATGAGCACAAGTTATTATGAACACAATAAAATACAACAAATTATCTGATTATTGTGCTATCTAATCAGTAGTGGTATTGACTACTTGAGTTTTTCTAATATTGGGTTTGTTGTTTGGATAATAATAGTGTCTCTTCCTGTACCAATTAGATTTCTTGAGCCACCTCCCATTCATTTTGGAATGTATTCTGAAATAAAAATATACATTCAGGAAAACCCATTGTATTCTGTTATAGAAACCATTCCAGAAGGAATGGGATGCCTTAAAAAAATTATTGTGTGCAGGAAGAAACCCTTTTATGGTAGGTGACAACTTAATAGATCTAGGATAGAATATGATACCTTCATATGATTTATGTTTGGACCTAATTAAACCCCATGAATTAGCTTGAAAGGACAAACTGGCTTGTTAGGTGAGAGTTGTCTTACACTTATGTACTCTTTTCAGGTTCTATCTTTAGTCAATGTGAGACTACTTGGGTTTTTTCCTGTAGGTAGTTGGAAGGAAATAATATAGGGACTGTATTGTCTGTCTGTATCAATTATCAAATGTAATTGTGTACTGTTTTCACTTATTTTATTTGGCTCTTTTCGGTTGCCTGATACTATTTATCTAGTTTTGAAATATAATTTCAGTGTATGCCTTTCGTCATCATCACTTATCAGGACATTCTATATTCTCATTGAACTTCTTTCTTGCAGGGTCCTCTATATCTGAAACTTGCTAAATGTTACATGTCCTTGAAAGAAAGTTCTCAAGCAATTATTTTTTTTTACAAAGGCAAGGTTTTATTTTTAATGAGAATGGTATTTAGTTAAATTATACTCTGTGAAAACCACTTCCCCTTTGTTTTTCAGTATATATAGAATATTCTATCAATCATTCCTTTTGGTGATGAAGCTTCTGAAATTATTTCTTATCATCAAAATCTTTAAGTTTAGCTCTATCCTTTTTTTTCTTGTGGGAGTAGGATTTCACTTACGCATTATAGAATCAAAAGGCAGTTCTCAAATGTATTATTGGATTGCTTTACTTTTGAGTAAACGTTTTATGCATCATAGCATACCTGAAGATCTTATAGTATGCATTCTTCACGTAAATCAGTTGACAGATTTTTTTTTTTTTTCAAGTAATCTGATATGTAGGCTTTGCCATTAACTTCTTCATTGAAAGAAAGCTAAATTTTTTGGGATGAACTTTTTGTAGTTTTTTCATATTTTGTTTGCTTCTTTACCATGGAGAAACATTTAATTTTTGGTTTTCAACTTTATTGGTTTGGAACAAACAAATGACTAAAATTTTGTGGCATTAATTTATGTAATTGTCTGGTGAGATTGGTGCATAGGTTGGAAATGATTACATCTTTAAGAGTGTCTTTCACCCTATATTTGATTTGGAATAGGATTTTTTTTGTAGTTTCTCTCTACTGGTTTGCTCATGGATGTCACAATGAGTTTCTGTTTCAGGTTTTGCAAAGAAATTGAACATGCTTCATTCTTGATTTTATCATTTCGTTGTTTCGTGTTTTTTTTTCCTTTTGAGGTTATCTTATCTCCTTCCCTTTATTTCCCTTTTTTATTTTAATCTTCTTTTTTTCTATTTAAAGGCTAGAATTAGAACTCATTAATTATTGCTTGAAGTTTCAAAACCCCGTGTATGTTTTTATATTGTTAAGATAAGGAGAGAAAAAGGGAAGCGTGTCAAAATTCAAAATGCTTCTCATTGTATCACATCTTGTTCTGACTTAGTGTTGAGACTTCAGAATTGACTTCAGTTATAAGCCATATTTTAGGCGTGTATTGTTATGTAGTGCATGTAGATCCAGTGATGATGAATCAATACTCTCTGTCATTGCTTCCTGATGATTGTTCTGCTATGAAATATTCATACTGCTTGGTTGCTAAACAAGATTTTGTTTCAGTCCTTGAAATACTACAAGATGAGGTTGATGCACGCATAGCTCTAGCTTCCCTTCTGCTTGAAGAGGGAAAAGAAGATGAAGCAATTTCCTTGTTGTGTCCTCCAAATGATTCTGGTATTTCCAACATGTTTTCTTTCTCTATGATTGAAGTTCTTAGATTGAGATTTTAATGTGAAAAACTTACAGACTCTGGTGAAGTACATTCTGAAAAGGCAAATAGATGGTGGGTTGATATAAGAATAAAACTGAAGCTCTGCAACATTTATTGGAATAGAGGGACACTTGGTGATTTTGTGGATACAATTTTCCCTTTGATTCGTGAATCATTATATGTTGCAACTCTTCGACAGAAGGTAATATTTGAGAAGATAAAATATGACCTCTTCACAGTCAATTACAGATTGGTAGATGCTCTTGGACAGTGTGGGCATGTCTATTACTTGTTTCACAATGTTAACATGTTGATAAACTACATTATTTCAATTAGATCTTAAGATTGATTTGAATGTTCAAAAGGTGTAATTGGAGACATTTCAATTATGTCTGTCTTGCAAAAGAATATTAAGATACAATATTTGCTAGCAAACGACTTGGTTTCTTAACAAAAAATTCCAAAATTATTTGTTAATATTTTATATTTTGACTTTTTTAAAGATTAAAAAATGAATATTTTTAATTATACAAGTAGATCGTCGGGTCTGATATTTTAATATTACTCTTTTAACTTGTTTTTTTTTTAAATTGTTTGTAAATATTGTGGAATTTATGGTCCTAGGCCAACTGGTTGTCTTTTCCTCTTCTTTTTCATATAATTATTATTTTGTTGCTATAAAAGCAAGTCAATACAAGTCATGGTTGACTCTTGCTGTAGGGTAAATCAAAAAAGCGACTCACCAAAAGAGATCTGGTCGAAAGGGTTAGGATACTAGATGGTCCAGAAAAGGATAATGTATTTCGAGGATTCAGGCCAGTAGCTGCAGCATCTGATCGGTAAGTGTTCGTGTTGTTTAGTATAAACGTTAATCATATTTCTAACTTGACTCTGACTTGTTCAATCAGATGCATTAACATTATGGATGATCTGTCATATATTTTTGTTGAGTATGAAATTTATTAAAGAAAGTTGTTAGTTCTGACTTTTGAAGGAGATTGAGGGATAGATTCTTTGGATGGATTGTTGTTGATCAAATTGGTGGTTAATTGATTGATAACCATTTTTCTGTATATCTCCTTCTGCCAATTTCCTCTAATTTTTATCAAATGCTCCAAGTTAATTTTTAGCACTGATATCTTTATTTTCGAAGAGTTTGGTGTTGTGCAATGTTGGGTAGCCATCTTTGTTGTGGTCACCTTAACCATTGTTTGATCCCCTGTCAGTGTCACGTGTCAAGGACTTCAAAATTGAAATTACTGATTTTCTCGCTATATGCAGCACCATGAAAAAGAATAGAAGGCTTGTTTTAAGAGAGTGACAAAGATTTCATTGTAGGTATTTGCTTGAGAGAGTATTCCCCAATCAGGATATCTATTTATAATAATAATGATTACAAGGATAATAAATAACTACTAAAATACAATGAACTCTGCTAAACACAAAATTATGTTACTACTTGGAAGAGTAATAATTATTAAAATGTTCCTATTTCGAACAGTTTGTATGCCTCATGGATTTGGGTATTGGATTTGTGTTTCAACAGATGACTCCATAGATTTTAGGTTATGTGAAAGAGTTAGTGAATTCACTTGTCCTTCTAGTTGTGGGCAATGAGATTAAAATATTTAGTATTTGTTTAGCTTAATCAATTCAAGGCACCAACACAAAATGAGTTTTACATTGCGTGTTAGAAAAACTGAACAAAAGAAAAATGTTTAACAAATTAAATGTTATTCATTCTATTAACTTGTTGAAAAGAGAAGTTTATATAAGTATTTATAGCTAACTACTTAAAACACAAGACATAGCTAACGTCTTTACTGAAAATGTTACATGAGATAGCTGTTAGCAATAGCTAATAGCTCTGACTACGTACTATAATTGTACATATACAAAATAGCCAAGTATATACTCTAATATTGCGATATTGAAAGAGTATTGTTAGTATTATTATGCCTAAATTGTCATTTTTCAAATATTATAGTTTTATGATTTCTTAAACAATTTACTTCAGTGTATCCTCTCCCGTTATTATTCTATATTTGGAAAACCATAGCATAGCATCCCCTTGGCAATATCTGTGTGGTGCACATATAATACATGTATCTGTGCATTAGATTTACTACGTACGGTCAGTCACTATTCTCTTGAAATGCTTTGCTCATATTACAAAATATTTTGGGTGAATAATTTTTCCTAGTGTCTGTGCTTTTGCATGTTGTTGTTCATTGCTAGATTTGGATACTAAGTGAAAAGAATATCTCTTGTTTTCTGTAATCAGGTTGAAAGCTTCCAGGGCAAAAAAGTTGCTGCAGAAGATGGCAATTGAAAAGGAGAAAAGAAAAGCTGAGGCACTGGCCTCCGGAATTGATTGGCTAAGTGATGATTCAGATGATGAGCCTCAGGTGATCGGTTTGGTGTTGTCTACTCACTTCTAGAACAAATGTTTTGATGATTATGTCTTAACTCCCTTTTGGGTTTATTGCATGAGATATTTTTAGGAAGAAAACAGAGAACCTCCCTTGTGCAATCTTCTCAAGAATGAAGAACATCACCAGCTAATAATCGATGTTAGTGCTTCAATTATTTTTTTTGCCGCACCCCCTTTCCTCTGTTATATGTCTGACCCGTTAATATTATTGTGCAGTTGTGCAAGGCCTTAGCATCCTTACAAAGGTATTGGGAAGCACTGGAGATTATTAATCTCTCTCTAAGATTGGCTGGTACATCTCTGTCTACTGACAAGAAAGAGGAACTTCGATCTCTTGGAGCTCGTAAGTCCTAAACCCTCCCCGACAGGCTTCTGCTCATAGATTTATTCTTTGCTTTTGAGTTCCAACTTTTCTCATTCGAAGAAATCAAAATAAAAATTGAAGAATTCCTCTGCTTGTTAAATGTTTATATTTGTTTCTTTCCCTTGTTTAGCTTTACATATTTCTGTTATTACAACTCATAATATAAATGTTCTTTTTAGAGAGAAAAGAAAATTAATGTTTTAGGGAGGGAAAAAAACATATCTTGCTGATAAAACAAATTTATGCTCCCCACAGAAATGGCATACAGCACAACGGATCCTAAACATGGGTTTGATTGTGTAAAATACATTGTTCAGCAACATCCACACAGTGTTGCAGCTTGGAATTGCTACTACAAGGTTATCTCAAGGTAGTTTTGTGAATGCGAGGAACCATGGGTTCTTGGCAAAAATTGGTTATGCTTTCTAATTTGCTGTGATAGATTTTGACCTAAAGATAAAAAATTGGTTTACTCTCTTTCTCCTGGTTTATAGATTGGAAAACCGAGATACAAGACATTATAAATTTGTACGTGTTATGCAAGGAAAGTTTGTGGACTGTGTGCCTCCTATTCTAATTTCTGGGCATCAGTTTACCATATTTAGCCATCATCAAGATGCAGCAAGGAAATACCTTGAAGCTTACAAATTATTGCCAGAGAATCCCTTGGTTAATCTCTGCGTTGGTATGTTTTTCATTTCATGCTGTGCATGTTCCACTTTCCTAACCAAGAAGTAGCAGTAATTGATTTGTTAGTTTCATCAATGTTTCTCAGGAACAGCCTTGATCAACTTAGCATTGGGTTTCAGACTTCAAAACAAGCATCAATGTCTTGTACAAGGTTTAGCATTCCTCTACAATAACCTGAGAATCTGCGAGAATAGTCAGGTTTGTTTGCTGAGCATTTCATAAGCCTATTAAGAAGAAAATGTTTTATTAAATATTAAGAATAAATACGATAATAAGAAAAAGATATTACCTTGAAAATGTTTGCAGGAATCCTTGTACAACATAGCTCGGGCCTATCATCATGTTGGGCTTGTAACTCTGGCGGCAGTCTATTATGAGAAAGTGATTGGTATTGGCGAGAAAGACTATCCAATTCCAAAACTTCCCAATGAGAATCCAGATGTCATCGAAAATCATAAACCTGGTTACTGCGATCTTCGCAGGGAGGCAGCTTACAATTTGCATTTAATCTACAAAAAAAGTGGTGCTATTGATCTTGCTAGGCAACTTCTTAGAGATCATTGTACCTTGTGACTTCACATACACCGTCTTGCATCTTTACTACTTACTATCTATCTGCAATTAATTATCTAAACAAGTTTAGAAACACAATTATTAGGTTTAGTGTATATATTTAAGGGAGGGCATTACTGCAACTTATACTTACTTTTTTTAACTTCGATTATAGAATGTATATTTTTACAATTTTGCCGTTATATTGTAATTACATATTACCTTAATTGAATAAATCACATTTTTAAAAAAAATTATCAATAGTGAGAGATACTGATTAAATAATTCATATTTGTATATTTTGAGAATTATATATTATCTCAATTTCAATAAATATAATTGGATTATCATATAATTTTATAATGATATAATTCTTGTATACAGGATTTTAGTGATAAGAAATTTCAATTCATCAGTCAAATTGCAAAAGGTATATTTTATGAATTGTTATTGAAGTTGACATACTAGTTGTAATTTACATTATTGTCATAGTAGGTATATATGTGTGTGTATATGATTGTGATGGGGGAGATTACTACATGTTTAATCTTTATACAGAGTCAAACACATTGGCATGTTTATTAGTTATGTTTGTTGATTAGGGTTTAGGGTATGAAAGTGGTATGATACTATCAAGTTTGCTTTATTTTTTTCTCTTTTTTAGGCAGCGACAATTTGTAGTTGCATAGTGACTTTAGTGCATGCCCTCTCTCACATGATTGTCTTTTTATTTCCTTTTCTCTTCATTATCAACACTGATCTTACTCTTAACAGAAAGTTTCATGATTCAAAAGCAATGTTGAAACTTTATCAATTCCTGCTGCCAAGAAAGCTGACATCAAGAACAAGATAGCTCCAATATTGGGAATGAGTTGTTATAATAATTCTATAAACATTGACACTGAGATACGCGTATTTCTGGAGAATATGATATTAACCTAACCTAATCACAACTTTAATAAAAATTTATGTTGTCGTGCATGTATTTGTGAGAGTCAATCATGTTAATGATTGTAGTGCATATATACTACTAACATGTATTTTGCATCTTGAATAATGAACCCCCACTTTATTGAAATGATATAATATTTCACCATGCCCACTACCAATGCATTGAGTATTCTTTCCCCTGATTTGGATATGATATTTTAATTTTTACTACATAAATGTAAATAAAAATACAAATAATTTTAAATATTTAATGATTAAACATGTAAATATTGAGATTTTTTTATATTAAAATTAATGGAGAGGAAATATATAGAAAAGAGAGGATGGAGAATGTAAAGAGAGAGGTCATAGAGAAAAAAAAGGAAGAAAAGAGGCAACAGAGAACCAAAAGAGATGAAAGAAGATTGGAGTAAAGAAGGTGGAGAGGGAAACAACGGAAAAAAAAGACAAGAAATATAGAGCGGAGAGAAGAGAAAGGTTGAAAATTTGTTAATTATTACTTTTTTGAGTAATTTAATAGTTTAATAATTTAAGTATTCAAAATATTTTTATAAATTTTTAGATTCTTAATTTTTTTTTAAAAATCTTATGCTAACATGTTTCATTACATAATATTTACAATTATTTAAAAATAAACCACTGAAAATAATATTAATATTTTTATATTCCCTCCTATTTTGCAAGAGGAACAATACATATTATTTATACTAACAAAAACATATGTACATAAGTATTATTATATTAAAATATATAATTTTTATAAGTAAATAATATATATATAATAAAAATAATAATATTAAAAACTTATATAATCATTATTTTAAAAAACAGAAGTACTTCTTTATTTCAAAATAAAGAAAATATTTAATTATTTATTTTATTAAATAAATAATTAAATATTATTTTTATTTATTAAAGGATAAATTATATATATTAAAAAGTACATTATTACATATATGTATATTATTTTTAAAAGAAAAGTCATTTAGTTATTTTAAAATAAAGAAAAGTTATTTAGTTATTTATTTTATTAAATAAATACATAAAGTGTTGTAAAAATTCAGAATTCATAATTTGCCTACGAATATTTAGATCCAGAATTAAAGTGGTTGCTTACGGATATGGAAAACTAGAATTGAAGTCCTTGCTTCTGGATATGGAAGTTCTGAAGTCAAATCCTTGCTTCTAGATTAAGAAGTCCGAAAGTCAAACCCTAACCTGAGCCGTTGCAAGACCACCATTTCAACGCATTACTCAGCCACTCTGCCAAATCCACCTTACCTTTATCTCCTTTCTCTGCCACCCCACCACAAATTACACCACAAATTACCTTGTGCTCCATGGCTTTTCTAACAGTCTCACCAACTGCAGCTACATCCACACCAACATCAACACCGGATATGCAAAGAGCTTTCTCATTAGAAGCACCAAGCTCAGCCTTCTTCACTGTAATAATTACAGCTTTAGGCTTGTTTTCCTCGTCAACCTGCTTTTGTGCTTTTCTGACTTCATCCTACAACAAATATGATATTAGTACTATATATGACTAAATGCATGACCAAATTGATTTTAGTGCTTTCATTATATTAGTGTTATGCAATGTAGAAGAGAGACAGTGACTCACGTATAATCTCTAAAATGTATGACATGAAGACACGAATCTATATATTGTATAATTACGAATTATATAAATTGACAATAAAGATTTATGTGCACAAGTATCTTTGAGATTATTTTTTGGAGCAGAAAGATGTTTTTCATGATTGGTTCAAAAAATTTGTTTTTTATTTTCATAATCATAATAAAAATTTATACAATAAGTTTGAGTTTTTAAAAAATTAATGTATTTTTCCTTTTTAAAATTGTGGTAGAACCGTACTAAAATTGTTAGAAACCCAACGAATATTTTTTGAATTGGACACTTCACAGATATGTGTCCTACAAGTGTCATACGAGTATCGATGTCCGATACAAATATCTGACACCAACTCGCCATTTAAGAGGAGTGTCTGAACTTCATAGGTATTATAAGGGGGTTTTGACCATCATGAGGTTTTTTTTTTTTGCTTTTTACCAAAATGGGGTTTGTTTAAAAAAAATTACAAATTTAGGCAAGTCATGTCAATTCGGCACGACTTCATATCACAAATCGTCCCAATTAGACCAACTCTGTCATGTCATATTGAAGTCGTGCCAACTTGACACCACTTCTGCCATGTCATACTGAAGTCGTGCCAACTTGACACAACTTCTGCCATGTCATACTGGCACAACTTATGCCACATCATAATTTTTTTTAAAAAAATTTATTGTTTATATTGGGTAGTAAGTTATGTAATGTTAAAAATTAATTTGCTATGAAAGAATGAAGCACAATCTGCTATGTGTCATATGCAAAGATATGATCGAGAAAATTCAGTCTTTGACGTAGAAGATATGATGACTGTCGAACATCGACGATACCCAATGACATACACAGTTAAATTAAATGAATGGTGGTATGATTGTGGGGAATTTCAAGCTTTACATCTGCCTTGTTCACATGTAATTGTTGTTTGCTCATTTTGTCATTTCTAGGTAACGACATTTGTGGCCCTAGTATACAGTTTGCACAATATTTTAAAGGCTTATGAGATCCAATTTAATCTAGTTCGAAATCAACATTATTGGTCTACTTACACGGGACCAATTTTCTTACCTGACCCCATCATGCGTCGACATCAATCAGGAAGACCTAGCACTCAACACATTCGTAACGAAATGGATGATTCAATTCCAAATAAGCCAAAAAAATGTTCATATTGTAGAACGGA
>Ga0123342_1000626_pt1 | contig 56792 bp, 21 predicted proteins | sample Turbeawhitnodule_FD_89960 | JGI IMG/M metagenome (GOLD analysis project Ga0123342, IMG submission 89960) | Root nodule microbial communities of legume samples collected from Mexico - Turtle bean Mexico white nodule | ecosystem: Host-associated > Plants > Roots > Nodule | place: Mexico: Nepantla...
CAAGGGCCCTTGAAAATTTGACCCAGGAAGTCCAAGCTGAGGGTTATGAGAGCTAAGATCAGTCAAAGGCCCACTTACAGCAGAAGGCAATGTTGTAGATGTGGGGACTGGACGAGGATAGTGAGACTGCAAAATGCAATACCATATAATTAGGAATACATTATTTAACTGATTCATTATTTACACAAAAGAAATCTCATTAACCTGAATAATAGCTGGGTCATTGTTGACTTGTGGAGGAGGCTGCACAGGTGGAGAGGATTTAACCTGTAAATCCTGCAGAAAAAAAATAAGACATGTCTCAGCTGATCTGACTTATATATAATATATATGAACATCGTTCAATCAATATTCCATGCAGTAACATCTAAACAAAGCCCTTATAGGCTAAACACATTAACTCATAAAACAGATAAGAAAATCTGGATCAGCCTTCTAATGTATTGGTATATTGAATCAAAGATTCTAGAACCAAGTTATACCATTAATGTTTCACAAAACTCACTCAAGTTACATGCCATTATTTCTAAGGTACTCTCAACAAAGTCAGGTACAAATACATACAACTTAGGGAGAAAAAAAAAAAAACTTGTGCATATTACGTGCATAGTACCTTGATGTCAGTACCGCGGAAAAGTATGTACTCATAAACCTTGTCACCTGGGGGAATTTGCTGGCCATCCTTTTTCCTTCCTTCTGTTCCAAAAGATCGCACTGCAACACCAAGAACAAAAAAGAATCACTTTGTTAAATGAATCTATGATACTAAATAACATACTTAGATGGTCAAATTCGATGCTGCAATAACCCACACGGTTTCATGAAATCTATTGATCAAAATTCCTGATGATTTGAAATTCAATCAAAGAGCACAACCTTTATAAATACTACATAAACTTGCTTAATGTGTACATGACTTCAACTCCTAACCAATACACACACATACGAAGCATATCAAGTAAGAAATCAGGTATCATCACTTGTAAGATATAAGAATAACAAATATAGAACATTCAATCATATTTAAATGAGGATTAAAAGATAAATGCACGTGACATTTTTATGAGGTCATGTGACCATTGGAGATATATATATATATGCAGGGCACAACAATTATCATTGCAATTAAAGTTTGTTTGGATAGATAGAAAATAAGTAAACTATGATGCAAATCTTAGAATTAGAATACCACATATTGTGGTGGGAGAGACCTAGACCACATAAACCTCATATCAAAAACCCACACTTCCTATGTGGCAGTCAGGCAATACGGCTGTAACATTCCACCAGACTTTGTAATCTCTGAAGAAGATTATGTACAGGCTCAGATATCAATTGATATGAATTTCATAAGAACAGTACCTAAAAGCTAGCTAGTGTGATGAGAGAGCCCAAGTCCACATTTAGAATCCCAATACAAAACATAAAATGGCCTAAGGGATGTGTTACAGCACTCACAGGGAGCTGTGCTAGTCAACAACAGCATCCATGATTGCCACGACACTGAGTGCTTACAAAAGCCATCAGAAAGGTGTCAAAAACCATCAGAAATTGCTAGAGATCGCACCAGATATAGTGGGTCATGAGTGTGATTCACAACCCTCGACATGACACAAAAGCGGAACACAACAGGCTACAATGGTTATAGATCATGTGAGACACCACAACAGCTCTACTAATACAGATATGTATGTAAATTGCCAATTATTATTCTCTCACTAACATTAAAAATTCAAACATAAGAGGGAAAAATATGAATTCCATTCTTTAATTCAGTTTGGCCTTAGGTTTGGAAGTTTTTTCATTAATCTATTACCACCAGAGTATCTTTGCTTCTTTCAGCGTTGCACGCCAATCAACTTAGGGACTAAATTTATGAGTTCACTATTTACTCCTTGCATTTATTAATCAAAAAGCTTTCCATTAGCCCGGAATGCAATAATTAAACAATCAACAAAGCCAAGCAGCCAAATAACAAAATCAAAAAATTACAAACCAAACATAAGCCTACATCCATCTGAGAATCATATTCAAACACTGAAAGCCAAATCCAGACACTTCAACAGAGACAGATTAAAACCACATGACGCGCTTAAGAGACAAGTGAAACATGCAACACAGATGCTACAGGGATAAAGAAACCAATCAAGACCATTCTCAACCTCTTAACAGAAGAACAATCACAACTCCAAAAAATTACTTCCCTGTGGAGGAATTCACACCCCTGTGACAAAGCCCCTTCAGAATTCAATAAAAAAATGACAAACAACAACAGCAACAACAAAGATCAAATTTTGACAGTGAATTCAGAGATCTGAAACCAAGGAAACCAAATTAAACTGAAAATAAACAAAACCCAGAAAGGATTAAGGGAAATTGGTCAGAAAAAAAAAGTGGGTAGCAGAAGAATACCATTTCTGAGGCCAATACTGGACTCTTCTGTGTTGATGTTGTACAAAATGCCCTCATATCTGATTTCACTCTTGGAAGTGAGGCTTATCAAGCTCCCAATGTAGGTATCAGCCGCAGAATTCGATCGAGAAGCGTTATCGGACGCCATAACCGTAGGCAAATGAGGTTAGGGTTTGGGTTTTGGGGCCCCTTTGTCTGAAGCCCCTATTACAGTATGTTCCAAAGTTTGAAATGGGGTCTGAGGTGATGGGATGTGAATGAGATTATGTACTTTACATGCACAATATATAATACTTTGTGAATGGATAGGATGCATGTGTATGTGATGGTGATGATGATGATGTTATTATGATTTACCTTTTATATTTAATGCATGGTAGTTTGTGAATGAAAATGGGATATTGTGAATGAGATGATGTCTTATTTGAGTATTGTCTTATAATTTTCTTTACCCAAAATATCTCAATTAATCTTATACAAGAATGGTATGAACATTACACATCAGTTGAGGATGTGGATATATTAAATTATAAGATTTTTACATTATCTACAATTAATTATTTTTTAATGATTATTAAAAATCAATTACTTTGTAATAAATATTTTTTTGAAAGTTATATTTAAAATACTATTTAATTCATTGATTACCTAAAAAAAATTAAAGATTTTTAAGAACTAAACTGCTGAAAAATCATTGTTTAATTTTTTAAATTAATATTAATGTACAGTTTTTATATGACTCCACCACTCTTCTCCTCATTCCTTGTTTAAGGCAACAAAAAGAACATATTCTTACACATTTTCACATCAAATCTTACATGTAAAATAAAATAACTTTCACTTTTAATCTCTCTGCACTCTATTTTTTATTTTGACTTATTCAAAAATTATTTCTATATGTATGTTATTTCTATCTTCGTAAAAATTGAGTAAAAGATAAAAATGTGGATAAACAAACGTAATCGCGCTTGTGTTTCTACTAGTGTAAATAAAATAAAAGAAAAATATGAAACTAAGTTATTTCAGTATTATTTTTTAATTAACACACATGTATATTGTCATTTAGATTATGATGAACACATTAATCATTAATTACTTTTTCTCTAAGTTTATTTTGATATTCTTTTAATTTTATTAAAGGTTCTAGGTAAGTTGTAATGTGTTTGAGATCTTATATTAAAAAGAAAATTGTTAAATCATAATTTATAAGATAAATGAGGTGTAAACTTCGTTTTACAAGTTAGTTAGTTTGTATAGTTGAGTTGGTCATATTCTCACTTACTAAAATAATATTAAGTTATTCAAAATTTATCGTAATAAAATTTATTGGATTGTTGTGTCACCCATGATCGAAATCGAATTCTTTTTAACCCACCTATAAATATATAATTTCACACGTAACCAATTAAAGTGGAGATGAGTTACCATAAACTCACTTAGAGATATTTTTGAGTTATATTTGATTTTAATTTATAACGAATATGAAATTTATGTTTCATCTTTATCTTTATGGGATAACCACTATAATTAATCACACTCATAATCATTCAAATATTTATTGAATAATTTTTATTATAAAACATAAAAATATAGTGTTAATAAGAAATTAATGTAAAAAAACTAATATATACATCTTCACAAAGTGTAAGAAATTATAATTAGATAAATTTAAAGAGAAAATAAATAGTATTTTAATAATTTAGCATAACAACAAATAAATATAAAATCATAAACAAAATGAATAATGTATATTTATCTATTTCTTATACATAATTTAAAAAGTCAAATAATATCAATACACATATTAATATTGGCCCAATCCAAATATTTTATGCTAACACCATGATGATAATCATGTATACTATCAATAAATTCATCATTTTATATATATTTATCATTTTATATATATACACCCTTTTACAACACACATAGGAACAGAAATGGAGAGAAAACAAGAGGAATTTTATCACTATAGAAACTAAATAATATACATCATTCACCATTTACAAGTATTTTGTATAATTGTAATGATAGTTAATATAGTTACAAAATACTTTAACTATTACAACACTTTCTCTTAAAAATCATTTTATAATTTTTTATTAATAATAAAATAATTTTATAAATAAATATTTTTTTTAATCTTTAAAATAATATATAATTTAGTCGATATAGATTTTTTATCTCTAAATTTAGTTGTTATTATTGATTTTTTAATATCTTAATTGTGTAAGAGATTTGGTGAATTTATCAGCAATCTAATATCCACTAAAGTAGCTCCAGTTTTCCTTTTACTCACTAAAAAAATAAAATTTTGTTTCAATATATTAACTCTTTAAAAAGAGTTTTCAACCACAAATATCATGTTGTTTCTACTGGTTCAATATACTTAGCTTCAAATGAAAAAAGGGTTATAATATTTTACTTATTTGAACATAAGAGATTGATGTATTCATGTACTTGTAGCCAAAAGTGGTTATTCTCTCCACTTATACATGCACAATATATGAGTTTGTGAATGGAAAAGGATGCTATTTGTATGAGATATGTTATTATGATTTACATTTTATGTTTAATGTATGGTAGTTTGTGAACAAAATGGGATATTGTGAATGAGATATGTAATAACTTACATTTGGTCTTATTTGAGTATTTTCTTAGAAATTTCTTTACCCAAAATATCTCAATTAATCTTTATACAATAATGGTATGAACATTACTTCATTTTTTTAAAATTACATATTAAATTATAAGATTTTTTATATTATCTATAATTAATTATTTTTTAATGATTATTAAAAGTCAATTACTTTTGTAATAAATATTTTTTGAAAGTTATATTTAAAATACTATTTAATTAACTGATTATCTAAAAACAATAAAGAGACTAACTTTTTAAGTAAAATTAAACTGAAAAATCATCTTTTAAATTTTATATTTGTAACATAAATTTTTTTAGGATTTGTTTGGATTGAAGTAAAAGTAGAAAAAAATTTATAAAATATTTTCCGTAAAAAATAAATTTGTAAAATATTAAAATCAAGTAGGATTGAAGAGTTAATCCATCTACAATTAAAATCTAAAAGTTTTGGTTTGACCAACACCCTCCAATATTTGGTGAAACACTGATGTCAAAAACCTCAATCTAACACCAGAGTCAGTTGCGCACATAGGGCGTCATTCTTCTCCTTCTTACATACCCGCTTGGCCAGAATCGACTTTCTTAAATTTGATGGAGACAACGTCATCCTTGTATCCATCAAAGCGACAATTATTTCTTGATCGATAATACCTGAATGAATTTAAAGTGAAATTAGTTATTGTTCATTTGGTTGGAAATCCTTGTGTTCATTCAAATTTGTTAAACATTCATTATATTAAGTCATCACATAATAAAATAATAGTTTGTTAATGGTTACTCATCGGATAAGATGGACAAGTCAGTCCATTAATTTATGTGTGAAGCTTCCAACCTTTAATTTAAACATTTTAAATATGTTCACATTTTGTTTGAAAGAGATCTAAATATGTAACATAAAAGTACCTCAAATTTAACAAATTAGTCATTTCATGATAATTAGTTGGTTTAAACCTGGTATGTAACTGATATGCATACTTTTCTTTACATAATCTTCATTATCAAACAGTCAAACACAGAATGATGTCATGATAATACACATGTTAACAAAAAATTAAACAAAAAAGAGACAAAGAAAATTACCTGTAAAGAGGAAGAGCCATGTATCGAATGATTTCTTTTATTAAATAAAAAAAAAGTCTTGCAATAATAGACCAATTTGAATTAAAATTAAAAACAAAATAATATTATGCAAGATGTAAATAAGAACAACTTGATTATAGTAACATGTTAAATTTATTTAGAGTACAAAAACAGGAAGATAAATGAGAGAGAACCGGAGATCAATAGAGAATAGGAAGAACAGAGAATAAGAGAACGAAACGTATATTTCATGTGTGGCAAAGAAGTAGAAAAAACAAAAAAAAAGTAATATGGGGTCCACAAGTTTGCTTTAACGCTTTAACAAAATATTAATAACTTTGTCCATAATATCAATACATTCTCTACCTTCATTATTTAGTCTATCCATGTTATTATATCAGTACACTAAATGCAAACATTTCAAAGTAGAGCAAAAATCATAAAAAAACAAGAAAATTGCCATAAACTATCAACAAAACAATATCCCTAAACACTAAAGAAACGGAAAGAATTACATTGAATGCAAACATTTCAGAGGAAAGAAGAAATCATGCAAAAAAAAATAAGGAACTTCCCATAAATTATCAACAAAATAATATCATTAAACCCTAAAGAAACATAAAGAATTGCAGTGAATGCAAACATTTTAGAGGAGAGCATAAATCATACAAAGAATAAGAAACTTGCCATAAACTATTAACAAAACAATATACCTAAACCCTAAATAAACAAAAAAAATTGCAGTGAATGCAAACATTTCAGAACAAAGCATAAATCATACAAAGAATAAGAAACTTGTCATAAATCATCAATAAAACACCCTGCAACATCACTTTAACAGATAATCATACAAAGAATAAAGAACTTGCCATAAACTATCAACAAAACAATATCCCTAAATTCGAAAGAAACAGAAAGAATTGCAATGAATGCAAATATTTCATAGTAGATAAGAAATCATATGAAAAATAAGAAACTTGCCACAAACTATCAACAAAACAATATCCCTAAACCCTAAAGAAACATAAAGAATTGCATTGAACGCAAACATTTTATAGCAGAGCATAAATAATACAAAGAATGAGAAACCTGCCATAAACTATAAACAAAACATCGTTCAACATCACTTTAATGGATAATCATATAAATAATAAGGAACTAGTCATAAACTATCAACAAAATAATATCCCTAAACCCTAAAGAAATAGAATGAATTGCAATAAATGCAAACATTTCAGAGTAAAACATAAATCATACAAAGAATAAGAAACTTGCCATAAATTATCAACAAAACACCGTGCAACATCACTTTAACAGATAATCATACAAAGAATAAAGAACTTGCCATAAACTATCAACAAAACAATATCCCTAAACACTAAAGAAACAGAAAGAATTGTATTGAATGCAAACATTTCAGAGCAAAGCAAAAATCATACAAAAAATAAGAAACTTGCCATAAATTATCAATAAAACACCGTTTACCATCACTTTAATGGGTAATCCTATAAAGAATAAGGAACTTGTCATAAACTATCAATAAAACAATATCATTAAACCCTAAAGAACCAGAAAGAATTGCACTGAATGCAAACATTTTAGAGCATAGCAGAAATCATACAATTAATAAGAAACTTGCCATAAACTATCAACAAAACACCGTGCAACATCACTTTAATGGATAATCATATAAAGAATAAAGAACTTGCTATAAACTATCAACAAAACTATATCCCTAGACCCTAAAGAAACAGAAAGAATTGCAGTGAAAACAAACATTTCAGAGTAGAGTAGAAATCGTACAAAGAATAAAAAATTTGCCATAAACTATCAACAAAACACCGTGCAACATCACTTTAATGGATAATCATACAAAGAATAAGGAACTTGCCATAAACTATCAACAAAACAATATCCCTAAACCCTTAAGAAACAGAAAGAATTGCAATGAATGCAACCATTTTAGAGCAAAGCAGAGCATAAATAATACAAAGAATAAGAAACTTGTCATAAACTATCAACAAAACACCGTGCATCATCACTTTAATGGATAATGATACAAAGAAAAAGGAATTTTACAAAAACTATCAACAAAACAATATCCCTAAACCCTAAAGAAACAAAAAAGAATTGCAATGAATGCAAACATTTTATAGCAAAGCAAAAATCATTCAAAGAATAAGAAACTTGTCATAAACTATCAACAAAACACCATGCAACATCACTTTAATGGATAATCATACATAGAATAAGAAACTTGCCATAAACTATCAACAAAACAATATCCATAAACGCCAAAGAAATAGAATGAATTGCAGTGAATGCAAACATATCAGAACAAAACATAAATCATACAAAGAATAAGAAACTTGTCATAAACTATCAACAAAACACCATGCAACATCACTTTAATGGATAATCATACAAAGAATAAGGAACTTGTTGAAAATCAAACCTCAAACGACACTATGAAGATATTGCAAAGGGGGTTGCGAACCCAAAAATCACATTCACATAAATTAAGGAGAAACAGAAGGGAGTTACGCTCAATTTCCCTTCTTTTTCGAGCGGTTCGGAGAACGTTTGCAGAACGTTGCAAGAGTCTTGGGTGGTCGGCTCCTCCATTCACGCGGGTCTTCCTCCATCACCGGCGGTTGCTCCGTTTCCGACAGCCATGACCATGGAATGGTGCCGCTCAATTAGGGCTTGAAACTACGATAGTTGTGGATTCTCCATCTATAAATACCACATCCATTTGCTTCAGAAAATGGATCTCTGGAACTCTCACTCACACTTCTTCTCTTCTTTATCTTCAACCCACCACCGTGCACCTTTATTCCTCCTCACACTTTTTCATCTTTTCCTTTTTCTCTCTCTTCATTTATTATTTTATTTTATTATAAATATTTTTTATGGATTTATTAAGTTTTACTCTTTTAAGAGTAATTTGCTAGTTTTGATCATTGGAAATTTTCGAGAAGTTCATGTTGTATCCTCGGGGACTTGCGCAATACACTGCGTATAAGTCCTTATGGATAATGATCACTCACGTCTTGGGAAATCAATTTTGTTTGTGTTTTGAGGCCTCATTTATTACATAACTTTCCATAAACTATCAACAAACAATATTCTTAAACCCTAAATAAGCGTAAACGAATTCAATGTGTGGCAAAGAAAGAGAAATGACCTGTAATTGTAGTGAATGACAATGAATGAGAGAGAACGCGAGAACAACAAATAATAGGAAGAAGAGAATAAGAAAACAAAACTGAGAATGACGTATAGAAGAGAAGCGTAAACGAATTCAATGTGTGCCAAAGAAACAGAAAAATAGAAAAACCTGGAGCAAAGTTTCTTCTATACTCCGTACCTGAAAATGAACAAGCTATGAGAGTGAAAATGTAAGTGCGTAGTGAGGGGAATATAAGGGGTGGTGAAAAAATGAATACCTGTTGACTTGAGATGAGAGCAGAATAAGGTGTGGTTTTACAGCATTTTAGACATCGCTTTTAAAGTGTTATCTAAAGTAAAACTATTTAAATTAACGTCTCTAAAAAATCAGATATTTAAGTATTGGTGTCTTAATACCTAAAAGTTATAGAGATGAAAATAATATTTGATAAAAAGTACTTTTTTAAAAAATTGTAATGTACACAATTGAGATAGTCTCTACCATAAAAGACTTAAAATATTAAAGTTGATTTTTCTTAGAAACAGTACTACATTAATAAATATTATTAAAAAAATACTCTCAGAGGTTCCTAATCTTAGATTCGCTACTACTACAAATAGTGGTTGTATGTAGGAGTGACAAAGCGAGTCGACCTGTCCCGCATAGGCCTGTCCCGCTTAGGCCTGCAAAATGCGGGTCGGATTGCCCCGCCTTGCATACAAAATGTAGGTTGGTTTTCATGGCCTGCCTCACATGTTGGTTGGTCTGCGGGCTTACGAACTGGCCCACTTTTTCAATAATTATTAAAATTCAATTACTTTTGTAATAAATATTTTTTGAAAGTTATATTTAAAATAATACTAAATTGACTGGTTATCTAAAAAAAATAAAGACACTTTTTAAGTAAAATTAATATGTAAAATCATTGTTTAAATTTTATATTTGTAACATAAATTTTTCTAGGATTTATTTGGATTGAGGTGAAACTGAAAAAGAAATTTATAAAATGTTGCTTGTAAAAAATAATCTGTAAAATATTAAAATCCATCTACACTTAATCCATCTACACTTAAAATCTAAAAGTTATCATTTTGCTTAAATAAGGAGATAAAATTTATAATCTACATTTTCCATTTTCCTTTAATGTTCTTAAAGTTTTATTACTTATAAAATTTATAATCTACATTTTCCTTTAATGTTTTTAAAGTTTTATTGTTTATAATTATTTAGAATTTTTTGCATATGATAACTTTATCCCACAATTTAATTAAATTTTGTTATCTGGTATGTATCCTAATCAAATTTGTTGGGTTGTTGTTTCACCCATTATCAGGAGTGAGTTCCTCTTAGATCACCTACAAATATTTAATCTCACATTCCAAATATGTATTCCTCAGTCTAACATTATGAGTTAAAAATCTCACACTAATTAGAAGATATGACCAAATCATATATATATATATGGTGCATACATAATCTTACAAACTAAATTTGTGAGAATGAGTTAGAAATAAACTCACTTAAAGGCATAGGTTTAAGTTATATTTGCCTTTAATATATTATGCATATGACTTGTATGAAATTTAGGTTTCATCTTTATATTTATTGGATAACCAATATAATTAATCACATCATAATTGTTCAAATATTTATTGAATATTTTTTATTATAAAAAATAAAAATCACACTTAAAGAAAATAATACTATTAAGTAATTAATGTAAAAAAACTAACATTTACTGTAAGAAATTATTATTACATAAATTTAAAGAGAAAACAAATAACATTTTAATAACTTAACATAACAACAAGTACAAAAAAAAAATATAAAAACATAAACAAAATGAATAATGTATATTTATCTCTTTCTTATACCTAATTTAAATACCATATAGTTTATCTTCATCCTTTGTAATTAATACCTTGTCAATTTATTTTACTGCAATGATGTTATCATCAACAAATCTCACCCTCCTCTTGATATTGGAATCAACATCTATCAACGAATCTATATTTCCAATCATGTGATTGGAACACTTGATATAAGATAGAAAGAAGAATGTTCTTCATCATAATTTTGTGGTTATCATCAACAACACTTGATTTAAACAAGAACTTTCAGCATCTTGTACTAAATGTACTTCATCATTCTTCTTAACTTTCTTATTTGTATTGTTGCCCTACCAACACAACACTTATAAGAATAATGACCAAACTTGTCATAGTTGTAACATTCGACCTTCCTTTTGTCAAGATTCTTTCTTCCTTTGCCTCAGTACTAACACTCCAACAATAACAACAAATGACAAAGATAGATGTTACCAACTAATCACACTAGAAGCAACACAATGATTTTTCATCACAACACAACCTTTATAATCTTAAATCTTGAAAACTCTTTTTAATTATTTGAAATACATTAAATTTTTCACTTAGAATTCGCTTTTTCAACAAATGTATTTTGTATATAGAAGAGTGAGTGAAAAGCTCAGAGAGTTTTAATAACACTAATTTAAAAGTGGTATTGATGTATTTAATCGATTATTTCAAGATGTTATTTGATAATTCTTATTTAAATTTTTAAAAATACTACAACGCTTTCTATTTTAATTGATTATAAAATATTATAATAAATTAATATCCTGAAACGTGTGTTTCCCAAGTCCTTGGTTTAATCGATTATTAAAGAGATGATCGATTATCCTTTTTTGAATCTCATCAGGAATAATTTAATTGATTATACTAAAACTTAATCGATTAACTAGGTCATAAAACCTTTTGAAAATATTTTTTCAGTTTTCAAAACTCATTTTCTTTTTAATTCATTTTTTGTATGATTGTGTGATAAATATATCCTTGTGAATACTTTATGTAAAGGACTAAACAATAAACAATGAAAGCTAAATAAATATATCCTTGTGAATACTTTATGTAAAGGACTAAACAATAAACAATGAAAGCTAAAACTCTCTAAAAATCTTCAACATCTTAATTGAAGAATAATCTTAGATTTGAAGTGGAATCCAGAGTTGATGACTAGATGCATAAAGTCAAAAACGCTCAAGCAATGATGTGATGATTCATATGGCAAAGTCAATGTTGGTTATCTATCTACTAAGAGTTTATCAAATATTATTTTACTACACTCAAATAAGGAAAATACTAGATCAATTACCTCTCTTATTAATTTGTTATATTCAAACAATAACAACTTATTCATGTTTTATTACTACTATATGTATTAAAATTATAAAAATTTAATATATAATTGATTATGTGTGCTTATATAAATTATTTTATTTTATTGTTTTTCCTTATAGATATTATATTGTTATTTCTTATAATAGTACCTAAGTGAATAAATATCATGTAAACAGGAAAACTATTATATATAATAAACAATTTTATTCTTTTCCCTTTTATATGTTTTTTTTTTTACTTTTATAAATAGATTTGAGAGTCCAATAGATGACAATAATTATTTTTGTGCGCACCTAAAATTAATATAGTATATTATGTAAGTAGAGAAACTATTATATATAATTAATAATTTTATTTCTTTCCTTTTTATATGTTTTTGGGCTTTTATAAATAATTTTGAGAGTCCAATAGTTCATAGGACAATAATTATCTATCTGGCCACCCAATATTAATATAGTATATTTATGTATTTAGTTTTAAAGGATGTTAAATATTAAGATTATATAAAATATGTTAAATACTGCGGTTAAATATAAACAAAGTATAATTAATTTTTACTTATTTAATGATATAATTTTAAAAATTATTATTAATTTAATTGAAATTTTATCTCTAATGACTTTTTTCGTATAAAGTTATGCAGTTTAGTAATTTTATGTTATGTTTAAAATAAAATTAATACAGTTAATTACTGTTCTTAATTGTTCTGATTTAATTTTTTTCTCATGTATTTAAGACAAAACATATATACCAATATTTATTAAAAAATTAATATATTTTAAGAATTTATATACATATCCTACTAGTATATATATATTCACATAAAATTTGGAAAAAAGAAGTTTTTTTTTCTAATAATATAATTTGTAACTGCTGAGTCTGATAGAGCTGAGTTAGAAACGAGTTATTATATGGTGTATGTTGAAAGCAAAGATCAAAGAATAAAACTCAAACCCTAATGCATCGTCTTGCTCACACATCCCATCACCAGAGTTGAACCTTGAGACCGATTGGATTAGAGAGGCTTCTAACCAGAAGCCCCAAAACCCAATTCCTAATCCGATTCGCTTCTGACTATGGCGTCTGAAAGCGCTTCTCGATCGAGTTCCGCTGCCGATTCCTACATTGGGAGCTTGATAAGCTTGACCTCAAAGAGTGAGATCAGATACGAAGGCATTCTCTACAACATCAACACTGAAGAGTCCAGTATTGGCCTTAGAAACGGTATTCTTCTGCTACCCACTTCTTTTTCTTCCCACGAATTTTCTTAATCCTTTCTGGGTTTTGTTCATTTTCAGTTTAATTTGGTTCCTTTGGTTTCAGATCTCTGAATTCTCCGTCTGAATTTGATCTTTCTTTTGGTTATTTTAATTATTTAATCCTGAAGAGCGGGCTTTGTCACGAGTTTGAATTCCTGCCACAGTGAAGGAATTGTTCTGAACTTTTGATAGCTTTTGTGGGCCTTCTGTTGAGAAGCTATGAAGGGTCTTTTGATGTTTTTTTTTTCTCCCTGTAGCATCTGGCTTGCTTCTTTTACTGATGTGTCTCGGTTTGTTTTGTGGTTTTAATCTTGTTCTGTTGGAGTATCTGAATTTTTCTTCTCTGAGTGTTAGCATGTGACTCTCACTTGAACAGGGAACTAGGTTTGACTTTTGTAACTTTTTGAGTTTGTTATTTGCTGCTTGCTTTTGCTGACTGTACTGTTGTGGTATTGGGGATTAGTGGAAATCTTAATGATTGATAAATGCAGGGAGTAAATAAAAATCCCTAAGTTGTTAGCCTGTGAGAATCATGTGCAATGCTAAAAGGAGCGAAATCAGATAGTCCAGAACTAATATATTAATGACACAGCTTCTAAAAACTAAGGCACTGGATTAAAAAGTGAAGATTCATGTTTTTCCCTTTTATGTTTTTGGAGTATTAATGCTAGTGAGAGAAAAATAATTGACATACATATCTGTATTCCAGAATTGACAATCATATTGAGCCATTGTGGCATATTGCGCTCTAGTGAGCCGTCACGTGCCATAGAGCCGTTGTGGTGTGTCACGTGCTATAGAGCCACCCGTTGTGGTGTGTCATGCGCTATAGAGCTGTTGTGGTGTGCCAACATGGTGTGTTCTGTGTAGCTCTCTGCCATGTCTGAAGCAAAGAAAATTGCACATTTACGGCTTTAGTGGATGAAACATTGGTTAATGTTTGAAACCCCTGTTTGATGGTGTTGTTTAAGGTTTATTTTGGGAGACATTTGTATGATTTGACTTCCATTATTCAAGGTGTGAAACGTTGACCTGCTCTTGTGTATCTGAAACATGAACCACTATTCTCTGGCAACATATCTGAAAATTTCTGATGGTTTTAGGCACCTTCCGGTGTTTTAGAGGGGATCATGCCATAATAGTGCCTCTTCCATGAGTGCTGCACCTCATCCCTCAGGCTATTTTGTCATTAAAGCCCCTTCCGACCTGGGGCTCCCTTTTCCATCAGTGATTTTTGTCCACTCTTGTCTGCATTTGTCTCTCCTCTATATATGATTGAATCTTCTATAATACATGGGATGCAGCGCATAGCTGCTGGATCTTAGGATTACAGCAAACAAAGGGTTGAGGTTGGGGGAATTTGGCCAGTGGCCTAAATGTTTTTAAAGTGTATTTTTTCCTTTTTTGTTGTTTTGGTCTGTTGGACCCCTATTTGAGTCTAGTTTAGCTCGTAGTTTTTTTTTTGTCTTTTTTATTTAAATCATAACATATAATATAATAAACCAAATAGCAACTTTAATAAAAATTTCAAAGAATAGCGATCATCCCACTATCTACTATCCTACTATAGTGGTATTGGAGTTGGGCCATCCTTGCCACTATTTGGGATTGATAAGTATGAAATGTTTTTTCATTGAGTACTCTCTCCCTATCTCTACATGTGTATATATGTATGATGTATGTATGTAAGTGTACACCATTAACATACACTCGTTTAAGAAGATTAAAGTTATAGCTTGTTGAAGTACTCCTTCTAAAATAAGTGGATGTAGGGTTTGCTCAAGTATACGTACTTGTTATTTAGGAATATAAATATTGGCTGGAAGTTGATGCAATTACTATATATATGTATAAATATTGGTTGGAATGGAAGTTGAAGCTATTACTGTTAAAAAGAAAAAATAACACATCAAGCAAATGTACAAGTTATAAAGGTTATGTTCTTTGCTTATGTTTCAAATGTTCAGGACTGTTGATCATTAGCTTTCAATATGTGCCAGATTTTCATGCAACCCTGTGGGTTATTGCAACTTCAGATTTTACCATCTAATATGTTGTTTAGTATAATGGCTTGGGCTGGCAGAGTGATAATTCTATTTTTTTGTATTGCAGTGCGATCTTTTGGAACAGAAGGAAGGAAAAAGGATGGCCAACAAATTCCTCCTGGTGACAAGGTTTATGAGTATATACTTTTTCGTGGGACTGACATCAAGGTATTATATGTGGAATTATTACCAGTCGTTTTTTATATATTCAATGTATTGGTACCCTAGTTTTTTTGACTGTATAGTATTGGTACCCTAGTTTTTTGACTGTACAGTATTGGTACCCTAAACTTGTGTGTTATTTTGTAAAGAAACTGCTTTTGTACAACTTGGTTCTACAGTATATGAATGCATATACCGTGAGATGGAATGTTAGAAGGCTGATCCTGATTTTCTTATCTATTTTATAAGTGTATGTAATTACCTGATAAAGGCTTTGCTCAGACTTTGCTGCGTGTATAATATAGAAACAGATCAGCTGAGGCGTCTCTCTTATTTTTTCTGTAGGATTTACAGGTTAAATCTTCTCCACCTGTCCAACCTACCCCACAAGTCAACAACGACCCAGCTATTATTCAGGTTGATGACAAAAAATTGTCTGTATATTGAATCAGTTGAATTAATCTTATCCTAATTACATGGAAATGCATTTACAGTCTCACTATGCTCGCCCAGTTGCCACATCTACAAGTTTGCCTTCGGCTGTAAGTGGGTCTGTGACTGATCTTAGCTCTCATACCCCCCAGCTTGGACATCCTGGGTCAAATTTTCAAGGGCCCTTGCCTTTGTATCAACCTGGAGGGAACATAGGATCATGGGGAGCTTCTCCAGCTGCTCCAAATACAAATGGTAGTAGACTTGCTATGCCAATGTATTGGCAAGGATATTATGGTGCCCCAAATGGGCTTCCTCATTTACACCAACAATCTCTGCTTCAACCACCACCTGGTTTATCAATGCCTTCATCTATGCAGCAGCCAATGCAGTATCCCAATTTCAGTCCTATACCTACTGTATCTTCTAATTTGCCAGAATTACCATCATCTTTGCTGCATGTGAGTTCTAGTATCTCTAGTGTAACATCTTCATTGCCTTCAGCACCATCTACTTTGCCTCCTGCACCATCTGCTTTGCCTCCTGCTCCTTCTGCTTTGCCTCCTGCACCTTCTACTTTGCCTACTGCACCTTCTGCTTTGCCTCTTGCACCTTCTGCTTTGCCTCATGCATCTTCTGCCTTATCTCCTGTACCCTCTGCAACACTTGCTTCTGAAATTTTACCAGTATCAGTAACAAACAAGGCACCCAATGTTTCAAATTCAGCAGTCAGTTTAGCCACTAACTTACCATCACTGACTTCCCTGACCAATTCTGGTTCTGATATAAATGCTTTAGTGCCACCAATCTCCAGTAAACCAAATGCAATTTCAGGTTTAAGTTTGCCCTATCAAACTGTATCCCAGTTGTCTCCTGCTGTTGTTGGATCATCAACTTCTATACATGCAGAAACATCAACTCTTTCTCTGATAACCCCAGGTCAATTATTGCAACAAGGACCAACTATAGTTTCTTCTGCTCAGCCTTCACAAGCATCTCATAAGGATGTTGAAGTGGTTCAGGTATCATCAACATCATCTCCTGAGATATCTCTGCCAGTTTCTGCTGCAATTCAACCACCAATTCTGCCATTGCCAGTAACTTCACGGTCCAGTCACAGGGTATCCTTCTTTGATCTATGAATTTATGCATGCAGACAGAGATACACTTGTGATGGTTTTGCACATGCCTATATGCTTTATACAATATGTGACATAGTGGAGACTAGAATCTTGTGATTTAACTGGAGTAATCCCATTATCCTAAGATATTTAGTGTGTTGGATTGGATGACTGTGAATTTGATTTTAGATGATTTTGGTTAGGGTTATGTTTGAAGTGAAGTGATTTATTTTTGGAGTCTTTTTATCTAAACTCCAATTTTGTAGTAGAACTTAATATAAAATTTTCAACCGATGCAAAAGTTGTATTTTTCACTTTTTGTCAAATGTGCTTTAATAAATACATGCATGCTTTTTCATGCGGAGTCGAGTTTGCCGAAGTTGAGTGTACATTTGACCAGTTCAAATGCTGCAAACTTGCCAATTATGTGGAGATTTGATCTTCCATGTCAAGTTGCTCTCGACCCATCCTTCAAGCTGTGCTTTGATCAAATCAGGAATGTGGGACAAATTTTCTCTGAAATTTAGATAACCCACAAACCCTTTTTCTCCTGACCAACATCTTCCCCCTCTCTCTTTTGCAAAGAATTGGAAGTAGGATTGGATCTGTTTTGTCTATGGTTTTAATTGGCATTTGCCATACATGAATTCTGCTGATTGATGAACCTTTCTTAATTTGTTTGCTATGTGCTTCTATTAAATAATAAAATCAGCATCGAGTGATTAAAACTTAAGATCACAAGTATGGATCTTTTATTGTATTGACTTATCTTATTTACTGTATGTTCTTTTGATTGAGAATGACTTTTGACATTTGGTTGCAATTTTTTAAGCCCGGTGGTGTTCCTACCCAATCTCATCATGGCTATAGTTATAGAGGACGTGGAAGAGGAAGAGGAACTGGGGTAATGTTCAATTTACTCTTTCATTTATATATGTTGGGTTTTAGAATGTCGTATATCAATAGAAATTGGGAATGTGTCGGATGGTTCAGAGATTTAAAAGTTTTCCTGTTTTGAAGTGGAGTGGGGAGTGGTGGTTTGGATTGTTGTTAGTTTTGTGTTTCATACAACATTTTTCACTTATTTTAAGCATGTAAACAATGAAATGTCCTCTAAATTTTGTTTTCTTTTAAATAGTTGTTACACCATTAAATAGATATGCCGCACAAATTGTCATTTTTTAATTTTTTTCCCTGTTGATAAGATTAAGGGTGCATTTGGGTAGAGAGCTTAATGAAGCAGTTATTCAATAACTGTTTATCTTGTAATCACTTAGGTATATGTTTCAAAGAGGAAGTAGGGTTAAATTATTTGCATGCAAGTTGTAAGCTGTTTTTGTAATTTATTCTGAAGAGCGTACTGAAATTAGCTTAAAAAGTTTAATTAATGCTTTGCTGCAGCAGGGTCTACGCCCAGTCACAGAATTCACTGAAGATTTTGATTTCATTGCGATGAATGAGAAGTTCAATAAGGATGAAGTTTGGGGTCATCTTGGTAAAAACAAGTCTCATTCAAAGGATGGGGAAGGAAATGCCTTTGATGAAGATTATCAAGACGAAGAGATTGAAGATTTATCAAACTTTGACGTTAAGGTAATGTTTATCTAGTGCGCAGCTTGATATGTATTCAGGTTTGACCTAAGTATATTGTATCTGATCTTTCTGTCATGGCTTTGACTATACTTTCATGTTTTTTACAGCCTATTTATAACAAGGATGACTTCTTTGATTCACTCTCTTCCAATGTGCATGATAATGCTCCACAGAATGGAAGGACTAGATACTCTGAACAAATCAAGATTGACACTGAGGTATGTTCTATCTTTCATGGATCTTTTATTTGGGAAACAATATTCAATTCTTGTGCTGATTTATGGTGCAGACATTTGGTGATTTTGTGAGGCACCGTGGTGGCCGTGGGGGTCGCGGCCCTGGCCGTGGTGGACGTTTTCGGGGTGGTTATTATGGAAGAGGAGGAGGGTATGGCTATTCTGGACGGGGTAGGGGCCGTGGTATGCCAGGTCGCAATTTGTAGGTGGAAGTTAATGTTTAGTCATGATGGACATGGTGGAGACAAGAGCCTAGGAAGCCTACCATTAAAATCGTAGTTATGGTAGAGATTATGCTTCACTGTTGTGTTTCCTGTTATATGTTTGTTTCACAAATAAGTAGGACATTTTTTTCCTTGTCATGTTACCCTCTTGTTACTACTCTACCAAAATCCCTTGGTCTGGTGGGAATATGTTGTTACACCATTTTATTTTAGCTGATATATTATATCAACAAAGCAGAAGTTTAGACTAATACATACATTGCAGGATTCTTGTACTGTATGCAAGCCATAATTTTCTATAAAATCTTGTATGATAATAAAATAATTTGAAACGGAAAACACTTCTTATAAGTTAAAATTAATTTAAGTCAACTTAAAGCGATATTTTAGAGAAGTTATGAAAGATTTTTAATAAATTAATTTATGTACTACTTAACTTTATATTATAAGAGAATTTTATTCATTTAATAATCTCTATTTCTTTTCTATACTAGTTTTTGAAAAAAAATTGTGTAAGTAGAGCAGTATTTTAACTTAAAAGATAGTTTTTACTTTTAGTCGTAAGAATAAATTATTTACTTTTCCTGAAAAAACTAATAATTATGATAACCATAGCAATTTTTTTGGCTCCATTATAGTTATCTTCATTTTTCCTCCATATCATGACAAATTATATCATCATTAGTTATATAAACATTACCAATACTACATTAATAGTGATAACTCTAGCGATATTTTGATTAATACCACCATATTTCTTATTTTCACTATTTTTCCTAATGTTGAACCATTAAACTAGCTACGTCATTTCTAGTCACATGAAAATATGTGAGAACTTATCACCCAAGAAGAGAGGTTAAGGTAATAAAGTCATTTAGTTACACAAAAGGAAGTTATCAAAATGTCATACAAAGGGAGGAAAATAAAATTTTCTTCCTCTTCAAAAAACTTAAAAGAAAATATGAAGTATTACCTCAGCCCATAAGACTAAAAGGGTAAATGTATAGACAATGGGTTATTTCAATTTAATAAGTAATGTCGTTTAAATATTAAATATATTTATTTCTGTAATTTAGTCAATAGTAATTAATTTTTTTTTTTTTAAATTAATTTTTATTTAATGATTTTATATATATATATATATATATATCACTTTTAGACATATAATCATGCAAACATATTCAAACAATTTTGTATACAACTTAACATAACTTAATATTCACATACACTTTAGTTTGGTGGTGCTTTATAAGTAGGTTCTTGAGAGAGCTATTTATTCAAGAAATAATGCATACATTTTTTTCCTTGCCATATATTGGTGAAATGACAAAGTTATTCATCACTTTTATCCTCCATACCCTTTCTCTCTTAGCATATAATTTGAATTCTACAATCTCAAATTACTTGCATGTAGCAACAAGGACTTTCCTTGGAGGAAGGGAAGGCCTTCTACCATGAAGCAATGCATAGTTATCAAAGAAGACAACATCCCCTTTCTCCCACTTGAACTGTATGCTCTCTTCTTCAATGATCTCTTCACATCTTTTCACTACATGTTCTGGAATCTCTGTTCCATCAGCCATCATTGCCGAGCTAAGCTCCTTCCCATACATCCCTACCAATGTGTTAAACCACATTTTTCTTCCCTTCCTTCCTTCAAATACCTTGGTTAAATTTCTTGGTCCAAGTATTGTCTTCACCCCTCCATCAGGAAGCCACTCCATGTCCATTCCTAGAGCTTTTGCTCTGCAGTTTTTCAATCAAAACATGTAAGGTTCAATGAGCCAAATACAGATTTTCATTGGATTCTCTGTATAAGTTTTTACAAGACTAAAGCCTTACGTACATAATTGATAGCATGGCTATCAGTATTGCAGCTTATTCATTTATTTCTTTTTTCTTCATTGGGTTTTATTTATGATGAAAACAACACAAGTAGTAGCATCATGCTCTTTCAGCACATTTTCTACAAGGAAAAAATATTATATGGATTGTGTCATGAACTTTCTCTTTTAACACACTCTTTACAAGAGTTTATTATATAGATTGAGATCTTGTAGTCTCAACCAATTTCTATGCAACATGTTATTAATGCATCACTCATGTGGATTGAAAGGATCAAGAAAAATGTTATTTTGACAACTCTTTGGAATTGTATACAACTTTGATATGACAGGTTTAAAAATAAAAATATATATAATAAATGGTAGATTTAATTAAATAATATGAAAAAAATATTAAAATAATAGTGTTGGAAGTTGTAATATGGTTATATAAAAAATTGAAGTTGTCAATGTATCATTAACCATTGTTCAAATAGTCTTGAGTGTTGATATGTTGACAACTCTGCACCAGATTACAACTGGAAAGAGAAATAACTTTTTGTTGAAATTGAACAATTTTGAAATTGCACTTGTTAAATCAGAGTTGTAAATTGGTGTCTTTCAATATACACAGTTCAATAGCATTTTCCAATAGTCTTATAACATGCAATCATTTATTGTGTTTAAAAGTGTTTTGAGACCCTTTGTAGCCTTCAAATAAGCATGCATGTACAAAACTAGTTAATATTGTGTGTTGGCATTTGAAGGAAGAAAACACCTTTTCTCAGCTTCTTTGCGATCTGAGGTCCCAAAGGCATCCTCCCAACCTCTACCTCTCATGGAAGAGTTATCATTCTGAGTACTACGAGCTGTAAATGAATACTTCAAACCCTTTTCCTCCATCTCCTTCACCTCTTCTGGGAACTCTTTCACCATCCTTTCTGTCACTTTGAAGCTTGGAACAAAAGGGGTCTCTCCCCCTTTAGGAGGAGGTATCTCACAAAAGAGTATCACTTTCTTGGGATATTCCTTGATCTGGTGATTAAATCAACAAATTTTATTAGCATTTTTTCATTGAAATTATAGTGTTGATTGTTAAGAGCTAAATTATAAATAAATATATTGGCATTTGCTTTTGAAGAGGATACAATACCAGTTCAATTATTTTTATTAAATAATCAGCGTGCTAGGTTCTCATCATCACATCATCACTTTCTGCCTCAATTATAGTGTGCAAACATACAAAGGATGAGCTAAGCAGAAACTTTTAATATCACGAATAGAAGAATATGCACTGAATATTGTCAAACATTGTCTATTAGTGATATTTTTATATACATAACTTTATTTCTATACTACCTTTGTATCTATTGGTCAAACAGATTGATAATCAGATTAACTGATGGAAATCATCATTGACTGAAAAGGTTTTCTATGCTGCTGCATATTGATCTCAAATTCTATTTTCTTAGTCCTTGTGGTCAAAGAAGGCCTCAGATTTTTTAGTTGGAATAATTTCCTGATAATGAACTGAAATTGGAGTTGCCAACAAGAATACATGAAATAGAACAAAGGAAAAACTAAAAACTGTTTGAAAGTACTTACTAGAAATGATTCTGTGATCCTTGGATATGATTATATGATATTGATATCAAGAAACTAGCTAAGTGTGTGAAACATCATGGTGCTAATGTGAGTGTATAGTTGACTTACCAAAACCATTTCATGGTGATAGTATATGAACTCTGAAAGGGGTCCTTCATTGGCAGTCCACACCCTTTTGTAAATATGTGTGCGAGGTGCTGGTCCAACATAACGAATGTCTTCCCATTCAAAGGTTTCTACGATTTCATTGAAATCCTCAGCATTTTTGACATCATAGCCTCTGAGGAGAACAGCACTGTTCTTGGTTATCATTTGATCAAACCAGTCTTTGTTGTTCTTCAGAGCCAAGAGCAAGGATTCCATGTCACTCTTGATAGGTGCAGGAGGTTCTAGCACCAATGGCATGGTTTCTCCATCTACTACTTTTTCTCCCTCACATTTTCCCACCTTGAAGTCCTTGCAAGAAAACTCCATCTCAATGGCTCCTACCTCTCTAATTCCAAATAGTTTTATGCAGGGTTTATTAACCTGTGTGGTTTTACCTTCAATAGGCTTATGTCTATATATAATATAGTAGTGGTTGGTGTTGACAATTGCAATGCTAAGAAGATGGCTTTGAAATTGTCCTTATTATATCTTTTCATGTGTTTTCCAAGGAAATGAAGATGGTCAATTTGCAAGTTATTCTGAATTGCAAAAGCATCATTGTTTGGATTGATACTAAGACATTTTTATGGGGGGATTACAATTATCTTCATTTCTTTTTTTGTTGCTATCTATACTACTATTTCAAAACATGCCAAACTGCTAACGGCACAAGGAATTTATAAACTCTTTGAATGATAATGATTGGATTAAAGCCAAAAGAAGTGATATGATCAATTATAATACCCAAACCCTACACGCAATGTTCTTAGTAATTATCTCACAACATTGCTTGAGAAACTCAGATTGTGATTGTGACTTGTGAGGAAGCCAAGTAATCCTGCAATTTGATTGATAGAATTACTTTTAAAATCAACCTAGAAACAGTGTTTTCAATAACTATTTGTTGAGCTTTTGGAAGTTCTGAAGTTAGTGAGATGACATTATAAAATGAAATTTGTTGTTCTGTAGCAAGAAAGCATCTGCTGCTAGATGGCCTGTGCCAAAGCAATCTCTTACTAAATCACACAAGTTGGTTCATGTTTGGATCCAAGTCAATCATAAGTGTGTTTTTATTCCTTTTCATATAATGTTTTTCTATATATTTGGGTCACGTCTACTAAGATGAAGTAAACTTTAAACCTAATTCAACCTTATAAAATCAGCTTATAAGGTTAGATTTGCACCAATTTATTTATTATGAAAAGTTCTTATTTCTAGTCGATCTGTTATTTTCAACACCTCCTCACGTCGAGACTGACAATTTATGCGTGAGACTATATATTTATAGATAGTCCGATAGCAGATGACTTGATAAGTTCAACAAACTCTCGCTAAGATAGACTCTAAATAACTTTAATACCATATTAAGAAGTGAACTTTTAAACCTAACTCAATATTATATAATGGATTAATACAAAGCAAACATAACACAATAAGATCGGGAGATGTGTTTTTTTATCTGCAGACTGTAAAATCAAATCAGATATTATAATGAAAAACTGCATATTGACCTCTAAAGTTCTGATTTAACCTTTATAAAATATGCAATTGGACAGACTAGTTATTTTCAACATTTCATCAGTCACCCTATCCATCACTTAAAATGAAGTCTCAACTTCAGATTCATATACACTTGTCATGCTTAAATGAGAGTTTGACCAGAAAGTTTCATTTTGTTTGAAACTTCTTCTGACTCTATAATCAATCAATTCATGTGCTATCTTCTGCTTGGAGATTGCTCTTGGTATGCATATGCAAGAGTCTAAATCAAAATCATAAAGTGAAAGCCAGAAGCACAAGACAACAGAATAATCCAACTTACAACAATAGGTGCATATTTTATTTTAAATTCAGGAAAAAGGAACAGACAAACAAAGGTAGTGAGCAAGAAGCAAGCAACTGTTAAGGCTCTGATAGTACAATTTGCAGTAGCTTGGAGCCTCACAAATTAGTGAATTAAGATTGGTCATTAAACTTTGTGCACAAAAGTTTAGTTTTGTATGGTATGATAATAAAGTTATGATTGTAATCATGATTGTTATGTTGCATCACATGTCTAGGTTTCTATAATACAAGTGGCATGTGTTTATCTTTTGTTTCTAACTTTTAGCTAATATTTTGATGTTAGTGATGACAGCAGACACTGCACCTGTGATGTATTTTTTATTCCATTTAAATGGAAAGACGCATTAAATGGTGTTATGCAGAAATACTGGTGTCAACAGGATCAGCCAAAAAAAAAGTCTCTTCTACAATAATTTCTGACTAGGAACAAAAGATTTCAATTTTCATATTGTTCCCCTCTTGCACAACAAAAAAAAATTATACGAATTGGACTTTAAACCTAACTCAACCCCATAACTGGTTCATGAGGTTGAGGTTTGCACCTAGTCAATGTGAGATCTCCAACACACCTCTCTGGACTATATATTATGGGTGGTCCGATAGCGGCTTTAATCTCTAGTCGATGTGGGATCTCCAACACACCCTCCTCTGGGACTATATATTATGAGTGATCTGATAGCGGCCTGATAACGGGTGACACGATAGGCCCAACACAAACAATCATTAAATAGGCTCGAAATGACTACCCATTTTGTGTTTGGATCCTTTCTTGCTAACAATATCAAGAAATTGATGTATAACAATAAAAAAATATATAAAATGTGTCCTGGATGAATCTTTAAAATGAAAATAATTTTTAAAATATTTATGTTTCCTTGAAAAAACATATCCAGTTCTGGATAAATCCATTACACACTTTTGGAAATTAACAAGGGTGTCCAAGTTTGATTTTTCCATTGTAAATTTTGTAACAATTTCCTCAAGATATTCAACTTTATTTTAAAAGTTCTTGTAATATTTACAATTATAAATCTCAAATTGCAAGGTTGAATTACAATTACAATATAAATTTTATTAATACTAATTATAAACACTAATACTAATTATTAAATTTTAATAATATTAATTATATAACTAAAATAATATTAGTTATAAATCCTAAAATTACTTATAAAATTTTATTATTCAAATTATAAACCCTAATATTAATTATTAAATTTTAATAATCTAAATTATATAACTAAAATAATATTAATTATAAGATTTTATTAATATAAATTCTATAACTAAAATAATATTAACTAAAACAATACTAATTATAAATCTAAAAATTGTACTATAAAAATACATTAAATAAATAAAATATAATTAAAAAATTAAAAATCACCCTGATGAGTGCAAACAACAAGGAGAAGAAAGAGCAAATGAGCAAGAACGGCAGCAACACCGACAAAAGAAGACAAAAAAAAAACGTAATATTAGCAACAAAATGGAACAAAAAAATAGCTAACAAATCAAAATAACAATGGCAAACGAAAGGAACCTAGAGAACCGAAGAGAAGAGCTTTCAAAACTCGAAAATTTTAAATCCTAAACCCTAAACCTTAAACCCTAAACCAGTAAACACATAAGAAAAAGAGTTTTGGGAGAATTTTTAAAAACACCATAGTTGACTATTGTTCACTAAAATTGTCGCCTATGATTGTCGCCTATGATGCCATGTCTTTAAATAGGTGACAATTTCCCCTATAGCCGTTGTTTATGCCCCCCTAAATAGGTGATGATCTCCCAAATAATTGTAGCTTATTCCCTCTCATTGAGTATTGGCAACGGTCCTCCCCACAACTAGGTTCACATTATTCACAAAAATGCCACCGTGTTTATTTGGACGACGTGTGACTATCAAACAGTGTTAGAAATTGTCGTTATATGTTGTTTTTGTACTAGTGTTCTAACAATGATTTGTACAACTACAATATAGAGTAGACCTTTCGAACATCAATAGTTTTGTTCATACTAGACAATTTGACTAATGTGTTAAACAAATAACATGTTTGATTATAATGATTAAACGAAATCTTCTTAATTCATATATCTAATGAAACCACATTTTTTTATCAACAACAAATAATATAATAAATAAGAGTATTAGGAGTACTCTAACCCATTACAAAAAGAGTCTTAAATACAGAAAAATTAAGAGTGTTTTGATCTCCTAATTCTTCGGTAGTCCTATTCCTAAAACAAAACCTTCCACTTTCAACCCAGAGTTTGGTACCCTTCGTGCAATTCTTAAACCTCTCCCAAAACAACCAAAAATAGTTATTCTAAAGTAAAACATATACTAATTGTAAATCTCTAAAATGCTAGTAACCTCTATCAATTATAATTATAAGAAACCGTATTTAATTAGAGATTTTATGCCTATTTTTTTTATATCTTTAAAATCAATCTTTTCTTAAAGTTGATATGATTTTCATTATACTTGTGCTTAAATTCTATTCAAACACATGCAAAATATTCACCATTTAATCGCATATATATCGGATAGTGTAATTACTCTTGTAGTTTTATTCCCTCCTCCTATACGAAAATTTTCAAATTTTCAATTTAGTCTATTTTTTTTAAGAAATAGTCAATATATAATTTTTTTAATTAATGTAATGATTCTACAAGAATGACACCGATGTTATTCATTAAAGTTAACTTTATGGCAAAGATAATGGCACGTAGCATGTCATGTGTTACGGTCCAGTGAATTGAATAAAGTAAATTACATTAACATATGTTTAGAAAAATGAAAAAAACTGAAAACACTCAAACTAAAGAAGCAAAATTTTAAGAATATGATAATAACAAAGCTAAAACGATTAAACCTTGTTTGGCCAAAGATTTGGTTTCTGCATAAAAAAAAAGTGGCTGATTCTCCCTGCCCAGAATAAATTTAAATTTCCACCTAAACAAAAAGATTTTACTTTCTGTACTAGATAGGCAAGTCTGAACTGTCCGAACTATTATGATCAACAGCATAAATGATCTTTTGGATGTGAAGATAATGAGTTTCACATTCCGATCCTCAACATCATTTCACCACACTATTCAGAATATGAAAATCCGAAACTTATAACTCACTTTCGGATAACATCATCTAAAAATTTAAATGAAATATAAAAATACCTCCCAAATATCTAAATCCAGAATATATACCAATCAGTTTCGAATTTCTACGCAAAACCTAAAACTAATAACAATTTTGAGTTTTAAATTTTATATTGGTTGATTATGTTGGGAGAATTTGAAAAAAAAAAATTATTCTCGTAACTAGTTCACCCAAATTAAGTTTTTAAAAGCGGAAAAGGTGTCGGCAAAGTGAAGTGTGAGAATGTGAGTTGTTATGGGGAGTGTGTATTCTCCTTCAGTCCTTCTCTTGTTTGCTAGAGTTGCAGGGCTTGCAGTGGCAGTGCTTGTTCTCATCTGGGCCCTTGCCTTCAAATCCAGCTTCCTCACTCCCTCACTCTCCCAACAAGACCTCCTCTATGCTGTACACTACACACCCTTCTTTCTTCCTCCATTAACACTTCAAAGAAACCATGTTAAACCATCTTCCTTTTTCTCTCTTTGTAGGTTCTTCATCCTCTCCTCATGGTCATTGGCTTCATTCTCTTAACTGGAGAAGGTATATTCCTCTGCTTAATTTTACTTTCATCTCAAACACAAGCTACCTTACCTTAGCATGTGCTAGTTTTTGTGAAAAGGGAGAGACATTAGAGTTTGTTGGAGATCTACGTTGACTAGAGATTAAAGTATTTCATTGTATATAACTGGGTGGAAACCTCACTTCATTAACCGGTTTTACGGAGTTGAATTAGACTTAGAGTCCACTTTGTAATATGATATTATAGTCATTTAAAGTCTATCCTAACGAATGTTTGTTGAACTTATGAAGTTGAGTAATTGTGTTGTGTTATGCAGCAATTTTGGTGCACAGGTGGTTACCTGGATCAAGGGGGTTGAAGAAATTGGTGCATTTGTGGCTGCAAGGAGTGGCTTTAGCTTGTGGGATCTTTGGGATTTGGACAAGGTTTCAGGGAAAGGATGGGATTGTTGCAAATTTCTATAGCCTACATTCATGGATGGGTTTGGTTTGTGTGTCCCTCTTTGCAGCCCAGGTATTTTTACATTTACTTCTTCCTCTTTCAATTTTTTCTTACATCTTTCTTTTATCCATTTTGGTGCACTAAGAATGAAATTGTCCTATTTTGCTTAGAGAAAAGTTATGTTGATATCAACTTTTGTAGGGTAGTTTAAAGCTTTTAACATTTTTTTTCTATTTTGAAATGGTTTTTAAATGTGATCGATGGCATTAAGTAGGTGATAAGATAAAGGGTGGTTGATAATGTCATTGTGGTCCTACTCCCTTTTGAGTCTTTTCAGAAGAAAGGAAGGTTTCAATTCGAGTGCTTTCTTTCTTCATTTCATTTCTTTTATCAAAACATGGAAATGTTGATAGTGAAAACAAAAGAAGATACGTTAAATTGGAGAAAATATTTCATAATTGTTGATCATAAAAAGTAATGACATTAGCTAGTTTGATAATGCATTATAAAAGTTAAGTATTTTGTATTTAAATATACTTGCTTTAACGGTAATCACTATTTTAGTTAATAAATATTTTTAGTGAATTTAAATTCATTTTTTGTCATCTAATATACTATCTTTTATAATTTAAAAATCATGAAATTATTGTGATGTTTGGGAAGAGGACACATGCTCAAACACCTAGAAATATGTCGGCAACGTTGTCGAGCAATTATGAGTTTCAATTTGTTTACATTTCCAAGATGGGCTTTCTTCTCTTGTTTATTTCGGCTTCTTCTTCCTGCACCCCTACGTTTTTCTTCCTGCATCTCTACAATTTTCTAAATTTTGAAACTGACCTTGACTTTTTATTTGAAAAAGAGCACCGTGGTTAATGGAAATTGGGATATGTGAGTGTGTTACGGATTCATTAAATCATTTTTTTTCCGGATGAGGGGGTGTTCCAGAAACAAATTTTGCATAAATTATTGATTTTCGGATTGCTGAATCCGAAAGTCTAATTTTGTTACAGATTGGTGGATCTTGAATGTTTTTTTTTTAATTATGAATTTCTGAATCCAAAATGCATATTTTTGTTACGGATTGGTGGATCTGGAATGCTTGAAATGCATATTTTGAATTACAAATTGGTGGATCCAAAATTTTACCAAAAGTTCCAATCCAAATTTTTTCCAGATTTTCATAATTCAGAATGCAAAAAAATAAATAGAGTTCAAGTGCATTTTAGGGTTTTTAAAAAATAATAGAGACATTTTGGTCCTTGCATAACATTATAGGCTGAAGGAAGAAAAATGTAGGGGTGCATGAAGAAACTGCCGTTCATTTTTGGTACCAAGGCATTGGGCTTTTTGGTGCTGACTTATAGTCACAAGGATTTCTTTCTGCACTCCATCAAAACACTTCTTGCACGCCATCATTTTCGAAAATACGATTTTACCTTTTTTTTAAAATGGCTTTTGGATTATCTTTTCCAAAAGCTTCTGGAACACCCCTTTCTCGAATCCATGAAACGTATTTAAAAAATGTTTTATGGTGCAAAGAAGTATATAAAATCTGATATTGTATTATTTGTTGTTCACACACAGTGGTTAATAGGGTTCTTGAGCTTTTGGCACCGAGGAGAATTGCGTAGGGTGAGGATAAGGATCTTACCATGGCATGTGTTCCTTGGCCTATACACCTATGCATTGGCCATAGCAACAGCAGAAACTGGTTTGTTGGAGAAGATAACATTCCTACAAACAATGAGAAATGTGGCCAAACACAGCACTGAGTCCATGGTGGTTAATACTTTAGGCTTGGCTCTTGCCCTTCTCAGTGCCTTTGTTATTTTGGCTGCTGTTTCACCTAAGTATCAAACTCTTCAAACCAAACTTTTGTACTCGGATAATACTAGGAGTTTCTCCTCTTAATAAAATGCATTACACTGGTTTCTTCATGCTTGAGTAGTGATGTTTGAAACATGATCATCAATGAAGCACTTTGAGTGTTGGAGGAACTAAGTTTGTTAGAGAAAAAAAAATGTGAATAAATAGGTTTGATGGGATATGAGAAGTGTTTCTCCACAATTATCTTGGATATATGAGATCTTTTCATAAACTTCAACATTTTGAAACAATTATATATTTGTTGGGTAATATGGAACATGTGAAAGACAATAAAGTTTGTGCTGAGAATTTACATTTTGTGATGTAATTTTGAATCATTGAGTTTGGAACTCTATCAAGTTCATGCCAACAAACTTCTTATCCTCTCATGACCTAAGACAAAGATGATAACATTATCTCTTATATAAGACTTAATGAACTGTTTTTATATAGCTTAGAGGGTAAAAAAAAACTAGTTGTTTCAAGTCTCTTTCTTTTAGGTATAAGACCTAATGACAAAATACAGTTTTTCTCATGTTATTTTATCTTGATTATGTGAAAATTTGAATTCTCGACGTCTATTATCTTTGAGTAAAAAATCATGATTATTATAAGCATAAATAAGGAATTGAATTAAGTTCATTTTACTATATTATGAATATTCCAATGTGTGCTATGTGTAGTTGTGTTATTATTAAGATGGTAAACAATGTGTGTTATGTGTAGTTGTGTTATTATTTTGCAATGTGTGTTATGTGTAGTTGTGTTATTATTTTGTTTTTATGACATTGTATGCTCATAAAAGCAAAATAAAATTATTGGTGCTCACACATCTTAAAGTGTTGGAAGTTGTAGAAAATTCATTAAAGGATGTGAGGAGTTTTCCTTCCTAACTCACAAGTTCAAGATAATTTTTTATAATTGTTTATGCTTGCCAAATGTTGTAAAAGGATTTGAATAATGTGATCAAGGATCTCATGCTTTTAAAAACTGAAACAGAAACATAAGATGATCTTGTCAAAGAAACCCTTGAGCTTAAGCACATAAATGAAAAATTGCATGGGAAGAACAAGAGTTTGAGGTGAAATTTTGACACCACCTCTTGAGAAAGGTTGTTGGTGTTAGGCATCTTTTCACATTTTGATGTTGATAGGTCTTCATGAAATCCTCTTAAAAGACAAACAAAATAGAAATTTTCTACAATATAAAATAAACTTTATAATATTTTAGTTCAACTATGAAATGCTTAAAACTATGTATCTCTATTGTTTGTCTAAAGGTTACCATATTAGAAGAAGAAATGTATGCAATAATATGTTATGCATATGTTGGTCACACCAAACACTTGTGTTTATCATAATATGATATTAGGACAAAAATAATCTTCACATTTTATACTTTATTTTATAACACTTAATTAAAATAACTAAGGTTTGATAAACTTTTATCTTACAATTTATTTTTTAGAAATTATCCTTAAGTATGACTTTTTCTTTCATATGAAACAATTTATTAGTTTCATAACTATATACAAAATCTCATTATTATCATTTGGGATCATTATCCAAATCACTTTTCAAATCTCGCAAACACTCATCTTTTCAATATTAAAAACAATGTTTTATCCACTTTACAAAATACCTAAAAATAATCACACATTTTTTACCTTAACTCAAAACACTATACTTATCACAAATCATTAGTGAAACTAATAACATTGACAAAAATAACCAAATTAAATTATTTTAAAAAAAATTTGAAATCACAATAAATAAATAAAAATGAGATTAGTATTAAAACTAAAAAACACATGTTTATAAAAAAAAAGACAAGAAATATATTCATTTGTAGCTGTGGGTTACCACCGTCATTGCATCCATTGGGTTTAGCTAGCGGCGGTGTCACAGTTGTGGGTTACCACCGCCACTCTCTTCATTCTTTGCCTCTTCTTCCACTCTCACTCTTCCCTCCTCCCAAAACGCACCGTTTCAAACTCCCCCCTCGATCGGTTCTCCCTCAGCAATCAACACCCACCCTAACCCTAATTCTCCATTCCCACCAAAATGTGGTCTGCAACATCCTCCCCTTCCTTCGTCCTCTTCCTTCCCACCTCCATCCCTTCTCTCCCCCATTCCCTCCGCCCCCTCTCCTCCCTCCCTCGGCGCCCCCTCTCCGCCTCCCTCTCTTGGGCCTCTCCGTCCCCCGACCAGTCCGATGACTTCCGCGGTTGGGCCCTCCCGGACGCCCCTGCCCAAACCGGCCACAAAGGTAGGTTAGGTTAGGTTCAATTCTCTTTCTACGTTTCATGTGATGCGAACTTCTGTTGTGTGCAGTTGCAGTGTTTCCTTATGCAGTTGTGGGCTTTGGCACTTCACTGGCTCTTCTACTCGCTGTTTTTGCTGCTTCCAGGAAAGGTAGGTTACGTTCTCCTTTAAGCTTCGGCTTTGGGATGTGTCGTTTTTCGACTTCAGTTTTTTTTTTTTTTTTTTTTTTTTTTTGTTTGTTGGGTTTGGTTTTGTTTTTTTTTTTGTTTTGGTTTTGGGTTGTTTTGTTTTTCGCCTTCTTTTTTTTTTTTTTTTTTTCTCTTTTTACGAATGTTGTGTTCGGTTAGGTTTTGATTTTCGATTCGCGAGGCCGTTGCAAGGGATGAGGAGTGACGTGGAGACTCGGCGTTATCAAAACGACACTCCCGAGTTTGACGTTTCTGGTGGGAGCAACTCAACAGCGACCGAGGCCAGCACGGAGGATGTGCCTGGTACCCTTTCGGAAACTGGTAAATACGGTAATGCTTGGTTTTTCCTATTTTTGATCTTATGTGTTTAATCGTAGTGTTCACGATTTTTGGCTAGTAATGGACCGAATTAGTCTTTGAAATTATGAATACCGATTTGGTTTTGAAATTACAAAAATATCATACTAGTTATTGAAATTATGAAACTGTTAGAAACGTAATGATTAAAATGATCAACGGTTGGTAATTTTATAAACTATTTTTTTTGTGAAATCGGGGGTATCTTGTTTTTAAGGTTAGAATTGATGAGCATCGATTGATTTGTTTTTGAAATTACAAAAACGTTATTATAGTTTCTAAAATTACCATACTAGTGGTGGTGACATTATTTTGGTCCATGAAATTACAAACATAATGACTATAGTTGACAACGATTGATATCCCAGGACTAAAACTGAAGGGTACATGCAGATTTAGGGACTAATTTGGTGTACTAACTCTGATTGTTTCTATAAATCTTTCTTCTTCTTATTTTTTTTCTTGTCATATTAGTAGCTGTAGAAAAACCTGAACGTGTTGTGATTGCGGTTTCTGTGGATTCTACCCAAGAAGAAGCATTGTCAGTCTTAAAGTCACTGAAGGTTTGTTTTCAGATAGTAATCTGTCCATGCGGTGTTAGACTGTTTATGGTCTGTAGAACTTCAATTTCAGTATCACCTTCTCTTGGATCACTATTAGTTGGAAACCTGGATACACTTTACTTATGACCTTAGCTCTCTACCTGATTTAGTCCAATCTACTTGCAGTTAAGAAAAAAAATGCTCCATTATTTGCTTTAGTTTTGGTTGTGCTGCTTCTTAAGTTTGTCTACCAGCATATACCATAGATAAAGCTGGCAAGAACCTAGATGAAGTACCAGAGAAATGTTAATGTGGATAAATGAATATGATGATATAATTTGATTTATTTTGCCTCCCGGAGTTGGAAAATTTTACATTTACTGTTGTTACATTATGTTTTGGCGTACTCAAATTTCTGCTGATTTTGTGGAATTCATACTTGTAATATGTTGCCTCACATGTGTGTTCTGTTTTGTAATGCAGCATTGAAACCATGTTCTATTTTTTATGCTTCGGTTGAGTTTTATTAGACTTGAAAGTGTGGTTTTTGCTGACATGTCTAGATAATTGAAGAGGACGTGGAAGCCAATGAACTGTGTACCAGAAGAGAATTTGCTAGATGGCTAGTTAAGTTAAATTCATCCTTGGAAAGGTTAGTGGTTCCTGATACATCATGCATGCAACTTTGCAGTCAGAAATGAACTAGAATTTGTAGCTCTGCCCGGCTTCCATTCCATTGAAAATGGATTTCCTTGTCTTCCAGGAATCCTAAACACAGGATTGCTCCTATAGTATCACTTTCTGGGTCTGTAGTCACTGCATTTGATGATATCGAGATTGACGACCAGGACTTTAGATCCATACAGGGTAAAGATGTTGGAACTTTTTTTCAACCCATATTGTTTCACTTATGGGCAGAAATTTGAATGTTTGCTTTTCAATTTGAGAAAAAAAGTTTTAGCTGAAGCCGGTGTGATCCCCAGCAAATTATCTTGGAACAACAGTTTCAATTATAGTGGATCTGACAGTCTAGAAAACAAGCACTTCTTTCCTGATAGGTATATTTGTATTCTATACTTCTACGCTGCACGATCAAATTTTGTTTTACTGAATTTAATATGTGCACTGCAGATTCATCTCACGACAAGATCTAATAGACTGGAGAGCTCAGTTGGAGTATGATTTTTTTTCTGGGGTAACTGATCAGGTATGCTGTTTGCAAAAGTTTGGTATTTGGATAGTTTTGAATGTTAATTATTAAAACTTCTCCTTCTTCTGGTAGCACTTATTACCTTACTTTTTTACAGTCCAGATATCAATTAAAAAAGCAGGTTATATGGATGTGAAGCATATTACTTCTCCAGCAGTTTATGTGGACATGTTGGCAGGGGATAGGAGTATACTTAGAACAGTATTTGGTATAATCGCTGAGGCTTTTCCACTATGCATTGGCATTTATTTTGTTTTGTTGATCACATCAAGTTTATTTACATGTTTCTAACTGCAATTTCTTGTTTTCAAGGATTTAAACCTTATATAGATACATGATAAATTAGAAATATTTCATTTAGTTAAAATTTCAATTCAAATTCCAATTTAGGTTATGAGAACGGGGAACAAATGGAAATAAGTCACGTCGATGTCAAAATGTTGAAGAAAGTGTAGCTGTAGAAGCATAATGAAATTAGAAACAAAATCAAACTTGGTATTTTCAGTACCTGCTACCTGTTTTATGATTACACCTTGATTAATAGGCCAAATTAATGCATGAATAGTAAGACTTGTTATATATTTTATTTAAGTCTCAGATTATCACTATGTATTTAAGAATGCCATGATGAAGAATGATCATAGGAGGAATCTGCTGTGAATTTATTGTTTACAGGACAGAGCAAGCGATTTCAGCCAAACATGCCTTCCACAATAGCACAAGCAGCAATGGCTCTGACAAGTGGTAGGATGAAGGAAGCAATATCGGCTGAATTGTCAAGAATAGAAGCTGAACATTCTGCCAGGAAGGCTGAGGCAGAAGATATCAGATTTGAGTTGCTTAGCCGAGGAGACATACAGAGGTTTTGGGATGAGAAGCTTAATGATGAGAAAAACCGTGGTTTAGATGTAGAGAGACTTTATCATATGGAAGTAAAGAATTTGGAAGAAGAGGAGATCAATCAAGATAAGTTATATAGTGAGTATTTAAAAGAAAAGTCAGCTTTGGATTGTCAGAAGCAGTTGCTGCTTAGCTTAAAGAAAGAAATTGATGATATATCACAGAAAGTTGCATCCGAGAGAGTCATATATGTAGACGAAAGGCACGATGTACAAAATTTGCTTAAAGATTTAGAATTCAAGCTTGAAGCATTGCTTGACACCAAATCCACTCTAGAAGCTGAAAAAGAAGCTCTTCAGATTCTTAGGTAATTTCTGACTTACACTTGTTAGGGTCAAACACAGGTATCTATTTTTATTTATGGCTTTCGAAATGACAATTTCAAAATTTGGAGGCTTCCAAAGCCTGGTTTGGGAGTCGTCCATTTGGTATGTTCACTCTTGTTTGTTTGATATTCCTTAATTTAGTGTTTTACACATGTATCCATTATGATTTATGGCTTTCCAAATGACAATTTCAAAATTTGGAGGCTTCTAAAAGCCTAAAGAGGGGGGAGGTTTGGGACTAAGTTAAATGGTGTCAACACATTGCTCTCTGATAAACATGTTGCTTGTAGCTCAATGGTTAGAATGTTTTCTTTTGAAAGTCATTACGGAACCCAGTAATTTGAGCTAAATATTTGGAAATTTAGTTTACTATGTTTGTTTGAACCAGATATTTTGAGATTTATTGATAGTTCTCAGTCACGATTTGGGAGGACATTTAGGTCAAGACTGTTCACTTTTATGGGGTTTTCTGTGAATAACCTCTATACGTCCCTACCTTGATCATATCTTGGGAATTCCACTTAAGTGACAAATGAATTTCTTTTTATGTCAGTAACCATAGATAGCATTGCATCGCTTAGGTTAGCTGCCTGTGGGTCAATTGAGTCCATCAGGTTCTTTTAAGAGCCTAAATTTCAGTAAAACTGTTTTTCATTACGTGGTTTTTAATTATTTCTTTGGAAGGTTTCTTTGGTTCTACCTGCGCCTCTCAATTGTTTGCTTTTGGTTCAATTATGTTCCTGGTTATGGGTATTTCTCTTACCCTGTAGTAATTCTTGTCTTTGGTTCCATTTATATTCTGATGTTTTTGAAGAGAATGAGTTATCTTTCTGGAAAAAAAAATTATAGTCATCTAGTACTACTTGGTTGGTCCTCTTGTGTTAGAAGCATAGCCTGCAACTTTAGAAAATTATTGATTTGACGTACAAACAAGTAAAATTACTTTCACCAGGTGAACCTGCTAGAAAGTTTGATTGTATTTGGAATGAGGTGAGTCTAATGAATAATTCAAATGTTGCAGATCTTGGGTGGAGGACGAGGCAAGGAGAAGCCAAACTCGGGCAGCTGTTCTCGAAGAGGTAGGGCGAAGATGGAAATGGGATGACCAAGCTTGAATGGGGACACGTCCTACAGAATGTAAATTAAGATATCTACGTATAAACTAATACCATAAATCCTTTAGGCTACCATGCTCTGTATGGTATTATGATCTTTTATGAGAGAGGAAAAAGGGTTAAGGGTGATGATGAGCTTCTTCCTTCGTTGTTATTATATACACATTCAAAAAGGAAAATTGTTGATGTGAGTGGTTTTAATTCCTGTGGTCCTAAAAGATTTTCCATCCCTCTCGTGAGGATTGGGAGGGAGGAGGGAACGCAGCCAGTCTTGTCTTATATACTCAAAGTTCTGTCTGGATCCTGAATAGCTATATTTATGTTTTGGAAGCTTTCTGTGGAATAATTTCATAATGCTGGACATCTATATAGGAGATAGTGATTTTTGTTCTTATTCGAGTGTGCTTTCAATTTTTGTTTTTGTCCTAATGGATAATCTTGATGAATTAGATGAACCTGATCTGGTCTATGGTTACCTTAACTTGAAATGAAATTTATATTATTACTTTTATACGTTTTATGTAGTTAGAAAATTTCTATCAATTTGTCTGTGCTTGGTTTTACTCGATTTGTGTATCTTATTGAGACTTAAGGTTGGTTTATTGTTTGATTAAATATTAAAACACGTAGTAAAAGGGCACCTCACACATAAGCTAAGTGTAAAAAATGAGGTCTAAGCATTAAGTAAGGTAAGGTGCCCTTTAAATGATGGGTATGTCAGGTATAAGGCGATCTATTGAAGAGTGCTGGTGAGGCTAAAGAAAATTATGTTATTTTATTGAAATATTAGGAAATTTGAGAAGTATCTGATTTCAGGGATTTTGGAGTTGGTTTTTCCAGTACCATAACTATATAAATCTGACACATCCTAGGTCTCTGGGTTAGATTTCCCTGAAAACATGGTGGGAGAAGCCTTGTGAAAACAGACAAACCCTGATACTTTATCAATTCACTCTCTTTATCGTGCACTAAATTTTCATGTCATTTTGGATAAAAGTTTAACATTTTGTGTTTCAATCTCTTGGTCTTTTAAAATCACTCTTCTTTATTACAATACTTATAAGATTAATATAATCTACCAAAACATTTAAAGCACTTAAATTTTTCGTCTTTTTTTTTTTCTTTCTCTCTCCTTTTTTTCTCTTTGTTTTTCTTTTTTCCTATTCCTATCTGGTGATTCTTCGTGTCTAGATGTAGAATTGAAAGGCTAACCCTCCTTCTTAATTTCATGATTAGGGTGTGAAGGGGGTAGTGTGTTCTTACTAGGACAATATTACTACCATGTATGAGTTTTAGATAAAAAGACAAGCTTTTAGTTAAATTAATTTTCATTTATTCAAAAGGTGAGTGCTACAAGGACAAATGATCTTATTTATAAATGCATAAGCTCCTCCTTGCATTTCTTGAGCTAAGGACTTTTAGATTAATATGAGTGAAAAATGGGTTGCTTCAGCCGTCCAAATCATCCTCTTATTTTGTTTTGTTTTTGGCTTCTTTCACATGGTGTGGACTTCATGCCTCAAAGCCTCTCTTAACCAAATTTCTCATCTATGTTTTTAGTATTTTTTTTGTCTAATCGAGGTCCAATTGAAGTCTTAAAGGAAGTCTATTTATGTTTTTAAATTTTTTTATAAAAAATACAAGAGAAAATACACATATGCCGTTGTACAGGGCTAAAGATAAAGAAGAAAATATTAACATTCTACTCTTCAAATATAGAGTTTTCTTTCATGAAAAATGATTTTGTGAGATGATGATTTCCACCGTATTTATAATAAATATGAAACTATTTTATAATTAAGTATTTGATTTTTCAACTTTTAAGTTCCTAATAAAAACATAGGAAAAATCTTCACTGCCTACTCAACAAAGAATTTCCAAAATTTCTTATTTTTTGATTTTGGCCTTCGTTATCATGGTGAGATATTCTATGAATATCTTTTACTTGTAGGTTCCATGGTGTAATTAATGGTTAAACATGTTTTTCGTCTTTTATTTTCATACGAAACTGATTTTTTTTTTAATATAAATTTTAAATTTTTTGATATTTCATTAAAAAAACTATTAAAATGAATATTTGTCAATTATTTTGTATTTGACAAATAAATTTTCATATTAAAATATTTATGTTGATTCATTGTTGACATAAATATTATAATATTATAATAATTTATATTACGTGACAAAAATTATTAGTGATTATTTTACTATGTTTTTTACTATAAACATTTATTAAGTTTAAAATTTAGATTAAAGATAAAAATTAATATCGTGTTATAGTATTTCAACGAAAAAATATATTTAACTATTTTAAAGTAGATTTCAAAGTAAAATTCTCTCTTGTTCTTTAAAATTAAATTCTTGTGGACCATGCATGAAGACGACAAGATAAATTAGGTTCCTAAAGTGAAATTTCTAGTTTTGTAATGGATGTATCGTGTACGTAATTAAGAACGTTTATACCAAGGAATGAAGGAATGTGGAACACAATGAAATCTTGTGGCCTATTTTTTGAGAGACACTATGGTTTTGGATGCTATTTTGGCCACAAATGGGTGTAGAACCCACCAAATAATGTACACGATTATGACATTTTTCTCCCATTCAATGTGTTTCGTCTGTTGTATATTATATATTGGTTTTCTTTCCATAAATTCTTTGTAAACATTTTTCAGATAAGAAAAATAAAATAAAATTCTTCAAAGTTAATTTGTGTATAAATTTAAAATTAAACCTTAAGAAATTATATAAAGTAATTCTATAAATTAGTTTATATAGTTAGTTTTATAAAAAAAAATGTTTTATTTTTATTTATTTTTTCACTTAAAAATAATTATGAAAAAACTTGCTCCAGTATACTTGTATTCTATATACTAAATATTGTTTGTCAAAATCTTGTATTAGGAAGGTAACAAATAAGATCATTGCCTTATGTTTGCTATAGTTTTTATTTTTTTATAAAATTTATTGAATTTAAATTATTAAATTATGCTTTTTATATTATTTATAGTTAATTTGTTAATACTTTCATATAGTTTAATATATATATATAAGAGCTTATATAAGCATTGTAAATCATCTTCAAAATAATTATACAATTGAATTGAATAACCTTTGTATGTTGTTTTTTGTGTGAGAGTATTTCTTACTTAGTTAAATTTTTCTAAGTGATACCTCATTTCTCTTTCTATTTTTTGAACAAACAAGAAAATAAGTCGAGAAATCTCGACGAATCATAATTAACCATCTTGATTTTTATAATTGATAAGGTAATCACCACCCCGTCTTGTATATTTTCTATTTACTTTTCTCATGTTCACTAATTAAATAAATACATATATGTGTTCTTATTAATCTTTCATTTCTTGTCATTCCACTTCTCAAATCTTACCAAAACCATAAAGCATGATTGAGCCAACTTACCTATCCACACCAACACCAAATTTCCACCAAGAAAATGCTCACATTTTCCAACCATAACATTTGGCCTTCCTTTAAGAGATACATAAGAAAGCCTTGCTTCACTTTCTCTCAATGAAACCCATAAAAACCTTCAAGAAACCTAATATAACTTCAACACTTGTATTTATCCATCTCAAACTTAGTCAATGATGAAAAGAACACACGCGGAAGCAATACACACAATCACGAATCAACTGCAAAAAATAAACAACACAGAATTTAACGTGGTTCGGTTGCTAATCTGCAAACTACATCAAATGGCAACTAATTAGGTTTTCATTATGTTTGTTACAATTTTATAAAAGCACAAAGATCTCTTAAATAGATATCATAGAGGGGACACAATAATTAAGCTCACTCACTAAAACATGATGTCTAGTTAGCTCAGTTCAATTGATCTTGACTTCACAGTCAACAGTCATAAACAACCAAGAGTTGAAATAAGAAATCAAATCTTAGAAGCTTAATTTGTCTTTGCATTGAAGTTTGAATGGAAGTTAAGGGAATCCAACTTTAGAGGGAATTAATTCTATTATGTCTCTATTTTGTTAAGTGAATCCAAATTCACTGGTCTATTAGACCATGTTTTATGTTTCTTTCATTTATTTAATAAAATTGGATTCGTTAAGCCAATTTCTTACCTCTAATTTCTTTAATTTTTATTCTCCATTCAGCGAGTAAAATTGATTTGGCTCAACGCCTTTACATTTTAGCTTTACAGTGATTTTTTTTATTGTATTGAGCTAACTAATTTATGAATTTTGTGTACTAATCCTTCATTTCTTTCGCTTCGGTTTTAATGAATAACTTTTTAATTTTAAAATTATTTATAACTAAATCAATATAAAAAATAAAAAGAAGATAGATAATTTTTTTTTATTCTAAACTCAACCATTTCAACCTTGGAAATTTTTGTTTTAACAAAGGAAGATGTGCATCTCTACAATAAACATTTATAAACAGATAAAATATTAAATTTTAAACAATAATCTCATCATTATTGTTACAGAAAAACTATGAAAAAAAAACTTACCATTTCACAAAAATATAACATTAAATATCATTATTTTTATAGTTAAACTCCATAAAACATAATTATGTGAATTTAACGAAGACGTAGACTGAGAAAAAAAGTTGTGGAGTGGACACCCAAACTTACATATACAAAAGAATTAAATTTCAGTATTTGACAAATTTAATATAATGTTTGTGTGTATTAATTAAAAAGTGGACTTTAAGCATAATTCAATCCCATAAAATCAGTTCATGAAATATGAGGTTTGCACCCACTTATATACAATGAAATGTTCTCATCTTTAGTTGAAGTGAGATCTCCAACACACTCCTCACGTCGAAAGTGACAGCTCGTGCGTGTGATAACATATTATGGGTGGTCTGAAATAGTGGGTGACTTGATAAACCCAATAAACACTCACTATAATAGGTTCTAAATTCGAAATGAATCTAATACCATATTAAGAAGTAAACTTTAAACCTAACTAATATTATAAAAATTATCGTGTCCGGAAGAGTTTCCCGTAGAAAAAAAAATCACGTGGCCATGCATGAATCTTGTAGCAGAAAAATCCTTTGAAGACACGAATCCTAATTATGTGTTATGCAATGCGACCAACCTTATCGTTAGCACAGAACAGTCTTAGAAAAGATGTTCTTAAGAAATGCCAAAAAGGTTAACAAGTGTTGTGGGTCACTAACAATAAACCTTTTGCTATGTAAAGAGTAACTTCCATATGCTTCACTCCACCAACTAAACTTCAACTAACCCTTTACTTCATCAAATGTAGCATCTATGTTAACTTTCCCATCTTAATTTTTTCAAAAATCTAAATTTTCATTGGACCCATTTGTCCACACACTACTACAAAAATAGGAACCATTTCTTACAAAACTTTTACTCCTATCAATAAGACAAATTGAAACCCTTCCTTCATCAAGCAAATTCCTTTGTGGGTCCTATCCTAAGAATAAGAACCATTAAAGGTATACTTTGAGAATTTTCCTTTGCAAAATTATATTTTTATTTATTTTTCCTAGTTTTTTTATAAGAAAATTATTGGAAGCCTAAGAATAGACATAGACAAAGATAAATGTTCGTTCAATTATAAAAAAATTAACATGACAAATAAAAATAAAAATAGCACAAAATCCTAATTAAAGTATTGTCTTAATAACCTTTATTTTAGAGTTAGCAATGTGGGTTGGGTCGCAAAATGCAGGTCGAGTGGTGTATTCGACCTAAATAATGTAAATTAAATATATTAGTCTGTCTTGTTTAAGAGATAATTTATGGGTATGTAAATCAGTTTGTATAAAAAAAATAAAATTTTATTAAAAATAAAAAATATTAATGCATTTGTAATATTTTTAAAAAATAAAAGTTGGAGGAGACAATTTTGTATTTTTTATTAGGGTATTTTTTTCTACACCTCATCAATTTCTAAATTTAATTTCCATAACATAAAAGTCAATTTTGAAAATGAAAATTTAGAAGAGAATTTTTTTTTGAAGTAACCTTTTGGAACTGCTATTTTACCTTGCGAAATCTAGAACAACTATTTTGACTTCCAAAATTTGATCCTTAGAATTTATAGGATGCATAAAAAACACCATTTTTATTATTATGTAGGTTAGCAAATTAACAAATTTCACCGTACTTAATCTTTATGAACTATGCAGAATGGACCTAAGCGGATCATAATAAATTTGTTGCACGTTTTTTCCCAAGGGCTGCGAATCGACCCGTACCAACCTAATTTATTTCCCATTTATATGTATATGCTCACCAAATCATAACTTATATCTACAAATAACTATCACGGATGGTTTCAGAACTTGAGAAAAATTGTATGGTCTCTTTTTATTCTTTCAGAGAACATTTATTTTCCTACCTAACATGGATACTTGAATGTGGCTCGAACACATAGGAAGATTTGGTTTGGATATAAACGGTAGCAACTTCTAACCACCTTAAATGAGAGAGAAAGACAGTGGGGGAACATGTCTTTCTTCCAATTTTACTACTGTCACTGGTCCTTGTCACTCTTCTTCCTCCCCTCTCGCTGCTTTTAACTGTTAATATTCTCTTTAGCCAAATTTGGTGACAAATTACTATATATATATATTATATAGTACACAAAATGTGAACTTATCAATCTCTTCGGAAAATGGCTGGCCTCTAGTTATTGGTGGCTGCTGTTGTTTCTGATAGAAAATTCCATAAACCTGATAAGATGATAAAGTCAATTGTGTGGGAAATACCACTGAATTTGCAGATAAATTAAGTTTCCTGAGGTGGGGTTTGCTTAGTTTCTGACTTTATCTCTTCCAACTTCTGCCCCAGTTGGAGGCTCTAATGGTCTGAGCAATCTGTTATGGTGGTTTTAGGAAATGGGTGGAGGGTGGTTCTGGAAATTGCTGGCTGTGAAGAAATGAAAAATTAGGAAATTTACATCACTAAAGCTTCATGATAGTGAGGTTAGGACTCATAGTTGCTGCTTCACTTGCAGCCTTTACTGTTAAGCAGCTGAATGTCACAAGCTCAAAACCAGGTACTTGTACAAGTAGACAAGTCTGCTTTTGACATTTTTTTTGAAGTTTCATTTGTCAAGAAATGAAATATGATTGCTTATGATTCGTAGTGATTGCTAATTCAATTTCATCCTCATTTTGGCTCAGAGCATAAAGATGACGGCACAGAAGAGGAAAGTGTCACAAGATTTACTGATGCACTCCAAGATAAAGAAGTGAGTTCAACAAGCTGAATTTGATCGGCCTCCCAAAATACCACACAAATACTAAAAGGAACACTAAACTCACTTTAATTGTGTATCTCTTTTAGTTTGTGTGTGGGTTTTCTGGGAGGCTAACATCAATATTTCTTGTTCACAACTATGAGTATTTCTTTGGAAAATTTGTGTTTCTCATTTTGATATCATTTATGTAAAGGAAAGTTGTTTGATGTTTGCAGAGGGAGGAGGAAGAGGAGGAAGAGGAGAAAGAGGAGGTTAAGTTAATTAGCAGCATAATAAATCGAGCAAATGACTTTGAAGATGATATTCTGCCAGAATTTGAAGATCTTCTGTCGGGGGAGATTGAGTTTCCATTACCACCTGATAGGGATGAGAAAGACAGAGTTTATGAAATTGAGATGGCAAACAATGAAAGTGAACTTGAGAGATTGCGACTGCTGGTGAAGGAATTGGAGGAGAGGGAAGTGAAACTTGAAGGAGAATTGCTGGAGTACTATGGTTTGAAGGAGCAGGAATCAGACATTGTGGAGTTGCAAAGGCAACTGAAAATTAAGGCTGTAGAAATAGACATGCTTAATATCACAATTAATTCCTTGCAGGCAGAAAGGAAAAAGCTCCAAGAAGAACTCACACAAGGAACTTCAGCCAAGAGAGAACTTGAGGTGGCTAGAAACAAGATCAAAGAGCTACAAAGGCAGATGCAGCTTGAGGCTAACCAAACAAAAGGCCAGTTGTTGTTGCTTAAACAACAAGTTTTGGGTCTGCAGGTAAAAGAAGAAGAGGCTGCTACAAAAGATGCTCAAGTTGAAAAGAAACTGAAAGCTGTGAATGACTTAGAGGTTGCAGTGGTGGAGCTTAAGAGAAGAAACAAAGAACTTCAACACGAAAAACGAGAGTTAACAGTTAAACTCAATGCTGCTGAATCTAGAGCAGCTGAGCTCTCCAATATGACAGAGGTCAGAATCCCTAAGAGTGGACTTCTTTTCTTGATCATTGAGTTGAACAGATTCATGAAACCAAATTTTAATAATTTCTTATAACCAAAACAGCAGACTTTTGAAGTCAATGATTTTGCATCATATTTTTGTCGTCCTTGTTACCAATCAAATGAGTATTTAAGTACTCTTGACTAAAAATGATTGTTGAAAGCACTGAACAACTTCAGTGATATCAAATATAAACTGCCAAACTGAACATTAACCTATGAAGTATTTATCTAATTCAAGTACTCACGTAAAGTTTATAGTTCAATGAGAATATAACTTTCTTTTGTAAGCTACATCAATTGGATTGAGTTCTGTTTGACAAATGTTATGAAACATTTATACTTCTCTCATGGTTGTGATGTATTAATGTTTAAAAAGTATGCATGCACAAGCAATGAGTGTGATTCATATCAAGAAGCTTTAACTGCAGAGTGACATGGTTGCCAAGGCAAAAGAGGAGGTGAGTAACCTGAGGCATGCAAATGAAGACCTGCAAAAGCAAGTGGAAGGGCTGCAGATAAATAGGTTCAGTGAGGTTGAAGAGCTTGTGTACCTTCGTTGGGTTAATGCATGCTTGAGATATGAGCTAAGGAATTACCAGACACCCCAAGGAAAAGTATCAGCCCGTGATCTCAGCAAGAGTCTTAGCCCCAAATCACAAGAGAAAGCAAAGCAACTGATGTTAGAATATGCTGGATCAGAACGTGGACAAGGAGACACAGATCTTGAAAGCAACTTCTCCCATCCCTCTTCACCAGGAAGTGATGATTTTGACAATGCTTCCATTGATAGCTATTCTAGCAAATATAGCACTCTCAGCAAGAAAACTAGCCTAATCCAGAAGTTTAAGAAATGGGGTAAAAGCAAAGATGATTCCAGTGCTCTTTCATCACCTGCTAGATCCTTTTCAGGAGGTTCTCCAAGGAGAATGAGTGTGAGTGTTAAACCAAAGGGTCCATTAGAATCCTTAATGATAAGGAATGCTGGAGATACTGTTTCCATCACCAGCTTTGGACTCAGGGATCAGGAATCTGTTGATTCTCCTGAAACTCCAACTGACATGAGAAGAGTTCCTTCCAGTGATTCCTTAAATTCTGTTGCTGCTTCATTCCAATTGATGTCTAAGTCAGTTGATGGATTGATGGATGAGAAGTACCCTGCTTATAAAGATCGCCACAAGTTGGCCTTGGCAAGGGAGAAACAAATCAAAGAAAAAGCAGAGAAAGCAAGAGTGCAGAAGTTTGGTGACAATTCAGGTTTGAGTATGAGCAAGGCTGAAAGAGGAATTCCTATATCTTTGCCACCAAAGCTTACTCAAATAAAGGAGAAACCAGTTGTTTCTGGCACTCCAAATGATAAATCTGAAGATGGAAAGGATGCTGATGATCAAACCATTAGCAAGATGAAGCTTGCTCACTTTGAGAAAAGGCCTACTAGGGTGCCTAGGCCTCCTCCTAAGCCATCTGGTGGTGGTGGTGGTGCTACCACAAATGCAAATCCTTCCAATGGAGTACCATCTGCTCCCCCACTTCCTCCTCCTCCTCCAGGTGCTCCACGGCCGCCGCCACCGCCAGGTGGTGGACCACCTCCCCCTCCTCCTCCCCCAGGAAGCCTATCAAGAGGGGGAGTAGATGGTGACAAAGTTCACAGAGCTCCACAGCTAGTTGAATTTTATCAGTCATTGATGAAAAGAGAGGCAAAGAAAGATACTTCAACACTTTTGGTTTCCTCAACAAGTAATGCATCTGATGCTAGGAGCAACATGATTGGGGAAATTGAGAATAGATCATCATTCCTCCTAGCTGTATGTTGAAGCTTCCATTTATTTTGCTATTTTTTCTTGTTTTTCAGCTGAAGGCATAACTCAATTTTGACAAATACTTCTCCTTTGTGAAACAATTAGGTGAAAGCTGACGTAGAAACACAAGGTGATTTTGTCATGTCCTTGGCAGATGAAGTTCGAGGAGCCTCCTTCTCAGATATTAATGATTTGGTGGCCTTTGTGAACTGGCTAGATGAGGAACTGTCCTTCCTGGTATTTGCATATCCATAACTGTAAATTCATGAAAAAGTTGTTGGAGATCACATCGACTAAAATGAGACTCTTTCATAGTATATAAGTGGTGCAAACCTCACTTTATAAACCAGTTTTACGAAGTTGAGTTAGATTTAAAGTCCACTTCTTAATAAAAACACACAAGTTAGCACCTGTGTGATCTCCTAAAAACTTAACCATTCTTTACTAGGAAACTTCTTCATTTTCTTCTCCTTAGGAAAAGCATGCCAATCTTCAATGACTTTTTAGTTCACTTTTAATCTCCATATTTTATAACTTTATCCAGCCACCACAGAATAGTTATCATCTCATTTTATTCCTTATGCAAGGTTGATGAACGAGCCGTCCTCAAGCACTTTGACTGGCCTGAAGGGAAAGCAGATGCACTAAGGGAGGCAGCTTTCGAATATCAGGATTTAATGAAGTTGGAGAACCGAGTCTCCACATTCATTGATGATCCCAATCTACCATGTGAAGCTGCTCTGAAGAAAATGTATTCATTGCTTGAAAAGTATGCATCCTTTTCTTCAATATATTATTTCTCTTGATTACCATTGGTGGATATCTAGATCACAGTTTAATAACAGAGACCATACAGCTAAGTCTGTTTAAATAATGTTGGAGATCTCACATCGACTAGACTAGAGATTAAGATATTTCATAGTATATAAGTAGATACAAACCTCACTTTATAAACTCGGTTTTATGAGGCTGAGTTAGACTTAAAGTTAACTTCTTATCGAACCATCCATAATATATATAGACTCACGCACACACAAGTTTGTAGCCTCGGCGTATACTCGTTTATTATGTCAGATTTCTTGCAGTTCTCTACAGCTACACCATTACTTCTTTTTATCAACTTATTTCTTTTTTGTCTGCTATGATTATCTTTCCAGAGTGGAGCAAAGCGTATATGCACTCTTGCGGACGAGAGATATGGCTATTTCACGGTACAAAGAATTTGGAATTCCAGCAAATTGGCTAATGGATTCAGGAGTTGTAGGCAAGGTATGCTTCTAGAACTAATAAACTGTGTTGTGGTTCACACTTGAGGTTGGTTCATCCAAGTGTTGCTTTTTTTTTTTCTTTTACTGTTGAGAATTCAGTTTTAAATACCATGGCAGTATTAGAAAATGGAAAATCAATTGTGGCAAATAGTTAATGCTTAAAGATTTCATCAAGGTAAGATTGAAGCATGGTGGATGATAGAGTCATATGAAGAGCTTTACAATTTCCAGTCACTAGTGTATGCCTCGGATCATTATAACGTTGCAAGGATGACGTAGCTAACATGGTCACTTTGTTTAACACTCCCATTGCAGATCAAGCTTTCTTCTGTACAACTAGCAAGGAAGTATATGAAACGTGTTGCATCTGAACTTGATGCATTATCTGGTCCAGAAAAAGAACCAGCTAGAGAGTTTTTGATTCTGCAAGGCGTGCGTTTCGCTTTCCGTGTTCATCAGGTAAAATTCTAGGGCCCTTGTTAAACACGACCATTCTATTGCAAAAAAAATCTGGTTTTGCAAATTAACGTTTTTTTTACAGCAACTTCAGGAATCAAGTTGTAAACATAATTTTGGGATATCAAAGCTACTCCAGTAACATGTTTCATAAATTAATTTGCATATGCTTACAACAGCTATTTTAATATGGATGTTTGTGAAATGCGTTAAGGTGAAAATTTGATAAACAACCTGAATAACACACTAATGATGGTGTGGAACTCTTTTCAGTTTGCAGGAGGCTTCGATGCAGAGAGCATGAAGGCTTTTGAAGACCTAAGGAGTCGCATCCAAACCTCTCAGGCTGGCGAAGATAACAAATCAGAAACATAGAATATCCATAAGAAGCCTTTTCAGCTGTATATTTCATTTTACTTCAATTTGCATAGCCTATACATATTGGATGCTACACAATGATGATACGAGAATCATTTTGTAATTGACACTTTGAACCCCAACAAGATCCCTACCTCTGCCAACTTTCATTTTTTCCGTACAATAAGAAATTCAATTCAACTGAACAATATGCAATACTGTCATCAAATGCTTAGGTCTAAGAGCAACTCAATGATTTCCTCGAGATTATTCTGAGCGGACAGTTCAGGCCTATAATTACAAGAAGTAAATTGCAAAGCGGGAAAAACAGAACAAGCGTTCTCCAAATATATATGATTTGATGTATAACAAGCAATTATGTGCTATTCTTGTTCCATTGCATGATCACTGATGAAAGCAAGCCATGCAAAAAAATGCCTTAAATTGTCTCTGCTGTAATGGGGGTGCCTCCCCATTCCATATCTTTTTTACATAAAAAAAAACCTCTTCCAAACACTGATAATTATCACCATGCATATAGGAAGAAAAATAAAAAAATAATAACAAGGTCACAACAATGTAATAACAACACTTCTGTCCACAAATTTGGCTCCGCCAACCTTTCCTTGAATTTCTGGAGGCAAAGGGATGACACGTCTTTGGTCTCCTGCTTCTACCAACAGCTCAGATCCTCCCCTATACTGCATTTGGTAGTTTTAAGAGAAAGAGACAGACAGAAAAAGCAATCAGCTTCTCAATTAAACTTGCACCATAGTAAAAGAGCAGAATTTAAGAGAAGCACAATATAACACCGTATGACATTTATCAAACATAAACATTCAATACAACCGTAGGATTCAAGCTATCCAGTTCAATCAAAACATGGAAGTTAAAAAAAAAAGTCATTAGGTATTTAATGAAATGTGCACAATTCAAGACGTAATTCCATCCTCTATGATACACAATTCATAATTTATCTACCAGGAAGTTGACCAAAACCTTTGTGAATAACAAGACAGTAAGACACTCTTCTCATCATCTACAATGTTCAAGCTTTAAAACAAATCTGGATGCATAATCAAGATATTACTTTATTAGATTAAAAGCCTATTTACAGTAATAATCAATTTCCCAATCTGACATACATTACAATGTAAAATCTGTAGCTAAAACTAATTTGAACAAAGATGTCAATAATGTTCAACAATTCAAAATCAATTGTACACTAAAAGCTAAAGCAAATGAAGACTTAATTTTGATCTCTTAAATTCTTTCAAAAGAAGTGTCATCAATATCATGGTTTAAAAAAATCACAAAAACAGAAGGACATTACATACTTGGTATAGCTTGATCTCTGATTTGTCAAAACCTGGCATGAAGAGAGTAACCGCTCTTCTCTTTATATCAAATCTAACTGGAGATGGCATAACACCAACTTGACTTGGTAGTGAATTAAGAAGATGCCTAGCATCTTCATTGTCAGTATCCAGTAGAACTCTGCTCCAATCTATAGGATTATTCATCAACAATCTTGAAATGATAGCAGATGACAAAGGAGAAAATTCTTTCTTTACTCTTTCCAATGATTCTAAATTGTCTTGCTGAGAGGTGATTCCAAAAGCACCAGAAACCTGAGCACCAGCCTGAATTGTACATCCCCAATATCTTAATGCAGAATTGACTGATGTTGGACTGTTCGGATCCATCACTAGGAAGCAACCAAATTTCTGTGGGTTTAAGAATGCAGAAGATCCTCTCTGGGCAACACACAATCAACAAAGAAAATTACAGTTTTGTGTGAAAGGTATGTTTATGTTAAAATGTGGTTTACTCTTACCTCGAGAATTTTATCCAAAGTGTCCCATATTTCCGAACTCATTTTCCCATTAAAATAAGATCTGCTGCTACTTATTAACATGGCCTCATCCACAAGTCTAAGTAGTGAAGGAGCAGCCAATCTCCCAACTTCAGTTTTCTCGGCCAAGGTGCGAAGATATTTCAAGTACAATCTGAAAATTACAATATCAAACCAAAGATAAAATGACAAGGGTGTTCATGTGAGTTCAAGAGTGTGTCAATTCCAATAACCTTGCTTTACTGCTTCCACCTATGATTCGCAGGGTTTCCTCACTGCTGATACCATCATATATTATCAAGTCAAATTTATCCTGTTGACTCTTTGATGCAGCAATTCCCAAAAACCCCACAAGTCTCTCAAGTGCAAGTACCAAAAGGATAGAGTCCATCCCAGGCAGGATGCCAAGCTCTTCTCCAACAATCTGATTATATGACAGAGAAAAGTAGATAGAACCCCGCTACAAAAGCTGGAATAAGGGAATATGTGTCCACTGTAAATATAATAAAATATGATATTGAAAACAAATTACGTACCCACCCCTCCAAGTGTGCCCTGAGTCATATTAAGTTGGGCATCTGCTTGCTTCAGAAGTTTTAAAGGTTCAAGAAGCATCTGAAGTTACAGAGCAATACACAGATTCTTTAGACACAAAGCAAAAGTATATAATGTGATTTATTGATAGGAAGGAAAGACAAAAAAAATACACACTTTGGTTGTTTCCAACCTAACAGCAGAAAGGTTCTTGCTGCATGCGATATGGGAAGTTCCAATCTTACAGTTGAGGAGATAGTCAGCAGTGGTGTCTTGGCTATGTATTACCAAACATGTATTCAACCCAGCCAAAGCATAATGCTGAAATAAAGGCACATGATATAAAAATAAAAAGTGTAGATTAATTAGTTTTCCACGGATGAACTTGGATAACTATGACTTCTATCAGTATATATTTTGGAAAAAAAGAAAGAATCTGGAGTTCTCGTCAACAAACATAGAAAAAATAAGTAGGAGTATGCTTAGTTTGAGATACATTTTTATCTGTTGTTCCCAGCTTGAACAAATAATTACAATAATGTCACCTAATTTTCCTTTTTCTTCCAATATTAAAAAGTTATAAATGAAATATCGAAAACATAATATCTGATTTTAAACTGTTTTCGTTACAAATCTCTGAAAATAGGAAACAAAGAGGAAACAAAATGACATTTTCACAATTGTTTGTGGAAACAAGAAATGAAGACAAAATATTTTCTCAAACTAAACAGACCTTAGGTTATGTGGCTTCTCCAAGAAATAGGAAAATGTGAAGAGAAGGTGGAACAGTAACACAGAAATTAGGTTCCCTGATATAGTCCACAATAAACTTCATTAATGAGCATATTCCTAGATTGGAATGTATCATAGAAGTGTTACTATTGAAACCATAAGAGCCATTTAGAAAGCTCTTCCATTGCAAAAAGTCTTACTGTGTAGACTGACATTTTACAGTATTAGAAGCTAAAAATTAAAATCCAACTTTATTAAAAGGCATAAACAGCACAGGAATAACTTCTACTAGTAATCATTTAGAAGGAATGGAAACACGTTTTAACACACTTTTAATATTAATTGGAATCTATGGTGTGCTAAAATATAATTTTGATACTTTATCTTTTTACTAAAATTTGTTGTAGTACTTTATCTTTTGGCCAGTATCTGGTTGGCAAGAAATTACACGGAGAGAGAATGAAAATTATTTAAGGTATTTCGTATAGTGGAAATAGTTTTCAAAATTGTGGGACCCACCAGTACTTTTTCACTCTTTTTCTCATTTATATTCATTCTTCTTTGATCTCTCCTCCTTATTCCTTGTTATAATCCTCAACCAAACAATTTTCATTTCATTTTCAATTTTGGCACAATTTTAAATCCTTTTAAATTATCAAAGACGTTAAACTTGTCTTGTTGGATTCATCCAAGAACTCGACTAATGTTCAGAACAAAAAGTAATAAAAAATAGTGTGAAAAGTAAGTCTTAAAATAAGCTCACTGGACACGCTTCCATTTTCCAAGCACACCTTAATTCGTTTCTTGTTCCTTTTTCTTCTCAATTTTCAGGCTCACAAACTCGCATAAACGATTGTGCAAAAACACATTCCAGCATTGCAATCAAACGAATTGCAATTCTCAATCTGAAGATGCGAACCATTTAGATAAAGTACAGAAAATTAATTCTTTCTCTCTAGCTTGCTAACAAACAATCAACTCATGCACATGAACAAAAATATATATTGTTTGGTCTAATAGCATTTTAACCCTACTTAAAAAAAAAATCAGTAAATGTAATTCTTTGACAGTAACACGTTACACGAGTAGGAAACGTTATAACGAATTTCATAAAAGAATTATACTAACTTATTTATTTTATTAAAATCGAATTTTAAACATTTTAATATGGTGATAGAGTGAAAAAAAAAAACTATTATTCTATTTTTTTTTCTTTTTTCTAAGTACATTGAGACGATAGAAAACAAAAATATTTAGAAAAAAAAAGTTGGAAATGTGAGACGAAATTTAAAGATGAAGAATGTACCTGGGCGGCGAGAATAGCTGCGGTGGTTTTGCCTGAGCCACCTTTGCCGAGAAAAGTGAGCAATTTGGTTGGTGAAGAAGAGGCACCTCCCTCGGAAGAAGCCGCCACGACGAGAGGGGATTTTGAGGAACGAGAAATTGAGGTTCCGATGAGAAGTGGGAATGAGAAGGATGAAGCCGTGCCCATAGATTAAGATTTTCTCACTTCTTTCTCACTCTAACCAACATCAATCTATTCTTCACACACAAGAGTTGGTTTACCGGTCATAATGCTTTCCGTTTCAATTTGGGCCCCTGGCATTGGGCCTGCTGGTCTGCATGAACAAATTGCCAAGACAAATTCTTCCTGCATCCCACCCCATGTTTTCCTCCTGCACTTCCATGAACTACCAAAATTATCCCTTTTTATTGGTTTTTTTTTTTTAATTCTAAGATGTCTTTCTGTTTACAGAATTAGAAAGTTAACATTTTTTTATTTTAGATTGTGATTTCATAATACAAAATTTGTATCCAAATTGGATATTCCGAAATACATTTTGAAATACAAAATTTTGGATTATACAAATTAAAATAAATAAATAAATTGCAAATTGTTGTATATTATTTGGAATAAGTTATTATTATCAAAGATTTTGCACATTTATACATATTGTCAATCCTTATTTTTACACATTTATACGTATTTAAAATAAATACAGTTCGAAAACAAAAAGAAGCTTAAATAAAATAGAAAGACATACAATTAATTAATAAATTCAAAAGTGAAATATAAAGAGTACTTCATAATATATGATTATCTAACTATTATGTTTTTAGGCCTGCTGCCTGCAAAACGAGAACATCTATAATAAACAGTTCCCTTATCTGTCAAGTTACGAGTTAATCGGAGTGTAGTATGTATTTTCTCACATGTAGGAGTGTCTTTGACGATATGTCCATAGTTAATCATCCTTTGTAAGATGTTGGCGATCCGCCTAAATATATCATGCATTTATTGAAATGATATTTGTTAATGATTATGTTAAAACGAAAATCGTGATCAATAATAAATAATGTACATGGTGAACAAACTTATCGGACATGCATGATTCTAGTGTGATGGGAGTTTGCATCCTGTGAACTACGAGCACAACAATGTGGTAGTACAGTCGGTCCATCTTCCTCTACATCACGAACTATATATGGGTGTGACACAATTTTGAACCCCTACATGTATTTGATTACACATGCAAATGCATAAGAAGCCAAAATAACACCTATTACAAAGTGGTCGGCAAAGTGTAATTACCTGTCATTTATACCACTAAAACTCCACCCCATATGACATGGAAGGTGAAAGAATCGTCTACTCATATCCATATTGTCATAACGCATGCACAAGCTTATCAAACAAAGATAAGATTACAAGGAGGTGTTATGGTGTTTGTTGTGTCAAGATTAGGCATAAGAAATATATTAAAGCTCTACGACATTTGTGTTAGACAATTTTCTTTAATTAAATGTGAAAAATAAACATTAATATTTAATTTTCTTTCTAAATCAAACAAAATTATATAAAATATCAAACTACTCTTTCTTAGTCTGTTGATGGGAGGGAATGATGAAAAATATGTTTCTCTTAACATTTTCATATATGTTTTACAACAGAAAACTTAGTTCAAAATTAACACAAGCAACTGTTATGTACAAAGTGTGAATGCCCTTTGCCAAGTCCAATATTACAGACGTGTTTTAGCTTTCTAGCGTCTTGCAGTCATCGAAGCTCCCTTTATCTTGCCTGATAGCATAGCAGCCTGTGACCATGATGATGGCTTAAAGCCACCAGCTAGAAGGCTGGAGGCTGAAGTTGCACAAATTTTTCTTCTTTTTGATTCTAGCTCTTGTTTTCTCTTATCAGACACAGAATAGCTAGACACTCCAGAGAAGATGGATTCGGCATTGATCAGTGCCCTCTTGTCCTTCCTATTCTTGTCAAACTTAGTTGGAAACTTCACTCTTTTTGCTTTAGCAAAATCTTCTTCAGTAGCTGGTAGTAGTCTTATGCCAAGGCCTCTTTTCTTGGAAGCATTCTCTTCTTCAGCAACTCTTTTCTTCTGACTCTGAGAAAATGGACATTTCTTTTCTTTAGAGCAGGTTGGCAACATTATTTACAAAAGAAACAATATACTCAAGGGTTAAATGGGAAAAGCAATAGAAAAATAAACTACAACAAATATCATGAGCCAAGGAGTATACTCTAAGCCGGGCCCGTAGAGTCTTGTTGAGAGCATAGTCATCTGTGTGCCTGGTATCAGACTGCCTCTGGAGACGTACAAGCACTGGTTCAGATTCCTTCTTTTTCTTCAAGTCTTCTTCCTGGTGTTCAAGGCGGTAAAATGGATCTGCAAGCTTACCCCTCTCTAAA
>Ga0123342_1000627_pt1 | contig 56780 bp, 17 predicted proteins | sample Turbeawhitnodule_FD_89960 | JGI IMG/M metagenome (GOLD analysis project Ga0123342, IMG submission 89960) | Root nodule microbial communities of legume samples collected from Mexico - Turtle bean Mexico white nodule | ecosystem: Host-associated > Plants > Roots > Nodule | place: Mexico: Nepantla...
CACCTCTTGTTTTAGCCATATCTGTCATAGGTGAACCATGGCACATAATCTAAAAAAAAGTTTTTCAACTGGAAACAAAATAAACTAAACAAGATTGCATAAGTGAAACTCCAAAAAAAGTCACTACCGAATTAGCCTAAAATTAATACTACCGGATTATCTAATCCGAAACCAACAATTAAAAAACACATACCGGATTATCTAATTCGGAACCAACAATTAAAAAATACATACCAGATTATATAACTAATTAATCACTACCGGATTATTTAAATCGAAAACCTATGTAATCCGAAACTATTCAAAAAGACTACCGGATTATTTAATCCAAAACCTATGTAATCTGGAACTATTCAAAAAAGACTACCGGATTTGGGACTATTGAAAAACACTACCGGATTATTGAATACGGAACCTAACTACACACTACCGGATTTTAGAGATCTCTGTGATGCGGAACAAAACAGTGCATGTTTTAAAACAATTCCTTTAAAAAAAAATCTGTAACTAACCTTGGATGAAGAGGCTCAATGCTTGGAGTTACAATGGAAGTGAATGGTGACGAGGATGGAGCTGCTGGACGAGAATGGAGGTTGCTGGGCGAGAATGGAGGCTGCTGAGCGTTTGAAGAAAAAGAAGGTGAATGGGAGGAGTGGGTGCCGCCGCACCCTTCTGCTGCTGTGAAAGGAAGCAAAGAGATAGTAAAGTGGGTGGGTAAAATTAGGTTTAGTTTTACATTTTTAATATTATTTTACTGAGGGGCATAATAGTAAAATCATGTTTACTATGGGGGTGGCTAAGAAGGGATGGAGGTGCAGGAAGGAGCACTCCCATTGAAATATTCAGACATAACTAGGTTGACAAGGCTCAAGCCCATGAGTATTGCACTGGAACGACCATAAAGAGCATCAAATTAAATTCTCAATGTTACAGGAGAAGAAAATAAAAATAGAAAATAATTTAAATTTAAACTTTTCATGAATTATTCATACTGGGTTGTTAATTACTGTTTGAAGTTCGTGAAGTTAAATAAATAAATTCATTTTTTCTATTAAACTCAATATTTAAATGAGTTGAATTTAAACTTTAATAACTTTAGAGATTTATGTATAGTTTATTTACCTTATATATATATATATATAAATTAATTAAAAAGATCCATGAAGGGTAAGGATAAAAGTTAATAATAATAATTAATATTGTCTTGAATTATGAAAATGAAAGGTAATAAAATATTTTTAAAAAATGTTATATTCAATAAAAACAGATAAAATATTAAATTTTCATAAAATTAAAAATGCTCAACGTATGGACTAAAGAACAACATATATCTCTTATGTATAGAAATATATTATTGGTCTTCAAAGTTTACTCTATGTCTATATTTATTGTTGGACCAACATGAAAAGTTTGTTAATCTTATTAAATGAAGTTGATGGACGCTAATTTTTAACCATTAATTACTTACCAGTGCATTACTTTTATATAAATATCTTTCAATATCATCTATCTCTAATTCGTGTTTTATTTTCTATTGTGTAATAATATTTTGTCACGTTGATTAATATTGTAAATTTAATTTAATAATCATATTATATTAATTGTGTTGGAAAAATATTAATAAAAAAACTAAAACTAAAGAATAAAATAAAAAATAATAATTATTAAGAAATACATTTTAAAACTAAATAATTTTACAAAATCAATTCATAAAAAATAGATTGTTCTCTCCAATATATACCAATAACCCATGTGTTTCTATAGTCACCACATCAACCATACCTCAACTTGATATTCATTAACCAATTATTATGCAATTAGTTGGTGGTTGAAACATTCTGATTCTATTTGAGTTTAGATTCTTAATTGAATTTGTGGTGTTTTTTTTCCTCTACTGTATTTTTAAAATACATTAATTTTGATATATTATATATTTTTAATATATTTAAAAATATTAAAATAAAAATATATGCAGTGAGAAAGTTGATAGCTAAGCCAGCAAGAAAGGTTGGATAGTAGTAGTGAGTGGAGGGGACCTCTGGGTGATGCAGTAGCACACATATATTATCTTAAACAATCTTATTGAAATTGAATAATTTAATTAATAAATATAATATAAAATAAAATGTAAACTTGATTTTAGTTTTGTGAATTAAGTCAAATATAAATGAATTAATTATAAAGATTATAATGAATTGAATGCAGCAGGAGCATTATAGATCCAGGTAGAGATGAATGAATAATGATTGAAGAGCAATTATGATTATCACACTTGAGCAAAAAGTCTTTCAACACATTATATAATATTATTCATCACCTTTTAAAAAAAAAAAAAAAATTCCAACTAAGTTTTTCTAAGTTCCTTCGTTGCAAGGTTTTTCTTTCTTTCTTTCTATATTCTCTTTTGAACGTCAATTATTGTTCCTTTCCTCTCTTCTCTTTTTTTATTATTGGGTCACTAGGTAGTCACAAAATTTGACAAAAAATCCCATTTGTTCAATATTATTGACTCAACAACAGGTTTCAAACATCTCTTTTTATTCTGTCTTCTTATTATAATTTATTATACCCATTCTTATTTATAAATAGCCAAAAATCGCAGTTTTTTTCTTTCTATATTTTATAAGAACAATGGTTGCAGCATTTTTTGTTTTATGATAAAAATATTTTACGAATAATATTAGAATATTAAAAAAATAATACGGTTAATTTGAGTTTATTTTTATAAATGAGAATACAGGTAAATAATAGTTGGTTCAGTTGGGTGGAGAATTCATGGTTTTCTAATGATGGCATTAACTTTTTCTCGTGCATTTAATTATGTCATTAATTGAAGGTTAAGAAGAAGAATGAAGGCAGGGTGTGGTTGGAATTTGTTAATGCAGAAATAAATAAAATAAATAAAATAAATAAATAAATAAAAGTTGAACGTTGGTAGGGTGATTCAATCTTAAATTAGCATGTTGAATAGACAACTTTATTGTTATATTAAATGATAGTTTAGTTAGAAAAGAAAACACCAACACGATATACGTCACCCATTCTTGAAGAATGACGTATTCAAACATGGTGAGCAACTCTTTCTATTCCAAATCAATTTCAAAACATTATCAAAAATATAAAACAGATATTTATCTTTTCTAACCAATTAAAATAATAAATTTAATATTTCTAATATTATCAGTTACTGACCATAAATACACGTTTAAACAAAATTGAATTTTGTCATTAATAAAATTATCATTATATGTCAAACAATTTGTTAATTATAACATTAAAGATGGTCGGGATACGTATTAGTGAAATGTCTAACTTAAAAAATAATTATTGGATTTATGATAATTATAGTACGATTCTAACACAATCTTAAAAATGAAAAATACATTAATTTTTTAAAAATTTAAATTTATTGTATAAATTTTTAATATAATTATAAAAATAAAGAACAAATTCTTTTAAACAAGTCATGAGAAATGTGTTTTTGCTAAAAAAACTGATACATATATGTGCACACAAATTTTTTATTATTAATTTATATAATTCATAATTATATAATATATAAATTTGTGTTATCGTGTTCTACATCTTAGAGATAATGTATATCTATGTTCGTATTCGTATCGTATTATTGTCTCTATGTTACATATTAATTTTGATTACGGTTATTTAAAAAATTATATTAAACATATATATTTAATTGATTACTATTGTAAATTAATTGATATTAACAATGAAAATTTATTATGTTTATTCGTTTAATCTATATATAAGCAACATATTTCATTGTTAAACATTACACATATACATATAAAAAAAATCATTTTTATAAGCAGGACTCTAGTTTTGGTTCTCATTAAAAGTGGTTTTTTTTTAAACATGACTTTCTTATGGATAAGAACGTCTTTATGAAAATGATTTTTGCCATTAGGGATTGTAAGGCAGTATTTTTGCCTAGGAATAACTATAGTTTTTCCATAGCTGAAAAAACAAACAAACAAATATGACTTTAGAATCTTATATACGTGCCAAACTAATTTTATAAAGTCTTATAAGTAATTGTTATACATCAAATCATATTACACTTATGAAGAAGTTATTTAAAACTTAGAAATGTTAACATATACTCTCTTGAAGTCTTCAATCAAATTTATATCAACTATTGCATCATCACACTCTCGTCTCAAGTGTTGCATGTGCATAGCCTTTTGTGTATAATATTGCTTTTAGTTTTTTAATTACAAGATAAGCCATACTGCAAAAAAATATATGTTGATATATTTTTTTTCCACTTTTATGTTGTACAAATGTATTGATATTGAATTTTTAATTTATAATCTAACTTTAAATAATGAAATATTGCTTGTAATAGATGAAATTTATGGCTATTTTGTTATTTATACATGAAAAAATTTCATTGGGAGATAGCAAGGTGCACTAATTATGATAATGGTGTCAATGGAGAATTAAAGTTACTTTCAATAAAGTCTGACATCATTAGAGGATTAAAAAAAAACTGAAGTACCTCATACATGTTTGTCAATCGTTATCTCCTAATATCACTAAAATCTAGATTCTGCCCAAAATTGCTACAATTGTGCTCATTTCAATAAAAATAGGTCCTTTAATTCCTATTAAAAATTTAATAGCATAAGATCAAAAGTCAACATGGTTATTCAGTGATATATAGAAAATCATGATCTGTAAAACAAAAAGCTTCGACCATGGAATTCGGTGATTGGAAGGATGGCTACAAGTTGTACAATAAAGTCTTCATGGAACAATTGTACAATACATAATGTGTTCTCCTTATATTGTCGACGGTGTACAAGACACTTTATTTTTATCATGGAATGCATCCAAAACATGCATTGAAAGATTTATTTATTCCAAACCAGCTAGCTGTTTAGGTGGACGGGACTGAAAAATATTGATAAGTGTCATAATTCAATAACAATTCAGTAATAATTCATACAAAAAGATAGACACTTATGGACTTTAATTGATAAAATAGTTATAATTCAATCTCTAATTTAGGAATTTTAACATTTTTATATATTTTTGGATTATAAGATGAATATGAAAGATTTATTCTTAAATTTGTGCTAATTTCAAGAATCTAGAGGGATATGGAGGTAAAAGGGTTAAAGGAGAATGGACAAGTAAAAGACAAAATGAAAAGACAAAATTGTAACATTGAAAACTCGCCCAAGACTCATACAAGGCTCACTTAAGCGAGTTCACTCCAGTGAAATTGAACTTTTTCTCGTAAAATTCGTTTAAGCAAGTAATATCTCACTTAAGCAAGATGTCACTTAGGCCAAGCCCAATTAGGTTAAATAGAAGGGTGAGGCATAACCCTAGACATCATTGAGGGAACCAAATGAAATGAAGGAAACCCTAAAGGAGACAGTCATCAAAGAGAAACGCTTTGTTTCTTCTTTTCTTGTTGTGCATGCTCGTAATAGCCACCACGAGTGCAAAAATTTTTCGTTTGGGATTGAGTAATTTGTTCAAACTCTTATGTATTGAGGTGATATTTATCTATAATATTCAATTCTTGATTGATGATTGGTATTATCATTTTATTCTCAAAGTTTGAAACTATTTATGATTTTGATCTTTAGATTTGACTGGAAAGTACTCTTAAGAATCTGACCTAAATGATAATGTTTAACATATTTGAGTGTTAGAAATATATTTGAAATATTAATTGCTTTATAACATATGTTCGTAATGATAAGGAGTTTTTATAAATATGCGAGGAATCGATATTTAGGATACTCTCTTAATAATTTTGTATGCGAGGAATCCATATGAATGATTTTTATATGTACATCAATATTAATCAAGATGAAATGTTATATGTTTAAAACTACATATGAGTGAGAAGGATTAATCTCATTCTCAATTTTCTTAATTGAATTATTTTACTCATTTACTTTACTTTTATTTAATTTTCATGCCAAGTATTGTGAATATCAAATGAAATCAAGTTATTGTACACATTCTTATACTTAGTGAATGCTACTATTAGAATTTTAAATAACTGTTCCTTATGAATTTGATATTTGTCATTAAGAACAAATTATTACTTTTGACTCGATACACTTGCCGTAAAAAAGAGTCATCAAATATCGTGCTACTTTATTTATTGTAATCGCTCAGGATGATAATAAAAACACACACTATAAGAAAATCATGAAATAGAAACCAAGTTTAGAGACAAAAAATAATTAGTTGCTATAGTGACTAAATTAGAGACCATTTTAGATACTAAAAAAAAATGTTGGTTTCTAAATTAGTTTTTATTATTGTTAAATAGTTTCTAAATTGGTATCTAATTAGTTACCAAGGTTTTAACTACCAATTATTTAGATTCTAAATTTGGTAGCAAAAACCTTGGTAGCTAATTAGATACCAATTTAGAAACCATTTAACAATAATAGAAACTAATTTAGAAACCAAAAGTTTTTTTACTTTCTAACATGGTCTCTAATCTAGTCACTATAACAACTAATTATTTTTTGTCTCTAAAATTAATTTCTATTTCATGATTTTTTTTTGTAGTGATATTTCTTCTAGAATTTGCATTTGTTGAAGGTAAACAAAGGAAACTTTGATTTGGTTTTTCCATTTATTGCGCATATACATCACACCACAATCGAACTTATGCATGATAATAGATAGAGGATCAATTATCTTGTCAGCTTTATAATATGAAGAAGTCGAATGGGAGGAGCAAGACCTACACTCAGTGTATTGCATACGACATATTGCATCCATCTTCAACAAGAAATTCAAAATTTCAAAGTTGAAGAGACAATTGATTAACATGGGTATTAAAATTTCTTAACTAACATGGGTATTATTACTTCTTAATTTATGGCAAAAATTTACATAATTTACTTGACTATATTGTTCCAAGTTATGAAATGAAACAATTCACTGTTCAATCTAAGTTATCACCTACGAGGACAAAGTTTCATCAGACAATTCCATGGATATGTCAAATATCACTAGAGAAGAGGACTTAAGCATTTGATTGATGCAAGAGGTATGAACATATGACAACCAACATAACTGAATGCATGAACTCTATTTTAAAGAGAACACGATAGTTACCAATTTCAGTTTTTGTTAAAGCAACATTTGAAATAATAGATTCATGGCTTATTGAGAGAGCGATGAAGACAAGGTACATGTTACGAGCAAGACATGAATACCCACAAGATATCACAACCTTACTCAGGATAAATGAATAAAGATCGACCATGTCATGTCCAACTCTATAGCAAAATGCAGAGTTTGATGTTCATGACACAGCGAGTTCTTAACTTGGTCGATGACCAATGTCCTACACAGTTAAATTAAATGATTGATGATGTGATTGTAAGACATTTCAAGTTTTTCTGAATGTCTTGTCCTAATATAATTGTCATTTGTTTGACTTAGTACTTGCAAGTGTTAACATGTGTTGACCTAGTTTGTAGTCTACATAATAACTACAAGGCTTCAATATCATCCAATCTAAAATAAAAACTATTGGTTAACATATACAAGCCCAAACATTATTCATAACCTTCACATACGTCTTAAACAATCAAGAAGACAAAAAAAAGTACTCATAATCCATAAAGAAATGGTTAACCAAGTAAATATAATCCAAAAAATATTCTTATTATCGGAATGAAAGTCAAAAATTGCTGACATAAACAATGGTAAAACATTCCTTACATATTTATTTTCCTTTCATTTCAAGTAATATTATTTCAATAGTAATATATATTTTAGTGACATTATTTTAAAATTTTCAAAATTGCATTCGATTAACATTAACGTAAGTAATTTCATTCATTAATTAAATTAAATAAATATTTAACTATTTAAAAAAAATTTAAACATATCTGACTATATTAATATTTTAAATTATCTAGAATATATTTAATTATCATATAAATAAGTAATTACATTATCTAGATCTATAAAAATTAAAAACATAAAAATTAAATAAGATTAAAATTTATTTTTTTTAAATCAAACTACCAAGTACAATTTCACCAAAATAAAATTACAAAACATTCAATTTAAATAATTTTTTTTTTTGAAAAACATATTTAGTAATACGACTCTACCAAAAAAATATATCAGAAATCTTCTTTACACACTTATGAGACTCAGACACTTCTTCTTAAATGGCGTAGTACGACACTCGTAGGATACTTATAAGTGAAGTGTTTAATTCAAAAAAATATTTGTTGAATTTTTAAAAATTTTAGCACGGTTTTAACACAATTTTAAAAGGTATAAATACAATAATTTTCTAAAAACTCAAATTTATTGTATAATTTTTTATTATGATTATAAAAATAAGAACAAATTCTTTTGAACCAGTTATGAAAAATATCTTCCTGCGCTCCCAAAAAATTTGGAACATACTTTTGCACATAAATATTTATTTTCAATTTATATAATTTAAAATTATATAATATATAGATCGGTGTCCCCGTATCCTACATTTTAGAGATTATACGCATCTTCGTGTCGATATCCGTGTCGTATCGTGTCAGTGTCCGTATCCATATCTATGCTACATAGATACACACGACTTCGAATGAGATATACAAAATATTTATCATTTAAATTGAAGTATACTTAACACGACTTTCCCAATTATATAATTATTTTAAATTTAAAAAAAAAACAGACCGCTTATATAAAACAAGTTCGCATCATCTCAAGAATGTTGAATGTTCCAGAATTTTATAGACGCATTTGCTCTTTGACATACAATTCCACAAACTTCACAAATATCAACTAATAATTTGAATAACGAGTATCTGTTTTTCTATTTTTATGCAACAAACCATCTCTCATATATTCCTATATGTCACAAATAAAATTGAAAAGCAAAATTCACATACACAACAACTCACCCAATATTTTTGAATGAATTAAATTGAAATGAAATTCTGTATCTGGAAGTGGATATGTTTGGACGTAAAATTATTAAAAGAGAGAACTTTACTGTTAATATTTTTGTATTATTAATAAAGGAGCTCTAAAAAATTCCATCAAACTTTTACTAAAATAAGTTTAGTCTTTAACTGAACATGGTTAACTTCATAAAAGAGAAAAATGTCAGCAGGTACTAAAACCACTAAACAAAAAATTAATAATTTTTATTGACAAATATATATTTCAATTTGTGTAAGAAAAGGCCACAAAACAAATATTGGTATTGTTTTGGGGAAAGAAGAGTGTGGGACCCGGATAAATAAGGGACAAAGTGGGAAAAGTCAACAACAGTTCATCTTCAAAACCGCTTCTTTCTTCAATTTCTCAGTTCGTCAATGGTGACTGCTCTCTTTATCAGCCAATCACAAAATTTAGAATTTTCAGTGTATTTTTAACTTTTATTGCCACTAATAGTATATAAATACTGTTGTACTATGTCTTCATTTATATATACACACAGAGAGACAGAAAAATAGAAAGAGAGAGAGAGAGAGAGAGTCTAACTAGAAAATTTTTCTTTTCTTTGAAAACCTAGTGAGACTCTGTGTCAGACTTTGTGAAGTGAACCCCATCAGAGTCCCAGAATCATGAAGAAAGGAAACTTGGGGCTTGGTCTCAAACTCTCAGTTCCTGTTTCTGATCAATCTAATTTTGCCAAGTTCCTGTGAGTCTCTCTTTCTATCTCTCTCTGCGTTGTGCGTGATTGTGAATGTGATTGGTTAATTATGGTTGGGTTTTGACCAAATGGAATTGTTGGTATGTGGGGGTGTTGTAGGACTGAAAGTGGGACTTTTAAGGATGGGGATCTGCTTGTCAACAGGGATGGAGTTCGAATTGTTTCTCAGAGTGATGTCGAAGCTGTAACATATTTCTCTCACCTTTTTCTTTTCCTAAAGAATATATCTTTTTGTGCATTCTTGCGTCTGCAGATTGTTTATTTCTTTGTCTCAGTAAATGGCCAATCCGATTGATGAATTGATTATTTTCTTAAAGAATATATCTTTTTGTGCATTCTTGCCTTTGCAGATTGTATATTTGTTTGTTTCAGTAAATGTCCATCCTATTGGTCAGTTGTTTCTTTTTGTAAAGAACATATCTTTTTTGTGTATTCTTGCCTTTGCAGATTGTTTATTTGTTTGTTTCAATATATATCCACTCCGATTGCTCAATTGTTTCTTTTCTTGAATTTGATCTTTTGGATCTGATGAAATGCATTGTAATAAGGGATTCCTGATTTTTCTGTACATTCATTGTTATCAGGTTTCAAACCCAAGTGGAGTATTGTATGTTTTGAAATGAATAAAAAAATTGCGAGGTGGATTATTTGCTGTTTTCCCTGGCCCATATTTTCTTGTATATGTTGGTGGGTTGGTGGCGGTTGTAGTGGCGGTGATGGGGCTATCCTTTGCTACTGTTTTTCAAAGTGAAGCAAATTTGTTAACGATGTTCTACATTTTATATCTTATTGGTGTAGTGTCTTTAATCAAATGGAGAACAAGTTGCACGTTTATCAAGTGAAACTGAGCTCAGCACAAGTCATCCAATTCACGAGCCACTAAACAAATCGAGTCTTTAAATTCATTTCTCTGTAAAACAAAGTTTGTTGCACAAAATTGTTTGCATTGTCCTCTTCTTCCTTTATAATCAACACTTTCAGCAATTTCTGACGTATTAACTGTTAATCATGATAAAAAAACATCAATCTGACTAATTATAATGGAAAACTTCGTACCCTTACTCTTATATGGTCAATACATTGTAGAAAACAAAATGAGTTAGTAGTAGATACCCATGTTTTTATCAGTGACCAAGTTTAAATTTATTCCTGCTAAACTTCACATATCTATAGCTGTGCATTCCAACAGTGATTTATGGTATAAAAAGAGCAGCACTTGGGAGGCTTGAATGTTGGACTTTCTGCATTTTTTACCCCGTCAAAATATGCAATACATGTGCTGGTTGAATTTCTGACAATTTATTGTATATGGTTTTAAAATTCGTGATATGTTTTCAGGCACCTCCAATCAAGCCTACAGACGACCAGTTAACTTTGGCAGATGTAGATGTCATCAAAGTTGTTGGAAAGGGAAATGGAGGGGTTGTCCAATTGGTACAACACAAATGGACTAGTCAGTTTTTTGCATTGAAGGTACACTTGCTGCATGTTGCATACGGTGCTTTGAATTTGCATAGTCTGTTCTCTTATTTCTAGTTCATTTATCCTTGTATTGGCATTCCCTACCCTTTTACATACTTTCTGATGATGCCATTCCCCTCACCATTACATCCATTTCTTTGAGCTTTGAATTAGTGCTTAATGATTTAATTTCATTTGCAGTAGTTTATTTCATTCAAATAGAAATTTAGTTCACTGCAAATTTGTTGCTGGTGCTTTCCTTGTTATGTCAGAACACGATACAAACCAATAATAGGAATGGGAAAGAAAAGAAATGTTTTATTTAATAGGTGAAGAGAACCAGGGATAGGAGTTACATCTCTCCTCCAAGGGTCTTTCCTCCAAGGTTTTCCCGTTCACAAAGAGCTAGTGTTCTATTTACAAGTGACAACTTATTCCTGAATCCGGCTATCGTACCTCCTTCCCTATTTGTATCTAATTAGTCTCTCTGACTAACTAACCGATTAATATTCTAGATCCGAACTTTGCACCTCAGGACTGTGTTTAACATCTAAACTCCCCTTCTCCTTTCCTCTGATTTAAGGGGGTTCTCATCCCTAGGAACTTGTATATATTAATCAATCATCTTAAGGAGATGCTGAATCAGTTATAACGAAATAGGTAACTGTGGGAGGGAGCTGGTCCTTCTCTAGAGTTGGCTTTTCTTTAATGTCTCAGTCTTTTCTTTTGCAATCGGATAGTTATACAACATTTTTACTCTGTTTTTCTATTTTATTTTGATACCAACAAACTAATAAATTTCTTTTTGTTTATATAAAAACCTTAATATTTGTCACTTATATCTGCATTCTTCACAATTCAGGTCATTCAAATGAATATTGAAGAGTCTATGCGAAAGCAGATTGCACAAGAGCTGAAAATTAATCAACAGGCACAGTGTCCTTATGTTGTTGTCTGCTATCAATCATTTTATGAAAACGGTGTCATATCAATCATCTTAGAGTACATGGATGGGGGTTCCTTAGCTGATCTACTGAGGAAAGTTAAAACAATTCCAGAGCCTTTTCTTGCTGCCATCTGTAAGCAGGTAAGAAGAAAGGAATTTACGTTCAGTCTTGTACCCGCAATACTTTTCACTGAATCCCAAACAAGATCTGATCTCTTTCTCTTTTAATGATGTAGGTGCTGAAGGGTTTAGTTTACCTTCACCATGAAAAGCATATTATCCACAGAGACTTAAAACCCTCTAATTTGTTAATAAATCATATAGGAGAAGTAAAGATTACTGACTTTGGTGTGAGTGCAATTATGGAAAGTACATCTGGTCAAGCAAATACCTTCATTGGAACTTACAACTATATGTCTGTGAGTAATAGATGCAACTATATTTATCAATTTACCTCCAGAATATACCAGTGTTGCCTAGAATATAACATTCACTGCCAATTTTACAGCCAGAGAGAATCAATGGAAACCTGCGAGGCTACAACTACAAAAGTGATATATGGAGTTTGGGGCTGATATTGCTTGAGTGTGCTTTGGGGCGATTTCCATATACACCAGAAGATCAAAGTGAAAGTTGGGAAAGCATTTTCGAGCTTATTGAAACCATTGTTGATAAACCTCCTCCTATTCCTCCATCTGAACAATTTTCTACAGAATTTTGCTCATTTATCTCAGCATGGTAAGTGTTAGGTATGATACTAGTTGTGTGCAGACAAGAATCTTTATCCATTAAAAGAAAATGAAACACAACCACACACATAAAGAACACTAACATAACTTTAGCAGTTTCTTCAAGATCATCCTGACATTAGTGTGAATGTTTGAGGAGTTTTATTTTGCAGAAATGTAATGCACTTGCCATACCTACGAACCATTATTTTATTTAGAATTATATTTTTAAGGTGTCTTTCTTAATTTCTTTGAACAAACATGTGTTTGAGCATATAGACGTTAGCATTTCCGTTATTCTGATGGCTTTTATGCCAGAAACTCCGTTTTACTATGTGTCTGCTGATCTTCCTTATTCAATCTTCGTGTTGTTTAGTCTACAGAAAGACCCAAAGAATCGACTGTCAGCTCAGGAATTAATGGTATATGTAAATCTTGCTTATGTACACATACCACGGAGAATATTGTCTTTCTCATGCTAAATATCTGATTGAAATTTCAGGAACATCCTTTTGTCAACTTGTATGATGACTCGGAGGTGAATCTTTCATCTTACTTCTCCAATGCTGGATCTCCTCTTGCTACCTTGTAAAGGTTTGTATTCCAATCTTGGACTCTACTATAATTTATAAATTGAAGTAGAATGTTATTCTTTTGTTGTTTATTTAAGAATCTATCAGGTTTTCTTAAATGGAGATCCCTATATGAGTATAATGTAGATCATAGGCAAAAGTAGTTTTTCTTCTGTATTGAGGAATTTGTTTGTTTTGGAGCTCATTTTTTTTTAAGTTGACGAGATCCTTTGTTATGAAAGCTTGTCCTATTTGGTTATGATTCTTGAAATTCAGATATTGTTTCCTAAATCACAATGGTAGGATGTACTTTAATGCAACCATCCAGTTTCAGACACTAGTATTTCTGGATATTTAGTATTTCTAAACAGTGGATGTTGTTTGTAACCAGTTTTTCTTTTTCTGTTGTAGAACACTGCTTGCAAATATGAGGAGCGTTTGCAGATGGGTTGAAGAACCAGCTCCTAGAGTTACGTCAAAGATTATTCTGTACTTAGTTGTTGAGTGATTGAGTTCAAGGATTTGTTGAGAAACTTAGAGTTGCAAGGGTCAAGAAATTACAGCAAAATGTTTAAAGTTTTATGATTGCAACAGAATGTATCAATGGGATTTGCCTGAGTTGCTGATAATATGATCTGATGTACAAACCTTTATGAGATAAAGGTTTTGTCGGGCAGTCCCAAATGAACGTTAAATTTGAGTCACGCTAGCTGACAGTTTCTCAAGCTATATTTGAGACTTTGTATTTGGTTAAGTCTTGTCAAATTGCCTGATTGATGTTGGAGTTTTTATTGCGTGAAAATTACTAACAGTCAAATTTACGAGTGGCTCCAAGGTGCGTATGTAATAAACTATTTTCTGAACAATTGATTAACTAACACAATGTTGGCTCATAAATTTTTCAAAATAAAAAAAAAAATGTTATGCTTGGAAAGCTCCCACAGAGACTCGGTGAAATCTCATCCAAGCTGAATGTACCCTTGTACAGTGCGAATCTTAGCATATATAACTTAGCCCTGGTGAAAAACTGAGGGGCTAAAATGTGCCAATGGCTCTAAAATACAATAAATAAATAGCTTAAAATGAAGATGTTCCAGAAGTGAAACACATCACTTTAAGGCTTTCTCTTAATTTTTCTTTGAGCCTTTAAGTCTATCACAATTACAGAGATGTTATCTTGGCTTCCCCTGTGAATGGCAAGCTTTGTTAGATACTCTGCAGCAGACTGTGCTGCCGGATCAGCTCCTTCGCCAAGTCCTGTTGCTCCGTTTTCACCAAACTTTTTGTGCCAAACAAGGATTCTCTTCCTAGCAACCTCGCAGGCTTCTTCATTTGTCATTACATCCCATAAACCATCACTTGCTAGAATGAGACACTGATCATTTTTCTCTCTACGCACAATATTGACTTCAGGTTCTGGAATTATCCATGGCTTGAGGTATCTATCACCTGTAGTTGAATAAGAAGAAAATTTAGTCTAAAGAGATTATATTTATGTAGCAAAAAAGGTGCACACCGAAATGATGATGAAGGAAACGTACTAAAGCCACTTTCTGTTCCAAAGATTAACTTTTTAATGTCTTTGGACTCGAAATATTGTTACATGGTACAATTTATCGTGTTTCCAGATAATTTTATTTGAGTTGTAACTCATAACGTAATTGAAAATCCGAGTTACTTGGATGTAAGAATTGATTGTGATAATGGACAATGATTGTTTCAGATAATTTCTCCCTTCCACATTGAATAAAAGAAACTAACAACAATGTAATAACCCTTTAAAGTTTATTCACCAAAATCAAGGAAATGATTTTCTATTTTTAATGCATTTTTAAGTGCATTACCTATTATATTCGTTTTAGTTTTCTCTTTTTTTATATGCATTTTCTCTCTATGTTATCATAACTAATTTTTTCTCTTCATATTGATTAATTAAGAGTATAATTGAAAAAAAATATTACTTTAAAATAATAAATAAAAATAAACAACTTTTTTTTATCAAAAACTGACAACTAAGAAGAAACAATAGACTACCAATAAAAAAAACACTTGTTGCAAAAACAAGTTACTGTGAAACTTCCAAAAGTTAAAACAAAACACATCAATGACATGAATAAAACAGTGTTTGCATTCAACTGCATGATATAAAGTTGCAAGAAAACCAATGATGTTCTAGAGATGATGCAACAGATTCATACCTATGGACCTTGACATTGCCAAGACACCAAGAACTCGATATCCTTTCCAATGTATGACTCTTCCTCCTGCAGCTTCTATCCTTGCCCGCTCGTCCTCTCTATTTGGCTGCAAAACAGGAAGTTAAGTTACCTCTATCCGCCAACTTCAGTTTCTAATATAAATTCATCAAAATACTATGAAACTAGAATGAAATGCCTTACTTTGTGGTCAGAAGACAGTGGCATGGCTTCTTTTCCACGGTATAAGACAGTTCTTGAATCTCCACAATTTGCAACTATTATGAGGGTTTCACTTAAAATAGCGACCACTGCAGTGGAACCAGCAGTCTCAGCAGCAACGGGTTCAATATGAGACTCAGATCCACCACTGTTGTTTCCATTATTACTTGCACCAGTTCCTCCAACCTCATCATCTACTCTCTGAAAACAATTCATGAATGCTTTCTTCCAATGGTCCTGCCAATCATCCCTCCCATTTGTTTCAGCCAAACTTGATTGTGCAGCCTCTATCTCCTCAATCAATACTGAATGAAGACGTTCCTGGCAGTAGTTAGCAACCTATCAAAACAGCACCCCATCAGTGAAACATTAATTTCAATAATACAATTTGTATGATTTGACAGTATTTCTAAGGCATACCTGAAGGCCCCCATGTCCATCGTAGACGGCGAAAAAGTGGGCTAGTGACTGTTTTTCGTTCTCATTTACGTGGTCATTCATCAGCATCTGCGAAGGAACTTGAAAAAGTTGAGGCTTAACAGAAACAACATCTTCCATCTCCTGTCTCATTCCGCAAATTGATGAATAACCCCACAGAGGGCCACTATTCAATTCCAAAGCATTTTTGTTGCTTGTTGTCCATGTTTTATTCTCCCCACGCAACTGGTCAAGAAGCACAGCAGATAATTTAGGATCAGACTCATCAGATCCACTTTGATCCTCACTAGTTATGTCCATTGCAACAGAAACTGTGTTCTCCACTGGCTTCATTGATGGACACGGCTCGTTTGCTCCAGACATGCCATGAACATCATCATTAACATTCATGGTGATTGGTGATTCTGTTTCAGAATAACTAGCCTTCAAAGGCACAGCTTCCTCCCTACAAGAATCACTTTGGCCATTAGCCACAGAGCTTGAATTATGTAGACAGTGAAAATCCACAGCTACCATTACTTCATCTTCCTTTCTAGCCTTGTGATGGGTTTCATTCAAAACCCAATTACTCTCACATTCAATAATCATTTCTGAGACAAGGGCATCTCCAACTTGATTCTCCTTTACCTCCGCAGATACCGTAATCTGGTGCTGCAGACTAACATCTGCATGGCTTTCACTTCCAACAGAATATGACTGACAACACTCCACTGCAGGATTTAACATCAAAGCAGCCGCTGCAGTATTTGCCATAAGCTTCAGCCCAGTTATCTCCATGTGAGTTGTCACTGCAGACTCTTTTTGAATCAAATTTCCAACACCAAGTGTAAAAGGTACTGCAACACTCGAAGATATTTCCTCCATTTACTTTGCCTTGTAGCAATAGTCTTCTTATCCTTCAGTATCCAATAAGTTGCTATCCCTTTAACCACTTTTTCCACCCTTTTCCCTCAAGCCTCCTTTCTATTGTATAATTCCAATCCGCATCAAAACACCAACAAGGCTCCTACCGCAAGAAATTGAAGAGGTTCAAAACCAACCTCCTAAGAAATCAGTCAAATAATACAGTGCAATAAAATTCAATCCTAAGGTTCTATTATTCGCTTAGGGCATCAAAGACTAGAACAAAATAAACGATCCACAAGATCCTTTCTGAATTCACCTGTTTTAGATTTTATAAGCCAAGAGCACACAATTGATGACCCAAAACCTTTTATTCCTTCCTCTGTACGAGAACCCTGGAAAACCAGACAACAAATTGTATAAGAAACCAGCAGCAGCAAATATTTGACAACGTCAATGCCTTGTCTCTCTCTAGCAAAGGGAGACAAGGGAAATGGGGTCACTGGAAGCGAAAAAATAGCTAAGAAATAATAGAGGTTTCCTAGATCTGAGGCAAGTCACCCCAGCCACTGAAATTTCCTTTCCCTGGTTTCACCTCTTCTGTACCTTTCATGCAAGCCTTCACCACCACCCACCCTCCAAATGAATAATCATATCAAACCAAAGGCAAATAATTTCGGTCACGTCAACTCATACCCACTCTGTGCCTTCACCATCTATGCTCAAACTATGCCTAGATTCCATCTCTAAAGTGCACTCAGTTTAATTAACATCTACAAATAAGAAAAGGGACATAACATTAATTCAGCAACACGAGTCCTGAGTTATTTACCTTCACAAACAGTGATGAAAAGTGAGAGAAGGGAAGGAGGAACAGAAACCTTAACAAACTATATGCAGTAGGAACACAGTAATTCATTCATCAGTTTTCATTTCTGACAAATAAAATAGAGAGAGAAAAAGAGAGAGAGAAGAGTTTCAGCTTTTGAAAAATAAATTATTACGCAACAGATGACTATGTTTTATTTTTTTATTTAATTTTATAATTTTCTTTGGAAACAAAAAGAAAATGCAGAAACAAAAAGTAAATGAATTATGAGCAGGCTTTGGATTTCTTCCTCTGAGGGTCGACACGTAGCCCTTTGTTTTTGTGAAAAATAATATAAAAAAAGGGTTGAGTTTTGTTACATCGTTTCCCAAGGAAAGGAACCTTTTTTATATTTTTGTTGTTGAATCCACCAATACAAGATTAAGACGTGGAAGTCATTCCAATCTCAGTCTCTCTCATCCATTATGGACTTTACTATCTTTTCCAAATCTGCTGTCTTTTTATACTCTTATTCATTCTTCATCAAACCTTGAATCAACCACAACATTATTTTTCCCATTTTAATTGGAAAAACCACGCACGGAAACTAGAGGGCCAGTACGAGGAAGCCACGTCGGCGTCTCAATCGAGAACCTAAGTTCCTAGGTAGATTACATGTACGAAACAACTTCTAACATAATAATACCAAAATAGACTGTAATAAAGCATTTTTTGTTATTATTTTTACTTTATCGAGCTATTTTACTATTTTTTGGCTGTCTGTTTTTTCTTTTTGTTTATGTTACTTGAAAAAATCTATTTTGATTTGCCACTATTCATTTTTTAACATAATCACCTTTAAATAAATAAATATTTCCATTTTTATAAATGTATGCAATTTTTTTAAATAAGAAAAAATCTAAAAGAATATTGTACCGTTCTAGATTTGATCGGACATATACCTATTAAAGACAAGTCGGATATATTTCATTTCGGCTTTGATGAATGTTCGCACACATGTGTTCATCAAAGTTTTGGTTTGATTTTAACTTGACCTTTTTTACTTAAAAACTCATACTACTCTTTAAGATAAATGTATCGAACGGTCGGACTTAGTTACAAATATTTTTTACAAACCTTTTCATGTCTCTCACTCGACTCAAGGCTAGGGGGGTTGTGTAGCGTCCTGGATTTGATTAGACATATACCGATCAAAGCCCAAGTTGGACTTATTCCATTTCAGCCTAAAACGTGAGAAAGTCCATGACGAAGTAAAATTAACCATGATTTTTTAGACTATTATTATAAACTCCCACATTATGGTAGTGTAATAATATTAATTTAGATAAATATATTATGGGAATTAATCTTATTAAAGTACACTTAACGTGATTTTAATGCACAATATTTTGAATGCTCTGATTTACCTGCACAATGTCCCTGGTTATATTGAATAAATGTTTTGATTTACTTATGTAATAGTGTCACATTAATATGCCACATTAAAATCAGGAGAAATAGTGTCAAAGATACAAGCCCGTTAAGACCTATAAATAGATGACCACTCACAGAGATTATCTCAACTCGAATTATAGCATTATATTCAATATATACTCAAAACAAAATTTGATGCTCTTTTTGACTTGAGCGTTGTAGTATTTTCTACAAGTGGAGTTTCCCTCATTCATTGGAGGCTAAATCATTGGAGCTTGAAGGGAGATCAAAGGGAGACCACTCGGACCCCATCCAGATTCCGACCGATCTTGTTTTGACGAGAACATTTGACACCAACTGTTCCTACTACCATCACTCACTTAGAATATATTATTTTAATATTAATTTTACTTTTAATAAGATATATTTTTTATCACAACTTTAACTATTGATTTTGGAAAAAAAATGAGAGCTGCAATTATCAATGAAGAATGTTTAATTTTTATTTTATATCAATGAAAATCATTTTTTAATATAAAATAAATAATTCAATAAAGTATATACTTAAACAATGGTAATGGTGAAGTGATTCATTTTAGTACAATCTTGAAAGTTTCTGAGGTTATAATAAATACAAACATGGAGAAATAGTGTCGAAGATCCAAGCCATGAAGACTTATAAATAGATGACCACTCAGAGGGAGTATCTCAACTCGAATTTTAGCACTATATTCACTATATACACAGAATTTGACGCTCTTACTGACTTGAACATCAGAATATTTTCTGCAGGTGGAGTCTCCTCATTCCTTGGAGGCTAAATCATTGGAACTTGAAGGGAGACAACTTGAAATCCATCCAAATTTCGACCGGTTTTATTTTGGCAGAACAAGTATCAGATCTAATTAAAATACAGTTTTGAAAATTTTCTCACATTATTTGTCGATTCTTTTAAAAGAGTGTATCTATAATCAAATATAAGTTAGATTCTTTTAAGTGGAGTGAACATATTTTTAACGTTTTAATAGTATTTGAAGTTATTTCTATTCTCATTTTTTTTCTAATAATTATGATATATGTTTACATCCTTATTCTTTTACTTCATTTAAGTTGAAAAGTTACAAAATAAAATAAGTGAAATTATTGTTTTTGTTGTAAAAAAATAAAACTTATAAGTGAATTCCTATAATTTGTTTCTATTAGTACATTTGTTATTCGTTTATAAGTTTACTCTTTAATATGGTATCATCATAATCTTTTAAAGTCTCTCCTAACGAAAGTTTGTTGGGTTTATTAGATCACCTGCTATCGGGTTGTTATCGGACCACTCAAAAATATATAGTATCACACATGAGTTGGTAGCCTTGACGCGATGTGGTGTTGGAGATCCCTCATCGACTAAAGATTAGAGCATTTCATAATATATAACCTCACCTTATAAATCGATTTTATAAGGTTGAATTAAGTTTAAAGTCTACTTCTTATATGGTATCAAAGTTATTTAGAGCCTATCTTAGCAAGAATTTGTTGTTATCGGATCACCCATTATATAATCTCACGTACAATTTCTTAAAAATATTAATTACAAAAATAATTAGAAAATGTACTAAAAATAAGAACAAATGGTAACTTATTTTTTTTCCAAAATATGTCATCATAGTTCAAATTACAATTAAAATAAACTTTGGAAATACAATCATACTGAATTTACAATCAAAATAAAGTAAAATAAGATAACAAGTTCTATATATATTCTAAAAGAGAAAATCATGGTTGCACTTGTAACATTTGATTTCGTGCGGAAGTTGGTATCAAATGCATTGAAGATAAACTTAAATTAAGGTACATCCCTCAAATGTTTAGGAGGTTTGTGTCAATTTGGTAACTTAAACTAAATCATCCACAATTTCAACATGTGAATAGAGATGTGTAGCAACTTAATGCAGCACATGTGCAATTACCTCTCTAACTTCCTTTTTCTTCTTTAAAATTGGATGTGGACATCAATCATGTTTTCGTGTCATTTAGTTGGATTTTATAAGACCAATCTTTAGTATTAAACACCAATGTACTTTTTCTTTAATTTTTGTTTACAATCATATTTTCATCTACATCTTTTAATGTTGGATAATATTTAAGGTTTTTATTGTTCATTTCTTAACCAAAGAGGTGAACATTAAAGACAGTCGTTAACATAAGTGAAGTATAACAACTCAAATATCATTGATAAATTTTTAATGACCAATTAAACAACATTCATGTCAATAAGATACACCATGTTGATCATGTCAAGAACATGACTAATATATCCCTTTTAGAATCTTTAAATAATATTACTTGATTATTTCATGTAAAAAGTATTTATTTTTTTAATCCTACATAAAATAGGCCATGTTTTCTTTAATTATATTCCAATTAAATAAGGTTATTATGAAGAATAAAAGTATTTTTATTTTCAAATCTTATAATAAAATTGTTCTAATTAAAAAATATGATAAAAGTAGAAGAATGATGTGAATAAAATAATTTGATTGAGATGAGATGAGATGAAGTGGAAAGAGGTGAGAGAAGAAAAAAATAGTAAAGGGTGTGTGTGTTTCTCTTTGTATTATTAAATTGTATTGGAATTGGAAAGAAAGAAAGGCATGACAGAGAGACAACACAACACCTTCCCTTTGTCTCCACGTGTTCTCCATCTTCGCTGCTGACCAACCGACCATATCATTTTCATTTCCTTCTCTCTCTCCCTCTCTCTCAACCTATGCCTGTCTTCTTCCAAGCCTAAAAAGGAAAATAAAGTTACCAAAATATTATTTATTAGCCAAATTCATAAAAAAATTCAAAACTAAAAGGATTAATTTTAGATTCAAAAAACAAATAGCAAATTATTCTGATACGGCACTATTTAATAGGACAAAAAAAAGTGAAACATTGATTATCATAAATTACTTCAACGGATAAGAAAATATTTTCATAAATTGACAGTCTAAATATTCTTTTAATCATATTTATTAGAACTATTTCAATACTATTATATAAAAAGTCCGCGAAATTCATTTCTTCGTGTTAATACTACCAGTATCATATTCATGTAGATAGATAAATACACAATTTATTTCCCGTGATTTTATAACAAAAGATGTTTAATTTGTTTTCTTCCACCTACTCTATTTCTTTATATAATTTATATATATTGAACAATAATGTTATCTTTTAATTATCTAATCTATAATGATTTTTTTGTGAAAGTCAAACTATAGGAGTGAATTCAGCATACGTAACTTCAAGCCACTTTATTACATCCATGAAGACCAATACGATTCATGTATGTAAACTGTTGAGCAGAATAGTTTGAAAACTAATATACAGATATCAGCAGGCATCCGTAGAGGATTGAAACGAACTTCACAACTATAATGTTATGTGCATGTCTGTTCTAGATTAATCCCGATTTACGAGCTTGTTCAACAGAATTTTACTCTCACAAAGTTTTTCCGTTGAATGTAGTCTTATATTAAATCCAATTATGTGTCTTTGTTTTGTAGCACTATTCTTAATTTTGAAGCAGATAGCCATGTAAGGCATGTAATAATTAAAAACTAAATCGTTGACTTGTTTATGGGGTTAAAACTGTGCATTCAAGACATAGATAAAAATGGACACCGAGTCCCAATATAAAGGAAAACCCTGGCTTCAGCAACATATAATATATAGAGGACGTCAGGCTTAAGGAGGAAGATATTCCATGAGTGCCACATGCTACTAATCAATGGATAGTAACCAAATTACTACTAGCGCGTTTGATGTCACACTGCAATTTTACTACAATAACAATAGCATAGTCTCTTCAACAATATACTCAACAAAATTTAAATAGAAAGCTGGAGGTTAGGAAGGTCGGAAAGGATTCAGAGGTTACCTCTCAGCATACAAGGAACTGCAGCTCAATTTCATCAGTGAAGAAAATTCCCTTGCATGTTGGTTAATTTGTCACAAAGGTGAATCCTATCAAGAATATTAGAAATACTCCAGAAGATCCCCCTTCAATCTTCAAAGGTTGGAATTCATCCATCTACAGAATCTCAGAAGTCAAAATCAACTAGAATGGCTTACTGTAATATCAGGCAAAACGTTTAGTCCCTACTTTACTTCCACACTCAACTGGAGACGAGAGAATGAGCGATGATATTCCTAGAATCTGCCCCATATACCCAAAGTAACACAGGAACTGGATTATCTGGTGCAACGTAGACAACAATCAGTTTATCACATTAGCTTCAGTATCAGTTTTTCCAAGAAAATCTAGTACAATAATGTGGATAATACCTGGATGAAGCTAGGGCTGCAAACTGCTCGTACATCACATTGAATATGTATCTGCAAAAAGCAAAATGCCAAAAGAAAACCAAAGCAAGGGGGAGAGGGAAGAGAGACCGTGACAGTGGCCAGCCAGGTGTAACTTCAGCAAATGAAAAGCTGATTTTATTAGAAATATTAAATGTATGTACAAGAGGTCTTGTTCTCTGATTTGTAAGAGCTACAACCAGGAAGTGTTGGCTAAGATATAATTACCAGGAATGCTAACTTGTTGTACCTTAGAACAAAAAGATCTTTACAGTGGAAGTCATGAACTTTAACACGAGCAAAATCCGAAACAGCTGGAAAGGTCACTCAAAAACAACTTGGAGGGGATAGTCTACCAAAGAATCTATATAACCTAATTGTGGACGGGATTAGCCATAAGACCATCCTATGTAACTAGTCATTTCTTGAACGTACTGTTTGCTTTTGTTATTGGTATACTGAACAGGACTATACAAAAAAGGCAGCTTCAAACTATCATATTCAAGTCCGAGAGATCGTCCATTGGAATTTCAAGGCCGCCCATAAAGTCATCATGATCTTGTAATCCATCATCATCAATATTCAACCATGAACCAAGATCCTGACCTTGGTCATCACCAACACCGAGTACATCCATTCCAGGTAGCTGCAGATTGGACAAATCAATAGGCTCGTGATCATCCAATCCACCCAAGCCAAACTCATCCTTTTCCTTTGTATTGCTAGTTGCAGGCATTTCATTAGACTTTGGAGCAGAAGATAATGCTGGTTTTGGTTGCTCTGATAACTTCCCAAGGAGGCCATTCACAGAAACTGAATTCTGAGTTGCTTTCTGCTTAGGCTTTGTTTTGGATTTTCTATCACCCTTAGCACTGGATGATGCTGGCCTACCAACTTTTGTAGTTCCATTTCTGGATAGTACCTCCCTGCTGTGCCCCTTTCCATCTCTATCTCTCTCGCTCCTCTTTCCTTTGGCACTGCTTGTCACAGAACTTCCAATGCCTGGAGCACTAGAAATACCAGGAGTACCACCAACATCATCAAGGGACAATTCCCTCTTCTTCACTCTGTTTGACCAGAGGTCTTCCTTCCCACTAGTTAGCTCAGATGAATGATTTAAAGCAGGAAGCATATCTGATGGATGGAGGTCATGATTATCCATATTCTGACTAAACTGAGATGGACTCTGTTGTGAACCCATGGAAGCTGCAGAAAGTAAAACAAATAAATTAAAACATAAAAATTCAGAGTTTGTCGAGATGGGCTAGAAGATAAACAAGATAAGTTGACATAGCATCTTAGATATAGATGGTAAATAGAGTCTCAAAGTTACTAGAATGTAAGCTAAAATAGTGATGCTGAACACAGTTGTGTTAGAAGAAAGAAGAGTAGATCAAAGCATTTATTCCAAGAAAGTAACGAAAAAGACACCTACCTGTTCTTGCTTCCACGGAAAGGGAAGAAACATGAGGTTTTGAAGATTCAGCAAGGAACATATCCTTGAATAAAGGATCACTGAAGCAGCTCTTGCCAGTTTCTTCAAATTGATGGCATCGCTCCAATGTTCGTTTGACAAATCCCAATGCAGCTTGCTTGGCCATTTTGTTGCTTGTATTTTTCCCACCAGAGGGACTAGGACCCCAACTAGCCTGTCAATCAACTGTTTGTCAGCTTACTCACCCATCTGACCTAGTTATACAATAGTAAAAGCAAAGCATTTTGAGGCGAGTTTTACAAAACAGTAAGGGTAAGGGTTTTAGTTGCAGAGTCTCTTTTCTTGCAAGTAATTACACGAATATCCTATCCTCCTTAACCGCCATGCCATAACTGACATTTGGAAGCCCAGTGCATGGGCCGACCTTTTATTCACATCTGACTCTACAAGTAAATGAAAGGCTTGATATTTTCTTCTAAAACAAGATAATGAGGCATTTAGACAAAGTGTGAATTTTGGTTTTACTGCTAAAGACCAAAAATATGTAAAATATACCACGTCAGAGTTAAAATAATAGGCCAAAGATTTCTTGAGAATACACTTTTCAACAGGTGCATAACTAAAATAGCATGCAGAAATTTCATTCAAAAAATGAAAGCATATTATATACACAAATAGTATTGAATGTTAAGAAGATTACCATGTACTTCTCATAAGCCATCACAACAAGTTTATCTAGAGCACGTTGCTCAAAATCCCTGTTAAACAGAAGTTTATATTTCCGGTCAGAAGAATGAAGGCAAAATAAGTTAGTATAAGCAAATAATTAGGCTATCAGTGACGATGCAACTACTTTTCTTGAAGTTCTTTATCCGCTGAGGCAGCTCTGAACAATCCATCTAGCAAGCTTTTCTTCTTTGAAATCTGTGAAATACAAGAAAATAGAAATAAAAATGAATTACATCGATTAAAAAATGAAGGGCGTCAAACCTTGAATATAATCTATAAATTGAAGGTTTCCATCTCTTTGACTGATCCATATACTTATATAATATATAAAATCAAACATTGTAAAATATCACAACATAACAAATAATAGTTACGGGGTAAAAGGATTTCAATAAATAATGAAGTATAACTTGACTGTAGCATCAATCAGTACCTGTCCTTGGTAAAGCTCCTCCAACCTAGTAATATCTTCCAATATTCCTTCATCGTCTGATTGCAACATATCAGGCTTGAAAAACAAATTTAAAATCAGTACCAGAGTAACATAGATTCAACAACAAAGGCCAAAGTATCTATTGGTTGCAAAAATAACAAAGAACAATATAGTTTCAATCTTCTGGATTGGACATTTAGACTCACCACAGGTACCGGGGCAATTCCAATGCTTTTAAGCTCCAAGAGAATCTTATCATTTATATCCAAACTATCATATTGCATTTCTGAACAGGTGAAGCTAGACATTGATGCTTTATCGTGGATAAAACCATTTACAGATTTACCAAATCTTGAATTCAACCCAGTTGGAGGAATACTGACTATATCACTTTCAGTTACGTCATGTTCTGGCTTGTCTATAATCCTATAACCATTAGAAGCAGAATGACAAGCAAACTGAAAATTTGTTCCTGACTGGTAATCCAAATCACTCAATTCTGATTGCCCATCAGGGTCAAATTCAGGATCAAATGCATCAAACTTGAATTGTTCACTTCCACCACTACACTCCTCCTCCGAGATTAAAGCAGCTATAAGCCTATGACACAGAGGAATCATATTATGATCTCCCTTAGATAGTTGCAACTGTTCTGTAATAATTCCAGCATTCCATTGAGCATCAGATCCAGAATCTCTTTCACAGGCTGTCAACCCATATCCATTAACAATGGTTTCACAACCATCTAAACGAATGGGAGTTGGCATCAGCACGCTTGATTCCAGATTTACCTGAAGGCAAGTAAATTATCAATAAATGTTTAAATAATCTATTCCTATTCCAGGTATGTCAAATTTTCAAAACAATTTCTTTTTTCTTTAACCATCAATAAAAAATATAGTTTATAAAACAATATTGCAATTTAAAAAATCTATATACATCAAAATAAAACTGAATTGATACACAAAACAATCATAACACAACCAAACATAATTAGCATTTGTAGTTTAAAACAAAAGTTCTAAAGCTGAAAGAAACCTGTTGCTTGAAATCATGGTTATCAGATAAATATTTGAATCATGAATCTCCAATCTAACTTTAAATATATCATATAGAAGATATATAGTATTTACGAAAAAAATTTAAACTAGAAGTATATAAAACAACTTAACTACGAGATATACAAAACAAAATCATTAGATACACCTAAGCTATTAAATAACTAGGAGATATCCGTCAACTTCTTTTCACTTGACAATTTAAACTAGGATGACTTTTCATATATTCATGAGAATTGGTAAAAGAAAAGTAAAAATAAAAGAAAAAATTGCAAACCATTGTATCATGTTATTCATATTGATGATCTGAAATTGCACATATTCATTCATGTATTGTAAGATAAAGTCATTTATTTAATATTATTCTTACGATACAAATTGGCAAGTAGCCAATTTATAAGATTCTGGTAACTATGCTAGAAGTTACCATAGTAAAAAAAAGTTGTATTCATTGGTCTTTGGATAAACATCTCCACAAAGACAAGGTAATACAAAATGAGTTTCCTTCAAAAGCTAAAATCAACCTGCACACTTATAGAAACTCTTATCTTATCCAAGAGCTAAGACGTATAAGTTGATATTTAGCTTATGGAAAAGCTCGATGCTTTTTACCTTTTTTTTTTTTGACAAGTGGTAATGGAAATATTTATTCAAATAACATTTATAGATGTGGAAAAATTAAAAACAATCCTCCCATGGTACTCAACTATGAGCCGAATCAGCAAATTACAGTAAGCATTTTCAGATTCTGGCTTGGCTTAACCTAAACAACAAAACAGTAATTGCAGCTAGCTAATATAGTTATTATTGGAAAGTCTGAAATCGCCTGCCTCAATTCTTAGAGTGTGGCTTATATATCTGTTGGACAACTTGGCTTTAGTGTCAATTGGTTTTAAAATAAAATTTGGCATGGTATCAAGGTCTATAGCTAATCTTGGTAAATTGCTTATTCTAATAGGATCGCATGTTCCTGCAGGCACCTGTGAAGGGGAGTATTGGGAAGTTCCACATCGTCTGCCTTAATTCTTGAAGTGCGACTTATATATTTATTGGATAACTTCACTTATTGTCAATTGGTTTTAAGATGAAATATGACAGTTATGAAATGACCTCAGATGCATACGGAACTGATCAGTGTCAACATTTGATATTTCTCAGTAATAATACTGATGAATTCTATAGGCATCATTGCCTACAATAGAACTAATAAAAAGATCTAACAAAATAAAATAAACCTGCAAGTATTCACCAATAGCACACAGGTATGGTCTCGTGATTAATAAGTACTATTGCTGAAAATGTACTCTTTTCTGAAATTTTAAGCTAAAAGAGTTAGCATTACCACAAATCCAACACAGAAGAAAAGGTTTAAATTAAAAAACTTGGTCCCTACAATCTGAATCATTTTTTGTTTTCATTCCTACATGAATAATCTTCACATATTGATCACTACATTAAAAATTTCCCAAAATGTGTCTAATGTAAGGACCAAAATATAGTTATTTTTTATATGTTAAGACCAAAATGAACTAAGGAATTTTAAAATTTCATGTTCTAACTAAACCAGAAACATTGTCAACTGACAAGCATAGGAACCAAATCTAACACCGATTTATCAACAATAGTGATGTCTACAAAATTTTGAATGTTGATCACTGTTAATAATGTCCATTAAATGTGTGTCTAGTGTAAGGGGAAAATATAGCTTTCTTTCATTTCATTTAAAGACAAAATGAACTAATGAAGAGTAAAATGTCTCGTGTATGAACTAAAACAGAAAACATTGTCAACTGAGAAATATAGGGACCAACTCTAACACCGTTGTAGCATCAATGAAAAATAAGAACTGATACACATGCAATGATTTCATGTAAGGACAGAAATATAGAGTTTTTTCATGTGGGAGTTAAACAAAAAAGGTGTCACTAGGAACCAACTACTTAATTTCACACAAAAAAACTCATTGTAATCGTTGAGAAGGTAAACATTACCTTTTGCTTCCAGTAAGCAACATCCTCCTCGGTTATCAAACTGAAGAAAGGTTCCATCTGCCTCCAGAAGGGGCTGGAAAAAGTATGAGCTGCAGTAATAAGAAAATATAAAAAAACTCCATCAGGGAGAAATTTTTAGGCTGCAAATATATAGATAGTATTCAGTAAGATTCATACCAGAGTTGATAAGACCCTTTACAGCAGCCAGGAGCTCTTCATGTCCATCTTCTGACCCAACTAAACAAAATAAACAAAAAGTGAATAACAATATACTTGTACTGCAGTTAAAAATTTAGTTCATTAATCTTTTCTAGAAGAATGAACTAGTACCAAAAAAATCTGCGGCTGCATTAATAGCAGGCTTTTGACGTGCATAGGCCTTGCGATCAGAAAGTTTCCTGGATGGTGGCCGACCTGCCTTGCTGCAAGGATTTCATCAAGTCAGACTTTAATCCATCTGCCCAAACAAATTGTCAAACAACTTAAACAAAGTGCTTAGATAGAAGGATGTGAACCTTTCATTCTTATCAGATCCCAGTCTTGCACTTCTAAGTTGTTTTGCAGTTCCAATATTCCCAAGCTTCTCAGATGTCATTGGCATCAGTGACCTTGTGGCAGTAAGACTGCGTCCGGTCCTCCCTTGCCTCCTAACACCATCTCCATGTTCTTCGGAAACAAGCTTATTCTTTCTTGTTGGTAATACCAAGTTAGACACCTTTTGAACGTTTTGTCCAGATTTCTGATCTATCTCTTCCGGCTTCCTACCCTTTTCTTTTGGTTTAGTGTCAGCCACCCCTGACTCTTCACTTTCAGATAAGGCAGCTGAAGTTGAAGGATCAGCTTTTAATTTAATTTGCTGGGAAGAACTGCCAGCCAAGCGTCTGGAAAATCCTAACCCCAGATCATTACCAGCCACATCAGATGCAGTATCCAAAGCTGGAGCTTCATCATTATTTGAAACAATAGACATGAAATTTGTTCTTCTAGCAGTGCGAGAGCTCTTTTGAGGCCTCTGCCAGGGTACAACTGGTGGGGAAGATGATCGTGCTGAAGCCACACGCTTACGATTGTTACCAGCAGCAGGTGGCTTTGTAGCACAGTGAGAGAGTTCCCAATCGTTAGGAACAGCTGCTCTATGAACAACTGGTGACAACTTGGGGGCAACTCCAGAACCAGACCGTGGAGCCCGAACAGCAGTGTTCATTTTTGCACTAGTAGTAGGACTGGCTGAATTAAACTCATCACGTGCAGTTGCCCTGGGCATCCATATAACATAATACTGTATCAATCATCAATTACATAAAAAATATCACACAGACGAAGAGACATTTGAACTATGATGAGTTCAACAACCACACCAAACCAAAAGAAATAAGGAGACAATGAGAAAGCAACATGCAATAAAATTGTCCAATTCTTTTTCCTAAAAGCAAAAAAGCATATAAAGAAGTATGGGATCCACGGCTTGTGTTTACTTGTTTACAGCTCTGAAATTCACTCTTTCCTTGTCCGAACCAACAGGGCGACCTCGCCTATCATTGACAGGGGAATTGTTATCTTGGTTGTTTCTGGGGGTAGAGGCTCGTATGCCCAACCCAGTTTGTTGAGAGATACCATCTGACTTTCCAGCCCCAACAGTTCCATTAGAAACTCCTGGCCTGTAAGAAATAGTGAAATTATTATATTTATAGACTAGGTTTAAGCACTATAATCAGTTGGAATTGGCTAGAGAAATAAATTAATTATAAACATAAATTGCTATATGTTATCTTCCATCAGAGATTTTAAAGCCACGATCCTTAAATCAATAAAATCCTTCACAACTGTATTCTCTTTCTTAGACAAAAATCATTTTACCATTAATATTCTGAGGAGAGAACTCCAAAACAGTTATTGTCTATAATTTATTTTCATTCTCCATTTAAAGCATATAGCAGCAAACAGGAGGCTACAATTCATGGAACTGGGCAATTTATACCGTTATCATGTAGTTGGTTAAAGAGGAAATAGAATCATTAAATTTTCTAAGAACGTCTCAACATCGTTGTTTATATAGATTCTCTATTTGGATATAACATTTTTTTATATTTTCACTCTCTTTTCCTCCTTTTTAAAGGAGGTTTTCATTATCCTCAATCCTCCCACATCCTGTGCCAACTTTACCTTTTTTCCATTAAAACATCTTTTTAATATTATGATATATTATAATTAAAATTAAATATGATAACACAAATAAAATGTAACAAATTCATACCTGAAAGAATGAGAATCATTACTCAATTTCGACCGAGAATCAGTAACAAGTCTTTGTTGCATTCCCTGTTTAGTTTCTTGGAAGGTGTTAACAGGTTTAGTCAATGTTGTACTTGGAGAACCATCTAGTTTGATGCAGGAACGCTTCTTCTTCATTTTTGACTTTTCCCAACCATCACCAACAATAGGTAAGGTTCGTTCTTCACTCTGAACTACACCATTGTTGGTAATCCGTGACTTTTCCTTGTCTCTGTCAACTGTGCCCGATGGCCTGACAAGAGAATTAGTCCGCACATCCATCTGAAATTTATCAAAACAAGTCAGTCTTGCTCAAAAGGTTTTTTTTAGTGCCATACTAATCTGAAAGGTTACTCTATATAAAAGAAAGAACAAAATTTCAAATCTAAGCGTACAACAGTTTTGTCTCACAATAACCTAAAAACTGAAAAAGTAAAATATTCTATATTTCACTCATTTTAAAGAAAAAAAAATGAGAAGGCATAAGCAAACATAAGCTGTCGGAAACCTAGTTACAAACTTCAGGCAGAACACAAAATGTACACAGTAAATCTGTATATATTTTATTTAAAACAACATAATTCTAGACATAAAGTGATATCCACAAAAATGTCACTGGAGAAATGTTCTGGCAGGCATATTTAAACAAAAGCGGTTTCAAAGTAAATCACAGTTAAGAAAAAATGCAACAAAATAAAAAATATACAATCTGGGACATGTATAACATTATTTGTGACTACATTATTTATTTTAAATTTCCAAACAGTAAGAAAATGATTATGCGAATATAGGAAGAATTAAAAGAAGAGTGAAATTGAGCATGTTAACATTTGCAAACTAGCATGGGAAAATCACCGAAGACACATACCCTTACATCAACCATAGAAGTTCGAGTGCGCTTGTTTGGAACAACATTTTTGGTTCGTTCTTCTGACTTTTGCTGCTCAAGTTCAAATCCACCTGTCACAGAATGACCTTGAACACCACCCTTACCCATACCTGACCCCAAGACAGGCCGATCACTTGACATGGCATTAGAACGGTCATTAGAGAAACTTTCAGCGCGAGATCTTTTCTTTAAAGTTATAGTCGGGAAAACTTCATGAAATACTGATAAAGCCTCGCTAAACATTTTCACACGTTCCCTGTTGAATAATGCATATAATGCAATGTTATAAGCTTAATTACACACATCTAACTTCAATGCAAGCAACAAAACCTACAAAGAACTACCTTGCCCTCATTGCATTTGCACCCAAAACATCCTTGAGCCGTTTCATGTCTTCTGGTACTGGTGATGGCAGTAGCTTGCCTTTTGAAGAACTAGATGGAGATTCATCGGGTGAAATTCCAAGAGCAGCATTAACATGTCGCTTATATTCCACTTGACGATTAGACTTATGTTCTAGTGTTAACAACTTTGGATCAAAATGCACATAATTGAAGAAGTTCTCCACATCCCCATGTGTTGCTGGAGAACTACTTCTTAACATGTTAGGAAGAGAAGACAGAATTGGATTTTCCATGCTTTCCCGAAAGCTACCTGATCTATCTAATGAAGCAGCTATGTGGGATCCACGTTGCCCAGGGTACAATGGTCTATCTGGGCTACTGGAAGATGGATCAAACTTGCTAGATGTTGCCATTGCCCTAGTTCCCATACATCCTTTGAGTCAAAAATACAGAACAGAGAGTGGTGCATGACAAAGATGCAGCACAATGGCACATAAAGGGCAAATCTAAATAACAAGAGAACAATTGGCCAAAGCACCTGAAAGGTCAAAATAATCACAGAAAAGTTAAATTCTTCTTTGGTGGAGATATGTGACATTTATGTACACCCCAATTCATCAGAGGTATTTGGGATAGCAAATAAGCACTCATACTCAAGAACAACACAAACACGTATGACCAAAAGAAAATCAACACAAATGTCAAAAATTGATATACATAAAAAAACTACCAGTGCCAGCACTCTAATGAAAAGCTACTTTAAATGGATACTCTAAAAAAATCATTGCTACCAATCTACTAGACAAATCTCATAGAAAGAGGATTAAATTGCATCGTATATTTGACAGAATCTACTCTTTATAAGACTGGGTCCTCATCCTTATATCACTAATTAATCATTTCTCCATACAGCATGCTATTTCAACAAATAAAAACAAATTAGAAAGCATGTTTATTGGTGGATTCATTAAAGAAAAATATTTAAAAAAATATAATATTTCTATGCTTTTGAAAAGAAAAAATAAACAAAATAAGTCGTTTTAGTGATTTCTTTAGGAGAAATAATTACTTCAGGGAAAAAAACACTTAAAAAACTATGGTATAGAATCACTTTATTTAGGCATAAACAAACACATCATAAATCTCAAAAATAAAATCTCCCTTTATTTTAATAATATACATACACCACAACAACATGTTCTAGCAGTGCTTGAATCTTCTAAATAAATTTAACTCTCAAAGTTATAGTAGGAACAAGACTACAGGTTAAAAAATTGAGTAAAAAAAGGTTTGTACAGTCAGGTGTCTTCTGATGCTGCAAATTATTGAACAAAGAAATCTTACTATGAAGTGTATGTTTGTCTTTCGGTTCAGTTGACCTGAACATGGATCCAACACACTACCTCATTCTCAGTTTACGTATCAGAAAGTGGGAAACTATTTCCGTTCAACTTAGTTGTAGCGGATTTCCAAACAAACCCTGACACACTCCCATTCAATAATGGGGTAAAATTATCCATATGTGCAAGTGTAAGAATTTTTCCAACTCCACAACAGTCAACATTGATTCTGACCATAGAACATACTAGCAAGCTCAAAATATGCTAGTCAGACTGCACGTACTTTACCGAGCATCATGATCATATTAAAAAATATTTAACTTTATAGAAATAAATGTTTAATTGGCATCATGGTGAATCTATAATGTTACAATAAATGCTATGAAGATTTGTTAACAATACCCTACACGCGTAAACCACTAGCCACAACAATTTATGCTGACTAGACTTCAAACACCAATCTAAGCAATTAATTAGACTGTTTTTATCCTACTCACAAGACAAGACAGAATGTCAATCTTTACAAATAATCGACATAGTTTCCGAATAAAACAGTTTCAAGTCCCACCCTCCGAATGTGCCAAGCAGAAGCAAAGATGAGACAAACACTTTAGTTTACAATTTTCCTTCCTATACTCTTGCCCATCTTCTCTCGCTCTTAAGTATACTTCCCCAGTTCAATGCACTACCTATCTATAAGCAATGGCGGCGCATTAAAATTTACCATGTTACTTTTGAATATATGACAAAAACACAATGCAATAAAAAAGGCAATTTTGGCCAATTAATATCCCCAGTGGTATACTGTTTCAAAATAGAAAACAACAGACAAAAAAAAAATGCATGAATCAACAAGATAACTCGCGTTGCCTATGCTGGAGCAAGTCCATTCAAGCAGATACCCCTTCTGTAGTTTTCCCGTGTTGCCTCCATCTAAATTTGGTCGAGAGCACGATTTTAATTTCAATTATCTTTTCAAGCAAGATGACGAAACCCTAGGGTTGAATTAACGGAAAACGACAAAAGGAGAATAACGAACTACCTTGGTTTTGCAGTAAAAGCATTACGAATTGCACAAAAGGAAAACCCTAGAAGTTGAATCAGGAGAATTGAAAAGAAGAAGAAAAAAAATAGAGCGAAATTCAAATTTGAAGACCTTGAATGTGGCAACGAGGAGAGAGTGGAATTGGCGATTGAAGGAATCGAAGAGAGGTTGGAATTAGGAGGATTTGAGTTGCCCGACGCTGAGTTGGAGCTCCAAATTCGTACGAGGCGAAGCCATGGAGTCCGGTGTTTTGATCATGATCGCCAACAATTGGACCGACATCAAATTACCCTTTTCCCCATCTTTTCTCCTTTTCCCAAACTAGGATCTTCGTTAAATTAAGGGCATTTTCGGAATACCACTCTTTAACACCGTATAACTGGCAATGTGTTACAATACATGTGCCATGATTATTATGGCATCATGTAAATTATTGTAATCAGCCAAGCCATATTACAATTAGTTAAGATTCACCTCTTTTTTATTCCAAAACAAAATCACCTCTTTTTTCTGCCCACAATAATAATAAATTAAAATATTAAAAGTGGATATGATAATACATTGCCTAATACTCTTCAAAATTATCTTTTTACATGTTCTTTGTTTTTATGTATTTTTTTTTCTAAATTATTACAAGTATAAAAGTAATAATTCAAATATATAATTATTATTAAATGTTTTATAATAAGAAATATGAGTGTATATATATATAGTAATGTCTTCATATCTGATTATATTATATTGTTTCGAGATTTTCTTGTTATTTATTGAAATACTTTTTTAAATTTTGTAATTTGTATTGATTATTTGCAGACCAAAATATAATTGACTTTTTTTTCATGAATGATGAATATTATGCATGGTCTTTTTCTACCTTTAAAAATACATTGAAGAGTTTAATTTTAAAAATTAAAACTTTTCTACTGCTATTTTCTCTCCATTTATTAACTAACTAAAGATAATTTGAACAAAAATTATAATTACAAACAAATTTAATGTTACTAATTAAGTAGTCGTTTCTTAAGAAGTGTGATTCAATTAAGTGTCTTATATTTAAGAAGGGATAAGTATATACATGTTATTTCTTAATCTAACTAATTTCGCAATATAGGATTATATATTAGACTAATGTGATAAGATAAACACTCAAATAAAGTGATCGTATATTTTTTTATTAATAAAATAAGTCTATTTGTGTGATATTGTTTAAATTTTAGTAATGATTTAAAATGTTAGTCCTGAATATGTAATTGTAGATCATTTTTTAGGAAGAAATGAAAAGAAATTAAAGTAGAATAAAAACATCATACGTAAATTTCCGTCACATCAAGGATTTAACTCTTCTAGAAGGGGACACTAAAAAAACAGAGGGCAATGATAGTGGACGATTGTAATAATGATTAGTTTTATATTTTGCTAAATATGTATTTAATCTTACAATAATTTTGAACTGCATATTTCATAATTAATTACTATTATTGCATTTTTGTATCTTTCGCTGAGTTTTACAATTTCATAAAGTCATTATCAATCTCCTTTCTTAAAGTTTCTTAGTTTAATCTTTAAATTGTATTGTTGGGTTGGTCTTCTTTTGCACACTTCTTTAAAAAAAATTACTTTGTATCATAATTTTATCTCACAGGTTAAATACAAGGTCTAATTTTGTTTATATACATTGAACAATTTTGGCATGACGAGGGTTTTTTAAATTCTACTAAAATAATTGTATTCACTCCATAAGTTAATTTATATTGGTGTTTTTTTGAGTTTTTTTATTATATAATACATTTATATGTTTAGAATACTTCAGATAATTCTTTAAACTAATTGTCTTTTAACAGTTATCAATCTTTTCTCTAGTTTTAAAATATGACTTTCTTTATTGTTTCGATTTAATTATTGTATGAGAGTCTATCGAGTCGGTAACATGTCAAATGTCGAGACCTTGGTAAAATATAGAAAGTTTATTTTCAATAAAAAATTGTCATTATTTATTATAATTGAATAAGGAAGTTCATACTAATAAATGATGTTTATCCATACGAGCTTCTGAGTAATTATTTTGATAAGGGGTTTAGCTTCAAACAATTTTGTAAAGTAATACCACATTGAGAAAAAATTGACTTTACTATTGAGAAAAAAATGACTTTACTTTTTAGCTAGTAGAAATGGTTCAATGATATTGACCCTCCACATTACGAAGGTTTATGTTGATACAATGCAACTTTTTGAGTGTCAAATGCACGATATTAGTTTTTTTTAACAATTTAAACACTTATTGACAAAATTGGCGTAATCTTTTTTTGCAAAGTTAGCAAACAATATTTGTCTTTGAGCACTTGAGAAGTCATTATTGGTCATCCAGAATGTAGATTTCTTATCTCCTCGTGTAGTTATTCCAAAATATATTCAAATTGTTAAGGAATTATGCACTTAGGTAACGGTACCAAATACATAATTTTTAGAGTTTATTCTCAACAAAAACAAACACATGGAATTTTCTTCTTAAAGACTTTCTCAACTTTTAAGCCATCAATAAGGGTGTCTCATGAGATGCACACATGATAAGGTTTGCGAAACTAGGTTCATTGTTTATTATTGAACCTTCTTATATTTTAAGTGCGAGAGATGGTAGTGTTTTTTGGATTAATGTTCAATTTTGTCCCTTTTTATTGGTGCTGGCAAGTTTAGTTAAGAGATCGGCTTAAGCATTCTTTTAATTGCAATGTTGATCATCCAATGGTAGTATTTTATTAGTAATGGGTATTGGACTTATATTCTCCCATTCAAATGTCTCATTGTTAGTTAGGAGTCATTTGACATAATTGTTTTGTCATACCAATATCATTTGCTTAAAGGAGGTCATTGATAGGTGTCTTATGCTAGGGCTAATTGTTAAACATTTGGATAATTCTTAGTGAGAGTGTGAGAAACATTTATATTCTTTATTTAGTGAAGTGATTTTTTTATGAAGTTATTTTTATATTCTTTCATAGAGATTTAACTTTCTTAGAACAATATCCCTTGTTTTGTAGTTAATAGATGATAAAATTGGATTTCTTAATCTATGAGGAAAATTGAGAAAGTAATAATCAAATTTTTACTTGATAAAACATTTAAGTATTAACTTAAAAGTATTAATTCAAGAGAAAACTAAATCTAGTTAAAGCTTTATGTAATGAACTTTAAATTTTTATTTTGAGTTTTCTCTATAATTATTTTTTTTCTTTGATTTTTATTTAATTTTCTTGTTTGTCCATTTTATATTTGGATGATGCATCCATTTTTGTTCCTATTTTGTGTTTTGTATGATATTTATTAATTTAGTTCTTAGCATACGTTGTCCTAGATAACATGCCAGGTGTCTTTCTTTAACAATAGAGTTTATATATATATATATATATATATATATATATATATAATTATTTTTATTTATAATTAAAATATGTGTTTTTTAAATATTGTCCTAAGTTTAAAACTTGTTTGATAATTAAAATTTAAACTTTTCAGATCTATAGATATTAAACATTTGTTTAGTTCATGGTTAAACATCACATGGAAATTTTATTTTGTAATAATAATTTTAAATGTATAATATAATAATTAAACAAAATTTAATATATATATATATATAATGATTATTTCTGATGAGTTTAAAAATTGATAATTAAAATGTTAAATTTTTATAAAATAATAATTTGAAATTATTTTAAAAATAATAATTAAACTGTTAAATTTTATAAAATAATAATTTCAGATACTTTTAAATAATAATTAAATCATTTTTACTATATATATATAAGACTGATCATTAAAATTTTAAATCTATATACAAATAAAATACCTGGTGATTTATTTTGTTTGATATTTTATAAAGAAATTTAGTATTTGATATTTTTATGTATTAATTTTATCAATTTATCAATTCCTATATTGAGTTTCATATTCACTTCACTAAAAAATATTATATCGTGTGTGGTTATGATTGATATTAAACATATACCAAAATCCAATCTTTTGAAAATAAAATAAAAATATTTAGAAAACCAGTAAAATGATTTATACCTCAAAAATTATATGACCCTAATTTTTTTTACCTAATGCATTTCTTATAATTAAACAAAAATTTAATTTCAACGACATATTTTAGTTTTTTTTTTAATTTTCTTAATGAACTAGATTAGTCTTCTACTTTATTTAAATGGTTTTTTCTATGCCATTATTATTTGGTTACGACCTAAACTTACACGGACATTGATACAACACGGACACGGATACAAAAATATGTATAATATATAAAATGTAGGACACGAAGACACGAATCTATATATTAAATAGTTATGAATTATATAAATTGACAATAAAAATTTATGTGTACAAGTATGTTTCACTTTTTTTTAAAGCAGAAAAATATTTGTCATCACTAGTTCAAAATGATTTGTTCCTTATTTTTGTAATCATACTAAAATTTCATACAATAAGTTTGAGTTTTTAGAAAATTAATGTGTTTCTACTTTTTAAAATTATATTAGAATCATGTTAGAATTGTCAGAAATTCAACAAATATTTTTTGAGTTTGACATTTTACCGATACATGTCTTACAAGTGTTTTTCGAGTGTTGTCTCCGATACATGTGTCTGACACGGATACGCCATTTAGAAAAAAAGTGTCAAGTCTCATAGCTTGCGATGGATATTATGCACTTTGTAATTATTTTTGGTTTTATTTCTAATTAGACATAGCATAATAATTAATTTAATTTAATAAATATAAAAATTAAAATTAAATATAGCGTAATAATTAATTTAATTTAATAAAAGACAACAATGTCAATAACACATTTACATTCAAAATATTTACATACAATAATATGATTTTTTTTTGTTTTAAAAAATTAGAATAAATTTTAATTTTTAAGATTTTTTTTTTAAGTTACCTGTTCAAACCAGTTACCTGTTTTTTCTCTTCATAAAATTGTAAAGTTTTTTAAATTAATAAAAAATCTATCCTATCACTCTCTTTCTATGTGCGTGTATATATATATATATCAAACACCACTAATTACTATTTTACAAGAAAAATTGAAAAAGCTTTTAATGTCAATAGTTAATAATTGATTTATTACGACTCTATTTTAAAATATCTTATCATTATTTCAATTTACTAAAATTTATGTTTTTTTTATATTAAAAGAGATAGTTGTAAAGAAAATAAATAAAGAGAAAGTAGGTAAGATGTGAAATTGTTGGGATTAAAAGAAAGAAAAGGTAAAAAGTTGATAGATGTGAATGATATAATATAATAATTTTTCTGTATATGTTTAAAAATTAGTTTGTGAAATAATTTTAAAAAATAATTTGATAAAAAGAATAAAATTTAAAATATAAATTAGAGTGAATATAAATTTTAAATTAAAATAAAAAACTATTATCAAATGTTAATAAATAGAAAATTTATAGAATATCTCAAACTCCACTAATTACTATTTTACAAGAAAAATTGATTTTTTTTTTGGAAAAAGCTTTTAATGTCAATAATTAATAATTGATTTATTACGACTCTATTTTAAAATATCTTATCATTATTTCAATTTACTAAAATTTATGTGTTTTTTTATATTAAAAGAGATAGTTGTAAAGAAAATAAATAAAGAGAAAGTAAGATGTGAAATTGTTGGGATTAAAAAGAAAGAAAAGGTAAAGAGTTGATAGATGTGAATGATATAATATAATAAATTTTCTGTATATGTTTAAAAAATAGTTTGTGAAATAATTTTAAAAAATAATTTGATAAAAGAATAAAATTTAAAATATAAATTAGAGTGAATATAAATTTTAAATTAAAATAAAAAACAATTATCAAATGTTAGTAAATAGAAAATTTATATTTTAAAATATAAATATATTAAAATAAATTAATTTATAAAATATAAGTATAAATTAATTCTTTATTATTTTAATTAATTATTATATTATTTTATGTTAATATATATTAATAAAACAAAAAAATGATCTTATTTTAATTTATTTATTATTTTAATTGTTATTTTTTAAGTAAAAAATATGAATTAATAAAATATTGAATTAATTTAATGATTTATTTATTATAATATAAACAAATGATGAAAATATAATATATGAATACAGAAATAACAAACTTAATGAATTATGTGAAAACTGATGCAAATTGCAAATCACCTTTTACAACAAGAATTTTTTTTCATTCAAAACAATTTCGTTTTCTGCATTTATATTTTTGTTTTGTTTTTTTCACCTTTCTTCATTTAATATATTTATCTGCGTAATCAGTTGATATAAGAGTTAAAAATAATCAGAATTATCATGTCAATGTCAATTTCAATTTTTTTTTACATTTTTAATTTAATTTAATTTACCATTTTCAGTAATATCTTTATAAAATATATACAAATTACAAGGACAATAAACTCCTACAACATTTTGTCCTCCTGTACTCTGCAACTTCTTCCAATGTAGTTTTTTTTTTTTTTTCCACTGATAAAAAGTATCTCAGAATCATTTAGTATTTTTGAGAAAAGTAGCTGAAAATTAAAAAGTTAATTGAAACCTAATAATTAGAAGTTGAAATTACTAACTTGGTTTATTTATTTTATCTGTTTAATATAAAATAATGAAAATATTAATTAATATTTGAATTTACTATAATTTATTTGATAAAATACATTTTAAGATACTATGACTAATAATTTATTTTTTAAAATCCTGTAGTTTTTATTTGAGAAATATTTTAGCAAAATGAACTCAGTCATTGGTTATGCACTTAGGCAATAGAATCTAGGACACAATCCTAAATTTAGAAAAGTGAAACCAAAGCAGTCACAATGAGTCAAACCACACATGTTGCATGTCGTCGACATTTTGTTATCACTAACAACTCCCTATGTTCAATCACACTGTAAATGATATTAAGAAAGGTTTTAATATTTCATTTTCATGCAAGTTTTGTGTAAGGGAGAAAATGGATATAAAGAAAAATGTATAATAAAAATAAAAATAAAAATATTTTCAGTATATAATTTAATTAGTAAATTAATTACTTATCTTCTAAATGGCTTGAGATTGTGTGAGGAAATATTATTTCACCTAATAACATATAATTGAATATGCCTATATGTCATTTTATAATTTGTTATTAGTATTTATATTAAAACACCAATCCCTTTCACGTGAGTTATTGAAAAATCAAGATAAAAAATTGTGTTTATAAATCTATTTTTAACATTATTTAAATCTAATCACAAAATTCTACAAGCTCTGCATATTATGGTTTTATTAAAAGATGTTAATTTTTTTCTTTAAATCTAATTTCAATTATTACAAATTTTGTAATAAACTCTTACCTTTATAAATTTCGAAGCCAAAAAACATTTCAACATCATTTTAAAAATATTATTTATATCTATATTTGAATTTTAAAAAATATTTTATTTTCCATTTTTTCATTTCATACATTAATTATTTCATGATTAATTATTTTTTAAAACTAATTTATACTATTTTTTCTTAATTTATTTATTAATTATATATACTATAAAATTTTCACTTTTTTTTATATTTTTTTACTAACTTTTTTTCTAAAAAAAGGCTTAACTTTCTATTTTTTTTCCAATCCAAAGTAAAAGATGAGTGTAAGATTTGCCATGTTCATGTGTGATGACATTTTTCTTTGCTCACTTGATCACTAAATGTACGGTAATGATTACTTGATCATAAACAACTTTACAAACATTTATCATAAAAACTTCCACACACACACACACATATATATATATATATATAATTGTTTGTTTTCTAGTGAAATTAATCTTTATTTCTTAGATGATAATAAAAGTTATTTTCATATTGAAAAATTATAATAAACATAATAAATTGTAATAATCATAAATTGTCAAAGTGAAAGTTCGTGATGACTAATTTTATATTCACCCAGGTCCACATTACATTATTCTGAAATGTGGATTTTAATTTAAAAAAATGGAGAAAAAGCTCATGAATGATTTTATATTTAAGTTTAACACTTAAAAAACAGGTTATAACGTGTGTTAGTTTTGCAGATCGACAGCATGTGATGATGAGAAGATTTAGTAATTAGTAATTGATTAGGAAAAAAGATATTGACTAAGCTTCCTGTGAGTTCAGTGACATAATTCTATAACTATTATGCCTAGTTTTGGATAATTAAGGGAGACAAAAGGCACAGAAAGATGCTGTAAAGTATAAATAAATTATGCCAATAAAAATTCTCTTTTTACCAAAATTTCAAATATTTTTAGTAGAGCTATTAATGAGGTAGAATCTGTTACTAACTTAATGTGAATAAGTTATAGAAAAAAAAATGAAAAATGACTTCAATAGTAATAAAAAAGAACACAAATTTAATAGAGGTCCACTTATAGGTTTGACTTTCATAAGAAAATGAATTGATGTCAGTACTTATGTTTCAAATGTTTTATTATCCTTATTTTTATATTAAATGATGTAATCATATTTATGTCTTATATTAATGTAGTACTTAAATAATACAATAGATACATTACTGGATAATGAATTGTTAGGTAATATATAAGTGATGTTGGCTTTAGGTTTTATCTTTTTCTCATACGTTGACTTCTTATTTATCAGTATAAGAAATATAAGAAAGTGAGAGGCATAAAGAGAGATAATGAGTGACAACAAAAACTAAGTGTATGAATATTATTAAAATCATACGATAAAACAACCTTGTTCCTTTTGATACGGCAATAAATAGATCTGATGGAAAAAAAAAAGACATTCAAAAGATTAAAGAACATAGAAACCGACGGAAAATTTTCAATGTTTGGCTACAACTTCTTTGTGATTCTCCATGTCCAAAAAGTCTCTCTTTTTCTCCTCCCAACAAACAAAAGAGAGGTATTCCACTTCCCTAAGACTGGGTTGACGCAAACATGTGACAGAAAAAATGTTTTATGATTTGAAAACCGGAACATGTGAAGGAAACATCTTAAGTCTTCAATGTGAAAAGAGTGAAAGTGGTTGTGGGTTGGATTGCAGGGGCGTGAAGCAGAGAAGAGGAAAAGAATTATAAGGCTTAAACAGACAAATTAACTACCTAACTGCCACCATTTTATAGGAGTTAGTGACGGTTAAAAATCCACTGAGACACCAGCAGCGTTAAAGTTACAGAAGAAAAAACATAAACAAAATATTCTGTAATTAGAAGCTTGGGAGCTAGACACGTGGACCTTTTGTCCTACACGTGTTTTTTTTTCCAGAGTGATTAATAGAGAACAAAAAACGCGATACTCTTCTCCGAGTACGAACGATACGACCGCGTAGATAGAAGTCAAAACTGACAAAACAGAAGCACACTAATCATATTTGTAGGTTTCAGAGATAATCTTTTAGGGTCAAACTTTGTGGGACAAGATGAACAAAATTAAATTACATCACTATCCAGAGAGGAAAATAAAATCAAGACTCACAGCCCAGTATGTCGTACTTTCACTTCACAATTATTTATGGGCAAATTCTCCTCGAACATGCTAATTTGAATTTGTATTTTATTTGATTTTAATAAAATATTTATATAAAATGATAAAAATAACCTTAAATAAAAAATGATGCAAATAAATGATGTTTATATATTTTTTTTCATAATATATTTTTAGATTTGGATTTTTGAAATATATTTTTAAATTTTGAAAATTATTTTTTGAGATCCTTTTCCATTTTTTTTAAAATATATTTTTATATTTCAGAATTATTTTTTCAGAATTGAATTTTGATTTTTGAATTATATTTTTTAAATTTCAGATTTTATATCTTAAATAAAAGATTTTTTTTAAAGTGATAGGTTTTGGTTTAAATTAGTATGGTGCAAAGAAGAATTTGCCGAATGCAAAATATTATTATTTTATTTTGTAATTTAAATAAATTATTAAAATTTAGTATTGTTATGGAAGTGAGTTGAAATCAAGAGAATGATTGTTTTTTTTCTTGCTTTCCTTTTCTTTTTTTGGAATGGTCTTCGTGCTCTCATTTCACTTCCTTATTCCTTGCCTTCGTGAACTCCAAGTTTGAATGATACCTACAAAAGGCACTTCGGTGCTCAAGTAAAATTTTGATGTTTGACATCCAATGTCAGTAGTACTGAATGATGTACCTTATTCTTGAAATTTGTGTCTATTTATATGATTCTCATGAACTATTTGTTATTGAGACGATTTAAGATTTTAGATCATAATTAATGATGTATTATCTAATGTTTAATCACTGATTAATCTTATTTAAACACAATAAATTCAATTGTGTCGGTCGGTGTTGACCGAGTGCCGAGACTTCCAACTGTCGATCGGATCCTACCGTACAAGTACTAAGTTTTTATTATTTTAAATTTTAATTTTCTGGATTTGTATCTCTTCTCTTTCCCTCTTTTCTCTGCTGATCTATTGGTAGTTTCTCTTTTTCTTTCTTTATCTATTATTATTTGTATTTTTTATGTGGGTTTGGGTTTGTTTGTTGGCTGTGTGTAATTTTCCGGTTGAAGGGGTTTTATTGTGTTTCCCGTAGTGGTGGTGCCGTATGTGATTGGTGGGAGACTGGTGTTGTGGTGAGGTGTTCTGAGTTTGGGTTTTTGTGCTCTCCCAATGCACTGTATTTCGTTTAAAGAAAGGATGAAGAATGTAAATCCTAAGTTAACATTTAGTAAAATCAAATAAGAAAAGAAAAAAAGTTTTTTTAATGTAGAACTAGAAACATAATAAAAAGAAGCCGCGGTTTCAGAGTGACGTTAATTTGAGGAGTTTTAAAAATCTGTACTACTAAGAAACTCGAGTCCCAGCCCGTTGTTTCAACCAGAAGCCATCAAATAAGAACAAGAAAATCAAAATAAATTTCATTCCTTTTTCAACTGGGCAAAAGATATCTATCTATACAACAATCTTATTATAATTATTGGCTAATAATGATTAAGGAAAATATAGCCAAAAGAATGCTTGACAAAATGAGAAAACAAGTATAAGACATGATTATGAGAGCCATGGGTGAGATTTGATCCATGTCTAAAAAAAGTTGGTGCCGGCGCGGCCATGGTGCAACAAATAATGCGCTATCTGATCCCTGGCCTGCTCTGCAGCATTAGAGCGAATGCCGTTCTCCGCCACCATTTCATCATCAAAGATCTCAAATTTCCAGTCGGGATCAATTTCCTCATTCCTCATCTCACAGATATTATGCAGAACACAGCAAGCACCAAGAAGCACAGGCAAGTCCTCCAGCTTCACTTCGGTTCTCTTCTGCAAGCAAGACCACCTCCCTTTCAGTCTCGCAAATGCCTCCTTGGCAATTCCCTGAATCTCTCCCACCTTCTGATTAAACGCGTGCTGAGTCCAAGTAAGGTTCTGGTGCGTGTAGGGTACCAAAACACCCTCCATCAAAGGGTGCCCCGAATTTCCCACCACCCACACGTCCTTCAAGCTTCCCCTACTCGCTCTCTGGTACAACGCGCTCTTCTCCAAGACCTGATCGTCCGAGAGAGAACCGGGCCACCCGATGCACACGTCGTTGAAAACCCCTTTAGGATCAACCACGCCTTGAACCGTTATCGAGTAACACGTCTTCTGGTTCCGCTCGGTGTGGCGCTTGTTGAAGTAAGCGTTCACGTTCGACTTGGGTGCAATGATGGGAATGTGAGTGGTGTACATTGACCCTCCCACGTGCGGGATTCCGGAGAGAGACTCAAACTCTTCTTTTACGCCTTTCATCTCGGATTCGTTCGGCCAGTGAAGGAACTTCGGCATCAGGACGGTTTTGATGGCGGCGCAGACCTCCAGGACGAGCTTGTGGCAAGTGGAGATTCCCAGCCCGAAGCGCTTGGACACCTCGCGGAGCGGGTCGCCGGTGGCCAGCCGCCAGATGCACACCGCCACGCGCTGCCGCACCGGGATGGCGTCGCGGAGCATGGTGTTCTTTTTGGTGACGGCGGAATCCAGATGCTGGCAGATGACGTCGAAGGTGGCCTTGCTCATTCGGAAGCACCGCCTGAATTCGTTCTCCGGGAAGTCCGGGCTGTTGCAGCGCTCCCACCAGTCCTTGGACCTGTCCTTGACCCACAGGCGGCGCTGCTGCGGCGGCGTGGAAGAGGTGGCAGTGTCGATATCTTCTGGACCACGGCGAGGTCTTTTGGTCGGAGACGAGTCGAAGTCTAATTGGAATTGTTTAGAATCCATGAGGGGTTGTTGATGTTGTTTGTTGTTGTGAACGAGGGAATTGAAGAGGTCGTCGAATGCAGTGTCGTTTAAGTCGTATTGGGAACGCTTCCTGGGGTTGGCGGTGAAATTGGGAATGAGGGTGGAATTGGGATCCATGTTGGTTGTGTCGGAGAGGAAGAAGGAAGAATAGTCTTCGAGGGTAAGGAATGAAGGGGAACCAATTTCCATGTGAAATGAAGAAAGGTATGAAAAGAGTGTGTGAACGGTGAAGAATTTGGGAAAGAGAGAGAAGAGTTGTGGGCTTTATAGTTGGTGGAATGAAGGAAGGGAAAGAGAAAGAAGCGTAGGCGTGTGCACAAATGGGAACGCGCTACCTTTGACCCTGACCATCACTAATCACTGCTGTACTATATTGTTTTTTTGTTTTCGTGAAGTCAAGAGAAAACGTGAGGATTTTGTTCAACGCGCTCCCAGATGAAAAACGTTCCAATTATGTGGAAATTTGCCAGAAGTTTCCTTCAACATTCCTATGCTCGAATCTTGTTTCGGATTAGACAAGGTTTAAGCCGAAAACCGAATAGGGAAAATTCACATCTTTCTCGCCCCATTCTTACTCTCACGCTAGTTTTTCTCTGCCCCTTTCAATCTTACCAATTAAGAAAAATACATTAAATAAAATACAAAACTTTTAAACAAAGTACACAAATTTATAGTAATCACCACTGCTTTATAACCTTTTCCGTAACTTGTTTCGGGGTCCCACCAATAAAAAAACAAAAGCCAATTATTAGTGTGATATTTAATAAGGAACTTAATTAATACGCTTAAATTAAAACTTGTACAAAATGTCTAAAAGAAATTGAATACTTTTTTAATTTCTTTGAATATAAGTCAAAGTATTCGTGATTTAGCATAGTATTAAATGATAATGTTCATAGTGTATGTTTCAATACTTAAGTTAATAACTACACAAACGACGAAATGAGAAAGAAAACGAAAATCAATAATAGGAACGTGACTGTCTCAGAACTCACACGGTTTGGTTGGTAACCGTCCATTAGCTTTCACGTACACCAATTACTACTAAATCCTTATTATATCTTTATGTTTTTAATGCATCAAATTTAAATATTAACAATTTATAATAATTGTTGACGTATTATAAAAAAATATTTTTATGTAAATTAAACAACAACAAAATACAATATGACAGGAGAAAATTTATTTTTACGATGAAGCAAGAAATTTTATTGATAGAGCATTTCTATTTGGACTCCATATTTGAACTATTCTCAAATTTTGTTTAAACTGAAAATATTTTTAAATTCGAGAATAAAAAAAATAAATTAATTTTTATGTTTAAACAAAAAACATTATGATATCAATCGGTCATAAACGTTACAATTAAAACTTTTAATACAGTTATTATTAAAAGAGTTAAATAGTTTGTTGGTCTTGTTGAAATTATTTTCTACCAGTTCTTATAGTAAGAAAATTATTAGAATAATTTTTGTCAGTTGTGATATTTTTTTAAAATGTGAACTAACATATTGTAATGTTGACTAAAATGTTTTAATATGGACTAAGATGTTAAAATAGTTACTTTTGATCTGAAAATTCGTTTATTACATAAAAAAATTGTAATGATTCATTCTAATATTTTTTTTTATTATAAGTAATAAAAAATCTAAAGTTTAAATTAAAAAAAAAAAACAATTTTACATTGTAATATAGCAATGAAAAATATATTTAACCCTCATCAAAACTATTAGATATAAGAATGTGTAGTTGTATGTAAATTCGAACATACTTTAGACTATTAATGTATTAAATTCGAATAACAATACACTGTACACTTAAAAACATACAACAGTGAAGTATTTTTATTTTATTTTTTTTCTAACAAATAATTAAAAGAAAACAGAGAAACTTAAAAGTTAAGAAATTTTTTGAATGTATGTGTTTTTGGAAGTGTATTTACATCGAGTGATGATAAAGATAAATGTATATATTTGATTGTAGTAAAAAATGATAATTATATTTACATAAACTTATAAATTATATTTGAGTGATTGTTTTTTTAAAAATATATTAGTTGTACTATCAGTTGGTCGGGAGACACCCATCAATCTTTCAATATAGTTAATCCAAGATGAGACCCTAAAATATCATTAGTCAGTAACATGTCATATTATCTGTGAAACATGATTAAGTTATGATTGAACTCTTTTTGGACCCTATGACCTATGACAACAAGGATACAACAAAAACGTATAAATAGGAAAGACATCCAAGAGATACAGGTAACTTTTTAACTCTCACACTCAGACTGACTTGAGTGTGAGAGTATCTTTGCAGGTTTCCCTCCCCATCATTGGTAGAAGCGGAAGGATCACAACACCTAAAAACACAGAAGACCAGAAACTGAAGGAGAGGAAGACATCTAAAAGGAATCCGACTTTATAAAAAGACTAGTGATAAAAAATATGGTTAAGATAAAAGAAGTAAAAATATAATTACATGGTCAAATGTGTTCAAAGGAGAAAGGTGACGACTCATAATAAATGTGTAGGATGACAAATTACAAGTTATTTACCAACAAAATCTTAATTAATTATTTTTTTAATTAAGATACATTCATTTCATTAAAAACTAAAAAATATAGAGACTAAGATAAATAGAAATAACTTTAATTAACTAATGAATAACTTCATTATTAACATTTATCATTATTGAGAACATCGAATTTGTAAGTTTTAATCTTTTATGTCATTAACATAAACACATTAGATATATAAATATAAAATTTAAGTTCATATTTTTTAGATAAAATACTGAAAGAGAGGATAAAACAAGATTTGCTTATTAATTATATTCTCGTTGTTTATTATATTCTTATTGTTTGTTTGTTTTTTTGCTTGTGAGTGTTTGTGTATTGTCTTTCAATATACTAATATATTTCACCAACTAAGTAAGGTAAAATGATGTGTTTGTCTATATTTAATTGATAGACTATATGTAACTTTGCACAACAAATTGATGTAGGGTAAAGAAAGTACATTTTTTTTTGCTTAACATGCAACTTTTAATGATCTTGGGTCAAACTTTTTTTTTTTCAAACAAACTCTTACATTGTAAATGTTAAAAACACTAAATAAGAAACTTTGAGGAATAAAATTAAATATAATTTATATTCATGAAACTTCATTTAGATTATGTATCATATACTAATTAAACCTTAGACAATATATAGTTTAAGTTGTAAATAGTGCTTCGTTTAATCGAATTGTATACGATATTTATTTAAATATTGTAGTATATTGTCTAATTGAATATTTAAAAAATTATGATATCTTAAAATATATTTTTTATAAAAGTAACCATTGAATTATAAAAAATACATTGCATTGGTTATTCATTAAAAAATATTGTAAAAGGTTATCAATAATAAAAATAATCGAATGAAACCTATTTAATAAGTTTTGAAAGTACATATTGTAAAATTATCAAATAATTATAAGTTGACATGAAATTTTATATAAATAAGTGTTCTTGTATGGATTGAGAACGTTTTGTTTACATTTTAGTCATATACCTGAGTCTTTTCAATGTCGGTTTCAGATAGATCTCAAGTCCCAGATTTCAGTCAAAGGTATTTGTAAAAAATCCTTCGACACTCAAGTTAGTACTTGATATTCGACTGAAAATAATAAATACTATTAAATGTGTACATTGATTTGACATTGTCAACATATTTATATAGATGTGTAGGTCTCTCCCCATGGGCCCAAATTAATATGGATACCTTTTAATTTTTGTATTAGTCTGACATTGATAAGTGTTATTATATAGTGAGATCTTAAACAAAAGAAAGCTAGGCACTTATGGATTTTAATTGTTGATAAAGTTACAATTCAACCTTAATTTGAGAAATTTGAATCTAATACTATCTTTTGAAGTTATGAGATTAATGAAATTATTTAATCCCAAATTTGTTGTATTTTCAGGGCTTTAAGGAAAGATAGAACAAATGATTAGGGGTTGCTCCAGAGAATAGGGATTTTCTATTTTTATTCCTTGCTTGAGCGAGATGCCACTTAGCTCAAGTCAATTAGATTAAATAAGGGCATAAAGCAGAGAGAAATGTGTGACCCGGAAAAGGGAAGCCATAGGAAGGAAACTCTAAAGGAGACCGCCGTCAACAAGGAACATTAAGAATATTCGTTTGCTTTCAATACAATGACCATCATGAGTGACTAATTTCATTTCCTTGGGATTGAGAGTAATTTGTTCAAATTCTGATGTATTTTGGTGATAATTATATATAAATTTTTGTTCCTCTTTGATATTGGTATTGTCATTTTATACTTAAAGCTTGAATTTGTTATTCATGAACTTGATTATTGAATCTTGTATTAGTGCTTAAAGCTTGAAATTTTATATTCATGAACTTGATTATTGGATCTTGTATTTTGTGCTTAAAGCTTGAATTTTTATATTCATGAACTGAATTATTGATCTTTTAGTTTGTACTTCAAGCTTGAATTTTTATTCAATTTTTGGATTTGACTGGAAAGTATCTATGAGAATTTGACCTAAATGAGAATATTTGATATGTTCTGATGTTAGGAATAAATTTGAATGTATCAATTACTATGTAACATCTCTTCTTAATGATAAGAATATTTTCTAAAGATGTAAGAAATCAATGTTTAGGAGATAATCTTAATAATTTTATATGTGAGGAATTAATATGAATGACTTTTACATGTGCATCAATATCAATTAGGTTAGGATATTGTATGTTTTTATTTAAAGGATTAATCTCAATCCCAATTTTATGAATTGAAATCTTTTACTCATTTAATTTGCATGCAAACTTATGTCAATATATTTCAAATCAAATTATTGTACATATTTTTATACTTAGTGAATGCTACAATTAGGATTTTGAATAACTCTTCCTTGTAGGTTCGACATCCATCTTTTGAAACAAATTATTACTTATAACTCAGTATACTTGTAAAAAAAAGTCAACATACATTGAGTTTGGATTCTGTACAAAATCCATGCTTAAATATCTTCACTTTAGATTATTGAGATGTTCTCGATTTTAATAGTTAAGATACCACACAGTTGTATGTCCTAAAGTGTCTCAATCATATGTACTATAATGTTTTAAACTAACTTGATCGTATATATGTTTTAGACCATTCGACTGTACATAACATAATAATTAATAAATTTTTTACATTAAAAGTGTCTTTTAAGAATATTCAATCTAAAATATTAAATAATAGGGGAATGGAAAGTGTGGTGCCATGATTTAGAAGAAGTTCTAGTAAACTTTTTAAAGGCATATAGATCAAGTCATTTTTATTTAAATGGATTTAAAAAAAAATGAAAACTCCTTCTATAAATGTGAGTTATTTGGTTTAATCAAGTTTCACAACACTTGTTATTTGCGCGTAGAGAGGTCAATCGAAGTGCTGGTTAAACTTTGAATGTTATTCTAAAAAATAGTTTTTTTAATGGTCAAACACTCATATGACATGAATTACCACTTTCCCACCACATAGTTGTGAAAACATTTGACTTTCACAAAAATAAAATACATTCATTGGGTTATTCATAAATCATGTTTAACTTTCAAAAGCTATTTTTGTTTGACATCATATTAGGAATCAAATCAAGTTAACTTACGAAAAAAAAAAATACTTGGCCAGCAACTGAACATGACGCGTAACACGTGATAATATATGATTATACTACAAAAAACCGTACGTATAATAATTATTAATTCTTCCTCACTTGAAATATATTAAAAATAAGTCAAACCATTGTTCAAATTAATTTGATTTTTAAGGATATTCTTAGAGTCACATGCGTATTTTTGGGGTGCTTGTCATTGGGGTGGTTGACCATATATCTATTAACGGCTCCAAAACTAACTTTTGGTTACTTATGTCCATGTTTAAATATATTATTTTTATTCTTTATACATATTTTTAGTTTATGTAGAAATATGTGTTAGTTTACAATACCTAATATTTTATAATCGTTTTTTATATGGTTAATTGTGATTAGTTTAATATTAAAAATAAAAAATATTAATTAATATAATTAAGATAATAAAAATATTTCAAATTAAGATATTTATATGTAAGAAAAAGTAGCAAATATTTTCTGCAATTTCACTTTGTTTATTGTTTTAAAAATAAGAATTTAAAAAATAATGGCGAGTGTTAAGATGTTAGAATGGAAGCTTAATTTAATCTCATGAAACTAGTTTTATAATGTGAAATTTGCATCTATTTACATACTTGATCATACTTTTATTTGATATGAGATCCCAGTGATCTAGAGTGATATAAAAGTTCAATGGATAAATAAAAACATACCCTCTTTGAAAATTTCATTAACTTTTAACAACATACTATATTTTTTAAACTTATTATTTGAAAATAGGTATATTCTTTGATGAAAATCATTGTTAGATTAGTGTGGACTAAAAATCCAATATGTGAAGATAAGTGTGAAAAGAAACACTAAGTTGCTTACAAATAAGATAATAAAAACAAGTTTCAAATATGTACCTCTAATAGAAAACAACCTTTTATCTTCAAAGAGTAGTAAGATTCTTCTCACTCAAGTGACCAACCCGTTTATGCCATAGTTTTTTAGAAAATCTTTAATGCATTTACTTGAGTTGCAAACAACCTTGTTGATGTCCAATAAAAAGTATTTTGTTTTTCTCCTTTTTCTACCACCAATTTTCCTTTAATGCACTTCCATTTGTCATCACCAAAATAATTATGATAACCATTTTCATCAAGCACCTATATAGAGACCATGTTAAGACGTATATAAGGAATATGTCTAATGTTCTTTGAATATAACTCTGAAATCGATATTAGTCTCTAACTAGATTTTTCTAATGTTGAAAGCCTTGCTTACCTAGCTGAGATGTATATAAGGGATATGTCTAATGTTCTTCGAATATAACTTGCACAATCGATATTAGTCTTTAACTTATTTTTTCAATGCTAACAACCTTGCTTACACTAGTGGAGAAAAACCCATTTACAACACCAAATACACATCGTTTTTTAATGTCAAACATTGTCCATCAAAACACAATGACATTTTCGAAATTAAAATGAGTTTAAAATGGCGATTGTGGGTGAAATTGCCGTTTTAGACCCAATCGCTTTGTTCTAAAATGACGGTTTTACCTAGAACCGTCGTTTTAGACTTGTTTTATTACCCTAATTCGAAGCGTGTCACTTACGCTTTCGTTTTTCGTTTTGTCTTTGCACTGGTTCTTACTCTCTTACTCTCTAGTTCTTCATCTCCATTGCGACATTCTCCATATTGTAAGTTCTTCCTCCTTCACATTCACTCAATGCATTCTCCTTTGCTTATTATTTTGTATTTCTCTTATTGGTTTCATTGGTGAAGTTTTTTGCCGCTGCTACCACTGTTTATTGGTGAACTTGCTCCTTTGTTTTGTGCAAAGTTTCTCTGCTACCACCACTGTTTCGTTGTCACTGCCCTTCACCACCGGTTCCGTCCTTCACGCACAAGGTTGGTGGTGTTTTTAATTTTTTAATATTTTTTTAGTATTATTAATTTGTATATTTAATATTTATTATAGTTTTTATTTATTATTAATTTATATTATGTTAATTGTTAGGTTATAATAAAATTATTAATTTTGTTGCATTGTAATTAGGTTAGAATAGAATTATATTTAGTATTTATAATTAATTTAATGATTTTTAATTAGATTATAAATAATTTATTTATTTTTAATTGATATTATTTATTATATATAATTGTATGTATGATTAAATTTGTTAATTTCATATCGTATGTATATTTATAATTCTTGGGTACGCGTTGGTATTGAGTCCGGGGGTGTTCGACCCTCGACAATTGTTTCCTACATGAGAGACCCTTAATTTCTCGTTTTGGACCATTAAAAAATATAATGGATCGAGATTGGATTAAATTCGTTCGCATAAGTGATGAGTACGAAAGAGGAATAGAAGAATTTATACAATTTGTGCAACGTAACGCCAACAATAGTGGTCATGATGGAGTAAAGTTTAGGTGTCCGTGCATTAATATTTTAAACAGAAGGAGATTGGATGTTAACAAAATCATGGAGCACCTTCTATGTGATGGGTTTCTACGATCTTATACAACATGGACATGACATGGTGAATTATTAAATTTACCAAGTGTTTCTGTATCTGAAGAATATGTTCAATCCTTCACGGATGATACAGTACATGGTGAAGTAGATGATGATTGATTAAAGACATGATTCGTGATGTTGGAGCTAAGTCTTTTGCAGAAGCGCATGGATATGTAAGTATGTCAAGCGGTGCAGAGACTCCATTGTATCCTATATTAACTAACTTCACACGATTGTTGGCGGTGTTAAGATTCATGAAGCAATAAATGGATGGACTAATAAAAGCTTCACGCAATTGCTTCAGTTGTTGAAAGATATGCTTCCAAAGGAAAATACTCTACCTAATCGTAATTATGAGGCCAAAAAGATTCTTTTTCCGATGGGTATGAAGTATAAAAAGATACATGAATGTTCTAATGATTGTATATTATACAAATTGAATTGTTGAAAAATTTTCCGAGGTGTGGGTTATCACGTTATAAGTTTAAACAAAAAGACGATGATGTTATTGAAGAGATGGAAAAGCATGGACCCTCAATGAAGGTTGTGTGGTATCTTCCCATCATCCCAAGGATGAAGCATTTGTTTGCAAACCCAAATGATGCTAAGAATCTTAGATGACATGCATATGAGAGGAAATATGATGGCATGTACCGACATCCAGCTAATTTTATTCAATGAAAGAAATTTGAGGACGAGTTTCCTGAGTTTGGTAAAAAGTCAAGAAATATTCGACTTGGTTTAGCTACAGACAGAATGAATTTGTTTGGTAATATGAGTACGAATCACAGTTCATGGTCTATTTTACTAGTTTTTTACAACTTACCTCCCGGATTGTGCATGAAGCAAAAATACATGTTGTTATCTATGATGATATTCAGTCCAAGACAACTAGGAAATGACATAGATGTTTATCTAAGTTCCCTAATTGAAGATTTAATGGTAATGTGAGATTAGGGTGTTGAAGTATTTGACGAATTTGGTAATGAAACTTTCATGATGCATGCTGATGTGATTCCACTAGCCATATAGAGAATGATTCTTGACATTCTTAGGAATCACCTTGAGCTGGACATTAAAGAGGCACTTTTCTTAGAGTTGGATCATTGTTCTAAGACAAGAACTCACCA
>Ga0123342_1000628_pt1 | contig 56702 bp, 24 predicted proteins | sample Turbeawhitnodule_FD_89960 | JGI IMG/M metagenome (GOLD analysis project Ga0123342, IMG submission 89960) | Root nodule microbial communities of legume samples collected from Mexico - Turtle bean Mexico white nodule | ecosystem: Host-associated > Plants > Roots > Nodule | place: Mexico: Nepantla...
GTCATTTATTACTGTTCACCTACCTGAGAGCTGACCACCCGCTTTACTGACTTGAGCGTCGGAGTGCCTTCGCAGGTACCCCCACCATCCGGTGTTCAGCCGAGGCCGAGTGCCGAAGGAGAAACAGGAGGACGAGGAGAATCCCAGCTCACCACCCAGTCACCTGACCGACCGAAGGAAGGAGAAGAAGATTTCAATAGTTCTCTAGGTCTCATCTCCCTAGCAAGAACAAGTAGGACTTACTTAATACGGGTATTTTGGAAGACGTCATTTGTTATTATGTTTCTTGAATATCCTGGATGTGTAGATTTATGTGATTGTTTTACGTTGAGATTTGAAGAATATTGAATAATTGATAAATTAATCATGTAATTTGGTTTTCTCTTTTGATTTAATTGTGTATATTATAAAATTTTATTTTCACTAGCTTACTTTTTCTAGAGATTATGAATTATAAATTGTGGACGAATGATTCAAATCTAAATTTGAGAAAAACCAATGGTTACATCTCAAAAAAATTCAATTAAAAGTAGTTTGTAAATTTTACTTTGTACATGACATGAAGAATATAATTTTTTTGAAAAAAAATAAAAAAATAAAAATTGAATGCATTGTCAAGAGAAAGTTTCCATAGTGAATAGATACAAATAATTATTATAGTTTCATTCCTAGAAGACATAATAACTTGTCACAGTAACAAAATATCTTCTAGAATAATAATGCTTTTAAAAGTGTATAAAAGTAAAAATTGATTTTTTTTTATACCAAAATAGATCTTTCTTATTTTTATTTTCATAATCTAATCCTTATATATAATAAGAAAACCTTGACGATGGCTTACTCAATTGGCGCATCATACAATTAAGTTCACCACTTCAATTGAGAAAACCAAAATAAAAATTGAGCATTCCTTTTTAATGTAGAAAATGTAGAAACTGCAATTGTTATGGTAACATTCCTTTTAATCAGATTTTACCATTCAACATGCATAAAGGTTGTATGTTATAATATTGGGTAAATATCTTATTTGATGACTTGTTCATTTTTTATTTTTTTTATCAGCAATGACTTGTTCATTAATCCCACCACTTGTGGCATAGGGTTATAAGAATCTCTAATTTTTTTTTATGGAAATTGAATTAAGAGAATTTTCAATTTATTTTATTACTAAGTTTAATATATATTAAGACATAAAATTAAATACAATAAAGTATAAAACCTGATGAAATGGATACGAAAAGAATACTAAGATATGTTTTATAATCTTTATTCCTTTACGTTCAATTCATTCACTTCTCAGTAATAAAACACAAACTTATCATTCTTTTCTTTTCTTTTTCTCCTTTGTTATATCCCATTCCTAAAGAAGAAGAAAAAAAAGTAAAATACAAACTCATTGTTTTTAATCATTTTTCACTTGTTCTATTTCATTTCTAATGAAAAAAAAAGATAACTTTCTTTTGGTAAAATATTAGTTTCATAGTATAGTATTTTTAATATATGAGTTTTTACTATTTCTCGTGCAAAATAATTTTTAAATATTAATATGTTTGTCAATTGATGTCAATTAGAGATGTTTTCCATCAACATCAAAACATACAGGTTAGTGTCATTTCCTAATTAAGATTGAGAAGCCTATTTTTCAATTAAGACTACTAATGGGATATTGTCAACATCAATAAAACTATTTTTTATTTATATAAAATAAATTCTTTTAGTTAATATTTATATTAATTATTTTTTGGTCAAGATTATTTATTCATCATAACAAAAAACAAGTCTAGTGTTTATCAAGATTTTCTCAATCAATATATTTTTTATAATTGATGGAATGATTTATATATTTGATAAAAAAACACTTTATAAAATTTAAAAATTGATAAATTTAAATTATTATATTTAAAAAGAATATTTTAATTGAATATATTTAATTTTCAAATATAAATTTGTGAATCCAAATGCTTGAATGTCATGGCTAAATCGCTTAAAACTCAGGAAAGTTATTTCATAAAAGTGTCTTCCAGTTCAAGTTCATTAATAATTGATGATATAAAAAAATAAAAAATAATTAAGTTATTTATAAAAAAAAATGTTCTCATCAATCGTGTCTTTATTGGTAAAAATTGATATAAGTATAAAATATTATGATAATATAGTATATAATAAAAGGGTTGCATATGGGAGGAGCCATGAGGGGTAGGTGCTTGGACAACCCATTCTTAAATATACTACCCTACCATTCTCGAATCTCTATCCATTAACAAACATAGATCGAAGAGGCCCCACCTAAATTAAAAAAATATTCAAGAAAGTGAAAAATATTCAAGAAAGGGAAAGAAAAATAAAATAAAAAATATAAACATGATTGACTAATTCACTTTAAAATCTAATTGATTTAAGTGGCAGCAAAAATTATCGATCTGGTTATGTATAGAGAAACTTGAAATTCATGTATAGAAATTCATTGCTCTTTAATTATTATTTTTACTATTCTTGACTTTCTCGATGATCAAGAAAACTTGGTTAATTACTTTTAATTAATTTTATTTATTTATTTATTGGATGAGGGTCTCGTAATGATCATCCAAATGGTTTAGGTTGAATGATTACTCTAAAAAAATCATAGTAGGGAATGAGTTTGGATAATACATTTAAGTAGTCGATGATCAAATTTTATTATGTTTTTATAAGGAGTTTAAAGCGTTTTTTATCTTCTTAATTAGGTTTAGATAATTCAATTTTAATTATTTTTTATTGATTGTTTAATTAATTTTAATGAATAAGCTATATATTTAGTTATTTAAACTTTATCGCCTTTCGTATCTAGTCTAAAATATCAACAAATAGTTTATTAGAATTTAAGTTTTGTAGATAAAATTATATAACTAATATTGTCCCTAAAATATATACAATTAAATTGTCTTTTATATATATATATATAATAAATGATCGTATTGATTCTATATTTATTTCCATTTTAAGTTATTAAAATATTTCCAGTTTAATTTTTATTTTATTTTAAAATTACACAATTACAACTTTTATTTATTTTATATTAAAAAATAAAATGTATGCTCGTTTATCATTAAATTTTTAATATTTTATTTTTATGATTAATTATTTTCTAAAAAAAAAATATTTAAATAAGCACGTGAGTATATGGTATGCCTATTGTTATAAATTTCAAATCCGTCACCTACCGATAATGAAAATTATAATAAATGTTTTAAATTAAGAAGAGTAACTATTTAGTCAAAATCTTACCTAATCAAGACTAATTATCCGTAAAAACATAAATTATAAATTAGCAGAGCTATTTTAGAAGATCGTTGTGTCAATATCCATCATTTTGTTCTTAAATTTATATATTTTGCGGACATATTTGACAAAACTTACATTTTTTATACTACTTCACATGATTTATAATATTTATGAAATTAGTTATATAATTTTTATATTTTTAACTAAGGTTTTATTCTAATTTTAGTAAGCATTTATGTTTCATTAATCAGTCTAAAAGAATTATCAAAACAAAAATATAATTTATTACAAATTCAACTAGAATGTAGAAAAATATTTAAGATTAAAAATGATATAATTCAGATAAAATGTGAACATTTTATTATTAAAATGTAAGATTTATAAATAGTATAAATTAATTATTTAATTTTCATTTCAAAATAAGTATTATCTCTTTAAAACTCTTTATTATTTTTTTCTATGATTTTCTCTAAAAGTCTAATAAATTTCTACATCATTCTAAAGATAATCATCGTGGTGGATAAAAAAAATTTATCTTATCATATTCTATTTTATAGTAAGTTTCTCAATCCCATTTTTCTCAATCAGTTTTTAAAAAATTACACTTATAGAAAGGAGATACTTTTCATATGATACTTTTAAAATTATGATGATTTCACAAGGGTATGTTTAAATCATTGATTAAGACTTTTATGTACATTCTTAACCTTCATGTAAATTCTATGAAGTTGAAAATTTTGGTTGTGTTGAACAACTAAACAGGTAAAAAAAGTTAGTTTAGTCTTAAATAATACCTTAGTTAAATGACTTGGATGTGAAGATGACGTGATAACATTGTTTTGAAATTTTTGATTGATGTATTAATTAATTTTTTCATACAAATACGAATGTAACTATCATATATAATTCATAAGTACTTATATTTATATTTTATTATTATTATTATTATTATTATTATTATTATTATTATTTATGTCATATATTATTGTTGTCTTTGCCTTGTTATCTAGCAAATATTAGACGTGAGATAATACTATTTGACCATTGACATTTAAAACCGAACAGGACAAAAGAAAAGTTGATCATGGGTCCTCTTTTTCCTCATCAATATCAACTACTTTTAAAACTATCATTCACATCTTAATATACTACTATTCAATCTTGACTAAGTTGGTTTAAATTGAAGAAGTACAGAATTTAATTAATTAATTAATTCCAATATATAATTGTAATTTCTCTCAAAGTTAACGTCATCATATGCATAGTCCATGAAATTTCGTTGAACCATGACAATTGCAATATTCAGACAAAATTAACTTTGAATCAATGAACCAACTCAAACATAAAACATGTGGCAGGAAAAAAAAAACCATGTACAATCATTGCTTTGAATACTCTAAGATCAACTGTTCTTAGTAGAGGTGGAAAAATATTACACATTAATGAAGTACTTTTCAAAATTTTAATCTAGAAAAGAATAAACATTAATCATTTTGCTTATATTTTAAACAAATAAATAATGAAAACACTAGTGAGCCTTAGAATTAATTAACTTCAAATTTTTAGATTATTCATAATAAATTAAAATTAAAGAAAAAGTTCAACATCATTTTAAATTTTATTCCATAAAAAACGGTGTTAAAAAACATTGAATGATTTTCCTGGGAGTTAGGTAGGAGTAGAGGCAGCTGAATCATTGCCTTCTTCATTTTTTTTTTGTTTTCTCTGCACAATCCAGACTTGTCATGATACTACGTGCATTGATAATCTAATGTGTTTGTTTTTATCTGTTCACTCTAATTCAGATCTTGTATTGATTTTTTTTGTTAAGTTTTATTTTAGTTAAATAAGTATTCTTATTTTTAAAATTGAGTAGAGATATATTTTTTTTTTCAAACTTCTTTTTATTTTCTCAATATTGTTTATATTTAGAATCAATCATGGAGCTGGCAAAATGTTTTGATGAAAGTTACAATTCAATAAAGTCAACGACTTACATTTTTCAATTTGTTCTAGGCAGGTATAAAAAACCGAGCAATGATATATGGATAACCATATTTTTTTCATACAACCACATTACAATTCTCAATACTATTATTTTAATATATATTTTTATATTATTTAATTACAAATTTACCCTTTATTATATATATTTATTTCTAAACCTATCACGTCAGATTGTATACAACTCTTTGAGTTGTCACACTATCATTTTCCTAAAAAACCAATCTTTTAAAAAGTATAGTACATGTACTAACAAACGTGTAAGATGTTACTAACTAAATAAATATTAGTATTAAAATCACAAAAAATAGTTAACATTTGTTTTTTCTTAATAGTTAGAAACTCTTAATAACAGTTCAGAATTCTTAAAAACTTTGAAACTCTTAATAAAAGTAAAACAGTAAGTTTTTAACAAAAATAAAACAGTAAGTTTTTAATAAAAATATAAACAATTTCAGTGTATATTTTTCTTACTTTAAAATTATGTGAAATGTATTTTTTTTTTTTGCCTTTATAAGACATTGAGAAAGAGCCCAATTGAAAAAACAGTTTAATTACTTTTTTTAATAATTTCTTATTATATAATAACTATATAAGTAGACACACTGGCAAAAGCACAAAAAATAAAACTTATTAAAATGCGTAAAATGTGATAAATATGAATTTGAAAAGGACCGTGAAGAAATTGTGTATCCATATCATGATTTTTGTAAAAAAAAAATTATAATGACTTTAGTGGTACGAGTTGTACTTCAGTTTTACTTTTAAAAAATTGTTTACTTTGTTTTTTTAAATTATAATAATTAATTAAATTATTAAAAATATTAAAAATTTGAATAATAAAGAATTTGGATTTAAATGTGTTAAATATGAAAATTATTCAAAATGAGATGATGAAGATGATAGAGAAACCAAAATTTCAAAAAATAAACTATTTATTAATATTTTTTGTTTTTTAATATTTTTTAGATATTTTTTATATTTTTAATTTTTAATTTACATTTTCAGTTAAGAATAAGGTTTTAACACCATTTTTTAAATTAATTTTTAATTAAAAATAGCTAATTTTTTCTTAATTTTATAAAATTTATCAAATTAATTATTATAATTTTTTTAGAAAAACAAGCTTTTTTTAAATAATAAAATTGTACTCTCATACACTACTTTAACCTAAATTTCAACAAAGTATAAATACAACAACTTTTTCACAATATTTTCTGTATCAAGCATTTCTTCTTACAAAAATTCAAAATCGTCCTTCTCCATCGTAACTTACCTATTTTCACAATATATTTTTTTTCTATTTTTTAATTTCTAGAAAGAATTGCAGATCTTTTATACTTTTCCCTAAACATATCCGTTCTGTCCTGTCAGCATAAAATATTCATAATAATAGGTAGGAATAAACCCACATGACCAGGACGCGAAACTACCTAAAATCAATGAATATATTATAATACCACTTTGACCCAAACCTATCCCATTCTCTCTCCCCCTCTCTCTTTATATATATATATATATATATATATATATATATATATATATATTATATTTTTAATGTTATATATAATATTATACTTTTTATTAATTTCCCTTTTTATTGTTAGAGTATAATATTGAAGTTTTGAGACTTTAATGTTGCGCAAACTTATTTATTTGATGATTGGTTTTAAGAAGAATTAGCATGATTAACTATATAGAACAAATATTGTTTTCGGTATTATTAACTAAAAGAGAAAAGGAGAGAGAAAAAAATTGTTTTACAAGAACGAATACAGATCATATATTTAACAATGTACACATAGTGTTAAGCAAACTTTATATATAAATTATAATAACTATAATAGGAGATAGCTAAGATATTAGATATCTTAAATAATTTGAGGGTTTACTAGACTTTAAACTTTAATTATTAGAAACACTAGACAGTGTTTGGTAGACAAATCTAAAACACGTGCTTACATATGCACACTTGTTATCAGACCGTAGGTCTCAAACACTGGTAGTAGATGACTATATATAATTTAAATACTAAACATAAAGTTGAAAAAATTATCTTTATTAAATAATTTAAGTCAACAATATTCATAAATGTACAGGCGGAGCATTATAAGATAAGGAATGAGTAACTCCTAAATATTTTATAATTATGTGTATGTAATAATAAAAATAAATATTAAAATATAAAATTAAATGAAAATAATAATAAAATATAATAAAATGTATAACAGAATAAAATTAAAATATCTTTTTAATAATTTTTTTCATATTTTGCATTCTTGTGTGTGTGATGATTTGTAAAGAAAGACAAAACAATACACGGTTTTTGTCATGTTATCTTTATTTTTTAAAATGAATGTATCACGGTTAGATTCCTGTCCATGTAATAACAAAGATTCCCATCATGCAACAGAGATTATTGAGCGTTTGACTCTGCAGTGGTTTGATTGTGTAGTTGTGGTCGAGTTAATACACCGTGATAAACAGTGAGAGGGGAGGTGAGTTGTGAATGCTTTGAGTTAAGGGAGGAGGTGAGTTGTGAATGTTGTGAGTTGAGGGAGTTTGTTGTTATTGGAGTGGTGCGCGGTGGTGGTTCGTGTGGTATTTGGTTGTCGACAGTGGGCAGTTTACTTTCTCTATGGTGGTTTTGTCTTCTTTCACCGTGTCTCAGGTAAGAACCATGTCTTTAAATAAATACACATAATCGATTTTTATGAAATGGAAATCAATTCTCAACATGTTTTTTCACAAACAATCGATGTTGCCTCAGCTGATAATCGGTTTCGCATGTAGGGATAATCGAATTATCCTATACGCAAAATCAATTATGCCTTTGTTTCTTTAGTAGAAATCGATTTTTTTCTTAGGACAATCAGTGTTAAATGAATGAATAATGTGGTGTTGCAGGTTGAGTTTCTTTAGTTATAACTTCGTTAATTTATCTATATTTCTTGGGTTTCTTTAGTTATAACTTCACTAATTTATATGAACGAATAATCTTATAATTTAGATAAATGGTATGTGGTGTTATAATTTGTGATTGTGGTGAGGTAGTTGCTGAAAGAAGTTGATCATGACTTGATTGAAAGAGATATAAATGTGTTACATTCGCAAATTCGTGAAGATAACCACATGCTTGAGTCACGAATTAGGGATACTATAACAAATGAAATGTGGACATGTTATTGTAATAATTATTTGTAGGTAACATCCATTAAGTTATATTTATATTGTTGTAAAAAAAATTTGATGATTTAATGTTGACATTCGACCTTTATTAATCTCTACATATGGAACTATTTTTTTTATTGCAAAAGTTTAACCTTTTTTATTAGGTTTTTATCATGGATTGCGGGAAAGGTATTGCTCCAGAGTTATTTGCAGGTATCTTTGAACACAAAATATGGACTACGAACATGGATTTTTTTTGTTGACTGCTATGGTCGATGAGGCATGATTGGGTAACTGTGTTGACGGTAGTTGGACGACCTATGACAGGCAGAAAAGCCTTAAGGACAGATGGTGTGAGATCAATGATCTATTTAGTAAGCTGAGTGATTTTGCTTGGAATCAAAGCTCACAATTTTTCAAGGTTGAGGATGAAGTGTGGGATGTTTTGATACAACTAACATATTCAACCTGATGTTGACTTATCGTATACATGAAACAGTAACTATGAATATCAATGTATTTCTTTTCATTAATGAACATGTAAATCCCTCAGCCGCAAAGTGGCACGTTAATCCCACCAAGCACTACAACTTGATGAAGGACTTGTGAGGACTTGATCGTGCTACCAGTCAGAGTGGAAAAACAACACAACAATCAGTAAGTTGAACTCAATTCCATCATTTTAATGTAGATATTAACGATCACATTATGGACTACATTATAAAGGAGCTAGAAATTGATTCCTCCAATGGGAAACTACTTGCTCACCTATGCCTAATGTCAATTCATGTAGCCCTGATCCTAGTCCGACACCCCCATTGGTGCCATCCCAACCATAAGATGATACTTCTTCTTTTAGGGGTTTAAAAAGAAAAGGCCCCGTGGTGGACGTCATTGATCTCCAATTGGAAAGGCTTAATACAAGGTTTGAAGGATTAACCAATATCCTTGGGAGGGGTAGTGATCAGTCAGATAAGTTATGTCATATTGTTGAGCACAAGCCATTTCATTTGAGGTTGTCGCTTTATCATCATAATGAGTGGCTAATGCTACGAAAGAAAATCTGCAATATAACAAATGCCATGTTGTTGCAAAAGAAGAATGAAATGTAATATTTCGTTAACACACGCACACACTCTGTCGTACATAGACTTTCCAGTACTTTGAATTTGATATCTGAGAAATGTTATTGGAGATGAACATACATGATGAAGATATGTTAGATAATGGTTATAACTTCTTGTGTGGTAATCCTAATGCGGTGAAACAACTAATTGACCTGCCTCTCGAGCAACGAATGAGAAAGTCCGTGAAGATAATGACTACAAATTCTTGAACTATGTACAACCTTGTTGTATTTTATTATGCATATGTGTTTTTGTTTTCAGATCTATAATGTTATTTATGACACAAATTGTATGTAGATTTTTATTTAAATATGCTTTAATTCAAATATGTTTCAACCAATGTGACTATTCAAGTATTTCATGCTACTATTTCTTATCTATTTTATGCTATATGGTAATTTTGGTTGTTATCATCAAATTTCATGGAAATGTTCATTGAGTGCAATTATGAATATTATTTGAGTTTTGTAGAAGTGGTGTCTTCATCTACAAAAAGATAGCGCAATTGTCGACAAGGTAAGGGAAAACCCCCTACTCATGATTCAGTTCTTGCTATTGAGGACATCCTTAATCATTCTCGCCATCTTGTTCACATATCAATTGTGCCCCCTAAGGTCATGCATTTTGGGTTCTTTAAAGAAGCAGGGTTTGAGTTCTAAAATCATTTGGAACGTCAAGGATTGAAATAATTTCCAATGTTGAGATATTCATGCTTTGACATTATGATCAAAGGTTTTTTATGCAAATCTTAGGATTACAGATGTTGGTATCCTCTGTTCGGAGGTCAACTGCAAAAGATTATTATACAACCTTCAAATTGGATGTCGCTGAAAAAATTGAATTACCAAGGACTTCAATTGAATAGTGCAACCCCTCATGAGCATCTGAACTACAATCGTGACACAACATTAGTTCAATCTGGATGTTGTGTTTTGTCAATGAATAACAAACTACTTTACCACAAGTTTGTTTACATTTTTGTGTACTCAACGCAATAATTATTCTCAATTGCAACACAAAAATATTTTCATGCTATGACAATAAAGAATAATATTCCGATTAATGGGTCACATTATATAATGCAACACATGGTAAAATGCAGGGACAACAACATGTCTCTGCCATATGCCATGTTGATCTCACGATTTATGACAACATGTGAAATGGATTTATCCATGGATCTATGTATGAATCTTGGATTGTGCCACTTTTTCGAGAAAAAAAAAACAATGAAAAGGTTAAATACCCATCAGGTACATGATGTTGGACAAAATGGAAAGAATGACTAGGAGGATGATAAAGATGATGAAGATGACGACCACCCAACCATTATAGAGGAACATGTTGATGGTAGTGTGCCTCATGATCACTCTCTACAAGGTCATCACAAAATTTGAGTGGCAGGAATTCATCTGGACTATGAACCTCAACATGAACAAACGTTTCACATGTTGATGGTAGTGTGCCTCATGATCACTCTCTACAATGTCATCACAAAATTTGAGTGGCAGGAATTCATCTGGGCTATGAACCTCAACATGAACAAACGTTTCAACATGGTTGACATGCAAAAACAAATTAAAGTCTTCCAAGACTCTTTTGAATGATACACATTTCAATATATCATTCATATAAATTTTCAAAACATTATTATTATTATTATTATTATTATTATTATTATTATTATTTATTTCATGATCTGAAAATTTTACATCATTTATATTTTTTTCGAAGTCTAACACAATATCTGTAATAATATTTAAATTATTAAAAATAGTATTTTAATTCAAAACAATTATAATCCACAAATAAATAAATCAAATTATTTTTTCAACAATTTTTAAATAAAAAAATAAATATGTAAACTTACATTTTTCTTAATTAGAAAAATATAATTCCAATCACAGTCCTATCACATTTTTTATTCAAATTCCATTCCCTTAAATTCAATCTTTAATCCAAACAAATCATATCTCCTTGGATTGGATACATACATATAACTCATACACATGGGGGTGGGTAAAGAAAAAGACGCCCTTGCATTGGATACATACATATAAGGACCACTCTTTGGACCAATAAAAACATTTACGTAAAAAGGTATTTAAAAATTAGATTAACTAATTTATAAAAATGTTTGATTTGATCTCTAATTTTTTATTTGATTTTAAAGAAACTAATTTTAAGAATAATTATCTATTGACATTTAAAATAGTAAATGCGCAGAAGTAGGTGGGGCTGCGAAAACATTACTTATACCACCATTCTACTATACAGTGCGGCAATAGCAGCAACTCACTTGGTTTTGCTAAACTCTATCTCTTCACATCACTCATTTCTCACCTAACCTTCTTCCTTAGTTCTCTTCTTCTCAGATCAGAAACTCCGCCATGGCGTTCCAGAAGATCAACGTCGCCAATCCTATCGTCGAGATGGATGGTCCGTTTCTTCAACTTCTTAATCTTTTCCCGATCCGATCCGATCTCTTATTTCTTTTTTCTTTCTTTCATTTCATCCAGTTTTTCTCTTTTTATTTTCTCTTCAGTTTTACCTTTTTACGTTTCATCTATTTACTCTCTCTGTGATTATTGCTTAAATTTCTTTTCGCGTGGTGTGTCTTGTCTTGTCGATGTGTTTCCCCTCACTGCTCTTCAATTAGATATTTTGCTTGTGATTTGTTCTGTGGGCCACTATACTTCTCTCTCATTATTGGAAAACCTTACCACGTAATAGATATTTGTGTGTGTTGAGGTTTGAGGTTTGAGGCTTGAAATTGTTTTTAGATATTTAATATTTAATATTACTATACAAAACGGTTTTATTGAATCCTGATGTTTTCATTATCGTTGTAGCGGAGATTTGATCCGTTCTTTTGTAAAATTGTTTTTTGGTGGAGATCTGTTCTGTTTTTGTAAGAACTACTATTTGTGACTTATTTTTTAGTGAAATAAATAAAATTAGATTGTGGAAAATAAAAAAATAGGTTTTATGGGTTGTTGTTCCAAGGAAGCACGTTATCGTTGGACTCGCTGAATTATTGAAAACTTGAGGTGCTTTTCTGCGGAAGTATATGGGATGACAGCCTTAGCTTGTTTGTCTTGTGTGATTGAGCTAGATTTATTAAGTTTTCTGGTCTGTATCTTAATTGAAAGGGGTAATAAAAATGACAGTAACCTCCCTTGGCATTGGTTACATTTGCATTACCATTGATCCTTATTTTTTAAGGGAATTTGTTTATGATTCCACCATTTAAGCAGGCGAAATATGTGTAATTTTTAAAAATGAAGTTGTTGAACTGTTAGAACTGTAAATGACAATGTGCAAGTATAATCAGTAACTAATATGAGGGAAAGTTAGTGCAACTATTTCATTTGAAATACCCAAATTATGGAATACCAAAATACTGGCATTTTCAGTTTTACCCTTCGCCCTAAGTAGAAAACTAGGAGTCTGATTGCTTTGAAAAGACTGTTCTGTTTTGCTCTGAGAAAACTGTTCTGTTTTTATTTGAGAAACCTGTTCTGTTTTGATTCCTGTTCTCGAAAGTAAAACAATAAAAAAATGTTTTTACTGTTTCTAGTAAAAAAAAATCTGAAAACTGAGAGTAAAGTGAAAATAGGGGGGGTATTTTTGTAATTAAAAATGAAAAAAGAAACTAAGATATAAAATATTTCTAAAAGCGACCTAGGATTTTGGATTTGTGTAATACTAATTTCCGTGGTGATTGTGTTTATCTGTTCAGTCAATCTTTATCTTGGTGATTGTGTTTATCTGTTCAGTCAATCTTTATCTTGCTCCTTCACCTTTATCTTATATTTCTTTTTGTGGATAATGCATTCCAGGAGATGAAATGACTAGGGTTATCTGGAAGTCAATCAAGGACAAGGTGATTTATCATCACATTGCTATTAATGCAATCGTCACTTTTTTTTTTTCTTGTGAAAAGTGCTCGTAATATTAATATTTTTCTATCATTTCTTCTGGGATAGCTCATTTTGCCTTTCTTGGAGTTGGACATAAAGTATTATGACCTTGGTCTTCCATACCGTGATGAGACCGATGATAAAGTTACAACTGATAGCGCAGAAGCTACTCTCAAGTATGTTATTTGTATACCTTGAACACCGTCTCCACCAAAAGGGATATGATAATCCTTTTGTGTAGTTTGATTATATAGCCAGTGATATGTAGAACAACAGTATTTTAATTTTAATATTTTTTGCGTGTCATAATGTTGAATTTAGAGTTGTTAAATGCTTTTTTAGACTTGTGTTCTTGCATAGTTGTTACTTATCCTGGTTTATCTAATGGTTGTACTGTTATGTAGATACAATGTAGCAATCAAGTGTGCAACTATCACTCCAGGTTCGGTAGTCAAATCCTGACATATTCTTTTAATTTTTACCTTCGTTTGGTGTATACTGCATGATTGTGTTCCACTTGATAGTAGATGTTGAAGCTTATACTAGTGTTATACATGACAGATGAAGCTCGTGTGAAGGAGTTTGGCCTGAAGCAAATGTGGAAGAGTCCAAATGGGACAATTAGGAACATTTTGAATGGTAACTCATCTTACTTCCGCTGATTTTTTTTTTGTTAAATGTTAAATACTAGTGAATTTATATATTCTGGGCTCTCATTGGTGGATAATAAGTGGTAGATGGTAACAGTGTATATTTTTTCTATTGGTTGTTTGTTTGGAACTTTTCAGGTACTGTCTTCAGAGAACCAATTCTTTGCAAAAACATTCCGCGCCTTGTTCCTGGTACTAATATTAAACAATTATATTTAATTACTTCCTGATAAATGGAGGGATGTGTATATCTCAACATTATCACTTTACCAGGTTGGACAAAGGCAATATGCATTGGAAGACATGCTTTTGGTGACCAATATCGGGCTACTGACTCAGTAATTAAAGGAGCTGGAAAGCTGACGCTGGTGTTTGGTATGCCTCTTACTTGATTTAGACAACTGTACTTAGTTCTGAAGTTGTCTTGTACTCAATGACATTGTCCCATCTCAGGGACATAGTTTTCATCGTTCCTAATTTTGGTTACTAAAGATTATTTTTATGATTTCTATACTTCTGTAGTTCCAGAAGGCGGCGGTGAGAAGACTGAATTAGAGGTTTTTAACTTTAAAGGTGAAGGAGGCGTTTCTTTAGCTATGTACAATACTGATGAGGTTGGTTCTGTAGTGTTTGATATCACTTTGATTGGATATATTTAATGATTTCTAGTAGTTGTCGAACTTCTATCTAATTTTATTATTATGTGATGCAGTCTATTCGTTCTTTTGCCGAGGCTTCTATGACAACTGCTTTAGAGAAAAAGTGGCCACTTTATCTTAGTACCAAAAATACAATTCTTAAGAAATATGATGGAAGGTATACAATTCATTATTAACTTAATATTTAATGATATTTAAAAACTTTTACTGCTCCGTTCCCCTGTTTGATTGTATTAATTTATTGTCTGCCTGCAGATTCAAGGACATATTTCAAGAAGTTTACGAGGCAAGCTGGAAATCAAAGTTTGAGGCTGCTGGTATATGGTGAGTGGATGAGTACTCTTGTATCGAGGGAAGAAAAGTCCATATTATGCTATTATTTACATTTATCTGATGAATTTGGAAGGTATGAGCATCGGCTCATTGATGATATGGTGGCTTATGCCCTCAAGAGTGAAGGAGGTTACGTATGGGCATGCAAAAACTATGATGGTGATGTGCAGAGTGATTTCTTAGCTCAAGGTTTGTCTGATATGCTTATTTACTAGTCACTTTCTTTTTACAACTTCATTTGCATGGGTTTCTTTTCTTTAACTAGTACCTATTCACCCTTTGTAGGTTTTGGATCATTGGGTTTGATGACATCTGTATTGGTAGGTTTAATTACATTTTGTTGTGAATTATTTAATTAATTGAACCGGATTATTTGTTTATTATGAAATCAAGTTTAATAAAAAAATTTGCAATACGAGAGTTCCTGGTGTATGATTTTTTATACTTATTGCATGATGGCATGGGTTCAGGTTTGCCCTGACGGAAAGACTATTGAAGCAGAAGCAGCCCATGGAACAGTTACCCGTCATTTTAGGGTTCATCAGAAAGGAGGCGAAACCAGCACAAATAGCATAGCATCCATCTTTGCCTGGACAAGAGGTCTAGCCCACAGGTATGTTACTATCTCACTTGCATAGTGGAGTGCAAAGCTTTATTCGTTGTATTTGATGGTTAGAAACTATTACTTGTATGTGAACAATTTTATGTTGACAGGGCAAAACTGGATGACAATGCTAAACTATTGGATTTCACTGAAAAGCTAGAGGCAGCTTGCATTGGAGTAGTAGAGGCTGGGAAGATGACCAAGGACTTGGCACTTATTCTTCATGGATCCAAGTACGTTAAGTGCCATTGTTGCTCTGTTACGACATTGGCCAAGTAATTTGCTTTTCTACTTCACATGATTAATAAACTCACTATTCAATTCTTGCAAGTAGGCTTTCAAGAGAGCACTATTTGAACACAGAGGAATTCATCGATGCCGTGGCAGCCGAGCTTAGAGATAAGATTTCTGCATAGGCTTGATTTAAAGGTACAGTGTCTCTTGGATCCTTCCTTATTATTTTTTTAAAAGATATCTTGTAATTACAAATATGGGCTCATGTGATATTCCATAGCTAAAAGGTTATTTTGTTTTTTCTTTGCTTTTGTTTTTGGCATTATCAGACGGACGGAAAAAGACTAGACCAACAAGGAACAAACATGTGCTACTCTCTATTCTGAAGAAATAAGAGAAGGAAGAGAAGCACTGACCCTTGGCTGCTTTTACTTCATTTGTGGGTTGGGAATTGCGGGTTTTTTTTCTTCTCTGTATTGTTTGAACTGATTTGTCCTGTGATTTTGAACTCATCCCTTCCAACTTCCTTACTTATTATGGATTTTGTTGTCTTCTTCTGCATATACGGCACCGCAGAAAGTAAAGGTAAACATCATTCCAAATTTATAGTGGCTCACCACAGCAAATAAATACAACATGACCGGCAAAGTGGCTCCACCTTAATAAAATACTACGGAATGGCCAGCAACTATACAAGTTCTTGAAAAACCTAATTAATCTCTTTCTTATTTTGATGTTAATTTTGAAATTAAAAGATAAAAAAATAAGCTTGGCAAATTAGTTATTTATCTATGCTTATATTTTTCTAATTTCAACTAGTTAGTATGTGCTATCCTATTCTTATAATGATTTTGTGGAGTTGATTTTGGATCAACGTGATTTTAAAGTATTGATTGGAAGTAAATGCGAGAGCAATGATTTTAGTTTCGATAATGAATGTTGGAAAATGACATTTCATGAATAAATATTTGTAAATTTGAAATTAAAATTTTGCAGTATGTAATATTGAAAGTTATTTTTATGATCTTATATAACTTTCATGTCAATATCTTTTCTATCGAAATTAATTGCGTGTATAATAAATAGTTAGTTTAAGGAGGAAAAATTGATATTTATATATTACCATTCTTTTCTTAATTTAGATGCAATAAGAAAGAGTCCTACGGCAAAAGTTTCGGGAAATTTGAAAGGGAAAGTTAACTGTTAACAATTAAACATATAGGTCGTAGTAAGTTTTAATGTAACATTTAAGAAACATCTTCGAAGCTGCTCTTTATATCTTCGACCTTGATGCAGTATAATGTTCACAGATGTATAGTTAAATAAACTTAACGTCCTTGATAACTATAAAATGAGTAAATTTTTACGTAGGCCATTATATTTTTTTTATTTCTTTTAACTCGAGCATAATTGATTTTAACTTTTAAATAGAAAGTCATACGACATTTTGTGACACCCACTAGTGTCTATGGTATAATATAGGCATTTGACATTTTTTTTTCGAAACTTATAAATAAATATTATTTATTAATTTTGAATGATAGGGTTAAAAGTAATAATTTTAAAGTATACAGGACAAACAATAATTTACTATTTCTTTAGGCTTTACCCCTTCATAAACATAAAATACATGTGAGAAGACTCTTTCTTCCTACACCCTACACCTAGCTTTTTGTGCCACCCCATACTAAATATGAAAATATTATTTTATCCTTTTTTTCCCACCCCTTGGATTTGAAATAATAAGTCTATGGATTATATAACCCAGATATAATTCGGAAGTCAATTTCATATTTAGAAAAAACTTTTGGATTATGTAATCCGGAAGCTAATAACACATCTGAAAAAAAAGTTTATGGATTACATAATTCGGAAGCTAATCTTATGTATAGAAAAGACTTATGGATTACGTAATCTGGAAGCTAATCATAAAAGACTTCCAAATTACATAATCCAGAAGCTAATTTTGAATCTAGAAAAAGACTTCCGAATTATGTAATCCAAAATATTGAAAAGGGTATTTTTGGAATAATAAAAATTTATGGGGTGGCACAAGAATGTATGGAGGTGCAGGAAGAAGCAGCCCAGTAGGAAAGTAGCACAGATAGGTGCTTGAAAAAAAATATCTGCGCTTTTTTTTTCGTTTTAATAGAACAATATTTAAAAAAAAAGAGGATCGATTGAAGAAGTAATAAGAAGGAAAAAAATATACAAACGAGTTATGCTGTAGTATGTCTCAAACACCATATTTTGTCTATTCTTGGAAAAGTTTATGAGTTTTACTGATAATAAAGGATTACAATTATTCATTTTAATTATGAGTTTATGAGTTTTACTGATAATAATTCTTTAATAGGGAAAGACAAGAACAAAGGAGAAGAAGAGTTCTTAATGTTGTAAAGAATGAGAAGAACCTAGGAGGAGTTGAGGTGTGACACTGAAAAAGAGTGAAAAGTAAGGAGAAAGACACATTGATGTCCTATTTTAAGAACTTTATAGATCAACTATCCTTTGAACTGATATAAAAATTAAAAACTACATTATTTGTAAGGTAATATCTATTTTTATATCTATTCAAAGGTTAACCGATGCAAACAATTTTTCTCCTTTCGTATAGGTCATAATTGAATATAGAAAGTAAATAATACATCGATTATTCATAGATGCAATATTTATTTTTTACATCTATTCAAAATTCTCAAAAACATCCAAAAATTTATTTAGATGAACAACTATTTCTAAAAGTTTTTTTTCCAGTTTTTAAACTATTTACAAATAAATTATAAACTTATTAATGGTACTATTAAGTGTAAATTCAGTGACGTAAAGGCTAGAAATAACAACCAAGCTTCAAACAAATTAATTCTAATAATTCAGAAAAAAATTCTATATATCTTATTTATTTTCATTTTGATAGACTGTTTACGCACTTCTAAACAAAATTATAGACTAAAAGATAATATTGTTAGCTTCATTAACATAAATTCTATGCAAAACATTAAGGTTTACAAAAGTTAAAAATGCTAGAATTTGGAAAAAAGACTAACAAGTTATGTACTGTTCGAACTAATTTAAAGGATTATTTTCTTGTATTTTTTTTAACAATGCTAATAAAATATTTAAATTAATAATAATAGCTTTAATTATACATAATATTAATTAAATGTAAAAATAATTATTCTATTATTAATAACAATAGTAATATACTAATAATTTTATTATTAATAATAATAATAATTTAATTATAATATATTTTTTAAAAATTTAAAATTATTATTTTAAAAAATTATCAATTAAATAAATTGTGAAATCAGGTAAATAATTTGATCTTAAAAACCGAATTCCGACCAAGAGGACTAAATAATTCAGAATCCAGTTCCTAAATATCCTAATTCTGACCATAAGAGAAAAAAAAGGGGTGAATTTGGGTAAATAAATTAGGGATGTAGTTGGGATTTTTTTTTTAAAAATTGGTTTATTGGGGGTAAAATTTTCCTAAGTTAACAAGTGTTCCTTATAAATAGAAAGTTAACTAGTGTTTTTTACACGTTAATTAATTAGAAAAAAGGGTACAAATATTTCGACAAATAATGTTATTTCCACTCGCAACTGGATTAATCCCCGCAAAAATCTGGTTTCTGCTCCGGAAAATTTAGCTTCAGTTCGCGTAGCTAAAATCCATTCACCGAACAAACCCTCCAGTGAAATGACGCCTAAAACTTTCAATTTTCCCGCCAAACGCACAACCGCACTTTTCCTTCTAACCGCAACCGCTGCCGTCGCCGCCGCACAAACTACCAACTCCCCTGTGCTCTCTCCTCTTCCGGCACTCTCGGCGGACAAAACTGGAGGTGAAATCCACGGCCTCGTCCGCACCGCTCGTGCCGTCTCCACGGTACCATTTTTTCCATCTCCATCTTTCCTTGCTCGACTCTTCGCAGTGTTTTAACTTCACTTCTTTCTGTTTCCTCAATCTTCGATCTCTCAGGTTGCTTCCACTGTTGTTGACTACGAATTCTCTTTGCGTGGCCTTAAAAAAGACTCCGACCAGTACCGCCTAACGATTTCTCAGGTTTTCGTCAACTCTACAATGAATAACGTTCTCGTTGTTTCAATCTGCTTCGAGAATTGTTTCAATTGCTGATATTTTGAACGTATCGTTTGGTTCTTAGGTGCATCTACGCTCTGCCAAAAGGTTTCTCAAGTTATGCGAAGCCAACAAAGGGTTTTATGTGAAGGCTGGACAGTTCGTTGCGGCGCAGAAAGTGCTTCCTGCAGAGTACTCGTCCACTTTATCTTCGTTACAAGACCGGGTATATCTCAGTGAATCTACGGCCTGTTTGGATAAGTTTATATAAAATCACTTGTAAGAGAACAAACAAGAAGGTAAAATGAGTTTCATTATTAGTTAAAATAGTTTATATAAAAACTGATTTATGGAAGCCTTTCTAGAAGATAATTTGTAAGTGATATATATACTGAATTTAGTTTGTGGAAAAACTTATTTTGTTATATTCTTCTTATTTTCTTTTTCTGTTTATGGATAAATTTATTCAAACAAACTCCTATTTAAATTCAATTTCACTTTGTTCTTGGTTAATTGCTTTTGCTAATTGGAATATCTTTATGACATTAGGTTGCTCCTATTCCTTTTAAAATTGTCAGGGAAGTGTTAAAGAATAGTCTCGGACCTGATTTCTCTGACATGTAAGTTGCCTTTACTAACTGATTTTTATTTTACAAAATCTTTTATCTTTCAAAATTTGAATCTCCTCAAAAACCTGGTTGGCAGAGTTGCATAAATGGTTTTGTATATCGAAGAAGCCATCTCGTGCAAGAGGTATTTGGACTTAAAAAAAAGAGCATAAGCTAACATTGTAGCTTGAGTTGGACCTGCCTATGAGGCTGCTGATATTCCATATTCTGTTGCCACCCTATAAATCCGCGTTTTCACTCTTTTTTTTGTGTATAGGGAGGTATTTGTTTGAAGTTTTAACATTACTATTTTGAATTTTTGTGAATGGCAGGTTTCTGTCAATTGATGAACAACCTATAGCTGCTGCATCTATTGCTCAAGTTCACCGTGGAGTGCTGAAAAGTGGTTATGAAGTAGCAATCAAGGTTTGTGTGTGATGCTACTGATTTCCTGAATTCTTGATTTCACAAAATCTGTGCTGATACTAGACACGGACACTCTAGCATATAAGGATGCCAAACTTTCAAGTTAACTCATGAGTTTACAGTTCTAGATAGAGAAAAGTTAAGTCGTTATCAAACTGTTTTGTGGGTATACTCGGATAAATTCTTTAAACTCTGAATACTCTTGCATAAACTCTCAAGTTAGGAAGAGTTAATGAGTTTGAAATTTAATTTAATTTAATTTTTGTCTGACTTTTACTTCCAGAATGACAACGTTTTATTAGACTCCAATTGTTTAAAGAAATTAACTCCTTTTTGAATTATTTTCATATTATGAACTTCTGTTCTTATGAATTTGTATATGATTTAATCATTTATGCAGTTTAATCTTATTTAGCACTGATGTGCTATCATACTCTATTATTGTAATTTGCTACTTTTCTTTATCATGAAGTGGAAGTATTGAACTATTGTTGGATTAAGATTATTATGTTATGCATATGTCACTGATAGATTTTTTAATATTGTTTATTTAAATTAGGTAAACTTGAAAGTTCAATCTACGAGGTCTTTGCGGAAGTTCCAGGAGTTTATGTAAACTCTCGAATGTAACAATGTTATTAACAAGTTAATGTTCGAAATATCAGAAACTGGGATACTGCACTTGTATACGCATGCAAATATTGAGAAACTCAAATGAAATTGAATATGACAAATGATCGAAATGGATAATCAAGATTTCTATATGCGATACATTTTGCTAATACATATTTTTATATTGAGGTAAGCTACATTTGGAAAAACACTTCTTGAATTGTAAACTCATTTTCTTCCCTGGAAACTAGGTACAATATCCTTGGATAGAGCAGCAGATGAATTTCGATACAAGAACAATGTATTTCCTATCGAAAACTATTGCATGGGTATGCTCTGTCTCTTGAGAGTTATTGTTTATTGAAAGATATTGAAGAAATTATGCTGTAATTAATATTATTCTTAGATATTTCTAAATGCCTGGAATGACGGTCGATGATCATTATATAACTTTGATGAGTGAAAGTAAAAATAATTGGAATGAAACACAATACAATTGAGAACCTAAAGGAAATTGGTTATGGTGTCATTACCTCAGAGCTAAATCATCTCATTACGGTAATCCAGAGTGTCATATCAGTCAAGAACAAAATCATTATGTTTAAGTGACATTAACATTTCCGGCACTGAACTTAATAATGGACTAACTTCGATTATCCCTGTATAATTTGAAAATAGTTTGGTGGTACCATGGAAAATATTGATGGAGTATCTAGGTTCTCATAGCCGTTAAATCAAACCTGAATCTAGAATCCAAAACAGTGTCTCACCTAATTACTTGCTTATTGCATTAAAGAAAATAATTTATTGGTTTGGTTTCTGTTGTATTTCGTGAAATTGAATTAATCATATTTGACTTGTGTAACCACCTAAAATTTCATGTTTTAATGTTAATGCTGATTTTATTGATAATTTTTTCAAGGAACAAAACTGGCGTTTATGGGTGGGTTATCCATGTGCTTAAGTATTTATCAAGTGTGATTGTCAATGTCTTGGAAAAGTTTACTACAGGGGAGGTCTTATGATTGAGCGATTAAGTACCCGGATCTTTATCAATTGGGAAGTCACCTTAACTGCAGTATGATGGAGCTGTTAAGTTCTTAAAATTTTTATCTATTGGAAAATTGCCTTAATTGTGGTCACCTCTTTCCCACCTTAGTTGCAGCTTCAAGGGTGATGGTTTGTTTTTGTGTTGACTAAAGATATGACTTGAATAGAGCTATAGAGCTTAGCACTTTACAAGCCGATTTTGAAATTGGGTTAATCTCAAAGTCTAGTTTATAAGATTATCCTTTATTGCAATGGTATTGAAATGTGGAATAAGGCTTTTGTTATTGTATAGCAAAGGTACTCGAATGCTCGTTTGAGCTGATGTGTTTTCTGTTTTCTTTCTCCCCTATAGCATCCTTTCTAATTTTAGAAAGATTCTTCTTCCTCCTATTTTTTACTCTTCTTTTATTTTCTGAGAAAATGATTAAAAAAGGAAGAAAAAAACTCATCAGTAATATATAATTTTCTTGAAATTTTAAGATTTTCGTTACTATAATATCTAAATTGGTGGTTGAGCAATGTACTGTCAGTATTCTCTTTTCTTTTGTTACTTTTTCATGCTAGAAATATTATCAAGTCCCTCGTTCCTGTTGATTCATTACTTTAATACTGTTGCCTTTTATTGTAGTTATACCCTCAATACAAGCTCGACTGGCTACCATTAGCGTTTGCCAAGTCTGTGTCCTCAGAGCTTGGTTAGTAAGAATGCCGAGTTACTCCATTAAAATGCTTTCTGTCTTTGTTTCTATTACAATTTATTAATGTCTCGCACGTGGGCATATTGTAGAGCTTTAGACTACTGCCCTTATATTTGCCCTATATGTTCTTATCCAGCCACTGGTTTATGTTTAAAATTTAAGCTAAAGATGCAAGTAACGATAGGGAGTCTTGATTTTAGTTTATCCTATTAGACACGACACGATTACTTAAGGAATTCTGAGAGAGAAGCCATGGAACTTGAGGTGACTAACTGAATGAGATATATACCCTGAGTCCTTGACTACTTCCCTGCAGATTTTGTTCAGGAGGCAAGGAATTCTGAGATAGCAGCCAAAACTTTGAGAAATAACAAAATGGTCAGAATTCCTCATGTATTCTGGGTATGAATCGAAATCACTTTTATTCCTCCTACGAACTATCTATTTGGTAATTGTGTGTACCACTTGCCAACTTAACATTAAATTATGCATGCATTCAGGACTTGACAACGAAGCTTGTCCTAACCATGCAGTTTTATGCAGGACACAAGGTATGATTCATCAATCATGTCAGTAAATGTTATGTCGGAAAAAAAATACCGTTGCATTAGTTCTGAAATAGCACATGTATTATATCTGACAGAGGTTTCAAGCAAGCATATCCCATTATGATGAACGAAGGTACTCATGGTTAGAAATGCTTTCACTCTAGGGGTAGTGCATCAATGTAAAAGGGACTCACACTTTAGGGGGAGTTTGTTAAGACTCCAAGTGTAAGTCTGAGTCTTCTTATATTGAGTAGAAATGAGAAAATTGAATAATATATAGGAAAGAAAACCCATAAACACATTGCATTAAGGTTTTGGGTTGAAGTTGTTGTTATAGTCTCTTATATTGGTAGGTGGGTAACATATTCTTGAACGTATAAACATGAGCCACAAACCATTAATTTATATAATTATTTATTGACCAATTCACTTTTGCATGGTCGATTTTATATTATGTTACTGCGGTTTGCTTGTGGTAATTTTGATATTCAAGTTGTGCTACGCTTTAGATTTCTTTATATCACATTCTACTGATGGATGACTTACTAAATTTCAGATTGATGACTTGGATTTTTTGAATCAGATTGGGGTTGATCCAGAAAAGGTTGACTTGTCACAGCTTTGGTGAACTCATGTAAATTGTGTTTTTATGTTCTTTATGGTGGGATTATTTCTCCTTATTGTGATGCAGCATGGTAATTGGTTGACAATTGCTATCCCTAATAAGTTGAATATCAACTATAAAAATATCATTCATTTCTCCTACTTATGTAGTGCAAAAGCTTGCTTATCTGATCCATTCTAACCTGTTACTGAAGGTAGCAAAATCACTGATTCAGCTATTTGCTGAAATGATATTTGTACATGGTTACATACATGGTGATCCTCACCCTGGTAATATATTAGTTTCCCCAGAAGGCTGTAATGGTTTTTCTTTGGGTACGTACTAATGTATTTGAGATCACTTTTCTCTAATAGGATTCTATCTGAAACTCAGAACATGGAATAATTGAACCTTGACCTATTCTGCGCTATTGGAGTTATTTTGCAGTTCTTCTAGATCATGCAGTGTACACGGTATTGGATGAAGAATTTAGAAAGGATTTCTGTCAGTTATGGGAAGCCTTGATTCTCAAGGATTCAATGAAAACGTTGTGGTTTGGTGAGCGATTAGGTGCTGGGAAGTATTCCAGATACTTACCCATCATTTTTACTGGAACAACCATTGACAGGTTCCTTCCTAATTTTCTGTTTATTAACGCATATAAATTCTTTTAAATTGCAATTTGAAGTTTGTTCAGATTAGTTAAACGCAAATTACAACTGTAAGGTACAGTTCACTGTAATTGTTGTGATCTGTCTTTATTCGTTATATAGTGTGTCTTTTACACGCAATTTTGCGATTAAGTAGTCTATAGCGGAAAATAGACAAGGGTTATTGTAGTTATATGGAGTCAAGGAGTACGATTGTGTCGCTATTAAAATGCTACTATCATTTTATAAACCAAGGATAAAAAATTTCTTATAAACCATGTGATGGTCGTTTGTAATTTTTTTTTATATTAGAAGATATCTAATAACTGAAGGCCAAAGTGGAGAATGTTTTCAAATTAAGCTCCATATCTTAATGTGCCTTTTGAATGAAGTTTTGTCATTAAATGCTAATAAAGTGTCGCAGTTTTCTGATCACTTAAAGTTCCTGTGGTTATTAGGAAAAAAATGATGCATTACATGATTATTAAGTTGTTACAAATATCTTTGTTGCTTCCAAAAAGCCAAACAAAACATGATTGGATATTTGGCCTCTCTTTAGTTCTCAGCCTATATGATTTATCAAGAGTTAGTAGTTATAATTGTAATTGTAAATTAGTTATAGCAGTTAAAGTGTTAGATGCATTACTAAAATTAATTATCTTCCTTTGTTAGCTTGTTTAGATCCTGCTACTTAATATGATTTATTGAACACGGGGCTCCTTGACGGATATATGTAGAAAGATGAAATAACTGTTGTTTTAATGAACTTGTTTCATTTCTATTGCCCTATGCCTTGTTTCTTGCAATAAAAAAGTTATAATAGATCTTTTTACGTAAGTTGCAGCAAATATGCTGTTGGAATATCAATTGAAGAAAAGGAGGCCTTGAAACGCGAACTGAAATCTCTGTTGTTTGAGGACTTACATTCATTCATGGAGTCTCTGCCGCCAGATTTTATTGGTATAATGCGTGCAGAGTAAGAAACAGAGATCAAGCTTGCTTTATTGGATCAGAAAATTTGTGTTATTTGATGTGTTTAACCTATCTTCTTTTTCATTGTAGTGCACTGATAAGGTCTATTATTAGAAAGATGGATGTCTCACGGGCCATGAGGTTGCTTACTTACACCAAATATGCTGTGTATGGTGGTCTGTGTCCAAAGTTGAATGGTGAAGGACAATCACGTAAAACACTCGGAACAAACTTCTGTGAGTTCCCTTGTTATCTTTTAAAGTGTACATGAAAGCTTGTCGATCATTGTCTGTCAAGTGAACTAGCATACAGAGCACATTAATTAAAGAAACAAATATAAAATATATTTATTGAAAATAATCAAATTATATAATATTTAGGTTAAATTATAATTTTAGTCTCCTTTAATTTTTTATCTACAATATTGATCTCTAATTTTTCCTATGATTTAATTTTTGCATTTTAGAAAATTTGATCTAGTCCTCAATTTTAAATGTGTTTATCATAAATTAAAATTAATTTATGAATAAACTAAATATTTTCTCTAATTTTTTTAATTAATATGTAAACTAAAGTTCATTTTTTCTTTTCTTTTCTGAAAGTATTTATTTCTATACCTAAAACCCGGACATCTATCCCTTACACTACACCGGATATCTTGAAAAAGAAAATGTAGGACCTAAGCCAGCTCTGTTATCCAAAAATGGTGGTAGTAAAGAGCCAGAATTACTTGTAAAACCCTGCTGTACCTAATTTGGATTCACTAATTATAAGTACCAGATTTACGGAAGTATTTATCGATAAGGCAAAATGTGTTTGGTGATGAAACGTTCTTCGAATAGACTATTGCAAGAGCTTGCAAAAATGAATTTTCACTCTAATTTTGATATTTGTGCTTCCAGATTTTGCTGTGAAAGCTGGTTTTTTCAGTTTCATATCAACGTTAAAATATGTTCGGATCCTAATAACGGTACTTATAGGTGAGTATGAGCATGCTTTTCTTTACCTGTACTTTGTTTTATAAATATCACCTAAAGTTTAAACTATATATTTCTCCCCTTTTATTAGGGGCCCTTAACGTTATCCCTTGGCAGCTGAAGTTGAAAAGTGTACAGAATTACTTGTATAGCAAGATCAATTGTGACTCTTTGGGCTTCTTGGTGCATTCTGTTTTTCTTCTTTTATGCATCCGTCCTACTGCATTGTTTTAAACCTTGAATTATGTCTTGTGTAGAGGCTTATTTAACGGTGTGTGTATATATATACTTAAGATTAAAATGAATTGCAACTATCTTAATCATTGAGTTTTTTTTATATCGTTGTTAGTGTAGAGTATTACTGTGGATGGATTAATCTTAGCCATCGGATATAGTTTCTATACTTATATGGATAAAGATGGTTAGAAGCTTCTATTTTTCATTTCTTTTGCACGGATGTGTATATGAGAATGTGCGTAAATGATAGGTTAAGTTTGCAACCAATTCTCCTCGAATTCATCATTCTCTTTCTCATAAGTTCTTTTGTATTTCAAACTAGCTTTATAAAATAGAATAATGTATACATGATTTCTGAATCAGATTAGTTTCCGGAATTTCTGATGATTTTGGAGCAGGCTTTGGCTAGCAATGGCAGCTTAAAATAGATGGTGGATACGATGTTAAGAAAGATGTAGGTTTTCCATGATGGTATGAGTAATGGAAGCTGTACTATTAGTCATTTTCTTCAATGTTTTTGGTAACACTAACAATTTTAGATTTGAACATATTAAATAAAAATAATTAAATAATGTTTTACTTTATTATTTTAAGTTTTACCTTTAAAACAAGATTAATAATATGATCACAAATGCTTGTTTTCACTAATATTAAGAATCTAAAAACATTTTTTTGCGATATTCTAATAATAACTTGCAATGCTTGATAGGAAGAACAGGCTGCTATTCCAATTAAAACTACAAACGCTGACCAGAAAAAATTGTAAGAACGTTGTATTTTCAATGAATTTTGACTACTGGAACACCGGTTAGGAAAATACAAATTGCGATAATTAAGGCCCAAAATAACCTAATATTTGCGAGGCCCAGACTTCATGCACCCAATTTTTTCACCTGCACCTTCATTCTGGAATTGAAAATCCATAATTAAAAATATTTTCTGAAAAGAAAATAGAATAGATTTTTGTGTTTTGGAAATAAAATTGGAAAACCAAAATCTCATTCCATAAAAGCAATTCTAAAATGAATAAAAAATACATTCTGAAAAAAAAATCCAGAATTTTTTTTTTGGAAATTCTGGAAAAGATATTCTAGAAATTCTGAAAAAGGGATTTCCAAATCAAGTATTTTGAAAATATAAATCCAAAAATGTATTACAAAATAATAAATTCCAGCTCTTATTTAAAAACTAAAAAAAACATTTATCATAGCAGGTTCAAAAAGATTGGGGTGCAGGAAGCAATTGGCTATTTGTGATAGTCTTACAGTCATCTTGTGGGTTGTAAGTACGCTTGAGCCTATTAGATGTTTGAGCCTGATTACTATCAATACTAGTATGCCATCTTTTTACTTCAAAATTAGGAAAATAGAAAAAGTTCGTCACCAGAATTGTTTTTCAATTCATTCAATAAATCAACGACCAAATAACTAAATAAATATTGAAAGCTTCATTGCCGTTAACACAGATTCTTTTAAAAAATAAGTTATGAATTCGTCTGGATATTAATATTTTATCAATAGGTTATTTCCATCTTTGCTATCATCCGCGAAGAATGTTCTTGTTTCAACTCATAATTATTTACATAATAATATCTAAAATATATCTTTATACAATAAATACCAATTGATTTTCTAATAAATCTAGGAATGTGAAATTCATTTTAACATCTACTAAATAAAATAACTTTTGTTGACAAACGATTTCCCACGGTATAAATGATAAAAATATATAACTATGAAAAACAGGTAAAGATTAATATAAAATGTCAAACAAAATTATAAGGAAAAGAAAAACTTTAAATAAATAAAAAATGATACAAAGTTGAAGAGATATATCATAAGAAGATTTATTATCTTTATCCGGGTTGATTTTTTTAATATCTACTAAATTTTATTTATAATGTAACATCATTCTTAACATTCTGAAAAATAAAACTTCATCATAATTTGTTTCATATATATATATTATTTTATTTTTATTTTTTTTATTTTATTCTCGAATAGATATATCATACCCTCTCCTCTTTCTTTTCCATTCTTTTAATGCAAAATACTTAATCCAAACGTGAACAGTGATTATCCTTTATCAGTCTTCATTTTCTGCGTGCACAATATAACTATGGTTCCAAACACAGTGTACATGTTGATTTAATAGTAAGATTCAAAAATAAATTTGATTTTATTTTCATTAAATATATTATTGACATTGTTTTCAAGATTTTTAAGGAATTAATCCATAAAAAAAAAATCAATTACTCTCATTGGATACTCCACATTATTTTTGGACATCTGTCTCTAACATTCTTCATGTTTTTATTTTTATTTTTTAAAAAGCTGACTTCCTATTTATAATTATTATATTCATTACTTCATCATTTTTATTTTTTTTCAACGCGCATGCTTTACTATTTGTTAGAAACATTTTTTATATATGCAATACACCTTAAATAGTAGTTTTTCCCAAAGCTATAATTACCTTAAATTGTTTACTTTTAGAAAACTTAATGTAAGAGTGTTGTGCAAATAAATGAAGAATGAAAACAAAAAGTGTTTTGTTATGGGAGATGGAGAAGAGAGAACGCTAATGCATGTTGGTTGGTGTGGGGTTACTTCTAACACACGTGGCTATCTCCACCCTATATAAGACCCTAACTCCTCTCACCACCTTCGCACTCTTCCACAACAGATTCATCATTCATCACATCTACACACAGTTTCTTTGTCTTTCTATCTCTCGCGATTATCGAGCGCCATGGTTCTCTCCAAAACGGCCTCGCAGACGGACGTTTCTGTCCATTCAACCTTCGCCTCTCGCTATGTGCGCACTGCTCTTCCAAGGTAAGTACATCGATCTGGATCTCTCTTTTTTGATCTATTGAATGAATGAGATTATTGTTGTGTGTGAAAATGAACGATCGATGATGCGTAGGTTCAAGATGGGAGAGCTATCGATTCCGAAGGAAGCGGCGTACCAGATCATAAACGACGAGCTGATGTTAGACGGAAATCCGAGGCTGAACCTGGCGTCGTTTGTGACGACGTGGATGGAGCCTGAATGTGACAAACTCATTATGGCCGCCATTAACAAAAACTATGTGGACATGGATGAGTACCCTGTCACCACTGAACTCCAGGCAAGTACCGCTCCATACCAATCACTATTACTGTTATTATTAATAATCGTAATCAATTAAGGATGAATGATGAGACAGAATCATTCATTTTCATCGAAATCATTGATCCCATACCTTCTCCTTTCTTTCTGAATCCTTCTCTCTACCTATATCAGGTGTTTCACTTTTTCTAGCATACATATACATATACATACACATATATATATATATATATATATATATATATGTGTGTGTGTGTGTTTTATTAGGGTATTTGATAATGTGAATTGTAGCTTTAAATAGTATACAATAAGTCAGGTTATGGAGCTTGTTTTCAACATTTAGGTGTTATATGTATCCACACTTTTAAAAAATAATTATTTGTCTCTTTTTTATTATTTTTTCTTCTTCTAAATATATGATAAGTTTACTAGTTTTCCTAAAATATTTTTAAGAAAATAAGTGTTGACAATTAATAAGATTTATCGTGTCAGAACTGAAAAGATACATAACTTTTATTCTCATTTGACTGATTAAGAGTCAAATGATTTTAATTTTAAAATATATTTTTAAAATTTAATAACCTTAAGAAGATTTATAATTATTGTTAAAGTTTTTTTTTTTAGTATCTTTTACAAAAATTGTAATTATAACTATTTTTTAGAAAATAATTTAAAAAATTATAATCAATTTCTTTATAAATTCTATAAAAAAACTATTTTCTACATTCTTAAATTTTTTAACATATTGACCTTATAAATGCCAAATTATTATTATTTTTGTTCTATGAAAAACTTATTTCTGCTCTTTGTGATGACAATATACCCAGATCTAATGTACACTCAAAAACATATACACAATAAATAGGATAGATACGTACTTTCTTATTTTAAGATGAATCATGGTCAGGAAGAATCTGAGTACAAGTAACACAGTACTCAACACGCCCACATCTATTTGATATATGTTAGAAATTTAATAATTAAATTTAAACGTATTTTATACTTTAATTCTAAATTAAAAAAATTATGATTACAAAACAATGAAAAATGTATATAAATAATATTTATTCTTTAGCTTTTATGTTTATTCAAAAAACTACTACTATTTGTACTTTTTGTGACCAGGTTTTAGTTATTCTTTGTACAATTTCTCTAATTGTTATAAATAATTTATTTTTGTATATTTTTTTATAATTTTTGTTTTTGTTTTTATTTATGTTGATAAACGTGTTTCATTGATGTTTGAACTCAATAAATATTTTTTAACTATATGTTATATCCTGATTGGTAATTTTTTTTCTTTCTAAAAATAAGAGTAAAAAATTGGATGTAGGTATCTACAATTTCTTTATAACAGAATCGTATACATAATATATTATCCAAAATTAAATTCTATAATGTTTAAGCGTGTGGATTACGAATTTAAAAAAAAACTTATGTAATTCAAAATATTACATAGGGTATTTTTGAAAATATAAATATTTATGGAAGTGGGAGAAGAATATATGGAGGTGGAGGAAGAAACAGCCTACAGAAAGTCCTTTGGTCCAATCAAAATAGGTTGGGCCGGTCCTTTGTTTTGACAATTGGCAGCCAGTTATGGGTGAATATATCCTAAAAATAGTGTAGTATAAAGCCTACTATTTACATGTGCTGTAATTATATATAGAGTGTATAATTAACCATTCAAACTTGATTTCATGGTAGTAAAAAAAAAGCTGATTCGTGCATAATGTTTTGATCTAATTAACGTTAGCATTCAAACGTGTATGCATATGCAGAACCGTTGCGTTAACATGATAGCTCACCTTTTCAATGCACCACTCGAAGACTCAGAAATTGCAGTTGGTGTTGGTACTGTTGGCTCATCAGAGGCCATAATGTTGGCTGGATTGGCATTCAAAAGGAGGTGGCAGAATAGAAGGAAAGAACAAGGGAAGTCTTGTGATAGTCCCAACATTGTTACTGGTGCCAATGTTCAGGTACCAAAAACACACTTGCATATCTTCACCCAATAAAATTTTATCGTGATTTTATATAGTTTTTAATAAATATTTAATTAACGAGACACTGAACTTAATTCATTCTGCTCATGTGAAGGTTTGCTGGGAGAAATTTGCGAGGTACTTTGAGGTGGAGCTGAAAGAGGTGAAGCTGAGCGATGGATACTTTGTAATGGACCCTGATAAAGCAGCGGAAATGGTGGATGAGAACACCATTTGTGTTGCTGCTATCCTTGGTTCCACTTTGAACGGAGAGTTTGAAGATGTGAAGCGCTTAAATGATCTGCTAGTACAAAAGAATCAGGAAACTGGGTGTGTGTGTGGGTCTTAACTATTTGCTATTTTGTGAATCGAGTTTAAGGTGCTTTAGAGATGGAATTGACATGTGAAATTAATTATTGTGTAGATGGGACACTCCAATTCACGTGGATGCAGCCAGTGGTGGATTCATTGCACCCTTTATTTATCCAGAGCTTGAATGGGACTTTCGGTTACCACTAGTGAAGAGCATCAATGTTAGTGGACACAAATATGGTCTAGTCTATGCTGGAATTGGTTGGGTGATTTGGAGAACCAAGGAAGACCTTCCTGAGGAACTCATTTTCCACATTAACTATCTTGGAGCTGATCAACCCACCTTCACCCTCAACTTCTCCAAAGGTAATTCACACATTCAATTGCTTTAAAACTACAAACTACACTACATCTGAGGTTATGCATATAGATCCCTAATACTATTTTTTTTGCATACAATTTGCAATGCAGGTTCTAGCCAAATTATTGCTCAGTACTACCAACTAATTCGATTAGGTTATGAGGTATTATAAGACATACTTGAGCACAAAGCATACTTATATTTCATCCGTCATACATACTTACCTATTTTAACAATATGATAACATATATGAACAATTTATATTAAATATAAAAACAAAATGATTAAAATATTAATATATTAAATTGTTAAATGATTGTATTTTCTGAAGAAAAGGTCATCGTATCATCTCTTTATTTATTTTTATCTCACCTAAAGTTATCCTTTAACATCATATAATACAAAATACATTCATTTTCCAACTTACTTTAACAATATATAATTTATATTAAAATATCATATGATTAAAATATTAATATACTGAGTTTTCAAGTGATTGTATTTTTAAGGGTGTCAATATATCATCTTCTTTTATCTCATTGGTATCAAATAGTTATTAACATCTTCATTTTAAAAAGGAAAAAACTATTCTCTTATATCCATTTAACAACTCTATATAATAATAAAATATTGAATTAAGTTATTTAATTAAAATATAAATTAAATTATTTAATAAAAATTAATAAAAAGGGTTGTGAGATCTTATTTGATTTGAAAATCACACAATAGATATATTAAAAACTTTCTTTTTTTTCACATGGTTACTCTACACTTGCAAATCTTCTACTTAGAAGTATATATTTGTTTTTCTTTAATATTATCGAATATTAAGAAACTTTATCGTAAACTAATTAAAAAAATCTTGATTAAAATTTTTATATTGTTTTACTTGTGTTAATATTGTGAAATGTTAATATGTAGTAAATAGTCTTACTAGATCGTTTAGTATTTTAACTCGTAAATTATTTGGTGAAACTGTTTGATAACTAATTTGTTTTGGTTTTTTTATGATGAACATTGTTTACATGTCTTTCTTTGCTTAGTTTAGTGATGTATGTGCTCTATAAATAAGATCTTGTATTTTAAGTAGAAGATAATCCTAATAAAAAATAGAATTTTTGTTATAATCTCATGTTTATTCTTAATAAATTTCTTACATTGGATATAGATTGGATTTCAGTCCAACTATATTAAATTTTTATGTGTGATTTTTTCTTATTTCTTAATTTTGCATTCTATCATCTAGCACCTGTCGATTTTTCTATTATGGTTTTTATTTTGTGTGATAGAATCACTCTAGAGGAAATTGATAGCTATTTCCAACCATCTTTATTATTTGAATTTAATCTAAATGCATTTAAGATGAGAAGAACTTTTTGTAATGTCATTCAATTGTGATGTGCACTTAAATTATTATTTTTATAAGAATTATTGACAGTATAAAACCTTTTAAACTTAAAACGTATCAAAGTTGAACTTGACTAATTGGGTTTGCAGGGATATAAAATGGTGATGGAAAACTGCAGAGACAACATGGGAGTGCTTAAGGAAGGACTAGAGGGAACTGGAAGGTTTAACATTGTGTCTAAAGATATTGGTGTCCCATTGGTGGCCTTCACTTTGAAGGAGCACAGCCACTTCAATGAGTTCCAAATCTCTGACCTGCTGAGGCGCTATGGATGGATAGTGCCAGCATACACTATGCCCCCAGATGCAGAACATGTCACAGTGCTTCGTGTTGTGGTTAGGGAGGACTTTTCTCGCACCCTTGCGGAGCGTCTTGTCAATGATATCACTAAAGTGGTGCACGAGCTGGAGCAGCTTCCTGCTAGGGTAATCAGCAGCGTAACGTCTACTGGAGAAGAAGGTGAAGACGCTGAGAGCAAAGTATTGCTTGCCAAGAAGAGTGAACTAGAGACGCAGAGGGAAATCACATCAGTTTGGAAGAAGTTTGTTATGGACAAGAAGAAGATGAATGGCGTCTGTTAGAGCCTTGTTTTGGATCAATTTTACCTATTTATGCAGAGCAGAGCAATTCATGCGTGACGACAACAACCTTTGGTAGGCACAAATTTTACTAAAAACTTAATTATCCTGGTATGAGAATTAGTGTGCATGAATGCTCATAAAATTTTAACTAGTATGACAAATTTTGTTTTATCAGTGCAAGCAAGTTATGTTCTTGTGTTCCAAAATTTTTGTTTCGGACAAGTTGGTTCAAGTAAATGTGTTCCACTGCATATAAACATTTGTATAAATGTTTATACATGAGTTATGTATTTTCTTCATATTTGATTACAGAAGTAAAAATAATATTTATTATTCTTTTCGTTCTCATAATACACTATTTCTTCTATTTCTTTTCCTAGAGGCTTGTAGTGTTGTTCTCTTGTTTTGGACTTGGCCCCTTTTGACGCGTCAAATTAATAGTTGTTTATAAAGTGACAAGTTCAAAGTAAAGTAGTTTAAGAGAAAAATTATGTTGACAAAACCAAACTTTACTATATAGTAATTAACCTTTACACTAAACAAAGTACAGAAGTATGATGAAAAACTACGTTCAGGTTTTTGTGGGTACAAATTCATTATCAGTGTCATTTTTCTGTAGAAAGCCCCTTGTGCTTCTTTGAACAGTAATTTTTTGCAAACTCAGATAGAAACAAAAGTATTTATTTTACATCAATCAAAACGGTTAGTTTAATTTATTAAATTTTCCTTATTTCATAAAAAAAAACCATACTTTTAAACTATCTCTAATAAAATTATATTTTTTGGAGGTGATGTTTAGATTAAACTTGAAAATATTTTTAAAATAGTAACATTATATAAATTTAATTACATTTTCATCCACTGAATATAACATCTTTTTATATTTAAATTAAGAGGGAGTAGTATTTAGAAGTTATTAAGAGAAAGATTTGCAGCTTAATGCTCATATAACATATTGAGGATAACTAAGTATTCCCTTCACCAATAACATGGTTACATCATTTTAGATATGCTGAAATTGTTCTTAGCTACAATTTTATCACTCTTGTTGGTTGTATAAAATAGGAAATAATTGATCTGTTTGGACTTAAAGTTATTCCACTTTTCAACGCAAACAAAAATTTCCTATATTATTATTGTTCTGTCACAATAACTCATACAATATTGGCACGATCGATCGACCTTCTGTTACAAAAGAATAAAGAAAAGTGAGAATGAGTAGAAATTGTTAAGCTGTCATACTTAAATTATGAACATTTGCAACGTAATACATCGTTGTCATTTAGAATTCAAACAATCAAAGAAGGTAGGATCCAAGAATTTAGTCCTATACTATCATTCTGGAATAATTTTCATTTGGAAAAACAATCTGTGGGCTTGATGAAAAAAATATAGAAAACAAACCGAAAAAAAGGTCCAAGCAAAATGGGGAAGACACCCACAAAGAGTAGTTTGTACGTTGTATCACTGACAGTTTTGCAGGAAAGTGGAAAATATCTAAATTGCAGAAGTGAAGATTTTTATTGAAGCTAGGGAATTCATTATCAATTTACCATAAAGGGGAAGTAATTCATTAAAGTAAACATTTGCCATTCACGATCACCTTAACCAGAGTATGTTACTAAATGCCTCTTCTCCATTGAAACAGGACAAGGCATTGCAAGAAAATAAAGATGAGTGAAAATAGTGTTCACATGCCCACAGAAGAAAAATTACTTTGTTGAGATTAAAAATAGATAACGATTCTGCTAGTGCTTTGTCATGTGTAGCACTAGTTCGTGTGACTTGTTAGAAAAAAGAATGACACATGAAACAGACGTTTACCTGGGCTAAGAAACTAGGACTACAAAGGTTCACTTTAATGTTGTTAGCATCAATAAGCATTTCCTATTATTTTCCTGAACATAGTAAACTATGCATGATGCATCTGCCCTCTCATTAGTACTACTGCGACAACAAAGAAATAAATTTACCCTTCTTGTACTTTGCAACTAGAGAAAACACCAACAATCTTTCTATAAATTTACTTTTTCTTTAAAAAACTAACTTTACTTTTTTAGAAATGAAAAAAAAAAGAATATGTATTCACACACACAAATATGAAGGATTTTATTTACTTATTTATTTAATTATAAAAATGTATAACTTGGTAGATAAGCAGAAGGAAATGCCATCAATAAGGAAAGTAGTTTAAATTTGTAGCAGAATGAAATGGTATGCTAGTTTCCTTCCTTCATCAATTAAATTGTGGAAAACATCATTTATATCCAGTACCACTAAGAATGGATATCCTAATCACAAAATTCTATAATAAGAGGCAAGAAACAATACCATTTTCCAACTCTCAACTCTGCATATAACTCGTCACCACAGAATCAAAAAATACATTTAGAAAGTTGGGAAGATATGAACATCAATAAAATAAAAAAACCATTACCCCAGTTTCAATGACTGATAACCATATATAAAGCTGAGGCATTCTTTCGTTATATACAGTGTATATTTCTGTATGTGAGAGATACAAAATCCTGCATTGCCATAAATAGGGCAAAGGAGAAAGCTTCCTTGAAATTTCTAACTTTATTATACCGTGGTCACTTAATTCAAATTATCCAAAAAAGCTTGTTTAAAATCAAATTGCTTAATGTAAACCCACCCGATAAATGGGCGTAAATTAGAAGTAGAACAATAATCTATCTAATGTTACATCACCTTCCCTACATTTCATACCAACGTCTTGCATTGCTCCGCAGCATGAGATGAATCCCTCCAATTAATTTCAGCCAAAATGTGTACGCCAGCACTCTGCCATGAATCATTAGCTCTAGTGGCAGAATTGCTTCAACCCCAAACTTTCTTTCTCAGGGCCCTTAATTGCATGTTATTGTCATTTAGATACAAGAACAAATGAATACATATCTGTATTTACACTATATCAATCAATAATTAAAAATGGCCTGGTCCCAGAGACAGATTTGAATCAGATCAGACTATATCTCCAAGATCGAAGCTGTTCTCTGATGTGGATGTAGAGATGGTGATTATGCCATCACAGTCAGATACACTATCTTGCAAGCTCATTAGTAAGTAAGAGTGGGAAGTACTGAAACCAGTGGAGGGCTTGGTTCTTGGGACAATAGGCACTTCAGCTTCCCCCACCAGCATCTGAACCACACCCCTCATAGTAGGTCGAGCCAATGGATCAGGGTGAGAGCAAGCTAGCCCAACCAAGAGTACCCTCCTCATCTCTCCCTCATCAAACTCCCCCTCAAGCCTTTCATCAGCCGCCAATAGCAACCTTCCTTCCCGGTGCAAACTCCATACCCATTCTACCAAATTGCAGCTAATGCCACCTTTAGCACCCCCATTGCCATCCTTCTCTATCGGTCTTCTCCCACTGGCCACCTCAAGAACCACTGCACCATAACTAAACACATCAGTTTTCTCTGTAGCCTTTCCAGTGAGGAGATACTCGGGTGCCAGGTACCCCATTGTCCCAGCAGCCACGGTGGCATCCGGCGACTTATCATGCTCAGTTTGCCTCGCCAAACCAAAATCTCCCAACCTGGCATTGAACCCTTCATCCAGCATTATATTACTAGTCTTGATGTCTCTGTGAATCACCTGATTCTCACACTCTTGATGCAAGTAGGCCAAGGCCGAGGCCACGCCCAGCAAAATCTTGCGCCGGTGGGACCAGGGAAGCGGTGTCCTAGCCTCGAACAAAGCCTTATCCAAACTCCCATTAGGCATCAAGTCATACACCAGCAGAATCTCCCCTTTTTCATGGCACCACCCTTGAAGCCGAACAAGATTCCGATGCCTCAGGCTCCCAATGATAGACAACTCAGACAAAAACTCATTCTTCCCCTGACTACTATGGCTGCACCTCTTCACCGCAACAGTGTCCCCATTATCAGGCAAAACCCCCTTATACACAGTCCCAAACGCGCCATGACCAATGATCCTATTCGCATTGAAACACTTCGTAGCCGACTTCAGCTCCTTGTAGGTAAACTGCTTCGGCGTTTTAATGATCTCGGAACCAAGCGAATCAAACTTGTTAACACGCTTAACCTTCTTAGAGTAAAACCAAATCAATGCACCAGCAAAAATAGCCAAAACAAATGCCCCAGCAGTCACAACACCAGCAACCGCTCCCAAATTCTGCTTACACAACCCATTGTGGCAAGACGATTTGCTTTTGCTCTCTTTCTCTTCACTATTAGAAGGAGCCAAAGAAGGAGGCGCCGAGTTCACCGCATTCGCCGTCGGGTTCAGCAAACTCACCGCCGGTGGAGGCGGCGGCGCAGCCGCCGCCGCAGCTTCAAAAGACGAACCAAAACTCCACCACTCTATTCTGTGAACCTCTGTGCTACCCTGCGTGGAACCTGAGAACCCCACATACATAAAATCATTCAAATACTTATCAACATCGAGGCTCGTCGACAAAACGGGATCTTTCGGTTTCAAATTGGAATACGAAACCCACACGCTCAACCCTTTGCTCGATCCATCGAACTCAATCCACGCGTTAATTAGGTCACCGCTCTTCAGATCGACCCCAAAGCTCTCCAAATCACCAACCTCGCTCGAAACGACGCTGTTTAAGTCCAGCCCGACGTGGTTCCCATTAATGTCCTTAAACTCTACGTCCATAAGCGTATCAAACTCCACGGCAATAAAGCTTCCGCCGCCCCCATCCGCGGCGGCTGCGGCTGCGATGAGTCGAAGAAATCCCCCGGCGTCGCCGATCGTTTCGTCGTCCGGCGCGAGGACGAAGGCGAGGCCGCCCCCGATGGACGAAGGATTGAGATTGGCGACGGAGAAGGAAAAGAAGGTGGTGAAGCTGGCCGGAAAGCGGTTTCCCGGAAGGCGGAACCTGACCGGACGGGAGTACAGAGCTCTCCCGGCGCTGGAGGTGGGAACGGCAAGGTCGCGCGTGAGGCTTACGGTGCCGTTGTTAAAGTGAGCGTCGCCGAGAAGCTTGAGGCTTTCCAATGTGAGAGTTCCAAAGTCGAACTCGGTCCCTGCGGCTACGAAGTTGATGAAAGCAAAAATAAAGAGCATTGAGAGATGCGACATTGGCGAAGCAGAGATTGAATTGTCGAAATTGATTCTGTGTTATGTTTGTTGTGTTGTTTGGTTTGTTCTCCTAAAGAAGCAGAGTGAAAGTGATAGAGACAGAGAGAAGTTGAGAGTGAGAATTCACGGGTTCAGAGAATCCCAATACACTGTTCTTCGCTACCTCGACACCTGTCCCACTCTCTCTCAACGGTTCTTTCATTCTTTCTTCCCACACTCATCTCCATATTCTCCTATTAACCCTTTTACTTGCATTTTTTCTAATGACATTTTTAACCAACTTTATTCATCAATTCAACTTTATTATGTTTAATGATTGAGATAAATTTGATGTTTAAGAAAGTGATGAGACTTTGCGTATGAATGCGTTCAATCCAATTCAACTGCAGACAAATTCTTTGTTCTCTCTCTTTGTGCTGTTGTTCTCCTCATTTATTATTTATCATTAATATTTTTTATAAATAAAATACTACTTTTTATACTCTCCATTCAATGTAAAGGTGAAGAAGGGATAAATTAAGATGAAAAATGTTTTGTACAATAAAAACACATACATTGTTTGGCTGTCTAAAACTGTGCATAGAATCAAATTGTCGTTTCATGAATTGTTGGTTTAAATCTTATCTTATTATACTCAAGATCATAAGGAAGAGGTATACGCAAAGACAAAGAAAATGCATAATAATTTGAAGTGGAACCACTGATTATAAACTAGTACAATTTGAAATAAATATATAAGGTTATGTGTGAGATTCTAGAGTTATTATTTATTGTTTGCTCCTTTAGTTTAGGGAGGGGAAATTTATCTAGTCTGGTGTTAAACTCTCTCCTTTTTTTAAGTATATTCCATATATTATTCTTGTAACTGTTTAACTTATATAACAATTAAAGTTGTTGACTAATATAAAATATACAATATAATTGTATGTTGGAAATATTCATTTATTACATTTTTAATTAAAACTATAATTTATATTTAACATAAACACATAAATAAATACATACATAAATAAATATTTCATATTTTATATTTTATATTCTTTCTCATGGTGATAGAAATTTAACATACATACACAAATAATTTTGAATGAATTGAAATTGGAAAACAAAAAATAACATGTAAAAGAAAAATGATGAATTGATCAATCAAGCTTTCTTTCTCCTATGGTTTGAGTTTCTCTTTTTTTTCAAGTTTTTTCTTTTCTTCTATTAACGATTTTGGGATCGGAGAGTGTGATGATGTTCATATTAAGGTTAGGATTCACTTGATGGTAGATACAAAATAAATAATGATTTTATCAAAATAGAGTTGTTTGAAATAAAATTGAGAGAGTTATTGAAAATGAAAGTTATTTTATTTTATATGTGAAATTTAGTGTGATAGCAGAGTGAGGGTGAGAGTATGCTCTCTTTCTTTCCTTTTTTCTTAGAAAAAATGTAGAGTTAGTTTGCATAGAAAAATTATTCCTTAACATTAATTTAAAAGATTAAAAAATAATTTTATTTCTTAAATAATTCATATGAAATAAAAAAATACTCTATTATACTAATAAAATATATATTAAATAAGGATAAAATTAGAAAAATTTGTGTACATCCAAAAAAAATTATAAAAAAATTCTCTTTATATATAAGTATAAATTAAAAAATATATCAGAAAATAACCACCACAGAGTAGTTGATTTAAATAGTTTGATTTTGTTTTTGCAAATAAATATATTTAAATAAAAAAATATTATTCAAAAACACATTTTATTATTAAAATTAATTGCAAGCTGAAAAGGTGTTTTTATTAGTTAAAGAAAATAGATGTCGCATATTTAACGTAGCCAAAGCTTTAGCAGAGAAGAACAGGATAAGAAGGAGAAAAGACTGTCTTTTTTGTCTAAAAAAAACATTATTAATAAAGATTAAAAGGTGTTGAAAACTTTAACAACAACAAGTGCAAACCATGGCTTTTATGAGCCAATAACCATAACCCAAAAAGTCTTATAGTACCTTAATTTTGGTGTTCATCATGTCGTGTAACTCTACCTATCAATCAAGACTTCGCACTAACTTCAGTATACTTTTTTTATTATTTTTGCACATTCAATATCTCTCTCTCAACATACATACATATATCTTTTACAGCAACTTTAGTATACTTGGGATTGAATGTTGCCCAGATTCTTGTAACAAATACCATGGGATTAGAAAGGAATAAAGGGAGAAAAAAAGGTTTCATCTTTTATGCTTTTAAAACAAGGATGAAACTGTGGAAACGGTGAGGAAGTTCCTTGCTCTTTCTTCTTTTTGTGTGTGTGAATGTGTATCACTTTTTTCTTTCTTTAGTTATTCCCTTTCCTCGGAAATCAGAAAATGATGGCTTCATTTGAGTTTGACAAGGATATGTTATTTTAGAGAATGAGAAAGTGAGAGCATAGAAAGAAGTTTAGAAGAAAAGAGGCAACCGCAAAATGTTGCTGAAGTGAAGCTGGTTTGGTGGAATACAATGGAAACATATTGATAAAAAAATGTTTGGTTGAGAATTGGTGAACACGCAACGTTGTTTGAAGCAATTTGATGAGAAGATAAGACAAAGAAGCATTGGAAGAAAAAGGTGTTCTTAGAAGAGTGGAGAGAGTAGTTTCAACATTTGTATGATTGTTTATTATAGATAAGATGATGGTGGAGAAAGGTATGGTTATGGAAGGAAGGTTTTGGTGCATACTTTACCAAGCTTCTACTCAAACTCTAAAATGCCTTTTTCTCAAAATTAGGTTACTTCTTCTCAAAGTCCACAAACTCAGATCTATTTCTCATTTTTATTTCCACCAACCACTTCAAGTTTCTCACCCTCCAAACAACTCTAAATGCACACATACTGCTCTATCCATTTTTACTTAATTAACTACATCACACATTCCCATTCCGTAACTCCCAAACATGCTACTCTAATGTCATATATACTATTTTATCATAATTTCTCATCAAAATGGATAAATTTAAAATTTATTGCATGAGTATAAATAATAAGTTACGTGGCTTTACTTTCAATATAATTTCATTGGTATTTTAACTTTTAATTGTAAATTCTTGGATTGTAATTATCGATAAATTTATTTATTGTTTTAATTGAAAATTATTTAGTTGGGTTTGTTTTGGCCTTAAATGTTATTTATTTTAATTTTGTGTTTTAGTTGAAGAAGAAAGTCTAATATTTTTTTAGAGGTGACGGTATGGTGGAAGCGTCTTACATGGTCTGAATGAAGAATTTACTTCTCTGAGTGAGTCGAATCAAACAAAGGTTCAAGTTATTTTTTTGAATCTGCAATCTCTCATAAACATGAAGCAAATTTTCTGTAGGGATATTTTCTCAAATTTATGAAATTAAAAATTTCTTACTAAACGCACATAACAAAAAGAACAAATCTCATTTGAAGATATGATTCAAGTAAATCTTCTTCAAATATCTATTACATCAGCACTAATTAAGTTTTTCCGATAAAAAAAAATCAGCACTAAGTTTAATTATAATGAATGTGCAAATCTGAACGGAGTTGTGAGACAAAATATTTCAAAGAGTAGCAAGAACGAGATCTGGAACTGATCATAAAAGAAGATGTTTGTTTTATTGAAAAAGAAAGAAAACATTTGATAATTGTTAAACAATATACTGAGGCTAATTTTGATTTTAATTTTGTGTAAATAAATATTATAAATGAGATGTCAGAGAAAGAAACGAAGATCGATTTTTGGATCATAATCGTGCAACACACTCTAAATCTACTTTTATTTCATTTTTGTATTTTTCTTGTTTTTGCTTCTGCGTGAAAGGCTAAAAACTTTTGGGTTGATTTCCTTATGATTTTTTATTGAAATCTAAAGTTTTGTACAATAAAATTTTGTTCTTCAATTTTCTATTTGACAATGAATACTCTATATTGAAATCTTTTAATTTAATTGCAAAATGATAGGTGTCACTTTATATTTAAGAAGTTGTATTTCTTCACATTTTTTTTAATCATGAAAAATTATGATATGATAAACATTTTTTTCTTAAAATGGTGTTGTTCAATTTACATTGTTATTATTTTCTTGAACATGACTTCTAATTATTATTATTTTAAACTTATAACAAACATAATTTTTTTTTTAGTGAAAATCATGGAAGACAAGTACAATTTCTATTTTTTTTTTAAATTGAAATTATACATGAGAAACACAATTTTTGTTTTATTTTTTTAAAAAAAAAAAATCATATTTGTAGAGCAAGATTTTAATTTTAAAAAATAAAAGTTGTGTTTACATGACTTCGAAATAATAAAAATAATAATAAATTATAAAAATCAAAATAAAATAAGAAAAAAACAATAGGAAAAATAAGGAAAGTTGTTCATCTCAAGTACAATTTTTTTATGGCTGAAAACGAAGGTTTAACTCATACGTGTGAAATACGAGCTCTTCAGTATAAAGTTATGCTTTGCAAGTATTTCCTTTTTTGTTGCATTAACTGTGTGAAAAAAAAAGGATGGAACAAAAAGTACAATTTTAGAATTACGTATTGAAAAGTATTTTTTATAAAAGATTTCTTAATTCTTTATTTATTTTTAATTTAACTATTATAACAAGTACCTATGACTATTAAATTAAAAGCAAGTAAAATATAAAAAAAAAGTATCATGATCTTTTCCCACTTGTGTATTTATAATTTGTATCTCTACACATCAATAGAGATTTGAAGTTGTATTCTATATGGGAGGTTCATGATTCATGTGATCATGTTGGGTTGGTTAAGAATTTTAGTTCCTCAAAAATATGTAAATTACATTAAGTAAAAAAAGTTAGGAAATTTCCAATTTATATTTTTCTCTCTAACAACCTTATACGAACAATCTTTAATGTTTATGAGCTTAAAAATAAAAGATAATTTTATTAAAAATATATTATTAATATAAATTTCTGATTAAAAGATTAATTTTAAGTATGCGTATATAAATATATTTATGTATTTTTATGGGTAGTGGATAGTCACATGTGTACCATGATATCTGTCCTTGTCGAATTAATATGCTAGTGAAGAAAAACTCATATAAATGGGCACCCATTAAATACTCCCAACGAATTTTATTTATAGTTATTCGTACATGCTGTTATGCATTTTTTTTATCCTATGCAAGAACTGATTATTTAAATGTATTTGACAGTTAAAAGTATAAAAATACATTTTAAAGCTAGTGAATTGTATATGTGGTTAAGTAGTTGGTTTTGATTGATTCAATTTAATTAATAATTTCAATTTTAAATTTTATATACAATTACGTTAAATACTGTTAAAATGTTATATCATTATCATCTTAGGGAAGGGCACAAGTTTTATTTCTGAAAAAAAAAAGTAATTAAGAGGTGGGAGGTGTACTAAAAAACACAGGGATTGAAGTTTGTACATCGAAGTGGGACAACCGACCGTACCTTTATTTTAAGTTCAGAGAGCAAATTATCCCAACAAACTACCCTATATCTTTCTCCTCGTTCTTCCTCTGTCCTGATTAAAATAATAATAATAATAATAATAATAAAAAGTACCCTATATCTTTCTCCTTGTTCTTCCATTCTCCTAATTTAAATAATAATAAAAATAATAATAATAACTGTACTGGTGCGACCAGACGACTCAGTGAGTCGGCCAGCACTTGGACCAGTTAACCACCTAATCATGGTGATAATGTCACATGATGACACGTGATCGACCAATCCTTGACGACGAGTCAATAATTGACTAAGTCAACAGGGTTAATCCACAATTAAGGACTATTTAGTGCAACTCTAAACATGAATCAACCTCTTAATTCGACCCACCAGTGAAAACTCATTAAGGTAATATAAATAGCACGCATTTCAAGAAGAAATGTACGTCATCATTATCTACGGTACTCTGACATCCGAGTGCTAACATCCCGACTGACTTGAGCATTGAAGTGCCTTTTGCAGGTACCATCCCCACCTGAGGAGCCAGACGACTGAGAGAAGGAAGCCGAAGAAGGAAGCTTGGAACATCAATGACCGACCGAAAATAGAGGCAGAAGGAATTGTTCTCTAGGTCCCAAACCCGTTTGAGAACAATAACAAAAATTATTATTATTAAACAATTAGATTTTGAGTCTAATTCAATACTAAAATTATTAATATCTTGATAGTATTGATCTAATTGAGATTATGGTGATCAGAAATCTCCTAAACCCTAAACATTACATTCAAAGCTATCTGATTTTTTTTTAATAAAAATACATGTTAAGAATTAAAACAACAAATAAATAAAAATAATAAAATTAATTAGAATATTTTAATTAGTATGTATTTTTAACTTCAATTAATATTAAATGTTAACTTATTTCAGATGATATTTCAACTTACGTTTATAATTAGGTTGATTAGATAAAATTTATGTTTTAATAGCATTAAATATTTTAACAACGAAATATTAACTTGAATATTGTATTATCTTTTACAAATCTCCTTCACTTTAACCGAGTAGAATAATTAGATCAATAAAATAAAGACGGAAACATTTGATCGACATATACAAAAATATGTTTTAGTAAGAATGAATACATAATATATTTAATAAATCTTATAATAATAGAGAAGTAACTTTAAATCTAATTAAATTATATAAAATTGATTTATAAAATAATATTTATATATTATAATTTGAGTTTGTCTCGAATGAATACGTGTTGATATTATAAAATATATCTCAATTAACCTCATAAAATGAATATAAGTTTTTAGTCCACTAAAATCTCGAGGAATCATTTACAATTTGCAACTTTTGTACCTGATTAAACCGCAAAGACAGTGTTTAGAAAGTTGTTGCTCATTGAAGCTATTGAAGAATGATTTAAATATGAGTGGTCGTGGTCTTCAGTTTTCACACGGTTGAACTAAATGTCTCAATATCTTCAATGCTTCATTTTCTCATTCATAATGCAAGTAGGACACCTTTCTCTTTCCCAACATGCCTTTTTTGTTAACAAAATTCAACACGCAGTCTCTGTCAGGATTCAAATGTCAAGATATATATACTCTTATCCTCTACAATCATACACAACAATTCATTCTCATTTTCTAATCTTTTCTCCTTTTTTGCATCACAAATTGTATATTTTGATTTCAGCATGACAACATTTCATAGTGTTGTACTCTCTGTTCTTATTATACGAATGATTGCATTATCAAAGGTGATTTGGTTGTATTTTGGTAATTTTTAAACTTAATTTAATCTTATAAAATCTGTTTATAAGGTGTAAAATCTGTTTATAAGGTGGTATCTGTACTTACTTATATAATATTAAATGTTTTTATCTTTAATCGATGTGTGATTTCTAACACATCTAATCACGCAAAGTATGTCAGCTCATGAGTGAAACTATATATTATGGGTGATCTAGTAGTGACATGATAAAAAGTGACCTAATAAAACTAACAAACTTTCACTAGCATATATTTTAAATGACTATTTATATCATATTAAGAAGTAAATTTTAAGTTGAACTTATAAGATGAGTTTTGCATTCACCTCTATAATATGAAATGTTATTATCTCAGTGAGATCTCCAACATTAATAAAAAAAATTGACTTAATTCTTTCATTTGGTTGCAATGTTTTCATTTTAAGTTATTTTTAAAACTTTTATGACTATTATTTTTTAAATATATATAGTTTGCTTAAATCTTTATTGATTTTATTTTGAAAAAGTATCTCTATAAACTAAGGAAAGATATCATTTATAAACTACTATTAACTTCCTTTTTTAAGTGATGTGAAATTTTTAATAAAAAATATATTGTTATTTTTTTTCATTTTATTTAAAAACTCTTGAAAAACTATATCTATTTTTAAGAATTTAATTTTTTGCAAAATCATAATTTTAGTTTTTGTAAATTCTGGATAGTTATACAAATTTCTGCGCATATTATTTTATAATACATTACTTTTAGGTGAAAACATTATCGATTAAAGAAATCTCAAGTTAGTTGAATGATGTATTAATTGTTGCAAAGTTTGCAACATGTCGATTCTTAATTATAAAAGAAATTTAATAATTTTATAAACTTGTTAAACTTAATGTTAATTCTTCATATGATTCAAGTTTAATTTTATTTTCCCGTTTAAATACCTGGATTTTATTAAGTATTTAGCACATCATTTGATCAATGTTAAAGAAAAATAAGTACTAAATTAAGCTAAACAATATTTTCACCAAAAGTTATATTAACAGTTACACAATCGTTGGTATAATAATAAGTTATGATTTCTTAAACCATGGACAAAATTCACCACCCTCTCACTTCATGAAAATCAAACCAAAGATCCCACGAATCCACACCTCAACCTCAAGTCAACCCTAATGCATTTTATATGTATTTTTATCACAGTTTGATTCATAAATCACAGAACATTTTATCATTATTAGGGGAATAATGATACGTAGAACACACACAGATGCTCCAAAGCTAGGGTTTACCATTTCTTATTAACAATTGATAGCCAAGTTAGTGTTCTTATAGCCAAATTAATTATATTAATATTTTTATTATCATGATAATAATATTAATATTAATTTAATTTTTTAAAAAGTCATTTATTATAATTTGTATGTAAAATAGTAGTTATTACATACATAACTTTATCTGCCTAGCCAAAATTACGTATCAAATTTATTAATAAATTATTCTCGTCAAACTGTTTCATTGTAACATATAATAAAAAAAAAATTAATTTGTTTTACTGTTAAATTGATAAAGAAATTAGTTGTCATATGGTTGAAGGGAATTTTGCATTTATGGAAGCACGTGATTCCATGAATAGAGTACAAGCATGCGAGAAATGTCTGAATTTTTTCATGATTTGTGGGAGCTTGTTATCTTAATGAAACGTGCTGCGTATGGAAAGTACTTATATATGAGTTTGCAGTAACGTGGATGAATATTGATAAGGGTCCCATAGTTAGTGAGCATAGCTGGAAATATACAGAAAGTGTTGATTCCTATAATCATTTATCATTTATGTTTGAATAATTCAAGTGCCCACACAATTCTCTCTAAAACTTTCACTCAATTTTACTCTCCCACATCAATATTTTAATAATTAATAAATCATTTGCATTTTTTTTTTCATTTCCCCTTTTTTTTTCTGAGGTCCTCCTCAAGCTTTTCTCACCACCTACTTTTCTTTGAATTTTTTATTTTTGATATTTTAAAAAATGTAAAAGGTTTGACATTTTTTCTCAAAAATAAAAAATTTGGTTGTAAAATATGATTTTTTGTTTCCAAAGTCTTGTATTGTGCATTGTTAATTTTGTACGCATGTGATCCTGAGGTCTGCTTGAATATAAAAACAAGTATTACTATATTATTCAACTATATTTTATTGTTTTTTTAGGCTTGTTTAGGCTTGTATTGTCCAAAGTTTTCATGTGATTATTAATCTTCTGAGGCTTTTGTAGGAAGTTTGAATATATATTCTAAAGATTATTTATTTATATAGAAGACTTTACTCAAGATTGTATCACTGGGAATGATATTCCAATTAGGTTAACATTTCATCATTCAACTATCATATGTTTTCGAAGGATATATACAAAAATAAAATAAAATAAAATAAATACAAAGAAGCATGAGACCAAATTCATGAAACATAGAAATTTATACTTATCATCTAAACATGTTATTAAAAAAGTCATGACTAATACAATAAGGCTTTCGTATCAAACAAAATATTTCTTCAAATTCATACTGGGAAGATTATCAATACATTTATTCATTTTTTATAAAAAATATGAAAAATTATAAAATTTAAATATCAAAAGAATAATAATAAAGTTATGATAATTTCTCATTTTCTATATACCTCATAAATGGAAGCACCCAACCTTATATGTAAAGTGCAGCACACCATTACTATCGAAAATAACCTGTAAAGAAAAAATAAGAATTTCAGTGTTTCATTTAATTATCAATGGTAAGAGACTTGATACAAAAACAACACTAGTAATTATTTACATAAGGTACAATGATTTTTTTCCCACAATGCAATATTGCTATATTTATAAATAATATGACATAATGCATTTTTGTATTTTTCTAAGAATAAAATCATATTTTCCCAAGAGATATAAAAAATAATAGATTTGTATATTAATATTTATTAAGAAAACATTGAAAAAAAATATTAAAAGATGATTACTCTATAAAATTATATTTTAAATTCAGAAAGTCAATATATATATTCAAAGATGATATCTTACTCCTACACATATTTCAAAATATAATGGATCAGAATTACGTAAAAAGATACGAGTATATATACTGATGATTTTTAAATTTTTATTATTTTTAAATTCCATAATTGAAGAATGTAACATCTAATTAATTCATTATTTATATCAAGTTTGATCTCAATTATAAATTTTAATTTAGCCGGTTAGTAGTTATATAATTATTAATTTAAAATATTAATTTGTATTAAAAATATTTAAGATAACAAGACTTGAATCTTTTAAGCCTCAAAAGTAAAAGGTTGCGGCACATGTGATTAATTTTTATCTATGAAATTTTATTTTTTACTAACACTTACTAAATTTTAATCGTTTTATTAGAAAATAGTAGTTCTTATTTAATTACGTTGTTATAATTTAAATTATTGATGTTTTTATCGTATATGTTCGTGACAAAAACACATTCTATCGTACAGAAAAAGAGAGTATAATAACATTTTTTTACGTGAATTGCTTTAGGTATCAATTGGATTTCATGGTGTACAATAAATGACAAAGAATCTGATGACAAAGAAGACAAAAATGGTTATTACAAGTGGGAATCACATTCATAAATTCATTTCACTCTAATTAAGAAAAATGTTACTTTAACACTTATATATATATAACAACTTTAACAACTATATACTGTTTATCATTATAATTTAAAAAATATTTAATCTTAATAATTTTTTAAAAATATATCAATACTTAAAAACTAAAATATAAATTATTTGGATAAATAAGTTTTCTCGAACGTATGCATAAGAAACAAAACTTGGTGTGGAGGATCCAATTTTCACGGGTAGCCCAAAGCCTAACCCAATATATTAAATTAAAAAAAAAATATTATTGAAGTACTCTTTTATTTTTTTCAACTCTTTCTTTATGTTTAAGTATTTTTTTGACTCATTCCCTTTGTGTTCAAAAGTATTTGTAACTGAGAAAGGAGAATTGGTTGTGTAAGAGTCTGACATTTTGTATATTTTAGTTGTAAGTTGTGAGAAGAAACAAATAAGAGAACGCCACACACACTCAACGACTTACACCAACATATGCATGTACCACTATTGGCATGGACCATTTTGATTCATCAAAAAAATTGGTGTTTTTGAGATCTGATCTTACCAACCATGATTAGTTTATGTAATGCTGCCAAATTATGAATGCTTTCTTCACTTTTGCTTCCCAAACTCAGTTCTTGACACCATGCTTGATGTGAACTTACTTTCTAAAAGACACAACAATAATGAGCTTTAAAAGATTGACTTTAAGCACGTTAATGTTGATTTTGGATAAATAAGGAAGTTTCTATCATAATAATGAGTTGAGTTGGATGATGACCTTTCATCACCCACTTTTCAAAAATATCTGATTATTTCTTCTTCCAACCCATTATACTGAATTGGGGCTTTAAATGCCTTCTACAAATACATTATTGTCGGCAGTAGCAACATATCTTCAAGCCAAAACCCCAAACTTTGTGATCAATTTCTCTATGCAAAAGGTTATTTCATCCATGCTAATTATATTACATTAATGAATTACTCTCTAATTTCATAAATTATTGGATAATAAAACTAGTTGTGATCATCTAATATGATGGCGATTTATTAGGTTTCGTTTGGATCAAATTTATTTTAATTAGATTTAGTTGAATTAAGGATGTCAAAACAATTCATTTTTATTCTCTAATTAATCTTTCAATTTATTTATTAAAAAATTATTGGATCAAATCCATCTATTAACTTTACAAATCACTAATGATATATTTGTATTAATATTTAATGATCAGCATTAGCCCAATCGTTTTTTTATCACTAAATATATTTAAATTCATTTTTTTTTAAAACTCAATTTATTTTTTTGAAAATCTGTTTACAAAATTATTTTGAAAATTGTTTCAAAACTATGTTTTTAACTTTTAAGGTATATATAACTTTTATGTATGGATTGCTTATGCATCCATAAAAAAAATTGTTAATGGATTTGATTGATTTTTTTTTATCAAATGGATAAAAATATTAATGATAAAAATGGATTATAATTTTTTTAATCAATTCTTTATAATGCGAAACCAAATTTATTCCATTCGTATAATTTGTCAATCTTAGATTGATTTTTTTTTTCATTTTATAAACTAAACTTATCATAATTTGGTCCAGTTAGAGCATGGTATTAAATTTTTTTAAAATTATCTCATTATAAAAAAAACCTCAAACTTAATATTTTTAAAAAATTATCAGGTTATGACTATATTTATAATAAACATATAAATAATATTTATATAGTAAACTTATATAAAATATTTATATAAAATTTATATTCATATCCGAAATTAACTTTCTCTTTCAGAGTTTTATAGACATGTCATTCCCTACTCGTGTTCATAATCCTTAAACAACCTATATATTAAAAACTTAGTATATAAAATCAGAAAACCCTCACAAAATATTAAAGAAAAAAACCCAATCTAAACAAATACACACACAAAATGTGTCTAAATTATTTGGATTTAACTCATTGAAGGTTTAATTAGGTATGCTTATTTAATTAAATAAGAAAACACAAGCTTTAGATTAAGTTCACTCATTTAAACGAGTTAAGCTCAATTTATACAAGCTTAACATTAACATGTAAATAACCTTTTGACTTGAACAGCTTTGTTTATATCTCTATTCAAGGTGCTACTTAATATAAAAGTTTATTATAAAACACAATTAGCTATGCAATGGCACGCATAGTATTTTGGACAAATAAGTGGAAGAAAGCTACGAAAATGATTTTTTTTTTTTTTTTTGAAGAGAACCTATGTATGGTTTTTAGTTGGGAGGCTATAGAGTGAATTTAAAAAGTAAAAATGAAAAAAAAAATTGGTTTCATGTTTGATTAAAAAATATTCAATTTTGCCTTAATTCTACCTTGAAACTCTGTTTAAAATGGAAATAAAAGCAAAATTGTTTTGGAAAAGTCAATTTGTAAAATGAAAAATAATCAAAACATAAACTTTAATCTTAAAATCCACCAAGTCTCTGCTTACTTTGCATTTATGCTTGCTTTTATATTCATGGATGTTGTCGTGGGCCAGAATTTATGTGCGTTGAATTGAATTTGGAGTGGTAATTAGGTAGAACTCATGTTAAGTATCTCTAACCAACGACAAATTAAGCCCATAATTCTACATGCTTAAATTGGACATGGCTTCAAGACTGGACCAAACCCTAACAACTTATTTATGGATCCAATCAAATTCTTTATGGTCATTGCTTTCTGCACCCAATATTTTGAACTTGCATTCGATGTCTAAAGTGATATGATAAAAATACTTTTTTTTAATAAATAAGAGAGATGCAGATCAAAACATATTCGAGATTTGATATTCCAAATATGTTTTCAAATTTTAAATTTTCAGAATACTTTTCTAAAATTTGGAAATTTTTTCCAAAATTTTCAGAATCTTTTTTCCACAATTTTCATATTATATTTTTTAAAATGTATTTTTTATATTCCGAAATTACTTATTCAAAATAGGATTTTGATTTTCTAATTTTGTTCTTAAATTTTATTTCATGTTAAAGATCCCACATCGACTAGAGATTAGAATCTTTCATTGTATATAAGTGGATATAAGTGGGTGCAAACTTCAACCTCATGAATCTATTTCAACCTCATGAATCTATTTTATAGGATTAATTAAACTTAAAGTCGACTTAAAAAAGACAAAATCTATTTTAGATTAAAAAATTGATTGGATACAGTTAAAAATCATCAGGAAGTCTGGGCCACAATTCTTTAATTTCATCCAATCGTAACCAAACCAAACTCAATATATTTAATGTATATTGATATGACATAACATCATTATAAGAGATGTACACAAAAACAAATGACCAAAAACACAATCATTGAAAAGTAACAACACAGTGTTTTTGATTCTTCATATAGATGCATATATACTATTTAAGTAATTATTATTGTTATTCACAATGGGATTCAGTGGGAAGATTGTTTTGCCTTAACCACTGTGACGGGACAAGAGGCATTTGTCACCACATGCTTGCTTACACTGCCCAACAACACCCTGCAAGAAACAGTCTTTAAGAGAGATTAGAAAAAAATTGAAGAAAACAAGTTGTAATTAGAAAAAAATGAAGAAAATAAATAGTGATAAAATCATAGATCCTGAAACGGAAACGGACGGTGATACAATACAGATATGGATATAGAAATATGTATAATTTCTAAAATGTAAGATACAAGTATACGAATCTATATATTATATATTTATAAATTATATAAATTGATAATAAATATTTATGTGCATATGTTTTAGATTTTTTTTGAAGTAAAAAATGTTTTTTATAACTGGTTTAAAAAGTTTTGTTCCTTATTTTTATAAATTTATTTTTTATTTTTATAATCATAATAAAAATTCATACAATAAATTTTAATTTTATGTATTTTTTTAAAATTGTATTAGAATTATAAAAAATTTAACAACTAATTTTTGAATTAAACATTTCACCGACACATGTTCGTCTTACAAGTATCGTGACTGATACGTATGTTCCATACAAACACGTCGTTATTTAAGAAAAGTATCCGAATATCATATTAGTGATATAATGAGGTAAAAGGAGGGTGCTTGGTGAATGAATGGTAATAATGATACCTTTTAATGGGACCTAAACCCCTGCTTCCAACAACCAAAGAGTCGAGGTGAAGATCTTCCACAGCATTACACAACTTCTCTCTTGGATCTCCCCAATACACCTTTGCCACTGCCTTTGCCTGTTTCAAACACCAACACAGACACACAGAGGTTTTCTTCACATATTAACTGCAGAAGCAAATAACACAATAAGAAACAAACAGTATAAATACCCCTTTTGTCTTGGAGGCAGTATCAAGGATATCTATGACTTCAGGATCCCTAGGAATCCCATATTGCTTAGCAAAATTCAACTCCCTCAGTTCCTCCAAAGGCACCAAAGCTGCAAACCCAATAACCAACCAAAGACAAAATGTCAACCAAAACCACAACTTACCATGTACAAAACATTCTCCAACCAATATGAAGAACAAAACTTATATATAGTTCCTTAAGTACCATTTGTATAATTTTTTTTTAATTAGAACAAGAGATTCATTTTGGTAATATTCATAATGGAACTCTAATTCTGATAAGAAACAACACAAACAACATGAATTGCACACGAGAGGAAAGAGGAGCACTAACGTGAACCAGTGACCTCAAAAAGCTCCTTTCGGGTGTGATGAGCATGGGGAGGCTGAACATTGATCAAAATGATTTGATCACCTTTGTTGATGAGATTTTCAACTGCCCAACGAAGGGCTAATTTGCTAGTGGCAGAAAAGTCCATGGCTACTCCAACAGTGCGTGTGTTCGGCATAGTTAATTGATGCTGCCAAAGACTGAGGGTTGAGTTCAGTTTTTATAGTTGGTGTTTGCGTTTGGTATTCAGAGTTTTTCATTATTTTGGCCACTGCGCCCATGGTTTTTGAAAAGTATCAGTACACATGAGAAGATTGTTCGTGAAGATAAGCGTTGGAGGGATTTTGTGACAGATGAAGATGGTGTGGTGGAATATGGCATAAAGGCGACATAGAAGAAGACAATGAATGTTGTTTTCCCACAGATTATTCCACAGAAAAACACAAGTTATTCCATGGTAGTGTGCCATATGTCCTGTCTCTCTGATTGGCTTCTAACTGCTTTCTTTGACTTATTAATTACTTGATTAAAAGACATTACTAGAAGCAACTTACAAAATTCTTCTTCTTAATATCACTACTCCTTTTTAGCTTAAAGAACAAACATGCATAAATAATAAAGGGAAGAGAAGAAGCCTTATGATTCTAAAATCTAATGTCTAAATGTTTGTTACTAGAAAAATCTCCTAACAACTTGCTTACATATATTATTACACCTTTTGTTGTTCCAAATCCTTAGATTGACGATAACTATATATATATATATATATATATATATATATATATATATATATATATATATATATATATATGTGTGTATATTTTTTTTTTATATGTGTGCTAATGATTTTGTATAAAGAAAAAGAATGTATATATAATTATATA
>Ga0123342_1000629_pt1 | contig 56671 bp, 26 predicted proteins | sample Turbeawhitnodule_FD_89960 | JGI IMG/M metagenome (GOLD analysis project Ga0123342, IMG submission 89960) | Root nodule microbial communities of legume samples collected from Mexico - Turtle bean Mexico white nodule | ecosystem: Host-associated > Plants > Roots > Nodule | place: Mexico: Nepantla...
TGGAAAAGTATTTGAGAGGTCAAATAAGAAAAGGCCAGGAGTGGCTCCGGGGGATCGATCAGGAGGTAAGGCAAAGCAAGCCTTTGGTAAAGGAAACAAACAAAAGAAAAGAGATGGTAAGAATTCCAAATTTGGTTTTGGAGGCAAAAAGGGGTTGAAAAAGCAGAATACAGCTGACACCACTAATGATTATGGTAAATTCAATAAGGGTGCTGCTCCTCAAAACAAGAAGAGAAAGAGGTAAAATGCAATTTTTTTAATTTTTTTATTGAGGATGTGATGTCTTGGAAGAGCCAATGACCGAATCTTAGGAATTTTCATCTGCTTTTTTAATTTTACATTTTGGATGAATTTATGTTAACTTGATAAGCTTTAGAGTAGACATATTCTGTGTACTGTTTTGTTTGTCTATTTATTTTATTTCATATACTCATTCCTTGGTATTAGGTACTCATACCTAATGACTTGATCCATTGAACAAGGTTAAAATGAGGTTTTAGTGTATGGTATAAATTATTAGTTTTGGTGAAAGAAATTCTCACAGTATTTTAGTAAAACTTTGATTCTAATATTTAATTTTTTTATGAATCTTCAATCAAAGACATCTTCATTTCTAATCTCCTTTCACTTTTTTTATTTAACAACAAATGCAAGGTTAAGTGATTCTTTTTGTGTAGAAAAGCATGATGAATAGAAGAAATGAACTCATTTAAGGGTTCAAATCGAAATTGGAAGATGGTGAATATTTAGAATTTAAGATGGCAATAGATAATATTGAGAGACACATAAGAGGGGAAGAAGTAAGAGGGATGTAGGGATGGTCTCCAATTTTTTTAAATATATTTATTTTTTAATCTACCATAAATATTAATAACTATTCTTATCAATATAACTCATTTTATTAAATTTATTATTCCTAAAAATTATCTATAATAAATAATAAGTATTCTAAAATATTATATACTTATAATATTGTAAAATTAAAGAAAAAAATATTTTATAATTTTTTTATTCTAAATTAGTCTCTATTAATCTTTTAGATATTAATTTAGAATATAAAATATTGTTACAGTTAAATATTAATTTAAAACTTAGATAACTTAGATATTAATTTAAAAATTATTTTATAAATTATTGTTACATTAAATATAAAATATGGTAACTTTCTTAGTTTGATTGAAATGTTTGTGGAATTCGATCTGATTATTATAAAGAATGATAAGCATATAAAAAATGATAAAAATTTATATAATATACAAAAAGAATTTATAGAATTATTATTCTTTCATATAAAAATTGTAATATTAAAAAAATATAAAATATTTTTCCGTTATTCTTCATAGCACTCAATACAAGTAAATCTTATGTGTAGATACTACGATTTCTCCAATAAAAATAGAAAAATATTTTTTAGAATTTTTAACAGTGATACAACATATAAAGAATTGTTTTAATAAACTTATTAATGTTATGAAAAAATAAAAATTTGATAGTGATTATATAAGGATTCTCTAACGTAAAGGATAAAGTATAAAAATTAAGAAATAAAACAAGAATATTAGATATAAATTTAAGAACATTTTATACACCATGTTGTATAAATTAAATGAATCGGTCATTCTATATATTAAAGATAAAAATTCCAGAATTACTTGATTATAAAATATTAATAAAGGATTTCAAAAAGCTAAAAAAATAAATATGAAAATGTATAACTAAGGGTTGATTAAAGATACACAGAATATAATTAGAACGTTTTGTAAATAAGTTATTATCAATAAATTAATTATTAATCATATGAAAAAGAAAGTCTAATAAGTTGAATATTTTTTTAATTATAATTATTATAATATAATTTATATATTTTCTATCTTAAACAAGAGGGTTTTAAAATATTTAGATAAGATTGAATTCATATTGGCTCTTATACTTCTCATTACATTCTTTATTTTATTAGTTAATTGAAGTTAAATACTTATAGATGAATTTATATTCATACTTTGATTATATTCCCAACACGTAGGGTTATTTTCTCGTTGATTTTTATAATTTGGTTTGTAAAATTGAAAGGTTGTACCACATCCTTAACTAGGTTAAAAATATTTGATTTTCAATAAAAAAAAAAATTCTGATATGGGTGTTTTTGTTTAAATAAGAACTCTTTGAAAGCAGTAATTTGGAATCATAGAAAAATTGACACTAAGTTTATTGCATTTCATCATTATAATATAAATAATGCAGTGAATAATATAAATATTGCATTTGATTGTTACAGTGTTCATCATCCTTTCTAAGTTTCATATTTCTAAACAAATCAAACAACTTAATTCTTTTATTATTCTTTAAAACACAATTGAGTTTATTGAACATGTAAGCGCCTGTAGCTCAGTGGATAGAGCGTCTGTTTCCTAAGCAGAAAGTCGTAGGTTCGACCCCTACCTGGCGCGGTATTCTTTTTAACTTTTTTTCTTATGATTTATTATTTCTATTTAAGCAATTTGGATATTTTTCATGTTCACATTATATCTAAGGATATAAGTTTTTTTTATCCCTATTTATGTTGATGGTAAAGAAGAAGTATTGTTCCTCTATGTTGTGTGTAGACTATAAATAAATTACTGTATAAAAATATATCTACTCTAAATAGATTCTTTCTTCTGAAAGATAACAATATACATAATGATCTTTTAATATATATATGAATTTTTTTTAGTATGTTTTTAGGATAATGCTCCAACCATATTTTTGGACTTTGTGAATAAATCATTATACTTTTTTTAAATGATTTTTGTTGTTGTCTTTATTGATGATATACTTATTTATTCTAAAAGTCATTAAGAACGTGATTACACATTTGTACATCATCGTTGAATACTTTGAGAGAGAAACAACTGTAAGTCAAACTCTAAAAAACCGACTTTGATTATTTGTAGTGAATTTATTAATGAAATAATCAATTAAAATATTTAATCATATTCAATGCATAATTCTACACATCAATAAGCACTTTGACTCATAGTTGTTGCAAGTTATGTAAGACGTACCTATGTAGTTTAAATGTCTAACCCAACCCATGTTCTTTTTACTATGAGTTGCGAATTGGCATGCATGACTCGTCTTGTATTGTCATTTGTGAGTAAAGTGATATTAAAATATTTTTATGTTAGGTTGCCTTTTTGGTTTAAAATAGTGGTATTAAACTTTTTTATATATATGTTAGAGTGGAAAATGTATTGGTTTGGGTGACTAAAACATGCATGAAAGGCTAAAGTGGTCTGAAATGACTTTTAGGTATTTTCTTTTAATTTATTTGTCTTTACATGAATTTATGTTTTTTTTGCACTTTGTCATTCAAGCAACAACTTATTTGCTTAAATAAAAATGATGTGGAGAAAAATCTCTTTCTTAAAGTTGATTTGCATATATCAATGGTTACCAAGGAGGTGACAAATTTAGATGTAGTATAATTATTTAGTTATAGATTGTTGAAAATATATCTAGTTATAATGATAACTCGAATTAGATAATGAAGATATCATGTGCTGAAAAGTTTATAAATATTGCATACATTAAGTTAAAGGTGAGAGTTACTAATACTCAACTAGAAGGGTAGAAATCATTTTATTTCGAAAGATTATTTCATACCACCTATATTTAGATGATTATATTTTTAAATATACTAAGTTGATGATAAATATTATATATATTATATATTTTAATTGAAACCTTACCTCCTTCTTTTTGTGATCATAATTTAATAGGCTAAGTAGATAACTCAATTGGTGATAGAGTTAAAAGAAACTGAATCATGAGTTTATAAAATGTGTATTTTTTTAAGAATATATTTAAATTTCGTAATATTTAAATATAATTATATTCTAAACATGTATATACTATGTCTATGTTTTTTTTTTTTTGTGTTAGATAATTTATAAATATTATAATATCAAAAGGTGACTTTTTTTTAAGTCTTTGGTATGATTCCTTGTTTGAAGATTTATTTAAAACCCTAAGAATAACTGTGGTAGCTTTTTCAGAGGTAAGCTATGGAAGAAAAAAAAAAAGGAGTATGAAGATTAATATTTAAGGGTTGTGTAATTACAGCGTCTAAGATAAACATAATACTTATAAATAAGTTTAATCATACAAAAATAAAGCTTAATAACTAAATTATTTCTTGATTTATCTCTAATATAGTATTTATTATAATAAATAATTTAAATAATAGTATTTATATGATAATTCATGTCTTTTATATTGAATATGAGAACTCTACAAAAATTTAAACAAGAGTTGAAGAAAAGAATAAACATTTTAGACTAAATCTTTCTAATATAAGACATAAGAAAGCGCCTGTAGCTCAGTGGATAGAGCGTCTGTTTCCTAAGCAGAAAGTCGTAGGTTCGACCCCTACCTGGCGCGGTTCTTAATTTTTTTATTTATTTAAATTATTACTTTAATTTACCAAATAAAATATAATATTTTTTAGTGAACTTATATGAAAAATTCACTCCTATTTCTGCATATTAAGGCCTCTTTATTTTACCTATAAAATCAGTTCCTCTCAATACTGTACACACATCTCAATGTAAAAATTATGACTTCAAATTATTTCAGAATCTATCTTGATCAATCCTCAATAAGACTTATAAAATAAAATAAAAAAATGAAGGTAAAGAAAAAGAAAAAGAAAAAGAATATTTTCATAAATTAAATTTCATTTATACACATTAAAATTAAATTTTTAACAGTTATATGAATAAGCTTTTGCAAATTAGCTACACCAATTAATTTAACCTGTAAAAAAATAGTTTTAGTTTTTCACTTTTTATTGTAAGATTTTTTTATAGAAAATTTTTTCGACTCTTTCGCTAATTTTGAAGAGAGTCGTACCAAGGTATAGAAATGAAGAACTCTATAAAACTGATACAGTTTCTACTTAATTTTAAAACATAGAATGAGTTGGAAGTAGTTCATTTTTGCTTACAACATTGTTTTGGTAAATCTTTAAAGGAAAAGGAAAACTTAGCGAAAAAAGAAGGCAATAAAAAAGCGAATTCCCATGAAAGAAAGAAGGGAAGTGGTTTAAGTTTAATGTACAGTTACTTTACAGGTAAAATAGAAACACGCATTTACAGTTGAAGATATTTTAGGTGAAATCTCCTCTTAGTGCTGAAGCAGCTCTTTGAATAGCCCTCACAACCCTCCAAACCTCATGCTGAATTGCAGCCACCCTTTCTTTTTCACTCATTTTAAACAACTCAGACATTGAGTCAGCGATTCCAGGGAAGAAATCCAACTTGCTTTCATGGTCTCTGTGAGGCCCAAAAACCTGTACAGTAATGACACAAATAAGCAATTTATCACATGAAAAGTTGAAATATAAGCCTAATTACAATCACATGTTTCAACATACAATCAGCACAAGAAGAGTATATGATTTCATAAGCATTAATGAAAGTTTTAAGCAGCACATTGAAGGCAAACACACTCACAAGATGCCTAAACCATTGCCTTCCTCGAAGCCCGTCAACATCCAAGAAGCCTTTTTCCGTAAGCATTAGTCTATCATTCAATGCTCGGATTTTCATATCCACAAAATCATCTGAATTTTCTTGCAATCTCAGTTTCTGCAGTTCATAAAGACAAGTAGAAGAAAACATGATAAGTAAGAGTAATTATGTCAAGTTTAGATGTGATAAATAATGCTAATACACTACAACCCATTGCAGTTTCGTTTTACCTTTGATTCATCATTAGCTTCTTTGGCAGCAGAAGCAAATTCTTGAATCGACGCATTTAGTGGATGTAGAGAAATTTGCTTTTCTAACAAGTTGCTCAATATGTCATTGTACACCTGTCCAAAGTAGGGGAAGATTAAGTAATCAATAATGATACATGAATGTTTTGCAATTGATGGAAGATACTAATTATTGTGAACACTTAATTCACTAATTTAAGAAATATACTAATTTAATGGCATTGTAAAGTGAATTCTAACCTATGGAAACTAACATAATTTTTTCATAAACCGTCTAACTAAAACTCCCTCCTGGTTTGATATGCTAATATGAAAAGATAGTACTTAGCAAGAAGTTAATTAAATACTCATGAAGATAAATGCGTACCTGTAACTGATCCGCATAAGACAGATAATTGAAAGGTATGATGGAATCATCAGCAAGGCGCAGGGCTAGAAGCCCCCAAATTCCTGTAACTGATACAACAGAGAACAGAAAAGATATATTATCTCATGATTGACAAATGAATTTGCCAATAAAATAATAATTTCAAAGTTTTTGCTAAGAGGGGGACTAAACAAGAAATCAAACCAGCTACATGGCGGTGAAAGAATGGGTCTCCAAACTCTGTCATCCAGTTATAGGAGTCGAAAGCAGTGTGATAGACAGGATAATCTAGAGAAAAGACAAAACATTATTTAATACAAAAGGCCGGGGAAATGTGACAGATTATGGACATTGGCATATGGCATTCAGATACAATTTTTCTTTTTCTTTTTGTAAAAATTCTATGCTTAAACAATGTATATACTGATCATTACTGTTCAGGCTCCTATATGACAATAGCTAGATATAAATCCTATGATAGGACAAAATGATAGCAAAAAACAGAAGGACCATTGCAGTGCCGAGGCATATTTTACATAAATAAGCATCAACTAGCATGACTGTTTCTATGGCCTCACATATAATGGCCCAATCAAATAAACCATGAATGCGAAACCTTTATCACCCTCAGCATAAAATTTCAAATTCTGGACTAGTCTCTTAAATGTACCCCCAAAAGGTACATTAATAAATTAAAAATGAGGGCACGATTATTAGAGCAAAATACATGAGTATGTGATACATTTTGGCACGAATTTTTCTCAAATAATTTGGAACCCTTTTAGTTCATGTCAATGAGGTATGTACCTTTTCCATAATACATATCAATAGATGGAACCCCTGCATGTTGCACAAATGGTGCAAAATCAGAATCTACTCTACTCAGCCTTTGAATCTGCAATCAACCAAGATAAAACTGCTAAGCAGCAAATATATGATTTTTCATCACCATTAATTAATTTTGAAGAATTTTTTTTAACTTTCAAATTAGGTTCCTAAATAAAAACATAACTGGCACCAGTGAGAGGAAAAAGGGAAAACGATAAATATGAATCTATCAAAACTCGAAAGGCATCTAGACAGCCAAGAACTTAATGACTAGTATTAAATATATTGAAAATAGAAAGACAACAAGGAAAATCTTCGAAACATGGTCTGTAACTTTTAAGTGAAAATGTAGTTATGGACAGCTAAAGATAACTTCATAAATTTTAAATGACCATTGGCCAATAGACTTAAAGTCCTACATTAGATTTTCCACCAGCAGCTGCCCAACTCTGATATATCGTTGTACCCTCGGAGTCAGGATCGTTGACCTGAAATAAACGTACATGGCAATTGATGTAAAGCATTAATCAAATACCATGATTAACTATATTTAAAACACTATCCACATGCAGATTTGCATATGCACGTATAATTACTTCAAATACCTTTTTGATGACATCGAGAAGGAGGTCATCTAGCTGAGGAGTTGAGCCAGCAAAGAAACCAGACCCTTGAACAGCACAGTCTACATTAAGGTATGCTACAGCTTTCGAACCAAGATTGACAAGGTTCTGTTCAACCCACTCAGTGGATCCTATCTACAGAAATGGATAAACTTGATTTAAAGAGCACAGTTCTGGAAGTGACACCAAAATCGAAATAAAGCAAAACTGATTTAACTTGATAAAAAGCACAAAATATGCATTAATTTTTAAAGCAAAAAGCTGATCAAGGACTCTAACCCGTGTGAAAGAGACTTGCACAAGATAATGGCAACAAATTTAGGTAAATAAGACAAATGGTAGCAGAGATTCACTTTCACCAAATTTGTCCAAGTTCACTGACTTGCATTTATCATAATCCAGTGGCCACATAATGAAAGTGGTTAACCATGATGAACGCAAGATTAGTGGAGCTACCTACCATTCCAAATTCCTCTGCATCCCAACTGCATAGAATGATGGTCCTCCGTGGAGTCCACCCCAAACGCAATAGAATAGAATATCTACGAGCAATGTCAAGTAAGGCAGCTGTCCCACTGTTGGGGTCAACAGCACCATATGTCCATGCATCTCTATGGTTCCCAAGCAGAACATAGCGATCAGATTCTTCCCGTCCCTTGATAACGGCAAAAACGTTTTCAATGGTAGCCACTTTCATCTCTCCCTGAAAAACCAAATAAGCCAGACTGAAAACACGCACAGAAAACATACTGCATAGTTAAATATCGTTGTACTTCATTAATGTCTATTAGTTATAAAGATGAGCATAAAAAACTCGATATACTGTCATAATCAAAACATACCAACAACAGACAGGAACAATAAATTGGATACCAAATCCGGGATGTTTAGAAAGGACTTAAGTTGTAAACTATATTAAAATTAAACACAGACTCTTGTTTTACAAGGTCTTATTAAAAGTTTACCTAGACACATATTAGATATGGTCAAAATTTCAAAAACCCGAACTTCACTAAAAACTTGCAATCATCAAGGGAACACTCTAGGTTCAAATAAACACAAAATCTCAACCTTCCAGTATACATTTCCCCTTTCCTTTAATTTATGTAGAAAGTCAATTTGTTTTACACATATATTAGTGAAATTTGACTATTTTACCACATCTAAATATTATGTTTTCTAGTAAATATTAATGCAAAAAAATTAAATTGACAATGTATCTAAGTTTATCTCTTTTTCTTCATGATGCAAAAGAGAATTTAATTAGAATACATAATCTTATGAAGCATCTAATCATAAATGGTTGCATATGATAGAAGTGTTCACTTTTGTCATAGTTGTCTTAAAAATTATATTAGAGTGATTTTTAGTTAGTTGACTATGAAAGATTTTCAGAGAAAACAGTAAATACACCACCGTGTAAACTATCAATGGATATGCATGGTAAATTTCTTTATTTTTATAGTAATTATTACTTAAAAGTTCGTACAAAATATTTGACTTCGTAAAATTTTCTTAACTCTCAATGCATGGGTACATGAGAATTTTACTCTGTCAATCAATCAGAATTCATATTTTAAAAAGCCAATAACCGTAAATATATTCAAAAACTATTTGAGTTTTACATGCATGCATGGACTAAAATCTGAGCAAACAAAACAAAGTTAGAGGAGGAAGCAACCTGATAAGTGAAGTTGAGCATTGTGGGGCCAGGACCAACATTCCTAACCTTGGAGGACTTTAGGGTACCCCTCCAATCCAAGGGCAGAGGAGCTCCACCAAGCGAGACCAAGATCCTCTCAGCAGCCTCTGCAGACAAGGGCATGGATGGAATTTTAGGAAACCTTTTCAAAACCTTACTATCATCCAAACTCAAGCTCTCACCGCCATCCTCCCCACCCCACCCAGGACTCAGCGGGTCCCCAATCCCCCCTCTCATCACGTGTCCCCTCTCAAACCCCCTGGGCCACGTGTCATCCCCGAACACCACCGCCGCCGCCGCACCATGCCTCTCCGCCGCCTCAACCACCGCCCCCCGCCCCAATCCTCCGCCGTTCCTCGCCACAGCCACGCACCCCGCCACCCTCACCCCCGCCGCAGCCAACAACCGGAAGTCCTCCTCCCGCCCGTAGTTCACAAACACCGCCGCCGCCCACGCCGACCCCGACGGCGAGTACGCGTGGTACGGCGCCACCACCTCCTCGTCCCCCTCTCCCTCCCCCAACCGAAACTCCAAACTCGAACCGTCGCTAAAATGCGCCGCGAGCGAGGAGCGCAGCGGGTACGACAACAGCGCGGAGTGCCTCGCGGTGTGGGCTCGGAGCCCGAGACCGGTGAAGTGGTTGAGCACGTAGCGTGCAGTTACGGAGGCGGCTTTTGTTCCCGCGAGGTGAGGGTGCACGGTGAGCGCGCGCAGGTAGTTGGAGATCGTAGCGTTGGAGGACGACGACAGGAACACGTGGCTGAAGCGCGAGGCGTCGATGGAAGCGGCGGAATGGAAAGGAAAATGCAGCGAATAAAATCCCACCACGCCAATGACGATTACCGTTACGAACGCCACCAACGGTGACGGCTTCACGGCGAATGCCGTTACCGTTTTTAACCAAAACTGAACCATTCTTTGTTGGTGAATGAAGTGGTTACGAACGGAGTAGGAGGCTCTGTTATGCCGGTGGAACGAAGAGTCTATGTTAGTTTAATAATGGAGTTTGATGGTTATTGCTATGCGTTTTGGTTTAATTTAATATATTAATTTTCATAGGAGTATATTAATTTTCATTTAATATATTTTTAATATATATTTATTGATTTTATGTTGTTTTTAAATTTAAGCTATTATTTAAGAAATTAAATTTGAATTGATGAGGTCAAGGGCAAAAAAAATGACATATAAGAAAATAAATGAAACTTGTGAAATGAGAGAAAATTTGTAAGTAATAGAAAATAAATAAAATAGTTTAACATATATTAAGAAAATAAACTCTCTTTAAATGTAGATAAATAGAGTATGATTATTATTATTATTAGTGAAAAAAGTTTTTGTGCTTCCATATTAAAAGAATAATGATAGTTAAAGTAGAAAATTTATAATATAATGTGGTATGTTGCATGGTTGAAATTTTTCATTAACTTAGAAAATTTTTAGTTAAAGACAAAGTGTATATGGCGGTTATTCTTAAGTGAAGAAATTGTGTAATTAATTTTTTAATGGAGAAGCTGTATAGTTACATGTTTTATTATAAATAAAAAATTATTTTATTTATTGAAATTATTTAAATGACATTGAAAATAGTTAGAGAAAGGTATATATTTTATATAATGGTATAAATTATTATTATTATTATTTTATTAAGTAAAGTTTAAGAAATTGAGTTTGATATTGATGAAGCTTTTGGAACAGGTATATGGTCTAGATTCAAGTTATGTGTATGGAAATAGAAAAAATCGTAATTCAATAGAATTGTCTGTTTCCAATTTAAGCAATTTTCTATTTTTTAATAGAAAAAAGGGTTTATTTGGAGAAAAAAAAATGATATATTAAAAAGAAAGTGATAAAAAGTAATTAGTAGTGTTAGAGTGAATTATTATAATCTATAATTATATATAAAGATAATATATTTTTTTATATTTATTTTCTAATGTATCTTTTAATACACATATATAATTATTTTATTTATTCTGTTCTTTTTTTTATTTCTCTTTGAACTAATTGTTAAGACTAAATTGTTTTATTTGTAATGTGATGATTTTTAAGTTCTTTACTCGCTCCTGTCTGATTTCTTTTCAGTGAATTCAAATTCTGTTGATTTTAAATTTAAATTTCTTAAATAATATTAATTTAAATAAAATAACATAAAAAATGAATAAGTTATATAAACAAAAATATATTGAAAAGTTATTAAATTTGAAATTAATAGACACATTAATATTTATAAATACTAAACATTACTATAATAATAAATTTTTTAACCGACTAAAATAATATGACATAAAGAAAAATAATCATGTGTTATGATCAGTTATGCTAGTTACCAAGTATTTGGTTTCTTTTTATCAGTTTTATTAAAAGAATAAAAAAGGGGAATTATCTTTTTATTATGAGTGAAAAGGATGATTGAAATTAAAATTGTCTTGGTATACTTATCATATAACTATTAAATTTTGAAAAAATATAATATGATTTAAGATTAAATATATATATATATATATATTAACTTTTTAAAATGATTTTTAAGGAAAAAATTGTGAAGGAATTTTGAGTTCTAAAGCCAATAATACATGAAGATGGAAAAGTGGTTTCAAAGGCGAACACTTGTATTAGCTCTCGACTGACAAGTTTGTTTCGATATATCTAATAGTCTTACACTGCTTAGAAATTAAGATCATAAGACGCTTTAAAAACACCTTATTCTCTCAACCTTTTCGAGAATGTCTTAATCATGATGAAGTTTCAAAAGAATTATTTTATATAACTTTGATTGTTTCTTGTCATTTTGTTTATGGATATTTTATTTGTTTGTGTCTCTTATTTACATAGAAAAAAAATAAAAAATATAGTTCATGAAGAAGTAAATAATATATTGTTTACATATAAATATTTTTTTATTTTTTTATTATATATGTGATTTAAATATATTCTATTCTATTAAATACTTATGGAGAAATTTGTTAAAATATATTTTCCAGTCATTTAAATTGATATCTAAATGTAGTCTTTAGATATTAATTATTAGATTATTTATTGAAAAAAGTTAATGTATTTAGAAATGATGGTTTTATAACAAATAATTAGTGGTTGTGCATTTGAGAGGTATTATTAGTCTAGAGTGGTTTATAATCAGTAATTAGTTTTTGTGCACTTAAGATTGGACAGCCTACAAACATGGAAATAAATCATTAAGTAGTGTAAAAAATAATTAAAATTATAAGTTTATATTAGAAACTTTCACACCAAACTAAAATTTATTTAAAATAGGTGATTTTTTTCAATCTATTTTGTTTGAGAAAACTTTATTGTTTAAAAGAAAAAAAAAGAATTTAGATAAATATAAACTTTCAATTTGAATTTATTTTCTACAAGGAGAATTTCACTTGAAGATATATTTTCAATTAGGAAAGAGACATCCTCTCTCCCACTCATCTTAACTTGAGGGAGGAAATTTTGCTTGAATAAGAATATCAATTAAATCACATATACAACAAAACTAAAATATGTTTTTATCAACTAATAATAAATAAATTAATTAGAGCATTCAATATGGATGTTCAAATTCTATAGATACAATATACATGCAAGATGTCTCATCAAACATACAAAAATGAATTAATTAGAGCATTCAATATGGATGTTCAAATTCTATAAATACGATATACATGCAAGATGTCTCATCAAACATACAAAAGATTCAAATACAGAATATTAGAAAATTTATTGTCTCCTAGTTCCAGATAGATTGATATCAAACATATGTGGTTATATCTACTCTCTCTTTCAAAGAATTTTTAGGTTACAAAATAATATGAAATTACAAATTCATTTTTATAAAAAATATAATAATATACTATAAATGAAGTACTTAGGTGTTTCAATCTTCCAACACTATATAGATAGATAGATTTGTCTTATTATCAATGATGAACTTCCAACACTACTAATATGACTTGCTTTAACATTACCTACACATCCTTCCATATTACAACAATTCAAGGACCACATACTCACAATAAAGGTATCATGTCATTACCAATTCATCTCTATTTGACAAATGTTACTCTATATCATGCATGAAGATGATCTTGGTTCAATTCCGTGCATAACATACCCTTCATAATGACATTAGAGAAACTTCCAAAAAAACTAAAGAAGCATACCAATGACTTACTACTCTCTTTTACACATAAACTAAATTACAAAACTATTGTCAATTTCACTTCTAACTTATAGCAGAATATAAAGTCACCTTGACTACATGTTTTATTTTCCTTTATATAACATCAAAGTACTTATAACTTTCCCATGTATTGTTCAAGTACTCTTAATTAAGCAAATAAAAATAGTGTTTGAAGTATAAGGAAATCCTTTCAAAGAGAGAATAAAAAAAAAAAACTAAACTCTACTTTAAAAAAGAGTACAACACTTTCCGATACTCTCGTCTTCCACACCCTCAATTTTCCACTTTCCAATTCAAACAAAGTCTTATACACTTTAGGAGGATGAAAGCAGAAGCCTAAGCACAGGAGAGTGCGGCAGAAGTCACATAATATCTTGGTTTTGTTCCCAGAAGGTATATATCTTTTCCCGAGTGATTTCAAAAATTGCCGAATTAAATTGTCTGAAAAGTGGCCCTGATGAAGCATAGTAGGAAAGTGAAGCGTGAAAATGTTTGTCTGTTTCCACCTGTATTGACCCGATGCATGGAGAATGAACAATTTTCTTACACTTTTTGTTCGATTGCCACGCTGCAGTGATGCCAAAAGTGAGTGGGAAGAGCATTAAGATTGAGTCTTTCTTTAGAAAAGATTTGTGCTACTGTAGCCATGCAATCATTGTAAGGTTGCTTTTCATGGACCATCGCGTGACCCCTTCTGTTTCCAATCATTCTCAAACTTCTAACTCACCATTTCCAACTCTCATACTCTATATCTCTCGCCTTTTGCTCTTTAAACCACCACTCATTTTCTTCTTCTTCATATAATTAGGTATACTTTAACATAAGTATATGATATATGATACTTTGACATCTATTGAGTAAAAAAGAAAATTGTTCAATCTTTCATGTTCACATTTAATAAAAACTATTTCTGTTTTCAATTATAATTTGGTGTATACCTCTCAACCCCATAAAATCGGCTCATGGTGCGGTTGGGAGGTTAAAGTCCATTTTATAATATGGTATCATAGTCATTTTCAAGTTTATTCTATCGATTATTTGTTGGGCTTATCGTGTCACCCGCTATCGGACCACCCATAATACGTTGTCCCACGCACGGGCTGTCACTTTCGACGTGAGGGGTGTGTCGTAGATCCAACATCGACTAGAGATAAAAATATTTCATTGTATATAAGTTATAATGAGGTTGAGTTAGGCTTAAAAGTCAACTTCGTAATATGGTATCAGAGTCATTTAAAGCTCATCCTAACGATAAAATATTCATCAATGTTTAAAATATAATTTAATTAATATAACAACTAATTATTTTTAATCTTTAAAATATCCCTTAAAAAAATTAAAACAAAATATTATCTTTTATTAGAGAACTAAAAGTGGTAAGAAAATAAAAGATTACTCAGTAATACTACAAGCACTCAAAACTATATATTATGTTATTATAGTCATGAATATTTTTTTTAATGTATCTAATCATGGAACTAAATGTATAGTACAGATTTGTGCATAATTTGTTTATTTCTTAATCAGCCATGTTTGTGCATAATGACAAAACAGTAAAAGAAAATGAGTGAAAAGGTTAAGCAAAGATAGGTCCCAATTAGCTGAGATTGTTGGAAGTGACATGCAATCATAGTTGTGCTACGTGCCTCTATCACCTCCACAACCATATCATGCATGCACACCAAATATAACCACTTTTCATAGTAGATTCAATACATCAAAACATTGCAGCTTCATTCAATTCACTCCTTTTGTTGTGGCCACTGGACCACAATCATCTACTCTTCATGCCCAAAATTTGTAGTACTCCTAATTTCTCTTCAGGTTTACTTTTCCTGTTATGTAACATATAGTCTTCGACACGTGCAAACCTCACCTCATGAGCTAATTTTATGAGGTTGAATCAGGCTTAAAGTTTACATTGTAATATGGTATCCGAGTCATTTAAAACTTAAGGAGTGTTTGTTGAGCCTATCGTGTCACCCGCTATCAGGTCGTTATCCGACCACCCATGATATGTTGTCTAACGCACAAATTGTCACTCTTAACATGAAGGGATGTGTTAACAATCACATAATATATCTATAATATAAATAAATATATAAATACAAAAGTGAATAAAAATTATTCACAATCACATCACATTAAAATAAAGTAAAATTACGTCAAAAAAATATTAATTGATCCATTGTTGATGTAAAAAAAGTTTACATCTAATTTTAATGCTAAAAAATAAATTATTCCTAAATATTGATATGAAACTGAATGAGCTATAAGTAGTAGTGTAATAATGTTAGCTAGGTGGGGATTGAGAATTAATTATTAATGTAATTCAACTAAGAAATTAATACACAATGATTCAAATTATTTCAATTATTGATTCTTGTAAACAGCAAAAGGTATTCCACAGTATAAAAACATAGAATCCTAAGCCATATGAGTGTGTGTGCTGGACTCAATTAACACAGTCTTTGAAAAACAAATGAGATGAACTTACATATGAAGACAATACTCATAAACAAAATAATGAACAAAAAACACTTTTTCCTACTGTTCAATCATTATGGTATAATGTGGTAGTAAAGCTTGAAAACAACCTTATACTATTTAAATTAACAGTAATTTTAACTTTTAAGTGATGTCTTTTTGGATATAGTGAAACACAAACCTATGGAAAAAAATAACAATTTTATACAAAAAGAAAATAAAACTTTAAATTACTTACATTTTTTTTTTCTATAACTATTTTTTAAGAAAATAGATGAAGTAAATTATATAGTAAATGTGACCACAGTATTTCCAAAATATGGATTTTCATTAAAAAAAATGGATTTAACAAGATTCGAGGAAAAGAAAGTTAAAGGGTGAAATGTGTTTTTGGTTTTCTTTAAAAATAGTTAATTCGTTTTCAAACCTTAAATATTATTTATCTGAATAAATCTCAATTCTATTATCAACTCATTAAATTATTTAAATATTAACTTATTAAACAATTGAACCTAAATCAATTTATTATATTCTCGATCCATATACAATTATAATAAATTATTATAGACTAAATTTAAATATCTCTAATTAAAATTAACGCATTCTTATACTCAACATTCTATATATAAAAAAAATCCCAATATTAATTAATTATCAATGAAACAAGTAAAAAGTGATAAAACTTATCCAAACATTATGCATAAAAAAACAATACAATTAAAATAAACATTGAATAACTTTAAAATTAAGTGGTTACATAAATTTGAGTCTTATTATATACAACATGTTTTCGTTGTATATAATACAAAATACACAATGAAAAAAAAAATGATTTCGTTGTGTTGTAAACAATAAAATTAACCTTTTTATTGTGTTAGGATGTGTTTATTTTGTATTCAACAGAAACATGTTCTGGTTTTGAAGCATATACAACATAAACACATTTTTATGCCTATAATGTTCAACAAAATTGTATCTCCATCAAAGATATATTTTAAAAGACAAACTTAGGGTGTAAATAGCAAAAGTGAAGTAAGAGTAGCTCCATAGTTCTAAAAATAGCCCACCAAGAGCCCAAACTGAGAAAATGGTATATATCATTAAGACTACCCCATATCAGAAATGCTAAAAAATTTATACTTTATTATCAATTAAAATTTATTAAAAATCATAAAATTATAAACCTGATTTTTTATTTAATAATTTTTTTTATAAATGTTAACTATAAAAAAAAAATATTTTGCTAGCCTCATCATAGTTAATAAGTTTATAAACGAGATTCATGTGCTCATATTTTATAATCAAATATTCCTAACATATTTAATATCTAACATATGAGATGATAAATCCCTCTAATTTTTCCTTTTATTGGTTATTTATCAAATAAAATTAGAAAAATTTGAAATTTTAAAACAATTTTTAACATAAAAAATTTGTAAAAAATATTTAAGTGACATAATCTTTGCCAGAAATAGAAATACAGCTAATTGAAAATAAAGAAACTAACAAGTTTGACGATATAACATTTTTTATAATTATATATTGTTAAATAGTCTTCATCAACTCTTTCAATAACTAAATCTCAACTTTCCTTTTATACCTAAATCTAATAGTAAAATAATATAGCCCATCAATTAATAAGTTTATTTATTTTTCTAATCTAGAAAGCTCGAATAAGAGATTTTTTTAATTTTTTTTTAAGCTTCAACTCTTTCCGAATAAAGTTATGTTGGAGATCTCACATCAACTAGAGATTATGACTTTTTTTTTATATAAGTGGGTGCAAACCTCACCTCATGAGCCGGTTTTATGGAGTTGAGTTAGGCTTAAAGTTCACTTCTTAATATGGTATTAAAGTCATTTTCAAGTCTATCCTGACTATTGTTTGGTGTACTTATAAGGTCATCCGCTATCGGGCCGTTATTAGAACACTCATAAGATGTTATCCCACGCACGAATTGTCATGCTTGACATGAGGGTGTGTGTTGGAGATCCCACATCTACTAGAGATTATAGTATTTCATTGTATATAAATGGGTACAAACTTCATCCCATAAACCTGTTTTATGGATTGAATTAAGCTTAAAGTTCATTTTGTAATAAGTTCCTATTAAGATTCACATAACAGTGAAATAACTATAAAATCTGGAAAAAAATATCATAATTAAAACAGAAGAAGTTGAAATAAGGAAAACAAAGACAACATTATTTTTTTTCTTCCATTAGGCAATGATTGAGTTAATCTATTATGAAATCTAAATCACATGCAGAATTTAACTCTGAATGTTGCTGTTTCACTACCACTGTAATTATAATATAACACTTGTGTTGGAGATTCCACATCGACTAGAGATTAGAGCCTTTCATTGTATATAAGTGGGTGCAAACCTCAACCCTTTGAACCAGTTTATGAGATTGAGTTAGGTTTAAAGTTTTCATTAAACATTGCCTAAAAGATTTTTAACCCTAATTGTAGAGAAAAATAAATATAAAAGGAAACCTGTAATATTCCTCTGATGAAACAAAACATATTACTTTCAAAACTGACATAATTGCCTCCACTTTGTAGAATCTCCAACCTATTACTTCCAACCAAAATCAGATTAGTTTAACACAAAGTCTTGAAGCATAGAAAAAAGGATTAATTAGTATTTAGTGATGCAAATTATTGCAAGAGATGAATGATGGATTCTTGCAGAGAGAGAGTGACTGCTACACACAGAGACATGAATATTGGTTGGGATTTGGACATTCCTACTGAGATACACCTACTAACTAATTTAACCTTTTTTGTGTGAGAATATCATGCACACCAACATTCACTGGATTCCATCGTCATCGTTATCTCCTTCCTTGTCGGTCCAATATGAACACTAAGATGTTTCTTTTCACTTTTGGTAGATAATCCCATGAAAAGAGAAAAGAAAAGGATCTTGGGGTATATACGACAACACAAAGTTCTTCAAGCTTGTGGTGCATGGCAATTCAACTATCATGTTGACTAAATGGTACGACAAGATTAGGATTCTGTTTGTGTCAATCTAGGTTCTAAAGGCTATGGTCTATGCTACCATAAAAACGAATAAGGAACACAAGAATTCAACAAGTAGAAGAGATTCTTCACGATTTCATTTTCCTTGGACATCCCCCACCATATACCTTTACTCCTTTCTTTCTTCATTAAGAATATGCTTTTCATTTTCAATCACTCATTTCATTTTCAATCTTCTATTTTAAATCCTAAACCAAAATTCTAAACATTTTTTTTGAAAAAATCAGACCAACTTCTTAACGCCCAATCAACTGGAATCGATCGAACTGACTAATCGAACTAACTTTACAAAACATTAAGCAAAATGACATAAACTCTAAACATAATTTAATCAATGTAAAACTAATCAATTCTTACTTGATTCAATTTTATTTTTCTAAATAATCTCTCAAGTTCGAGTTTCTTTAATATAAACACTATGTAAAAATTAATTTCTCTATATTAGTATACCACATATAATTGACTTTGTGGGGGGTATGTAAGTGTTTTTTTTGTTAGTATATCAATTAGTAGCTAGTTAAGAAATAACTGATCTTTGCTAAGTTGGTAGGTGATCTAATAGGAGTTTATTGTCAGGTATTTATGTATAAGGGTTGGACCACCCTGAAGTGGTTCCTATTTATTTATTTATTTTTATAACCAATAAAAAAAACTGATAGGATAACAAAAATTTTTGTTATTAATGTATATACTACTACTCATAAATAATACTAAATGAGCAAAATGGTTCATCATTATAAATTGAATTGACATGATCAATATTTGTGATTAAAATATATCCGTAACATAAAATATATTTCACTAGTTGTAATAGGTATTTTTCTGATTGAATTTGGCTGATTTTTGTGTTTAATCCGTTTTATTAAATTGGTTAACATTTAAATTTTGATGTAATTTTTTTATACTTTATATCGATTATAGGATTGATATAGATTGTGATCGATATAAAACGTAATTCTATATCGTTAACATTTACACGAGTGATTGAATAGATATAACAATTTTTTTAAAAATTAATATAAAATGTATTATTTTCACTAATATATTATAAATAAATAAATTATAACTTAACTAACTATTAAAAGTGTTATTTTTCATAATATTAATTATATTCTCAATTTTAAATATAGTTTTAAACAAAATAATTATTGAAAAACAAAATTGACAACCAACCAAATTAATAATATAATTTTATGTTTAATACACATTTTATTTTTATAAATTTTCTTCTTCAAAACATTTTTTATAATTTTTGGTACTTTCAATTTTATGATTGTATTTCACTCTTGTTTATTGAATAATTGTTCCCTAATTTTATGTTGCCAATAATGATCTTTTAGTTTACAAGGTAGAAGAGTTTTGGTATTACTAGCATTCATCCCAAATTGTTGCACATTTTTTACAAGTATCAAGTGTTGGATTTTTCCTCCTTTTCAAAAGCAATTGGACATTTTATACCTTCGTTATCTTCAATTATGTTTACTTATTTTAAATATTATCTTTCGTTAACAATCTATTTTAAAAGCAAATAGACTTTTTAAATAAAAAATATTATCTTTGGAAACATATCCTCCTTTCATAAATTACCAAAATTGTTGTTTTTTTATCGACAATATTATCGGCACCAAAAATGGTGTATGTATAAACAAAGGAAAGACTTTAGGTTAAAATACATTTTTTACATTGTACTAGATTTATTTATTTAAACGTTTTATTGAAGTAGAGACTTTTACAAACATTATTTTCTATTTCTTAATTAAATGGTTTATTAAATGAATAGTAGATAAACTATGTAATAGATTTATGTTAACTTTTGGTAATTCATTAATACTCATTTCATGAATGAAGTTTTTTTTTTTTAAATCTATCTAAATTTTTTAGCACGATTTTTATTACTTTAAAATAGTGATTCTATTAATTAATCATTTACAATCGTAAAAGTCATTTTTTTTCTTTTTTTATTCATAATAAATAATAAATAAATATGAATACTTAAGAAATGATTGAACTCTTAATAAAAAAAATTAAGACTTTCACTCAAGAGTCTATTCCAAAGTCATCTCTTCCTAATCCATTATTAGGATATCATAATCATATACTCCATTACAATTTACAAATAGTAACCTCTAACTTAACCCAATGAAAAAGAAAATTCCCCTCAAATTGTAGCTAGAAAACTATTCATAATACCAATTTGTGATACCTAACCAATGCATAAGCCACCACATGACCTCATCAGAAAGCTACCTCAATTTTATTTTTTTTACTGTTACATCAAATATTTACATTAAAATATCGATATATTAATAATCTAAAACCAAATATATAACATATTTTTGAATTGTGAACAGCAGAAAACCTTGAAAGCAATATGAGTGGACATCCAAGATATCTTTTATGCATAATGTCTTAGTCTAATATCTTGAAGAATCTGAAATTAAATTATAGAACGTTTTAGTTTGGGAAACGTGGACAAATGAAAATAGCAATCATGGTTGGAAAGTTCAAAACTTCAAACATGTCATTCCCAAGCAACAGTAACATAGAACCTCTTTCACTTCTTTATGTCACATCTTTCTATGCCACGGTTCCATTCAACTAAATTGGAGAAAGAGAAACGTTCCTGTCATCAACTTTTCTTTATGTTCTTCACTTTTCATTACATATTTCTAACTTAGAAATATAGGATGGCAAAGCGGGACGGTAAGTGCGGGTCGGTCCGTGGTCCGTTAATAAAAAAATGAGACATGTTTGTTTTTTTAATCCGTTAATCTGTCTTACATAATTCGTGGTTTGTGTGTGGTGGGATGAGCTGATCCGTAAATAAAAAAAATTGACTTTGACAGCAGTAAAGTAAATGTTTTGTTTTTCTTTTTTTTTTTCATTTTGGGGTAGAAAATTACAAGGGTTATTGGAGTTATAATTTCCTTAAGACTCCTTTTTGGTCTAGTTTTGGGGATAAAAATACATATATGATATTTTTTTATGTAATTAGAATAAATAATAGTGGATATGTTAGGTATTGGGTAAGTCAAGAATATTGATAGGTTGATATTTGGATTATGTAACATTAATGCCTTTGTTTTTTATGACAATTTTTCAAGATAAAAAGTAAAAAAAAAAAAAATCATTGAATTTCTAAAAAAATAAAAACAAATTGAATGTGGGTCAACTCTTATATGAGACAGAAAGTCTAGTAAGCACTCACTTTGCGGGACCTGCACGCTTTGCTATCTCTAGAGGTATAGTAATTAACTTTCTTGTTTTTTAAGATTTCTTAATATATAAGAATAATGAAGTTGGTTCTTATTCTTTTATTTTTTTTAGTTGGTAGTGTTGATTAAACAGTAGACACTGTTTGTTGTTTTTTTTTTAAGCAGAAATATACTCTTTTTTTTTCTCTTATTTTGTAGGAGAGTTGAACCACCTTTAAGTGTATTTATTTAATTTTATTATTTTTTATTGATAAAAAAATTGTTTTCATTTTATTCATTTTACACCTCAATTATTACATTAACTTTATATCTCTTTTTCTCTTTTCTATCACATCATCATCACCACCTGTATATCATGTTTTCTTCCTACCATTTTCTCACGTGTCAAATGACCATTTATGGTTTTGGCCTTTCACTGCTTTCAAAATTCATATGCTTTCATAATTATTATTTTCCAGTTTGAATGGGTTAACCTCAATGTTCATTAATATAAAAAAAGGTTAGATTTAGATTTTGGTTTTAATTATTTTACAGTGATTTCGTTGTTAACATGACCTCAGCACTCAATTTTTTTTGAAGGTGCGTCTTAGGTTTCTCTTTTATATGTTTCTCTCTATTAAGAACAATTTGCATAAAAGTGGAACTTTTTACAAAAAATGTTAATAAATACAAATTATCTTTTAACCTAATCAATGTATTAGGTGATTTTAGTTGGCAAAAGTCTTAATATGTGACTTTTGCGAGTTGCACAGCACAATAAGATGCTGCAAAGTGTTACATTATTTAACTCTTCTAATACATTGTCTTAGTTTTATTAAAGATAAAACATAATAATAGAAGAGATTTCGTTAAAAATATTCAGTCAAATTCCTTAATAGTGAAAAGTTAATAAATATTTCACACAAATTAAATGAAGCAAAAAAATTTATGCATGCCCTAAATAATATTAAAAAAAAACTAAAGATATTATTACAAATTGGCCATAAAATCGACTTATGTGGTGAGGTTTACACCCATTTATATACAATGAAATGTTTTAATCTCTAGTCGATGTGAGATCTCCAATACACTCCCTCACGCCGAGAGTAGCAGCTTGTGCGTGTGATAACATATGATGGGTGGTCTATAACGATCTGATAACGGGTGGCACGATAGATCCAACAAACACTCGCTAGGATAAACTTTAAATGGCTCTGATACCATATTACAAAGTAAACTTTAAGCCTAACTCAATCCTATAAAACCGGCTCATAGGTGAAATTTGCACCCAGTTATATACAATGAAATGTTTTAATCTCTAGTCGATGTAGGATGTCGAAATAAATATACATTTTTCTTACCCCACTAGTAACAAGTCATAAACTTTGGTGGCATTTTGGCATGAATTTGCCTCTTATGTTGATGTATATAAACCCCTCATCACTCTCATTTCTACATATCCCTCATCAAAAGCAAAAGAACTTAGTAGAAACTTAAAAGAGAATGGCTTTTCCTCCACATATAGTAGAAGACTGCATGGGCCTCCTAAAACTCTTCAGTGATGGCACCGTTTTTCGTTCCAATATTCAGTTCCAAGAACAACCTTCATCCACCCAACAACACAACAACCTCGTACTCTTCAAAGATTACATCTTTCACAGAAAATTTAACCTCCAACTCCGTCTTTACAAACCTAAACTCGAGAACGATGACAATGGTGATGACAAGTTACCCCTGCTAATGTTCCTCCATGGTGGGGGCTTCTGCTTCGGCTCGCGCGCCTGGCCGCATGTTCATGCATGTTGTGCGCGTCTTGCGGTGGCTCTTCGTGCGGTTGTGGCGGCGCCGGACTATCGTCTTGCCCCGGAGCACCGCCTTCCCGCGGCGGTGGACGACTGCGTGGAGGCGCTAAGGTGGCTGAAGAGGCAGGGGCGTGGCGGGGACGCGTGGGCGACGCGCGGCGTTGACTTTGAGCGCGTGTTTGTGGTTGGCGACTCGTCTGGCGGGAACATTGCGCACCACATGGCGGTTCAGCTCGGGTCCGGTTCAAGGGAGATGGACCCGGTTCGAGTACGAGGTTACGTGTTGATGGGTCCGTTTTTCGGTGGGGTGGTTCGGACCAAGTCCGAGGTTGGCCCACCCGAACAAATGCTGACACTTGATCTGCTGGACAGGTAAAGGTTGAAAATTCAACTTTTCTATGTTTATTGAAAAGAATTATTATTCAATTTTCATTATTAAAATATTATTAAATAAAAAATAATTTTAATGATAAAAAATATTTAGTTATTATATTAATTAAATTAGATATTTTAAATACTTAAAAATATTATTGATATCTAAATTAATTTTTTATTGATATTAGTTTCTAAATTAATATCTAATTAACTATCAAGTTTTTATTAATAATTATTTAGATTATAAAATTGGTAATTAAAATCTTGGTACCTAATTAGATACTAATTTAGAAACTATTTACTATAATAGAAATTAATTTAGATATCAATAATTTTTTTAATCTCTAAAATAATATCTAATCTAGTCAATATATTAACTAATTATTTTTTATTTAAAATTAATTTTTATTTAATAATTTCTTTTTAGTGTTTAATACATTTTTTAGAGGTTTTCTTTTTCACTTTTGAAAATCATCCATCTTTTTTCATTTACGTAAAACTATCTTTTAATATTTCAAAAAATATATGAATAACTAAGAGGACTGTAAATTCAACCTACTACAATTTCATGCATGTGTGAATTTTCCATGTATTTGTAAATTGATAGGTATATTGATGCTTCTGTTAGTAAAACAAAAAGTTGATAAACATTCAAAAAAATGAATTGGAATTAATCTAATTAAAAAAAATATTATTTAATTAATGTTGAGTGTATCCCATTTCAATTTTGTGTTCACTTAATTATATAATCATATTAGCATAAATATATGTATGTCAAAAATTTGCATTGAAATGTGGATATATTAAACATCTTTTTTATGATAGAAGTAACCTTTTTGTTAGTTTGAAAATAGATAATAGGTATGATAGAAGTGGGTACACGATGAGATAGTGATGAATATTTGTACAACATCAAAAGCAAAATTATTGAGCATGTCGACAATCACTTAAAATTCAATTCTCTTGTCATATCCTCAAACAAGATCATTCTTTTTAGAGGCTTGCCTCATTCAACGAAACACATCATGTGAATTCTTCAAACCTATTATTATTTCAACACTAAATTTAAATTATACACATAAATAATTCAAATTATATTTATTTAATTGTTTAAATACAATTATATGCTTAAAATCTGTTTTTTTTTCGTGATTATATATGTCAAAATAATAATCCTCAAAATTTTGATTAATATTTCTCAATATTCAAACTATACATTCACTTTTTTTTCCTCTTTAATTTGCACCTCGTTTTTCTTCCTCTCTTTTTCTCACTCTAATAAAATGAGATGATAGTTAACACTGCTTTATATCAACTTATTATTATGTTCAAACCTAGTGGTAAATTTTTTTGAATATTTTATATGAAACTTTAAGGATATAATTATGTAGTTAGTGATATATGGTTCCTGTGTTACACCTCAAATACTTCAAAATTTAATAAAATACATTTTTCTTCCTTCAACATATTAAATATAAAATATTAAAATCAGTTTAAATTATGTTCTCAAATTTATAATTTATAAAAAAATTTCAATTTTAAAAAACTAAATAATTTTTTTTAAAACTTGAAGAATCAAAATCAAAATTATCTTAATTTTTTTAAAGACTAAAAACACACTAGTGCAAAGATGTCATTTTACACCAGTTCTACGAGACGTTTTACACTGATTTTGTCAGAGATATTGATGTGAGCGTTATAAAATATGAATTACATATAATACCAGTTGTTCCACCAATATTATATGTGATCAATATTACACCAATTAGATCACGTTTTTGTTTACATCAATTTTCGTTTGGTCGACCTAAAAAGTCGTTGTAGTATATTATTTTTGCACTAGTGACATGTTTTAAACTCAAACAATACAAAAAAAAGTTGGGGTTTTATAATAATGAAGGTGGTGATATAGGGTTTAATTCATTGTTGAAGCAGATTTTGGAGGTTATCCATACCTATTGGAGAGAATAGAGATCACCCATTGGCAAACCCCTTTGGCCCTAGCAGTCGAAACCTTGCAGATGTGAAGCTTGACCCTATCTTAGTCATAGTTGGTGGCAATGAATTGCTGAAGGACAGAGCAGAAGACTATGCAACCAGGTTGAAGGAACTAGGGAAGAACATTAAATACGTTGAGTTTAAGGGCAAAGAACATGGCTTTCTCACTCATGATTCATCCTCACAGGTTGTGGAAGACCTTCTGCAAATCATTAAACACTTCATGCTTCAGAATTCTAATTAGAATATGTATATGTGCAAGAAAGTGAAGATCATGCATTCTTGCCAGGGATGATATAATTAAAGTTTATGCTTTCTAGTTTGGTGTTAAATGGTAATAAAATCAACATAGGTTGCATGTGAAAAATGTTGATTAACATTACAAGAAAATCATTAAATAAAAATTAATTATAGAGAAAAAAAATAATTAGTTGTTATATTAACTAAATTAGAGACCATTTTATAAACTAAAAAAATTATTAATTTCTAAATTAGTTTCTAAATTGGTTTCTATTATTAATAAGTAGTTTCTAAATTGGTATCTAATTAGCTACAAATTTTTTCGCTACCAAATTTAGAATCTAAATAATTAGTTGTTAAATATTTAAAATGTTGAATATGTTTTCATTCGGTACTATAACAAGAAATTTATGTTGGTTCTTAGTCCAAACTTTAGACTATCTAGATGTTTATAGTATGAAAATGATTGAAACAAGTCTTTCTGTTTGTAAAATTCAATTTGATATTGTACTTTATGAATTCATTGTAAGTAGTTACACCGGACATCAATCTACAATCAAAACAACAACAAATTTTGAAGAAAAAAAAAATTAAAAATAACTATAATAATCATTTTACATACAAAATGACATTATAATCATTTTTATAGTATAAATAATTAGATGGTCTAAAATTTAGATCAGAACGATGTTGTTATAATAAGAAAAAAATATATTTAATCCATAATTAAACTGTATGGGAAAATTACATAGACGATCATGATAATTTCATACAAAATACAAACTCATGATAAATAAAATTCAGCTTTGATAAATAAAAAAAGTTATTAAAAATGTGATTTTATTAAATTTGAAATCTCATGTCGTTCACAGAGTTTGGGCCAGCCATGATTGAAGGTACAGCACGCTTAACATGTCCTCCATTCCATAGAAATTAATTTGGATTCATAAAAATTTATGGGTTTTATTACATTCTTGTTACACATACTAAATGCTTATATTCAATTTCTCAATAATTTTCTTTGGTTTAAGGGGACCTACATTGGGACATGCTTTTTTTTTTTCCTTTTTTTAAAAATATCATAACTCTTTATTCAAGAAATAATATAGTCACTAGAAAGAGGTTCTAAATGGAGATGTGATCATTGTCTCATATATGCTAGATAAAAGTGTTTTATATCCATTGTTTGATATATAAATATTTTAACTTCAAAATTTGTTAGATATTTTTAAAATTGTTGTATTTAAATATTGTTTGTTTTTGTGTTTGATTTATTAATAAATGAAATTTAAGTCTAATTCAACCTACAATACTATTTTATAACGTTGATGTGAATTTTTCAACACATCTGAACTCAACAAATATTCACAAAAATAGACTCTAAAGGACTCTGATATCATATAAAAAGTAAATTTTAAATTTAACTCAATCTCATAAAATTGAATTATAAAATAAAATTTACATCTACTTATATATTGTGAAATGTCTTATATATTGTGAAATGTTTTAATCTCTAATTTACGTGAATGTGATGGTATGAAATAATTATAAAATTGTTTTGGCTAGTGTAGTTAATGTATTTGATTTTAGAGTTGAAAAATTAGGAGTGGTTTTCCTTTACATAGTATTAATCCATTACAAGCACGAGATGTTACAAAACATATCATGAAAGGCATCTTATTTTTTTGTACTATGATTGGACTATTTCCTACTCCCAAGTAACATATATTTGTGTGCAATGTGCAATGTTTTTTAATAATTAAGGATCACTACTTCAACAAGTGGACATAAAAAGAGTGCACAAAATTTAACTTTTAGTAATGTATAATTCAGAATTATTGATCTTCAAATATTATATGTTTACACAAAAATATCATATATTTAGTATAACTAGTGAATCACCCAAAGTTATGATAGAAACATAAGAGAAATACAAAATCATAACTATGGTTACCCTAGATCTTCATCAAAACATGCTCCCATCTATTTGTCATGTCTTAAAAAGTGAGACATAATATTTTGATAAATCTAAGAATAACTAAATTATTATCCTCAAACATCATTTTTCTTTATTTCTCTGTACTTTATTCTTGTGGAGTCTCTAATTAATCTTCTATATTTATATATGGTTGAATCTACAATCTTTCACCATTAATACTTCTTACTCATTTCCTACTTCTTTTCACAATTTATTTTCTATGATTATTATTTTAGATCTCACTATCAATTTTATTATTACAACTCTATCTAGCTAAATCAACCCATTTTACCTTTCTTTCCTTCATTTTATGCTCAGGGTCATGTACCAAAATCAATCAAGTCTAAGGTTACCATGATATGAATGTTTCCAATGTTCACCTCACATGATTCTATTGTTAATTTATAAGGTAACTCTTATATTTATATTTCTCCCTACTAGAACTCATATAATATTGTTAATATAAGTCTTTTAATAACTTTAAACTATAAGTCACAATTTTGTTTTGCATATATCTAAATGTATTAGAGTATCTAATCTATTATAAAATATTTTAATGAATATGACTAATTTTTTAATGAATATCTTATTGAAATCTTTTATTTATATTATAATTTTTTAACAAATTTTAAATATAATATTTTAATTAAAATTAAATTTACTATCACTTTTAATATTAACTCCTTTAGATGATTAAAATAAAGCATTCATTTTTTAATACATCAAAATTAAATTTTATTTTTTTAAATAAAATAAAATAATAATTATTTTTATTTATGCGGACGAGTGGACCAACCTGTTGCACTCCGCTATTGACCCGCCGGGCTACGGATTATGCGGGGCGGACCAAAGCGGGTCAGCGAGCTAGATTAGTGAGTCTACGCCGCGCTTTTTGATAGCGGGATGCAGACAGGCCCACATGGCCCGCTCCGCATTAACATCCCTATAGTGATAAGATAAGTTAATCTCAAATCGTCTCCCAACGATTTCAATAATAGATCTAATCAATGAGTGTTCATAATTCATATTTAAAAATATCAAAGATTTAAGAATGTTTAACATAAAAAGTAATATAGACAATGAAAAATAATAAAGAAAACAAATTGAATATAAATTCAAATAAGAGATTTTTATACTAATTCAAAATTATATATGAATTATATATTTTACAATTTTTTTTTAAATTTTTCTAAATGGTTATTCATAAATTTTGAATAAAATTTATAAAAAGTATAATGAAAGTTTCAGAAAAATTATTTTCATCAATCCACGGTAAAGCAGGCAGGAAGAAAATAGTAAACATGTAGGTGCCAAAAGCAATTTTATCTATTTGGACTTCACGGGAGCATATAACAAATATGGGCCGAGTGTTTGAAAACAACACCTGTAGAAGAAAAAGTATAGAATTCAAGAATATTTCTTCCTGCACCTTCATACCTTCTTCTCTCACCTCCATAAATTTCCAATTTTCCAAAAATGCCCCTTTACAATATTTCAGATTATGTAATCTGAAAGTCATTTTTCAAATGTGTAATTAGCTTCTGGATTACATAATCCGGAAGTCATTTTTCAGATCCATGATTACTCTCTGGATTACATATTCGGGAAGTCTTATTTAATTTCCGAATTATGTAATCCGGAAGTCTTTTTTCTAATGAGTTTCTGGATTGCATAATTCGGAAACCAATCTATGAGGATGACACAAAAAGGATAAAAATGTATTTTCAAATTATGTATAAAGGTGGCAAAAGAAGATAGGAAGGTGCACGAACAAACCGTCAGAATTCAAAACCAAATACACAATTCTATAACTCATTTTTAAAAAAAAAAAAAAAAAAAAAACTCTCAGATTATACATTATTAAAGTAAAATTGAACGATTTTTCATTCTCTTTTTTTTAATCTCTTTTTAACTAAAAGTATTTATTCCACTTTTATTTCTTTTTCTTTTGTCGTTTTCACTCCCTCTATTTTTTTTTAATGCGAAACATAGCTTTATTACACTATGTTTTTAGTATACCAAAACCAGTTTTGGTTTTTTTATCTTTAAAAAAATATTTATTTTTTATTCTGTAAAATTCTAAAATAATATTTTTAATTTTGATAAAATGAATAAATTTTTACACGAAAAAAAATATACATGATTTTTTTTTTGAGATCAGTGAATTTTTTTATCGAAGATTTAAACAAATTTCCAAAACAATACTTTTAAAAAATATGTGCAAAACAGTTTTTGAATTTTAAAAGTGTTTTTTTACGCCTAAATATTAGTAATGTGTTTGAAATTGATCTTGTAGTAAATGTGGGATATTTACATATCCTACTTTTACTTTTGTATTACTCTAATAATAAATTCTTAATATATTTACACGATATAATAGAATATTTTTCACACATTTTCATATATAAATTATGTGAAGAACACAGAATTTACTTTATTATAATTGATTATATAAAAAATATAATTAATTATTATTGGAAACATTTACCGTTAAATCAAAAAGTACTTCCGATAAACCCAAAGGTTACAATTAGTTGGAATTCTCGCAAATAGAAATAAAGTAAATTTATAATATAAAAATATAACTAATTCCTATTTTACACGTCAATTTTATAAAATTAAATTAAAATTTAATTTCTAATTTATAGTACCTTCAACAATATTTTATTATTGATTATCTTAGGAAGGAAATAATAGTTTTTATTTATTTATTTATTTATTTATTATTTAACATATAAGAAATGAGTTGGTCTCTGTTTGCCTAACTTCTCGTGGGTCATTATGTGCTTTGATTTTTTACCTTTTCAGCCACCATTTTGTTTTGCTTCTTAAATACATCAAATATATTTTCATCAATCTAATTATTAAATTATAATTTTATGTTATTTTAATTATTCATATATATCGCATTCAAAATAAAAGAGAAATTTTTCAAAGTATATTTAAATATAAATATCTGCACAGTCTTTTTTAATAAATCAATTTCATTACCAAATAGCCTTTAATACTTTTCTTTTCCTCGTCAAAATCCACAATACTCATTATAAATCAAAATTTAATTAATGCTATATCATTTTATTTACAATTATCCAACCCAAGTTCAATCAAAATAAATATTTATTTCCCAAGATTATTTTCAAAAACTAGAAAAAACCCATATGCTTCAAAATTTAGAAAGATGGAATATTTCAAATAAATAAATAATAAATTTATTCTGCATTATATATAACATTTATTAATTTTAAACAATATTTTTTTTAATTTAATATTTTTTCATTACACTAATACAAAAACTAAATAAAACCATTAAGTGACAAAACAGTGAGTTAAATTACCAAACAATGACGATGTTGACATTATAAAAGTAGTCTAATCAACTTTATTCTTGTTTCTTGTCAATTTCTTTTTAAATCTCAATTTTAGAGTGACGTAATAAAGCATAAACTAAAAAAATATCGACCATAAGATATTTTTTAGAGATAAGAAATAAAAGTGTGTTTTGGTCAATTAATTTTAAAACTAAAAAATGATTATAATTGATCGAGAATATGATTTGTTTTTGTGAGATTAATTAATCATATATTTATACAAAAAATAAAACAAGAAGTATATATTTAAATATATAAAAATTCCTCAAATAAGTTACCATTACATTACTGAAAACAATATTAATATCCGACTAAAGAAAATCAAATGAACAAGAAAAAAACAAAAATTAATGTGTTATTTATTTGAAGAAATAGATTGAAAAAGAGAGATTCAAGTAGTAGAAAAATGAAAAAAAAAAATAAAAAAATAATAATAATGATTTGACACTGATTTTTTTAAAGAAAAACTCATAGGAAAGTGAGAAGGGTGAAGGTGGGTGAAGAGGGGCACCACCAATTGATTACATAGTTCATAATTTAATAATTGAAAACAACATATTGGAATATTAGATATGCATGGACCAACTTTAATCAACTTGTTTATTCTAAAATTAAATAAATAAAGTATAACTTTGCACCAAAAAATAATACAAAAAGAAAACTATTCTAATTTTGGTTTTCTAAACAATAATTATATTCTTCAAAAGGCAAAGTGAATTATGAATTTCTGTTTTTCCTTGTGATGGGTTCATGAGTATGAAGGGTCTCAGAGGTTAAAAAGAGTTTCATTAATGATGATTAAATATAAAGATTATTATTAATAATAACTAAATATATAGTTAATAATATATTTATATGCTATATATGTTAAAAGATTCATATATCTTTTAACAAAAGTCACTTATAATATATTTATTAATTAGCTATAATTATTTTTTAAAACTATTTTTTAGTTATTTTCGTTTTTATTTACATCAATTTCAGATTAAGTATTCACTCAATATTTAGATATTTCATATTTTATATAACTTCAACTTCCTTATATTTAAACAACATTGAAAAATATTTTACAAATATTTTTTTTCCATTAATCTGCATCAAAAAGTTCTTTAACTACATTTTGAAAGATTCGACTTGACTTTTCAAATCTTAGAAAAATAACACTCCACCTTATTTGTAATAATAATAATAATAATAATAATAATAATAATACCATTATTATTATCACAATCCTTTACTAAAATTTGTGAGCAAATATCTAGCTAGAATTTTATGAGAAAATATGCTCTTATGCTTTTAATATCTCTTTAATAGTTGCAACACACTAGAAATAGTTACTTATATATAGAAATTATATATATATATATATATGGTACAATATATATTATTGTAATATTATTTGTTGTTCTAGTTTATTATTGAAATTTAAAAGCATTTATTCTACTTTTTAAAACATTTGCTCATGTGTGGGTGAGATTTCACCAATACATGACTATCTCATTTTTATCTTTAAAGTAAAAATTAATATTTATCTCATCGAATAATGAATTTGAATATATTAACGTTCGTACCCACTTCTTTACTATTTTAAAATATTAATTTAATACTTTTTATAAAAATTATAAGTCATAGAATATATATATATATATATATATATATATATATATATATATATATCACATATTTGTAACATTAAGTTTCCAAAATAATATATACAAATATACATTACCAAATAATTAAAAAAATATATATATTTTACATGTTGTTGTATGTGATATCCTTATAACATTTCACATATATAAAAGTAAACTAATTCTTTTAAAATTTTATATACAATAAATTGTAATTCAATCACCTTTAATTAAAAATACATCGACCATTAACTATATTTAAACAAAATGGTATAATTTGTTAAAATTTATGATTTATAGAATATTCATATTAAGCATATTTAAATAGAAACTAACATTTAATCCATCAAAAGTACTATTGATGAATCAATCTTAACCTTTTATGTGAATGTGGTTACTTTTGTATATGTTATAAAAATAATCTTAATATAATAATCTCCTTCAATTATCGTCTTATGTTTTATCTATGTTATTAAATATTCAAAAAAATATAGAAATTCTACTTCTTTTATGAATTTAATGCTTAATATATTATCTTGAGTATCCCCACTGTACACCATAAAGACTCACGACATAAAGAAGTCACTAATTAATGACAATCATCATACAAATATTACATACAAATCACATCGTGCATGCATGTCAACACATAAATCACATATATAAATATATAGCATTAACATTTTTCTCACCATAAGATATGTATCACTTGAGCGAGTTCATTTTGCTTAATTGACCTTACTTTTTTTGAATTGAGGAATATTTTCTCACTTGAACAACTTTACATCACTTGAGCAATACTCCGTATAAAAAGAATTGGTTTTGTCTTTCGCTCACTCAAATTCGCAGACAACAATTGAGCAATCATATTGCTTGAGCATCATTATAGCACTTGAGTGATACTCTACTTGTTGTATTGCCCAACAAGTTCTAAAACTATTGATGTCAGTATTTCATCAATGCTTGATTAACTTTATTGTCACTTCAGCATTAAAACATGGTTACATGGCCTAACATATTATAGAATTCCATGCACCACTTTCACACCTTAATGCTTGAGTGACCTCTTGTTGCTTAAGCACCAGTTACATAGATATTTGTGTTTTAGTATATATAATCACACATTCACATTATAATTCAAAAATTTATTTAAGTATGTTTAAGAAAATACCAAAGTTCATTTTCTTTTCAAAGAGGTAGTGTGTCGATAAACAAAGTTTATCATACACATCTTTAACACTCTTATTAAATTTTCGACAATCTCAAGTGTTAAATAGTACATTAACAACATCTCATCTTAATCTTAATCAATAAAATACTTAAAGAGTAGGAGAAAAATTATATCAACTCCATTTCATCTTCACACAACTATTTCCTCGTAGTTATATTGTTCTAGAATAACATTAACTAGATATTTATATTTTTTATCTACTTAAAATTTATTCATACCAAAATTTTAGATTTTATAAAAAAAAATCATCCATGTATATCGTGATACAAAATATTGTTGATTAATATTTTACTACTCAATACCAAAGAATATTAACAATATAATACCTACTTAAATTGTTGGATGCAAACTATATACAAATTCAAATAATTCACAATCACTTTAAAACTCATCTTTATTACAACAAAAATTATCCATTCAATAAGAGACTTATCAACCAATTATTCAGTAACAATTTTATTAAATATTTCACTAAATTCTTATTTATAGATGACAACTCTATCATTATCAAACTTCGACAACTCTTCCAATTCACCTAATAACTCATTCATCTACCTCACAGTAACTCAAATTCAATAAAATTCAATAAAAATAACTATTTTTGACAATGTTGTTGCCATTCGATTTAAAAAACAACTTTTATATAGTAATCAAAACCAATATTTGATCTTTTTTTTAAGATACAAGGTCTGGTTCATAACTCTAAAAGGTGTAAAATTTGCAGAAAATATGAACAAATGATTAATATAGTGAGGGAGCTGTAACATGCAACAATCACCTTTCAAATTTTACCAAATTAAATCTTGCAATCCTTTTTCCTTCCACTGTTCTTCATTTTATATAGCTGTATCAACACAAAAACCATGAAAATTTATTTTCATAAAAATATTAAATGTTTTATTATTGCATAGGAGTTGTAATCACGTTTTTTTGGATGCGAATCAGAAAGCTTGATAAACAAATAATAATAATAATAATCGTAATATTAAAATAAAATTACAACTCTGGCAACTCATGATAAAGTTAAGGTCAAAGAACACATAATTGACTGGAGGAAAAAAATTAGTATAATTTAATAATGAAAAGAAAACATAAAAAGTAAAGATAAAATGCTTTCAAACATACATCGAACTAATTAAAAACTATAAATTTACTCTAATTTTACTAAAAAATGGTACACGAAAAATTTAAATAGATTTTATAATTTTTTTTTTGTTTTACTTATTAATATGTTATTTTATTTTAAACGGGTTATGAAAAAAAAATGTGAGTGAGTTGAAAATATTTCACTTGCCATTATACCATGTTACTAAAAAAATTGAAAATTTTAAAATATTTTATGTGAGAAATATATTATTGGAAAAAGAAAAGGTATAATAATATATATAAAAGAAAAAAAAAAGGAAAGAAAAGTTGTGAATTCCAACAAAGGTCTTCAAACAGCTCAGGAATTTGAACCTTCCTTTTATCTTTCTCTCTCTCTCTCCATTCTTCTCTGTCTCTCTCTTTCTCTCTCTTTGGGGAGAGAGATCAATCAAACATAACACAAAAAAAATCAGATAACCCAGATAAAACAAATCCCAATTAAAATATCTAGGGTTTCTCAATAATAATAAATTCCCTCTTTCTTTTCCGATTTTTGTTTTTTATCTTTCGTCTTTTCCTTCCCACCAAACACCGTTCCCGCTCCCCCATTCTTTCGTTCCAAGAAAACCACAATTAAACTGTTCCAGGATTGGTTGCACGTTGTAATTTTCGTTTCTCTATTTTTTCCCTTTTTTTTGGTTCCTAATTTTATCCGGTGAAGGTGAATTTTCCGGCAATATTTGCGTCGTTTTCTCCCTCTTGGAGCCTTCGCCGCCGCTGCTATTGATTCGTCAACGGCAACTCCTTCAAGGTTGGTTTTTTTTTTTTGGGGGAGGGGAAGTTTTGGTCTTGAATTTTTCGGGCTTGGAGAAATTAGGCTCGGGGATAAGGATTTGTGGTCGTTTGCAAAAGGGGAATTGAAAAAAAAATCGATTTTTAGTTCTGGGGTTGGTTTTTTTTTTTTTTGCTTTTCTTTTTATGTTTGAATGCTTTTCCTTTTTTCTTTTATTGGTTGTTAGTTGTTGTTGTTATTAGATTTAAAATGGTGGTTTTATTTTTTTTTCAGGTTTTTTTGTCTTATTTGTTGATTCGATGGAGAAGGAGATTGACAAGAGGGAGGGGAAGACAGAGGGGATGTCATAGCAAATACCAATTTTTTTTTTTTCAATTGATGGGTATTTTTGTTAGCTGATTTGTTTTTGAATTTGGTGAAACGTTGTTGGTGATTTGAAGTGGTTCAAGGGTTTTTATGCATTTTGTGATCAATGGCTTCGGAAGTAGTACCATCTTCCAGGGATTTGTTGAAATGTTGCAACTGTGGATGTGGTTGCTCCATGTTAGCTCAATCTTCGGGGACTTGGATTCGATCTGTTAAACGAAAGCATGATGAGTTCAAAATGGATGGCCAACTGGCCATGCCCGTGTTTGCCAGGGTGGAAATTGAGAATGAATGTGTGGCCTTGCGTGAGATGGTCAGTATGCAGCAGAAAACCATTCAAGATTTGAATGCTGAGTTGGAGGAAGAGAGAAATTCTTCATCCACTGCGGCCAATGAGGCCATGTCAATGATTTTGAGGCTTCAGAGGGAAAAGGCAGAAGTTCAAATGGAGGCACGCCAATTTAAACGTTTTGCGGAGGAGAAGATGACACATGATCAGGAGGAACTTCTATCTTTGGAAGATTTGTTGTATAAGAGGGAACAGATCATTCAGTCACTTACTTGTGAAGTTCAGGCTTACAAACACAGGTTGATGAGTTTTGGTCTGAGTGAGGATGAGGCTGAGGCTAATCAATATGAACTTCCAACCTATGAATATCCTCCTCTGAAATGTAGTGTGATGCATGGTGCTACGGATGCTGATAATGATGACACAGACATAGAGAAATATGCTTTTGGTGAAACTCCTACTGACCGTCTGAGGAACTTAGAAAATAGGATTTCTCAAATGGAGAAAACTCCCACTTATAGCCAGATGGATGGTGATTTTACAGGGAAAAATATTCTAGAGAAAGTAATTGTTGGACAGTCTCCAAGAAGGAATAAGCATTCTAGGAGACTTTCCAGTGACTCAACATCATTTGGTGGGCTGGTTAAAGAAACAGGACCCGAGTCTATGATGGATTCTCCCAAGCGCAATAGTAACTATAAGAAAGATTATTTCTCCAAGACAGAGGATCCTTCCAAGGCAGATAATGTATCAGAAGGTGATGATATGAGTGACAGAATTTATACAATTGACTCTGTTCATTGTGGGGCACCTCATAATGGTTTCACAGATTCTAAAGCCGGAGCTGTTGATTTCGAGGATTATGCAACCACTCCAAGGGAGTCAGGGAATCATGCTACTGAATTTGAGGATCCCTACGTAAAGAAGCTTTACATGAGGCTTCAGGTACTTGAAGCTGATAGGGAGTCAATGAGGCAGTCACTCATTTCGATGCGCACGGATAAAGCACAACTTGTGTTGCTGAAGGAAATAGCTCAACATCTGTGCAAAGAGATGTCACCGCAAAGAAAAATGGCAAAAAAACCGAGTTTTGCAGGCAACTCTGCACTATTTTCAATTGTTAAGGTAATTTAATGATTGTAATGGTTACCAACAGCAATGCAAATATATGATGAATGTTTTTCTACATATATATGATGGGAAAGTACACATTAGATAATTAATCTGTTGTTACATCATCCTGCTTATAACTGGTTGCCTCTCAGTTTAAATTTATTGCAAGTTGGTTTTCTGCTGACAAAGTTGGCTTATGCAAGATTTTGAAAACATGCATCTATTTTGGTGAAAGCTTTGAAAATAAAACTTATGCCATTTCATCTCTGTGTTCAGTGGGTTTCTTCACTTGTTTTCTGGAGAAAGAAAGCTCGTCAAAGCAAGTAAGTTATCACTACATTTTTGTGTTCAGTGGTCTCATCAATTGTTTTTTTTGCATAATTATCAATCTCTTTACCCAGAAATCATTCTAAAGAGAATGCATTTTTTTAATTCAAGTGGCCTTTTCTCACGAGTCATAACGCTTATAGTAAAAATATTAAGAAATGAATCATATCTTTATCTTTTAAGGTTCATCATTTGCCTCTGAAACTTAACTGTGGCAGACTTGGATTATCAAAGTATTGAGCATGTTTAACATGCACTGAATTTGGTGTTTGATTTTTTTTCTTCTTTGAGCTTTTCTTTTCCTTTAAAGCGATTGCTGGAACCATTCTACAAATAGGAGTGCTGTTATCAACACAATTTCAAAGGCACTTTTAACACACTCTACCATTGGTTAAAATTGATGAATAACTACAAAATCAGAATAGAGAATCATTAAAATAGAAGTGAGATCTACCCAAATTGGTATTTTTCAATAAATTTCACTTAATAATATAATAGTGTGTTGGAAAACTGCTATTTTCTCTTACAAAAACTATTAAATCTAAAATTATATTTTTTATGATCAAAAGCCAAAAACTGCTTCTATAGAAGTTAGTTGAAGGAGCTTCTACTTTTATCAAATCCTTGGAAGAAACTGTTCATCATCTAAAATGTTTGTGACTGTAGGTTTATGTTTGGTCTACCTGCTGAAAGTGTTGGCTTGCTGATGCTCCTGGACAAGGGAACACGAGCAAGACCATGGAGATGCGTTTCAAGTACACAAGTGGGGGATTAACCTTTCAATTCTCTGGTCAAATGTGGGAACATCAACTGAATTTCAGTAACACTACTACTACTACTGCTTCTACTGTGATGAGATTTTGCTTTTTCCCTCATTGATCGTGAAAACTGGTGCATTGTGCAGTATTGTTTAATTGCTTTTACGTGAGAATGAGTGTAATTTGTTGGTTGATTGGTGAAACTTGGATATATGATGTGACATACGAGTTTTGTTGGGAGTTCATTCAGTGCGAGGTACACCTTTGGACAACAATCTTGTACATAACATATTGCTGCAAGTTTTCTCACGCTTCATGCAATGTCTATTCAAAATCTCTTATCTTACTAACTACACCTTTCAATGTTATGGTGTTACACATTCAAATCTTCTTCACTGAGTAAGAGATGGTTCTGCATGTTCATTTTAGTTCCTTTACATTCATCAACTTCATGCCATGTATGCTGATGTAAATTCATTTATTACATTCTTTTGTTCAAATAAAAACATGCCATGTTTTTCATTCTTCTTGCAATTGTTCAATGTTGAAGATGCTTCCATAGGGTTTAACTTAATCTATGGATTTTGTATGTGTGATGAATTTTTGTAGCTGCCCTTTGCTTACCATGTCCATTCTTTTCAACTGTTGACCCAAGTTGATAAGGTTTTGCACTTTTTTTCAAAGAAAGAAGTATGTTTGACCAAGTTTGAGGAGGCTATAGAAATGCCATTGAACATATTATGTAAATTGAATTTGAATTTTATAGTCCTTCTAAACTAACTGCAAATTCTCCTGCACCATATCAATTCTAACATGTTCACCCAATCTGCTATTGAATATGACAAAAATGTCTCTCTAAAATAATGAAAATAACCTTAAATGAAATAATGAAAATAACCTTAAATGAATGAAAAGATGGTGTAAATAAAAATTACTTTTGAAACTTTTTATTCGAAAATGTTTTGGATTTGGATTATCAGAACATATTTTTGTTTTTGAATTTTGGAATTTTTTATCTGAAATGCATTTTCAATTGTGTTCTGTCTGGAATTAATCTTTCTATTTTTGAATTATATTTTTGGAAATTTAAAAAAATGATAGGGTGCAACTTAAAATTGATAAATTGATATGCTGCAAGAAGAAATCGTCTAAACTAACACATACATGCATATTGTAATATTGTGTGCATAATCAGATTTAGGTTAATATTTTTTTTTCATTTCTGGAACTATTACAGATCCGAATCTCCTGGTTTTAGAAGTGAAAAAAATTATACACAGTAGAGCCTAAGTCAGAATAAAATAAAAATATTCGTATTTTACTTGTCGAGAAAATTCACATAGGCTTAAACTTACAAAAGATATTATAATTTTTATGCGAGCAAAAATAATATTTGGCCTAATATTAATAATTTTTCTTGAAATTTGAGAGAAATTTGGTTTTGTAATATTTAGTGATTGTCATATGACATTTAATATGATGTATCAGTATTATAAAATATCTTTTTATCCTAAAATTTGAATAATTTATTTTTCTCCTAAATTTAAAAATATTTGTTTAGCCCCTCAAATTTGAAAAATTATTCTAAGTCCCTCAAATTCGGAAATAATTTTTTAATCCTTTTATAGCTGATTTTTTGTTCTTCTTAATTTTGAAAATAGTTTATTTTATTTCTATTATGTGACATCATTTTATTAAAATTTTATTGACCTAACTAGCAAATATTTATTTATAGTTTTAAAAATAAAGTTATGACCATATTATACTTTCAAATGTATATTAGCAAATGTTGTTTTAAACTATGTTTTGTGTCAGTTTTCTATTGCAAAATTCATGAAAGCAAAATCAAATATCATGTTTTTACATTTTAGTCACAATTCAACTCAAATCGTAAAATAAAATGTAAGATAAAAAGTCTTAATTTTAACTGAATAGAAATTATTTTTTAAATTTAACAGACTAAAAAACTTTTAAATTTAAGAAACTAAAAAAAATTGAGGACTGAAATAAATTGATCCAAATTTAAGGAACAAAAATTATTTAACAATGTTGGCATTTTAACACTTTTAGTTTTTAGGCACTGAGAACAGATTTTTTATTTTATTTTGGAAGATTATTTTTTTAAAAATTTTTTTTGGATAACCAAAGCTGGATTTACCCTAACTTTGGGGACTAAAAAGTCAAGTCTAATATTCTTTTATTAACATGTTTAAAGTGCAATATGTTTTTATCAATGAACAATCTCTCTGATAATCCTAAATTTATTTATATGAAGGATTCAAATTTGAAACTTTATTTAATTTATTTAATTTCAGTTCCACTTGGATAAATATTAATTTAGTAGTGTAAAATTATACTATGAAAGTCATACAAAAAAGTATTCGACTTGAAGAAAAAGATGCATTAGTCCCTAGAATGGTACAAATCTTATCTTTTAGTTCATAAACTTAAAAATAATGTATTAAATTTTCTACATATACCATTTTAATTTTGTATTCCTTATAAGCATATTATTTTAATCTCTACTAATTCCTAACTTTTAAATTTACACGAATCAAAAGATATTAAAAATAATGTGTACAAGGATTAAACGAGATAATTTTTGAAGATTAATCATAAAGATTGTTGAATTATAAAATTCAAACGAATAGATAGATAAAAAACTACTTTACATAATATAATATTATATTTTTACATAAATAATATTATATTTTTATGCCATCAAGAACTTTTTTCATCCGCGAGATTCAAACAAGAGATCTTCTTCTGGATATTTAATTTCAAGTCTACTTTAATGGTCATTTTTTTTCTAACGTGAAACAATTTTATGAAAGACACAAACACTTGACTAAAAAATGTAATTACTCATTTAGGCCTTATAGTTCAAAATTATTTATTTTAATTATTTGTAATTCCTATATATAATTATAAATCTCTTCTATTCCATAGCCTTTAAATTCACAAGAGAACTAAAATAAATTAAACATAACGTATAAAAGGACTAAATGGTGTGTCATATCGAACACCAACAGTTGTAAGATACATGTTAGTAAAGTGTCTAATTCAAAAAATATTTGTTAGATTAATAATTTTAAAAAAGAGAAATATATTAATTTTTAAACATCCAAACTTCTTGTATAAATTTTTAGTATAATTATAAAAATAAGGAATAAATCCTTTTGAATCCTTAAGAGAAACATCTTTCTACTATAAAAAAAATGAAAGATACATATACACATAAATCTTTATTGTCAATTTATATAATTTATAATTATATAATATATAGATTCATGTTTCATGTAGTACATTTTAAAAATTATACATATTTTTATGTTCGTGTATTTTTATGTTCGTGTATCCATGTGAATTTCTATGTATAACCAAGTAATTAAAGAAAGAGGTTGGTGTACAACTTTTCTTGTGCTCCAAATTCATCTCTTGATTCTCATCAAATTCATCCACTCATATCATTGGTCAAAAATAGGAAGTTACAAAAGAACCAACAGTTACTGATTGTGTATACACTTAAATATTAAATCTCTATACACGAATGCAATCAGGGTACATGAGTTGATACAACATGATATTCAGCAGGAGCACATGGTTTGAGACTCACTGAAAGATGGCATGGCATAGCATGGCTTTAAAGACTCAAGAACTTCACAGCTGGATGAACGTTCGTATCTCTCTTAAATGCATGCCCTTCAACATTGCTTTCGGAAATTTGTCACCAATTTCACGTAGAGTGCGCACCAGCACTCTAACATCATTAGATCACATGCTGAAGAATTGTTCTGCCATCCATTTACCCCCCAGAAGGGTTACAGATTCAACGGGAAAAACTGTTATCTGTTGCACTAGGTTATATATTCAGCAAAAAAATGATTTGTAAATACATAAACACTGTTTATCAGACCATTCAAGCTTCCTCTCCTTGAAGCTCAAACAATTTTTCTAAGTGCATGCACGTACTTACATAACCTGGCGTCTGCAAGAGATTATGGTAGCTGTGAGAGTGAGACTATCTATCAAGTTCTCATTTGGTAAGATCAATAGTTCACAAATGCTTGAAGGCGTCCACAATTTTACTCGTGCTGTCTATAATCCCTTTTTGCCAAAACCAGTGTCTTGCATCATAGCTACAAACTCACTGTAATCAATGCGTCCATCCTGAAAACAGTGCAGAATACAAGTCAACACAAAGAAAACAAAAAACTAAACCACTGGAATGCAGTATATTACATTATCCTGGTCAATTTCACGTATTATCTCATCCAGGTGATGATCCTGCAAGCCATACTGTTCGCAGGCTTGTTGGAGCTCATCGTGTGTAATGTATCCACTCCCATCTTTGTCAAAGTATGTGAATGCTGCATATAGATGATCTTCCTTCTGGATCTTGTTTAGGTGTAGCATAGCTGCTATGAATTCACCATAGTCTATGGTACCACTGTTATCAACGTCTGCCTGCATCATACAAAGAAGAAAACAAAAAGATTGATTTGATGAATTACTTAAAGAAATCAATCATTGCATTGAGCGCATTAATTTATAAATAGTTCAATCCTTCAAGGCCAGTCTGGTTTAGGCTTCTGGTTTTTCTGGAATGAGTTACAAGTGGACATTCATTTTAATATTTACAATGGTTTCTCATAAGCAATATGTATCAATGTCTTTCCAATTGTATTCCAACGAATCAAACTACAACCAGTCACAGGTCCTTTAGTACAAGAAACAATTGTGCATAGAACGGCCAATTTGGATTGCAGGCAAGCACTTACCGCTTGCATTAACCAAGTAATTTCAGAATCCTTAAGAACAGAACCCACTCTCTCCAAACCATTTTTCAATTCCTCAACTGTGATCTGTCCGCTATTATCTGAGTCTATCATCCTGAACATTTCTTTCAGTCCTGCAATTTCTTCCTCAGACAAACTTTCAGCAATTACCTGAGAAGGGATAATACAGCAAGTCAAAGGCACTGCTTGAATGGAGCAATTATGTTCAACTGGCAAAATATTCAATATTATCGACAATATTCAAACGTCCGAGGCTTAATCAGCTAGACTATTTTTGTTAATATATAGTAAATGATAACCTTATATGGAAAATCAATAAAATAAGCTAGTTCTCGAGCACATGCAATATATTTCTATTCTCAAATAAATAGTGGATACTCACTCGAATGGCTATTTTTTTGAGTTTGTTCATTGCAGAGAACTGCTTCAAACGAGATAAAACAGCAGAATCAAGTGGTTTATCAGGAGCAACGCCTCCGACTTGCACCCATGGGTGGCCTGCACATCATCAACCTTAGCTTATGTATTTGTTTGTATATTTAAAAATGAAGATAACTAAGTTTCAACTTTGAAACAGAATAAATTGTGTCCAAAAAGTAATAAGATTATTGTGTCCAAAAAGTAAACGAACAAAGATGAATAAATAGATCATGATGCTGCACTTTATGTCACTTGGAGAAACCTGTATCAGTGCCTCAGCATAAAATTATACGTTCTTGAAACCTTTTTCCTTTGCTAATAAACTTGATACAGTGCTTATTTCCACAATTTTTTCACAACACATAAAGTTTGAAATTTATTTTGTTTACTCGTATTTATATTATTATAATAAATTGTCCAGCAGTTTCAATATCATTTTTCGGAGAAAAAATGTAGTGATTCATAAATATCTTTAATACATTTTTAATTTCAAAATTATATTTATTCATTTTGAAACTGCAGTGCAGAGTTTCCATGTAGTAATGTGAAAAATAAAACAGGGGCGTTCCAAAAGAAAGCACCATATGTGAAGTAGGGTATTATTTCATCTGAAAAATTAAAATCAGAAAATCTCCACTGACAAGGCAAACTTCAAAAATTTTGGTTTAACTTCTGAATACTGTGGTAATAATGGTGTGTTGGTAGTGTCTATTCGGTAGGGGCTATTTGAAATTCATGGCCCGAATACTTGTCATTCTGAGAAGGGAGGAGAGGCAAAAGCGGACAGGTCAAGCTTAGTTTGTTTTATTATAGGAAAGGACACAGTTCATCATCATAATAGCTATTAGTTTATAGTAAGTAGCTCTTGAAGCAGATAAACTAGACTATCTATAATATTATTTGAAATTAATCTCTAAGGACAAAAAAGTGAGAAACATTTCCAAAGTAAATCAAGCCCAGTAGCATCACCGAGACATGCATACTCACAAAGAACTTCATGTGCTGTCAGCCGTTTCTTAGGGTCCCTTACAAGCATCCTTCGAACAAGATCCTTTGCGCTTTCAGATATGCTTGGCCAGGGTTCAGAAACAAAGTCAAGCTCTCCTTTCAAAACTTGCTCAAATATTCCCTGTTCCGTTTCTGATCCATTCACCAAACATATCAGACATTTATGAGAAAGTATAGCATGATGAACTTAAATGGTATAGCATTCTCACCATCCCAAAATGGGGGAACTCCACTGAGTAGAATATAGATGATCACCCCAGCACTCCAAACATCACATTCTGGACCATAGTTCTTCCGCAAAACTTCAGGGGCCACATAGTATGGGCTCCCAACCACATCAGTGAATGTTTCACCTGAAGTTATGAACATTTTCTTAATCTGAATTTGAAAAGGCCAAATCCCAAATAAAAGGCAAAAGCAAGAGAGTAGCATAGTTAAACGAAATGGATGCCCCTAGTAAGTTAAGAGAACATATATTTGATGAGGTAGCACCATAACAGGATGTCCTACATGCATGAGATGACTTAAACATCTAAAATGCATCTGCCATACAACCCCTGTTGTATACTCGCACACATATTCAGTATTAAGCTAACATGGTCAGCAAATCATCCACCATCTTTCTCCACTATAGAATTATAGACCCTATCACCAGACGTCCACAACTGTTAAACAGATTCTTTCGTTTTTGCTTGTATAACTCATTTTTATTACTGCTTTCATGTATGATTCTTTAACTTCTTAATTAGTAAGCAACCTGTTGAGTCGATTTGATAAAATACACATCTATGCAGTAGCAGAGCAGTCTTCCTACTCTATATCTAAATTAGCAAAATATGAAATTGGCTTCCTCCTCGAGTCTTAATCAGTCTAAGGGAGGACAAACAGATTTTCTTCCCTTTAATTAACATAAAGTAGCCATAATAATGTCCTGACATAAATGAAAATTACTAATAGACTTAGTGGTAGTTCAGAAGAAGGATTACTTTATCTAAAGTACTAATTTTGAAAATAAAAGTCAAAGTAACTATGGATAGTGTAGAAAAAACATGGGATTCAAAACATCAAAAGTTTGAATTGACAGTATTAAAGCGAGAGGAAAATGTTTGTGAGAACAAATGTCCAAGGAAGAGGAGACAAGAAAGAGCAATGTCTTTTCTCTATATTCGTAGTAGACAATAAAGAGGAGAAAGACAAACGTGATCACAATTCCGAATTAACATAATTACCTGTGCAAACAGAAAATAATCGATTTCCAGATTCAATAGCAGATAGAACCGAAAACCATAGACCATCCTAAACAAAAAACTATGTACAAATGTAACTGATAAATTGCTCATTTATGACACTAGAAACATGTATCTCACTCCAAACACGTAGATAATTCTCTTAGATCAAAGCCTTTCAAATGCATTTATTTGGGTAGCACAGTACATATTTGAACAAGAACAATTAATAGATCGTTAGATGTATCTCCCAGCACTTCATGATTATAATAAACTTAATATGTTAAGATAGCGTTGGTAATAGCTATTTAAACTTATAAAAGTTACTTATGACATAGTAAAAAGTTTTGCTTTACTTAGCTAAGCGTCATATATTACTAAGTTTGTGAATAAGGTCTAGCTTAAATACATTTCTCAATAAGTATTTACAGAAGAAAAATAAAAAGATAAATAAATAAAGATTTGTTCATAAATTAAAATGAACTTACATACCAAGAAACTGTTGGTATAAGTGACATTGGATTGGATCTCCTATTAAGGTTTCGAGTTTTAATATTTTGATAGAATAAACATAGTTGAGAAGGGAGATTTTGCTAAAAATGATGAGTCGAATTCTCCCTAAGAGATTAGTCATTTTCAAAACCAGTTGATACTTCATATCATTAACATAATTACCCAAAAAGAATCAACTTGTATACTTCAATTTTTTTAAATGCTTTATGATTATTGAACTTCTTCAAAAGCCGAGGTTCATAAGTTGATCTTAACTCGTACAAAAAGATTATGTATTTTACTTCTTATTTTTTTTAATAACTAGTTAATGAGGAATTTATCCAAACTAAACTGAAGCTATTACATGATAAGTTCTTACTGAATTTAGTTTAACTATTTACACTTAAGGATAAAACTTAGATATTTTTATTATTGATCTCTGATAAATACTGGAGTTTCAAGAACCTTTGTTAACATTTGTAAATCATCATGATTTGATGCGAATAATCCACTAGATATATCAGTTACTAATATCTACTAGAAAATTTGACTGAGCATGTAAAAGAAGGTCTCACAAGTCATATTTTTTTCATCTATGTTAACATTCAAATTAAACCTTCAGTATACTAAATGAAACTCTAACTTTAATAAAATAAACAGAGTACCTAGATGTAAATTTTGTCCATAAAACTGTGATTCTTAACAGCAAGGATCCACTGAAAAAGGGGGGTAATACCTGGTCTAAAGAACACGGAGAGTCCAAAATCAATGGTCTTAAGGGGAGACTCTTCCTCCTGATTAACGAACAAAAAATTCTCGGGCTTTAAATCCCTGTGCATGACCCCAAGAGAGTGACAAGCCTCCACCACACTAACAATCAACCTAGCAAGGTCCGCGGCCTTCTTCTCGGTGTAATGCCCCCTCTGTATGATCCTGTCAAAGAGCTCCCCCCCAGCGCAGAGCTGCATCACGACGTGCACCGCAACGGCGTCCTCGTAAGCCCCAACGATCTGAATCACGTTTGGGTGCCCTGCCAAGTGGTGCATGATCTGAATCTCCCTCCTCACATCCTCCACATCCTCCTGCGTCGTCAACTTCCGCTTCGCGATGGACTTGCACGCGAAATCCTTGTTCGTCCCCTTTCGCACGCACAGAAACGTCGTCCCGAATTGCCCCTGCCCCAGCTTCCTCCCCAAGCTGAAGAACTCCTTCATGTTCTCTGTTTTTCGACCCAGCACCGAGTCCACTTGAAGTCCCATACTGGACATCCGTTTCACGTGAGTGGGTTTCTTCTCCTTGTCGCCGGCAGCCGGCTCGGTATGGCTCGACGCCGGCTTCTCGTGGTCCAGCGGGAGCGGCTTCGCCTCCGCCGAGGCGGGCATTTTCACCTGCTCCGGCGGCGTGTTCTGCACCCGCAACGGAGGATCCGAGGATTGGGAAGGCGCGGGTTCCGCCTCTTTCTCGGATTTCGCTACCGGAGTCGAGGTTTTGGTCTCAGCGGAAGGCGGCGGAAGGCGGGACTCCGGCGGGCGCGTCTTCCACACCGCCGCTGTAACGGACTGGATGAAGCCGTTACCGACGTTCGGTCCCACGCAGTTGTTGCCCATCGTTGCAAGTCTTTTCACCAACGCGCGAGATTCCACTCTCGCCGCGACGACGCCATCACCAATGTTGCAATCTCGAGGAAACCATAGCGTTCTGTATCGAAACTCCGAGATCTATCTCCAAGCGAAATCGAAACCCTAATTTGTGCTCTTTTCAAACTCCAAGATCTCTATCTCCCACGGAAAACGATCCTCGAGGTTGAAGATTTCGAAATTTCGGAATTCCAGATTCGAGATTGGCGTGGATGGAATGTGTGGAATGCAAATGGTGAGGTTAATTTGGCGAATGAAAATGGCGTGAGATTGTGATGTTATTGTCGAATTCAGAAACTTGGTGAGAACGAAGAGAAAAACCAGATCGCATGCATGCATGTAATAATCAACAATGCATGCTTGCTTTTGAGTTTTTCCTTTTCTTTCTTTTGTTTCAAGTGAAAATTAATGATTTTAATAGTGCAATGCATTTTTTTCTTCAAATAGTTTATTGTGGGTAATATTTAACTATAGAGTCATTATATTTTCACATTAAAAAATAATACACTTACCTAAAAACTCAATAAACTCATATTTTTTAAAATATTATTATATTATTACAATGGGTTTTAAATGAATGTTTTTACTTTTTAATATATCAAAAAAAAAAAATTAGTATTCAAAAGTGAATAAAAGATCATATAAATTGGAAATACTTTTTATCACATAATTTAAGCAATAACTAAGTTTGTTTTTCATTCATATCACATTATGTTAAACTTTATACTAAAAGAAAGTTATATTATAATCTAAAAATTCAATTTAAATATGTTTTATTTCCTTGTAAATAAATAATATAGAAAATATGTTTTATTTTTTTTATAATAGAAATTCAAGACAGGTTGGATACAATGATAATTTGATTTGATTAAACATTTATACTTAAATTATAATTTGATTAATCTTATACACCATCTTTTATTTTTATTTTAGATAACACTAGTTCACGTCACACATAAATAATTATTGTCTAAAAAAACAAAGAGAAGACAACAATTTAAAATGTGATTTAAAAATTAACAAAACCTCCATATATTGTTTGGATTTAAAAATTTACTATTTATATGAGTATAAAGAGAAGAAAAAAATATTGGAATCGATATATTAAAAAACATAAAAGTCTATACAAAACATTGATATTAAACTTCCTCTGCTAATACATGAAGATTTGTTTTATAAGTAATGTATAACTCATAATCTAATTAATTTAATAATTATAGTATTAACATGTTAATATATTTTATTATATTATAACGAAGAGAATGAAAATAATAAAAAAGAAAATAATTAATAAAACAAAATATATTTTATATCTTGTAAATATACATTTTATATTATATTTTTTTTATTAAAATAGAAAATATTAAAAATAAACAAAATAAAATATCTTGCCCCACAAAATACTCGCGCAGAATTTGAATCTCAGTAGTCACTTTTGGGTTCAGCAGAGGTGCAGTTGTTGTATGTTGAATAAAGGTTAGTATCTTCTTTCATTGTCTCACCGTGCAATTTAGGGTTTCGCTTTTGTTTTGGTTTATTTATTTTCCTTTTGTGTCTATAATTTAGGGTTTGTGTTTTATTTTTTTCTCCGAGTAAGATTTGATGCATCGGTATACAATTTGTGGTAGAAAAACTGTAGGATTTTCTGCAATTGGAATGGTCATGGAGTTAGCAAAACTAAACTATAGCCACTTTCGTGTAATTTTCTGCAACTGTTTTTTTTTTTTCTCTGCCTAAGTTCCCTTTTGTCTCCTTATTTTGTCCTCTAATGGTGGTTTAACCTTCTTAGCTAACTTAGCTCTGCTTAGAGCCTGTTTTGCACGACATTTCAGCTCTGAAATTTTCATTTATGCATTTTCCAGCTCAATGTTTAATCAATGCTAACTCTGAAAATGTTCCAACTTTTCCCCTACAGCTCCTTCAACTCAAGTACTGAATTCGGTTATGGATGTTTGATGTGTCTGTGTGTAGGTATCCTCTTCTAATGAGCAGTGATGCCGCCAAGACATGTTCAGACTCTTGGTAATCTCCTCGAGAGAGTTAAAATAGTTCATTTTACAACACTCAGAGGTATACAGAGACATTTTTGTCTTTGGCACTCTACTGTGTTGCCTTGCAATGAGATGCCGAGAAAGCTCAGCAAGTTTGAGAGGAAACCGCCAGTGACAAGTTTTAATGAGCTTAAGCGAGAAGCTAGACTGAAGAAAAAGGAGAGACAAAAGGTGCATGAGAATGTATTAGAACCTCCTGAAAATGGTTTGTTGGTTAAGCATCTGATTCCTGTTGCTCATGAAGTTTTTGCTGCCAGATGTGAACTATTATCCAGTGTTTCAAGACTTGTCAACCATATTGCTATTTATGTATGCAGGTAACACTATAACTCTGTATTTTAGCCTACAGAACTTCCAATCAAATCAAGTATGATAGAGTTCCAATCAGAAGTATATTTTTTTCTGATATTTTTGGAATTGACTTGTATTTTTGACTAGCCAACTAAGTGATATAATGCCATTTTTCAATGCATTATGGGTTTTAGAGGAGTTCTTAATGTGAACAAGATTTATAATGTGAATAATGTTAAAATGTCTCATCACTTGGTTTAAATGTGCATTATTTGTTGCTTTAAGCTGTTAGACGCTTTGCAGCTTATGTGGAGAAGTTCATGTTGGTCATCCGCCACATAAAATTAGAACATGTGATGTTAGAGGAAGCCCATCAAGCAAAGAACATAGTTGGGTCAAAGGTGGTGTTGAACATGTTCTGCCACTTGTACAGTCATTTCATCTATATGATAGAATAGGGAGGGCTGTTTCACATAATGAAATGCTTGAAGTTGACCGAATTCCAGCAATTGTGGAATTGTGTGTCCAGGCAGGTTTTGACATACCAGAGTACCCTACAAGGAGAAGGACCTTCCCTGTTTACTCTGTTGCTGGTAGGATTATTGATTTTGAGAAAAGATTTCCGAAAGAAATTTGTCTCGGGGAAGATATAGAAGCACATGGATTTTGGTATAAGAAAAAAAGTTTCAATAAAGACACAAATTCTATGGTGATGCATTCTGATGATATCCAAGGTTTTTGAAAACAAATACTTTTTTCTTCTCTCAGACATTACTCACATTGTGTCCTTTTTAAACTATATTGACTATGTGCATGCTTCTGTGTAGCTATTGCTGTTCAAGGCATGAAAGCCTGGGAAAAAATGCGCACAGGAGCTTCAAAACTTATGGAGAAGTATGATGTCCAAACTTGTGGATATTGTCCAGAGGTACAAGTGGGACCCAAAGGTCATAGAGTACGAAATTGTCAAGCTTTCAAGCACCAGATGAGGGATGGACAACATGCATGGCAGAAGGCAACAATTAATGATCTGGCACCTCCAGTGTGTGTCTATCACATTCGAGATCAGCAACCAACGAAACCTTTGGTAAATGAGTTGAGAATGTACTACGGTATGCTGCCTGCAGTGATTGAGCTATTTGCTCAGGCTGGGGCGCCAGTTGGAAAGAACTATGCATGTATGATGAGGGAAGATGTTGTTATCCCTGAAATGGATGAGGAAAAGTGGGTTGTTTAAATCATTGGATTGAATGACTTGTTCATGGAGGAACCATTTGTGTAGTAGAATAGACTAAATGTGAAAAATTAAGGTTTAATTTCTTTCAGTCAAACAAAAAACAGGTTGTATATGAAATATAAGGTTTGTCTAATGCAAAGGGAAGTGCTAGTACTGATAATAAAAACACTGTAACTTAAGGTTGCAGTTTTGATTGCATGGAACATATCTGCTTCTGGCATTCATTGCGGGCAAAAGACTTGGTTTTCTTGCTTCGATTCCTTCCAGAACAGCTCTTCATCCCTGTACCAATCTCGTACGTCCCTATGTTTACTTTACAATCCGCATTGATTCAAGCAAATATTTTGTAATATAATTTCCTACTGCTAAAACCAAAGAAAACCTTAGCCCACACGATTAATTTAGTATTTTCTTTCTGGTATGCAAGACAAAAAGGGATAGTTGACAAATGCACTGGACAAGGAGGAAAAAGTGTCTTTCTTGCCAAATATAGAGGAAGAGAAGATAAAAGGAAAATCAGAGATTGGCAATAACTGAAATTAGTTCCTGGGTTCCAGTGCCATCAAATTTGCAGAACAGGTATATCCTTTAGAGTTTTTGGGTTTTTTTTGCTGGAATTTTACCTAGCTGGAGTTTTGGTAGTTCACTGTTGTTTTACTTGCTGGAATATTCATTGGTCGTGTTGGGTGGATGATTGCTATACATTTGTTTCTGAATTACTTCCCTGAAATTAGCGTTCAGAGTGTAATTAGAACGCTGCTCACCACTTTACCTTCTTTTCACTATCATGTCGTTTTTATACCCTCAACAGTGAATGCGTATACTGCTTTCTTCATATTATTTTCCCCGAACCTGTTTGTGCTCAATTATAATATTTATTTTGGGGTCTTTCTATTCATAATTTTTTTTGCCATTTTCTTTGGATTGTATCTGTTTGCATAAGATCTGGGGAGGATGAGAATCCTCAAAAAAGATAGTAAGTCCTGACAATTTGCGCTGGTGATTTTGACCATATATAAACTTCCGTGTCCTGTAAAACGTCTACATTGTCTTGAATTTATGCAACTCTTAGCCAAGCAAACATGTTTTTTAATGCAATTTTCACTCGCATTGGCTTGTGGTGTAGCCAAATTTATATTTCTATTTAGATGAGATATACCAAGAAGCCTGAAGATTCCATGTTTCCTTTGAATTAGGGCGTCTTGTTTATGCAATAATTTGGTTGTTGATTTATGCCTTTTCTCGAATGTTGTGGCTAGGCTGTGCTGTGATGCCCTTCCACATCCTTGTTAACTGGTGCATCACTGTATTCTTCGAGACTTCACGGAATGGTTGGTTGGCTTAGAACGAGCTAGATTACTGGTTCTCTATTTAAACAATTTGTGTCGTGAAATTCTAAACTCTAAACCCTATACACTAAATCCTACAAATCCTACACGGTCTCGTAGTAGAGTATATTTTATTAGTCTTGTCTTCTCTAATGCTGCATGATGTCTCATAAAGTTGTAGTCTTATTTCAGGATTTTTTTTTCTCTATAGGTTAATTGTTGAACTATGTACACAGACATTGACACGAACACGATAGAACAATCGGCATAATGTTATGCTTTGGTCCTAGATTTTTAATGGAAAATGAATAGATATAACATCTTTCTTCTTTCAATATTCTGTAATTGCCTGCTTGTGTGTTCTATTGTTATAGTTTGCTCTACAATTTCAAATTTAGCTTGTTTTCTGTTCACTACATACAGTTTCTCTATACAGGCAAGTTTTAATTATTATTAAGGCGTTTATTTTAAGATGGAATTGATAAATCAGTACACATGTTTTAATATTATAATTATCACTTATTCAAATTTTCTAAAAGACATTATATTGTACAAGCCCAATAGAAAAAAATATTTTAAATTAGTTTTTTTTTTCTGTTTGTATTAACTAATTCCGGAGATTTTTCTTGCACTTCAAGTTTTTTAACCTACACATAAAACTAATTTTAATTTGTGGAATGTTGATTTCATAATTTTAAAAATGTTTGTAAATAAATTTCTCCAATTATATCCTTATTTTTTTATCTCTATATTTTTATGTACGTGATCTTAATCTACAAATTTTAACCAGGTTTAAATCAATAAATATTCTTTCATCGTATGTGTCGTACATTGCGAACCACACAACAGAACATTTCTTAATCATCACACTCAAATAATATCAAAGCAAAAAGGTTTTATCGTTTTTAAGTTTTTTTATCAAGACATAACTCATCTAATATGTCAAGCTAAACCAAATCAATTTTAGATATTTAGGGTCTAATTTTTATTAGTCTATAGACTAATTTTTCTTTTCTTTTCTTTTTTCAGTAAGAATCTAAATACTAAATAACTAACTTCCTACCAAATATAATACATTATACAATATTATATTAAGTTAGCTAACAATGTTAGTCAAAATCAAAATACATGATGTATAGAAGTGTTCTAATTATCCAAAAAGATACTAAAGTGGAATACAAGCTATACTTGTACAAACTTTGTGGGAGAGAGTACTCTTCGAATCCGTCCCTACTTTACTCTTCTTGCTCTTTCGTCAACTCTTTCTCTTGGTCATTCGTGCTTTTGTAATTACTTTACGGTCTCTCGGTATGAAGTGTGGTACTTACAAAAATTCTATGATACTTAAGTCAATGTTTGTATTAATTACTTAATAGAAAAACTAAAAAATGAACTAAACATTTTATCTATTTATACTACTAATTAGTGATCCTATTGGATCTGTCACATCACATTAATTCTTATGCTTATTCTTTATTAATTAATTTTATTTATCTTTCGACGTGTTTCTTATTAATATTAAGACATGTATGTATTTTCACATAATATTTTCACTAACGCTTTTCTTCCTTCTCATTTCTTTCCGTCTTTCGACCTTTCGACATCTTTCTTTCGAAATGACCATTTCACCGCAATACACTACCAAACCACAACAAAACATATCTTTTTTAATAAGTGTGTATATGTCACATATTTCAAACCTTTATTTTTTGCTTCTCATTTTTAATTATTTTCTGATGAATAAATATTTTTTTAAAGCTAGGTTGATAATCATAGAAACATCACTTTCGCGATTAAGTGTGAAACTATCACGGTCCTTCACGCTTTAAGAATTATGACCTCTTCATTTATTTTATGAAATGATTGTAGCATTCAATATAAGTCCAACTCATACAAAAATTCCAACAAATTTCTTGCATTTGCTACCCACATTTAGTCAAATACGTTGATTTTTTTGAAGGGTGTGTTACCCTCTTCTCCCTCTTTTCTAATATTGTTGCTATTAGTTTCAACTTTTGAAAATCCCTTTGTCATATCAGGACTTGTAGGCAAGTAAATTACAAGTTTTGCAAATTTAATCTATATGAAATGTGTTTTTTAGGTTTTATTTTATTTTATTTTATGCTGTTTGAATACCACATCTAGATATATAATCAAATTATAATATATAAATACAAATTTTATTTTAAAAATTTAGTTTTTGTAAAAGTAAATTAAACTTGAATTTTCCAACTTTAATATAATATCAACGTCATTTTTTAATATGATATAATTATTTCTAAAATTTGATATTGAATCATGTTTAACCAACATGATATTTTAAATATGTTTCAATAATTATTTATAAAATATACTTAAATTATTTACATTGAAATTAAAAAAATAAACTAAAATTAATCCGATTTAATTTAGGTTAAGTCTTTTGACCTAATCTAATTCTTTGTTGTTGTTGTAAAGTTTTCATGTAAGAAGGTTACTTTTATATATATATATATATATATATATATATATATATATATATATATATATATATATATATATATATATATATAAAAAAAAAAAATAAAAATAAAAAAAAAATATATATAATATATAAAAAAAAACAAAGAAAAATATATTTATAA
>Ga0123342_1000630_pt1 | contig 56663 bp, 23 predicted proteins | sample Turbeawhitnodule_FD_89960 | JGI IMG/M metagenome (GOLD analysis project Ga0123342, IMG submission 89960) | Root nodule microbial communities of legume samples collected from Mexico - Turtle bean Mexico white nodule | ecosystem: Host-associated > Plants > Roots > Nodule | place: Mexico: Nepantla...
ATATATATATATATATATATATATATATATATATATATATATATATATATATATTTGTTTCAACCTTAAGTCCGTTGAGATAGCATCGCTAAATCAATCACCGCATCCAAAGTATTGTCGAGTTTTTGAGCTCCGTGACAATTTTGTCCTTAAAAAACACCTAGGTAGGTTAAGAGAGGGAGAAATGTGTATTTAAATTGTCATTAAAATCGACTCTTAGATGATGTGAAACTATATATTGATCGTATCGGAACACACATGATGTTCAAAAGTTGAGACACAAACTTGTGATCATAGATTCGTCTTTTATTTTTTATTTTATTTGTATGATATTTGAGACACTTTATGTACAACATGGACCAATCTTTTGTACCTTACTGGAAAAAATTATTTTGCTTTAAAAAGAAGATACAATAGGAAAGAAATGAAGAAAAAAATGGAAGGGTTATTACCTTATATGGTATTATCCATTGAAAAAGAATAGTGGGAAACTTTCATTCTTTAATAATTTTGCTTTATAAAAAGGAACAATAATAGGTAGGAATCACTTGCTTTCTTCTCCCCTAACAGGCCTTTAAAAAGAAGATAAATTACACTGATAAAAAAGTTGAATTCAATTAGCCAATGACTTTATTTATTTATTTATTTATATATAAAGAGAGGAATTAGATTATTAAAAAAAGTTTTAGAATAGAAAAAAATTGCTTTCAATGAATGCTTAATCAAATGTTTTTGTTTTCTTTAAAAGGTAATAAATTTTATTCAAAAATAGTATTTTAGATAAATCTTTACAAAATAGATTATTAATATTTAAACTTTTGGTATTATATAATATATTATATAGTGATGAAAAAGAGATAACGGAATCCACAAATATTTATTAAATTTAAAATTTATCATGGGAAGGTAGTCATAAATTATTTTCATTTTTTCCCTCTGCATGTTACTTATTATTCAGCATGAACATTCACAAATTTTGATTAATTTAAAAACACAAAATTAACCCTAAACTAATTTGATGTTGTAAAATAGTGGTTGATTTAATTTTAAATATAACTTTAATCTGACTTCAATCCAATTTTTTTCAACTTATATAGTCCAAAATCTCATTTTCATTATACTACAAAATTATCAAATACAAAATAAAAGTAATTTGTCAAATATATTAATGTAGTTGAAATTTCCATTAAAAGTACACACAATCTTCAACTAATTAATAATCCTACAATATATCTCAGAATTGATGTGAAAGTATAATAAAAATGCTCTTAAATAAACTTGGACACTAGTGAAATCTTTTAGATAAAATATTATTTGGAATAAAGTTAAAAACTCAAAATAAAGTAATTATTATTTTTTATTTTATCTTTAAATTTATTTTATTTCTTAACTCTTTTTTTTAATTTTGTGGTGTAAATTTAAATTTGTATCTATTTGAAACATTAAGACATTATGAGCAGAAAATGCCAAAGTTTGCTATATTGCAGAATCCTTGTAATTCAATTGATCTATAGTAGTCTAGGCTATGCCCTAGAGCTAGCCCTAGCTAAGGGCTAAGTTAGCCTAAAGGTTTTAGTTTTTACCTACTTTTGTCAAGTACTTTCCTAGACTAGGGCTAATTAAGGCACACCACTACCCTACTTTTCTTTCTTATAAATAACCTAAAATTCTAAATTCTAATATCACTAATTTATTTAACCTTTTTTTAAAATATATAATTTTAATTATAGTTAAAATGTAGTAAAGTAACTAACTAGAGTAATTCTTTACTTAATTAACCTTTAGTTATGCTTCTTTTAATAAAATTAATCAATAATAAAGTGTTCTAGAAAAGGAATCATAGTTTGACCAACATATATGGTAACTACCTTAAAAGAATAATGGTTTATCATTTTTTTATATATATAATATGTTGTGGGATTCCTTAATCTATTATTTTTTTATTTTTTTTTGCTTTTTTATTATAATAATAATAAATAAAAATAATTTTACTTTTTACTTATTTTCATTTTCTTAATTCATTTAAACAATTTCAATTTCACCTTTTTTTTTCTTTCTTTGTATAACCCTCAATAAAGTGTTAGAATCTATGTAGCACAGACACTGACACGGACACTGATACGACACTGACATGAATAGGGAGATACGTAAAATCTCTAAAATGTAGAACACGGGGACACAGATCTATATATTATATATAAATTGACAATAAAGATTTATGTGCACAAGTATGTTCTAGATTATTTTTTGGAGCAGAAAAATGTTTTTCATAACTAGTTCACAAGGATTTGTTTCTTATTTTTATAATCATAATAACAATTTATACAATAAAGTTTGAATTTTGAGAAAATTAATGTATTTTTTCTTTTTAAAATTGTGTTAGAATCGTACTAGAATTGTTAGAAATCTAACAAATACTTTTTGAATTGGACACTTAACGGATACGTGTCCTACAGGTGTCATACGAGTGTCGGTGTCCGATACCATGTTATTTAAGAAGAATGTCCGAGCTTCATAGGTTAGAATACAAATAGAAAGAAGCATAATTAGAACTTCACAAGATAGATGATGACAATTTTAAATTCATTTCAGTTTATGATAGACAAAATAATTAAAATTTTGAATATCTTTATGTGAGAAATAAATGAATTTTTAATTTTAGGTCTCAGACAATTTTTTTATATATTCCTTGTTTCAGATTTTGAATAGATAATATATAAAAAATTATGAAGAAACAATATGAAGGTCGGAAATGGTAAGGAAAAAAAATAAAGTTTTACTGAAAAATACTTTGAAACATAAAACTATCCTTTTAATTTAAATTATTTTTTAAAAATTGGTCTCTTCTCAAAGTTTTAATCGCAACCAGAATGAAATCTGAAAAAAAAAACTATAAATGAGACTATTATCACTCGTATCTTGGTTGATACTGCTATCTCCATCAACAATATTACATAACTCTCTTATTAAGTAGGATCATATAAAAATGAACTAATATTTCAAATATTTATAATTTTAAAAACAATAATATAATATTTATTCAATTCAATTATAACTAATCAACACTCAAAATGAATCCAATCCAACATAAGGAAAGTAATTCTTATCAATACACACACAACAAATACCAAATTAAATTCCAAATTTTTCTAACACAATTTCCAAATCATTTTAATCAAATTAATTGAGTAGATGTGTGTCATGTGCTCTCCTAAAATCATAGCTCTCCTAAAATTAAAATCATCCTAAAATTAATATGATTAAAATCATTTTAATCAAACTAATCATAGCTCTCCTAAAATTAGTTTTCCTTCCAAGAAAAGAAACTTCAATATCCAAAAGCTTCCAAATATGTTCTTAGAAATTCCAAAGCCTTAACTTATAATCAACATCTCCACTTATTCATATTATCACTACATTCCTTGCTTGGTTTATTAAAACAATTAGAGTATATAACCTCTACAAGCACAAAGAAGAAAATAAAAGGAATAAAATCAACTATAGCAAAAATAACAACTTACCATGTTGATCTACCTTGATCTAGTCTGACTTTTTAATTATGTAATCTAAAAAAATTAAAATAAGCTCTTAGAGAAAAATTCAACAACTTATGCTTTGATTAAGTGTTGATAAACAAAGTATAAAACATTATCATACTTCATTTGCCGATCTAAATTTTTTTTATCAGACATCGTATCTAAGGCGAAATGTTTTTGTTCACAATAGGTCATGTAAGTCGCAAGTGTTTCATCTATTAGACAATATAACACTCTCCAGTCTCTTTTACATTCGATAAGCATTGTTGTGCTCACACTGTTTTAAGCTAATATTATATTTCTTAAAAATTTCTTTGTGCTTGTTCTATGTTGTAGAGAATTTTTGTTTTCTTTGTCTACCAAGAAGATTCATAAAAGCATGTCACATCAAAGAATCTTGCAACATGATAAAAAATTGTAGTGTTTCAACAACTCAGTGACGCTTGCTTTATCAACACTGGAATAGACTACCAAGTCGGTACAGTCCTGCGCTTTACATAACTTCAAGTAAAGACAATCGACCAATACTGATAAGTTCTTATAGTTATTGAGATGTTGCTTCAAGAGGAAAAGAACATTTAATACATGCATGAAAAACATTTAATGCATCTTGTATGTTTAAGTTATTCAAACGCAAGTAAGACACTCTTACGACTTGAAGCTACTCAAAGACCAAAAAATGATGTGCAACGAATATTTTCTTTAACGTCTATATAAAGTTATATTTCAATAAGAAGAACAACCAATTTGATTTGCAAAAAGTATCAAAATGCTCTTAAAATATGATTGTGTCCTAAAAGCTTTGTAAAAAACACTTTTGTGTTCGTTAACAAACTAGAAAAAAGAGTTTAAACCTTGCAAACATCAAAAGATGTTCCCCTATCTAGTGAGTAAACTTCGTGATTTTTTTTATCACACTCTAGACAAATCTTGTCTAGGAGTGAGTGCTTGTTAAACAATACTCAAGTTTTTTTAGTTATAAGTGACTAAGTGTTTAAAAAATACTTGACATATTAACAAGCACAATTTAAACTATTTCTTCTTGTGTTTTCTCAGTTTTTCACATCGATCATAAATCTTAAAAATAGTAGAATGTTTAGAAATGTCAAGAAATAAAATTTAAAACAAATAAGTAATAATCTTTCCCTTGTGGTATAATAGGCTAAAAAAATAAGTTTTACTAGTTTATGACTTGAATGTGATTCTGCATTGGTATCTGATGTATTTACTGTTAGGGTTAATGTTCCTTGTATTCTTCGTAGTGAAACACTTGAGAAAATCAAGTTTAGATCTTACTATAAACTTTTATTGGAATTAAGCTAAATTAGAGAAGTTGAAAGTAAGTTCCATCATGGAAAATACGTTTGGTTTCCTTCCATACATTTTAGAAAATAACCACATATAATTTTATTAAAATAAGGATTTTAATTATTTTTCAGTTTTTATAACGTTTATTACAGTGTTATGCATAGGGTGCAGCATAGGTAGTAGTAGCCATCACAGATTTGCACAACGTATGGTAGTAGAGTTTCACATGTGTCATATATATATGGATGTGTGTCATGTGCATATACGGACTTACCTAAACCTATATGCATGCTATATATATGTTACTGCCTAACCCTACAAATACTATGAGACTGTAAAAAAAAGTTAGATGCCTGAGATTTGGATCATAATGGCTACTAAGAAATTAAAATAAAAAAAGAGAGATGGGACTCATGCAATTCAATTAAAATATATTCATATGGTAAAAAAAATTATGTTATCATCTAGTCATTAATTGCTGATTGATATAAGTAGAACTAACTCATGTATCGTCATGATATATATATGTATGATTTTGATTATTTTTAAAAGAACAAAATGTTATTAGGAAAAGGAGATTTGATAAAAAAAAATTATTGGTTAGATTCTTTTTACGGAAATTAGTCATAAGCACAACTTAAATAAGTAATTTATTTAATGAATTAACTAAATTTATATTTTTATGTGTTTCTTTTAAGATAAGCAATTTTCTATTTATTTTTGGAAGAAAAAATTATGTATTTCTTGAATAAGTTATTGATTGGCAAAGTTTAAGCTTAACTCAATCTTACAATACTGATTCATAAGATAAGTTTTGCATTCACTTATATACTATGAATTAGCCTTACACTCTCTCACGTCAAGATCTAACAATTCGTACATATAAGACTATATATTTATGGGTGACCCGATAGCGGATGATCTAATAAATCAAACAACAAATTCTTGCTAGATATATGTTTTAAAGGACTCTGACACTATTGTAACAGTGGTACCTGCACGGAAGAAAAGATATGCACCCACCCTCTTGTATCTAGCAGAAGAATATGAAAATAACAAAAAGAATTTATACCCCGAGAAGGACGTATCTATTTCCTCAAAACAGAGCAACCGAAAAATATCCAGAACATGTAAGGTTCAGAAGATTGAACAGAAGGAGAAACAGTACAATCTTTCCCCATTTTCTCTCTCTCCATTATCTACCTTGGACCACTCAAAATTTGCCAGCTTAGAATTAGTTATTTTAGCCCGAGCACTCCACCTCTTTCTTTCGTTGCTTCCCACGTGTCCTTTTTTCTTATTTCCACTATTCTCCACAATTTCCTTTGTTGTAGCTATGTTTGTTACATTACCTTCCTCTTTAAAAGAAACCTTATCCTCAAGGTTGAATTCTGGAAAAGCTTGCTTCAAAGTCATGTTATCCTTCCACGTGAGTTGGCAGTCTTCCCACTTAAATAAGTGTTGTTTTTCACTTGTTGTTGATTCCATATGATGGGCTTCCAGTTGTAGCATTAAACATGTATGTGAATTTGAAATGGGTAACGGAACATATGGCTAAGCATGATCACCTTTACACAATTTTAGCTGAGAACAATGAAAGATAGGATGTATTTTTGCGAAAGGAGGCAAAAGGAGTTTATAACCTACTTCCCCAATCTTCTTAATTATAGAAAATGGTCTGAAATATCGAAGGCTAAAATTTGTATTCTTTCTTAGCAGTACAGAATGGTGTCTATAGGGTTGAAGTTTGACATACCATATCACCAATTTCAAGTTGCATTGGTTTTCTTCTTTTATCTGCCTCTTTTTCATGTATAGTTGTGCCTTTTTGTAAATTTGTCTTGAGTTAGCTAAGTGTGGCATCCCTCTGAACGAGTAGGTCCTACACATTAGTGGGATCTTGGTTGTTGATGGTATATTTAATTAGTTGTGGAGGTTCTCTACCGTATACGGCTTTGAAGGGTGTTATGCTCGTGCTGTGATGGAAGGAAAAGTTGTACCAAAATTTTGTCAATGGTAACAGTTTAGACCATTTCTTAGGATTTTCATAGGTAAAGCACCTTAGATACATCTCAAAGCATTTGTTTAATGCCTTTACTTGACCATTTATTTATGGGTGGTATGCAATGCTTAATTTCAAAGTGATATCACTCAACTTAAACAAATGTTGCCAAAATTGACTCGTGAACACTTTATCACGATCAGAAATTATGGACTTTGGGAAACCATGTAACTTGACTATGTTTTTCACAAACAACTCAGACACTTGCTTGCTATCGAATTCAGTTTTCAAACTAGCCAAGTGTGCATATTTGGAAAGTCTATCAATGACCACCATAATAATCGTATGCCCGTTAGAAGAGGGAAGACTGGTAATAAAATCCATGGCCACATCCTCCCATATTTGCTTCGGAATTGGCAAGGGATGTAGTAACCCGGATGGAAGAGTTGTATCATGTTTTGTTTGTTGATAGATTAAACAATTTTGCACATACTCCTTTACATTAACATGCATACATTGGCAATAGGACTGTGCCGCAAGTCTCTTTAAGGTTCTTGTGAATCCTAAATGTCCACCCAACAATGTACTATGGAATTCTGGAGAATTTTTCTTATTAATTTGTGTCTTTTAGGTAAAACCAGTCTACCTTTCCAATATAGTAACTGATCTCGAACTAAATAATGAGGATTGGGAGGCGTTTTTGCAGACACAATTGTATAATTGCACTTAACTGTGGAATTAGTTGTAGTTTGGACTGATATATTACCATCATAAAAGAGTAAGAAAGAGAATCAATTGTCACGTTGTCTTTTCTAGGTTTATACTCAATAATAAAATCATAACTTTTCAACTTGGGTAACTATTTTTGCTATTTTGGTGTGTAGACAACTTGATTGGTGTGTCTTTATAATGAACTTGTGGCCAAGAAGATTAAACTCTAATAATAATAATAATAATAATGTGGTGGTTGATATTAACTAATCATAAGTTTAATTTTAGGTATGAAATTATTCATTTGTGAAAAGGATCCAATTAATTGGTTTATTCCATAGTTTTTCACTCTAATTAACCCAATTATATGTTGGTTCAATCATAGCATAACCAATCAAATAATTAAATTGGACAGATTTGAGTTTAGTTTTATAATTATTGATTTGGATTCATAATCATAAAACAAGTATTTCCAAAAAAAAAAAGCATCTCCCATATTGAAATTGAAAAAAGAGGATGATCGATAACATCTTTTATTGTTGATTAAAATTTATTTAAAATTATAAAATTTTGAGTGAAGTTCATTAAATAAAAAATGAGGTTGACATCATTTTAAAATTATTAAATTTTAACTATAATAGAAAGTATATTTAAAAGGGTATGTTAAGTAATATATTACTAATATTCCTCATTCAAATTACTAAATTTTTTAAACTTTGAATTTTCTTAGTATTCTTGTACGGATTGAATTGAAATTTTTTTTTTCGGTTGGTCGGTCACCTTCCTCTCTTTTTCACTTCACTAGCCTTCACTCATTCACAAATATTCGATCAGAATGGTACTTATAACTCTGATACTCAAATAAGATTTCAGTATTCATGTTTGATACTATTAATGTGTGGTGATAACGTATATCTTTTTCAGAACTTGTGACTATTTATATAACTATCATGAATCTATATTGTTGTTAGGTCGAATTAAGATTTAAATCATAACTAAAAACACATTACTTAATGTTTAGTCACTGTTTTTTCACTTAGTATCATTCTACTCGAGCTTAATAATTTTGACCGTATTCATCCATACAAATCGAATACTAACTTATCTGACACCGATAAGTAAATATAGTAAAAATAAATATAATTAGAATGTGAATTGCAAATAACTACCACCACTACTTTTTTGTTTTATTCATGAAATGAAAAAAAAAAAGTAATGTCGATTGACCCAGCCACTTACTTATATAAGACAAAACTGCATCAATATTTCCTAAATTTAATTATAATTTTATTTCAACAAAATTCACCTTTATTGGTCTATTCATAAGATGTTTAAGTAGTATTCACAATCCAGAAATTCTAAATTCATTGCCAATATTAAAAATATTCTTATTTATTATTATTAATATTTTTCATTGTCAATATTACTCACACAGATATTTCTTATCTCAATTTACATATAATAAAAATGTATTTAAATTATTATTTTTATAATCATAGTTTAAACTTTAAACCTGCTAAAATATTATTGTTAAAGTAATTAATTGCATCTTACTAGGACATATTAGTAGAGAGAAAAATATATATAAGTTATTCTTAAAGAATGATTTTAGATAGATTAAGAATATTGAATCCTAACTAAAATGAATTTTTTAGATGTACTAAATCAATTATATTATAAATATAAAATAATATCTATCATAAAATGTAATTAGTTATTTTCAATCAAATTTCTTTTCTCAATCACATCTTTCATGCACAAACTCAAGTTATACTTAAAAGTTGAGTTTAATATAATTTATATTTGATTTTGTTAAATTTCTTTTCTGAATCACATTTTTTTGCGCACAATCTCAAATTGCACATTTTATTTTAAAAAATAAGTTTAATGTAATTTGTATTTGATTTAGTGAAAACAAACACAAACTAATAGAAAAAAAAAACTTAAACTAAATTTCTTATTTATACTTTTCTCATCTAAATGCAAGAATAATATTGATGAAAAATAATAATAAAAAAAAACTTTAAATCTAACTTAAACTTATAAAATTCATTTATAAAACAAATTTTACATTTATTTATATATTATACACTACTAAAAAAATCACTAAATATAAATTATTTTAAAGATAAAAATAATTAATTACTACCTTAACTAAATTAGATATTATTTTATATATTAAAAAATTATTAATATCTAAAATAGTTTCTAAATTTTTAATTAATTTTTAAATTAATATCTAATTAATTAATCGGTATCTAATTAACTATCAATATTTTAGTTATCAACTTTATAATCTAATTGGTATCCAAAATCTTGATAGCTAATTAGATAATAATTTAAAAACTAATTTATAAATTTTATTAATAATAAAAATTACTTTAAATATCAATAAATTTTTAATTTTTAAAATAATATCTAATTTAGTTAATATAATGGTTAATTATTTTTATTTTTAAAATTAATTTTTATTTATTGATTTTTTAATAATAAGAATAAACAATTAAAGATGGTTTCATTATCGTACATAATTATGACCCTAGTTGGGCAAACAAAGTGGCAAAGATGCATATGAAAGAGGTAAGGGGGCCCCCCAAGTTTGATCCTGTAAAAGTGGGGTACCCTACACATGTAAGGTGGCTTATAGGTGATAGTGGATAGGGGCTATTGGTTTCCAATGAGGCCAATCTATAAGGGCACTTAGCTAGTGTTAGGCTATGACCATGACCTACATGGACAGACTCTTTAGGTCTATGACCCCATTATAGGTATAGGTGCTATACCCTTTGGGACCCCCCTTTCCCCTTTCCCTACCCTAATTTTTGTTCTTTCACTATTATCAATCATCTTACTTCTTTTCTTACACATCATGCTAAGCATGTCCCCAAATTTAATAACATGCAATTAAAACTCTTTCTTTCACTGTAGAATAGTTGAATTCTACATTTTTCAACATCCAATTTCTTAATCTTCATTAAGAGAATTTCTTAATTTTAATTTTCTTATAGATCTGTAGTTTTTTCTTTCTAGGTCTAATTTTCCATATTTATTTATTTTAATAATATTTTTTCTTAGAACTTTTTATTAATAGATATAAAATAGTCTATGTATTTTTTTTAATATATAAATTTTGGTCTAATTTTATATATATATATATATATATATATATATATATTTTAATAATAATGTGGTCTTAGATTATTATTATTATTTGAGGTGTCAGATGTCAAGTTTCATAATTATGCCTAACATGATAATTTTTATTAAAAAACAAAGAAAAAATCATACACATTTGTTTCTCATCATTATAACTCATCAAAAACAATTTTTATTATTATTAAAACTAATACTTATATTATCTCTTTCTATATATATTAATGAAATGATAAATGTTAGCATTATTTATATTCTTATTACATTTTATTACTTATTCTTATTCAGATATATCAAATTTATTTTTAGAAGTTTAATATTGAGTGTAAATAATAGTGATAAAACATATCATTATGAAATTTTTGTGTTTGAGGGTTTTTTATTGTCATTTTCTTCTTACTTTTATATCAGTCTATTACAAAAATATTAAGTTTTATTTAATAAATAAAAGAAGTTATTGGCGAGTTAATAAATTTAAATTTTATATTTTCTTGTAACATAAATTTAAGCTTTAAATTTAACCCATTTAAATAAATTGCTCATATTTAAATTTTTTTACTTAGATTCGAACTTAATTTATAGTTGATGGTACTTTTCTCTCAAATTTCCCATAAATATTTGTAAAAAAAAGAATTTTCTTCATATTCTTATGTGAATTTTGTAAAGTCTCACAAAACATCTATAAAAAAGAACTACTAAATAATAATAGAATGTTAATTAAATATTTGCTTTATTTTTATTTTAATTCTCTCACTTTCTATTATATTTTTTATGTGAGCCAAATTTGAGCATAAGTTTTCTTCACAGTTTTCAAATTAATTCCGTTTGGTTCAACAATTATGCATTAATAGTATTATAAATAATTTTCTATGTTTATTCGAAAATTGATAATTACATATTCGGCTTTCTTTTAATTTTTAATATTGAAAACAAAGTTAATTTTACAATCTTTTAAGATTAAAATATCAAAATGAACATAGAAATCTCGTGAACAATTTTACTTTTATATTATTTAAGTTCAAATCCTGTCACTGTTACATATACATAAAAAATCATTTTTAATTTCTATTAAATCTTTAAAGTATCTTATTTTATAATTAAGCATATTTCATTACACTTTTTATATATATACGGTTTCTTTCACTGATAAAAAAATATTATTTCTTTCATTTCCCCCCTTATTATTATCCCTATATATCTGTTTTTAAAAATGCTGAGCGTAGATTAATTCTTTTATATAATGGTAATTAATTAATTTGACTTAAAAAATAATTAAAGTTAAACTTGCTGTGAGTCATGACATTGTATAAATTAAATAAAAATATTATCATTGACTCAACTTCAGTATAATTTAAAAGATAGTGATTTTACTTATTGTTATATCTAAGTTTAATATTCAGATACAGGCACAAAGTTGATACAAAAATAATAATTAAATTTTCATATTTTTTTTAAAGTTTGAGGGTTAATTAATTAATTTTAAATTATAGATACTAAAAGGAAAGTTAAAAAAAATATAAAGATAAAAAATATATTTAACCCTTACTCTTATTTGAGTCAAAATTTTAAAAAGTTGCATTAAAATTTTGTAAACAACTCGTTTTTATATTTAATGAAGTAAATAACGGTGTACCGGTCGGCGTTCAGTATTTTTGATTAAGATCAATCGAGAACATTATACTTAAGCAGAGGACTAACCACTAATTAAAGGTTAAGTATTAAATAGTGTATTTTTAATTACAGATTAAATCCTTAATCAGGTTCAATAATGAATTACCTACAATAATTATATAAATAAACATAGGATCTGTTGGGTATGAAGTCAGAACCAATTGGTTGGGTTGACTAAGCACCATGTTTAGTGAGTGTGTTTAATCATTGTGTCCCTTCTATAATCTCTATTTAAAGAGATCATTATATTTGTAATTGGTGTGCAACAAAAATGAAAACCTAATAGTTGCCTGTGTGGATGTAGGTTGCAATTGGCGACCGAACCACGTTAAATTTTGTGTTGTTTATTTTTCTGCAGTTGATTCGTGATTGTGTGTGTGGTTTCTGTGTGCGTTTTTTTCCATCAGGATATGTATGTCATCTTCTAATATTAAACACACTAAGTGTCGAGTGTCGAAGTCTGACTTGAGTTTCGAAGTGCCTTTTGTACCATACGAGTCTCAAGTTCACGAAAACGAGGAGTGGAGGAAGTAAGAGAGACAAAAGGAGTTCATTCGAGAGAAATGAAGAGCAAATCAACCAACCGAAAAGGAGTTTAATAGTTCTCCTGATTTCGACCTCATTCGATAACAAATGATAAATTTGATTGTATACTTAAATAAAATAATAATAAAAATTCAATTTTCGATGAATTAAAATTAACTTTTGAATCTAAGAATGAATCTGTTAAGTGTAGTTTGAGTGCCAGAAGAAGAAAAGAAAAACACTGTAGCAATAATGTCTTTTAGTATCAAAACAAATAACTGATAATAGACTTTCTTTTTCTCAATCCTAAACAAACACAACACAACACAAACACCAAATCATCATCATCATCATCATCACACTCCACACCAGACCACAGTTTCCATCAAAGGGAATCTCAATCTCAATCTCATCCTCTCATCTCTCATGTGTCCCTAACATTCTCTTATAAAGCCTTCAAATCCAACTTCAACACACAACACCACCACAAAACCATAAACATAAACATCATCAAGACCTCCTAAAAACCCTCTAAAATCCAAACCTCAAAGACTGTTAAAACCTTGTTGTTGTTCCAATGAACATGTTAGGCCTTAGAGACTTAGTTTTCATAGCTCCAACTGCTTCTCAACTTCACCACCATCAACACCAACACCAACACCAACACCAACACCACCACCCCATTTCAGCAGAACACCATCCCAACCTTCCCCTGCCTTCTCCAGCATCTCTCAGTGTTGGCCTTGGCATTTTTCCTCTCCTAACAGTTCCACACACCAATGATGTTCATGATCAGGTTCAAGACTGTGCCAACAACAACACCACCAACCACAACACCAACTATTGGAACCTCAAGATGTGTGGTGTCTCAGAAGTGAATTCCACAAGAAAAGGTGTTGAAGATGAGGGGAGGAGTAACAAGCATGTGATGGAGACTGAGGAAAGTGGTGAGTTTAGGGTGTGTCAGGATTGTGGCAATAGGGCCAAGAGGGATTGCAGCTATAAAAGGTGCAGAACTTGTTGCAAAGGTCGTGGCTTTGATTGCAACACTCACGTGAAGAGCACATGGGTCCCAGCCTCTCTGAGACGCAGTGGTGGTAATAGTGGTAGTGATGCTAACGGTGATGGAGATGGAGATGGTGATGGTGGTGCTTCTAAGAGGCTAAGAACAGTAGGGTCATCCAAGAATGCTGCAGCTACTTCTCTTAGTTCCACTTCCAATGCTACCCCATCAAAGAGCTTTAGCTTAGACACCAGCTCTTGTCAACAAGGTGATCTCATCATCTCTTTTCAAATATGTTTGATGCAATGTTATTGATAGATCAATCAAATACTTATTTAATCAAGATTTTAATTTTCAATAATAGTTATAGTTTCTTTGTGTACTTTTTGACAGTGTGAAAATTGTAGACAAACATGATCCTTTTATCACACTTGGGGTCATCATTGTTCCAAAAAATCTTGATGTTACTACTGAAATTGCAGATAGACTTTTTTTCTTAAATCTTGATGTTGCTATGTTTTGTTGCAATTCTTGATATTGTGAGATATTCCAGATAGATGTAACTGATGTGATCACAGTTATGTTACGGTTGCAGAAATCTCAGAAGCTTTGATGTTATTGTCAATTTTTGCATGTGGTGTGAAGATTTTTTATAAATTTATTTAAAAGTCTGATCAAACAAGTTAGGAAAGTGTTTTGACTAATTTTACTCTAGTACTTGTTAAAACAAGTAGATTATTTGTATCTTTGGAACAACTCAAATGTTGTAAAAAAAATTGGAATTTGGATGTGTAAGTGGTTCTCTTGGATTGCAGATGCTGGATTCAAGCAATCTTTGCCACGGCATGTGCGTGCACCTGCTGTGTTCAGGTGCCATAGAGTGTCTGCTATTGGGAGTGGTGAAGATGAGATTGCATACTTGGCCACAGTGCATATCAGTGGCCATGTGTTCAAGGGGTTTCTGTATGATCATGGTGCTGATGCCAGAAATGATGTGCCTAGTATCTCTGAACTGCAACTGGGAAACAATGGAAGTGGAAAGAGTAATAATAATAGGGAATGTTCTTCTGCAATTGGGGTTCCAACCACAGCTTACCCTGCTTCTGTTTGCTGAGATTTCTTCATGGTACAAACTTGCCCTTGCTTTACTTTAGTTAATATTCAACACCCTCTTTAGTATGCTGTTCAAATAATTGCTTCAATGTTTAAGCACCTTAAAAAGGAAAAATGGTCAAATCTGATTGAGTTTCTTAAGTTATGTTTTGTGATTTTAGTTTTTGACTTCAAGCCATGAGTTTGATCCTCCTAATCTGTTGTAACTTGATGGATTTTATCTCTCACTTTAAGTTTGATATAGATTCACAAAATATTAAGATTGCATGTGTGAGTTTGGTTTCATATAATATATAAGAAAAAATCCATATATCTATTTTTCTTTAAAATAGGAGTTGGAAGTGGTGTTTTGACTTTTTATATGTGAATCCATGATGTTTCGGAATAACCTAACATGAAATCTACTAAGTTTTTTTATCAATAATAAATAATATATACATATAAATCACTTCAGAATGATCTAACCTATATAAAAAAATTAAGACAATCATATAACACAACACCTTTCAGACAACTACTCAAATGAACCATGAGAAAAACCAAAACCGCATACTAATCTACCACTAATTATAAATCTGGTAACTGGTTAAAAAGTTCAACCTGCTAGTTATTACTAATCAAAGCTTAGAAAATTCTTGTGTCTCTTCACTTTAGTAAATTTGAGTTATTGGGAGAAGAGTAATCATGACAACTAGAAGAGAGATAGAGAAAGATGTGGAATTAGCAACTTGTCACTTGGTACTTTACACTGTAGTGAGAATCTTGGTTTTGTGTGAGAGTTCTTAAAATTGATCCAACATGATAGTTTAGTCTGGTTCATTACATGAGAGGTTAGTGAAATTCAAATTCAAATTCAAACTTGGTTTAGTCAAAGAAAAGTATGATGCATAAAAAATGCAAATCAAACTAAACCAGACTGTTTCTATCATTTGACATGTTAAAAGAAGAGTACCCTTTTGCATCTAAATTATGATGAGTGTTCACTTTGCATTGGATAATTTTGCTGTGTGTGGAAGGTAACATGTACCATGTAAGGTGGGGTTGAAGAGAAGTGGTGACTTTAAAAATGGCACTTTGAATAAAAGGACAAATAGACAAAGAATGAATGAACACTTTTTGATGTGCAATGAGAGTGTGTTGCATTTTCACTACAAAATTATCATCTTTGTCTGCATGCAATGCATATATTATATCTTAGATTTAGCAATCCACATCAACTTTTGTTTTAATGCAACTTTTCTTTTTGGTTTTTACTTTTGGTGTTAACCATGGGACATGAGAACTTCTCTTATCTCTACTCCTCCATTTTTTTTCATGATGTAAAAGACTTAGTACATGTTATTATGTTTTTAAATTATTTTATTTGATAATTTCGATGTATTTGTTTTAAAAAAAAAAAATTACTTAATGTTCTTCAACACACTGTAGAAATTTTATTTTTTTTTAATAATATTTTTTAATGTAACAGATTATTGTTATTATTTAATGTTTGGACATAACTGAGATGTTGAATTGTATAATGATGTCTAACATGAAAACTTTTATAAAAATAAAAAAAATATGTTTGTTGGAGTGAATTTCTTTTTTTTTTTTTGGTTCATTCATGAAAGTATGGCTATAATTATGCAAATGAATTTATTATTTTAAAACATCTTTACTATCTTACTAGATAAAGAAATTATTTTATATTTGTTTTTATTTTTTAAAATAGAAAGCTATTATTTTTATGTAATTCTTTATAAAGAATTAGTACGAGTATATTATAAAGAAATATGGCATTACTCTTATTTCTCTTTTATTCTTTGCACACCACTATTTTCAAAAGGAACAATGAAACATTTCCTAGAAAATGTCACATCTAATAAATATAATAATTTTCTTTTTGACCATTCATGGCTATAATCCAATAACTAGCAACATCACATTATATAATTGTTTGTATTTTTCTTTCTTAGACTTTCTTCCATATGACATCTTACCAATGTTTGATTGGGTTGATTTCAATTTTAAATCATGGTGTAGGGAAGAAAATAAAGCCACCACATTGTATTTTGAGTGCCAAAGTTTTCACTTCACATGTCAAGTTTCAACTCACTTTCACTTTTTCAGTGTCCACAATGAATGAATTAAATTAAACAGAACATTTAAGGAATAGTTTTCACTTCACATGTTAAGTCTCAACTCACTTTCCTTCTATCATTTTTAGTGCTTTTCTTTTAATCAACAATAAATAAATTAAGTTAAACAAAACATTTGAGAAATGTTCTAAATCATATTGAAAAATTGAGATACTATGCTTCCAAAATCACTTTTATGTTGTCTATTGTTGGAGATCCCACATCGACTAGAGATTAGGACATTTCATTGTATATAAGTGGGTGCAAACCTTATCCTCATGAGTTGATTTTATAGGGTTGAGTTAGGCTTAAAGTCCATTTTGTAATATTTATTTAGTTTTTTTTTTTCATGATTTTCCTTAGTTGTTAAATATTTTCATTTTTCATCTCAAATTATTGGAGGAGGACATTGTATTCTCATTTTGGTGTCTTGATTTAGCAACCAATCATGTCTTCACATCATTCTTGTCCATGTTTCCCATGAAATGCCTTGAAAAGAAAAGAGTCAACACTCAATAAAGTGAAAGAAAGGGAATCAAGGAATATGATGAGTATGAAAAAAAGGCACAATAGTGATTTGTTGAAAATTTTGATTAATAATTTGTTCATATTGTTTTGTCACTTCATTGGTTGCTTTATTCTTCTTATTTTACTTTGTATATACTTTTTGCATGGTCCATCTTATTTCTTGACTAGGAGGGGTTAATAATATTTTAGATTATTATTAATATAGTTTGGTTAGATTCATAAATTACTATTTTTCTGACCCTTAAACATGTATTATTTAGGAAAAATAATCATTTAAATTTGTGTAAAAATTCAGGTTAAAAAAAAGTGATTTTTTTGTTTGTTTTAAAAAAGGTTGAAGTAAATCATATTGAGTCTTATGCAAGTTGTGAGCTAATATGTTGGTTCATGTTTTTTTATTTAATGATACTATAATACTGATTGTAAATATTATTGAATTATTTCATATTTTTAATTAAAAATTACTATAAATATTATCTTTATTTTTATTTTATTGCCTCAACTCACACATTTTTTTTTATAGACAACTATTTAAATTAGGCCTAAATATTTATAAAACTTTATTTGCAAAATGACAGGTCCATTCTGCTGTTTTTGCAGGGGAAAGAAACTGACAGTATATGTGTTCTTCTGTTATTGTTTTTCTGTAAATTTCTCTTCTACATAATGTTTATATATTCACATATATATATATATATATGTATATATATATATATATGTGTGTATGTATGTACATGTATATGTATGGACCAGGTTTCAATTTCTTGCATCAGAATAGACAGTATTCATGTTGATGAATTTTATATTATATTCAGTGTTTAATCAAAGTTTTATTTGATCTCAATGTTCATAAGTAGGTGTTAGTTTCAACTTTCAAGTTATACTATTACTATGTTTTGGGAATTATATTGTAAATACTGTTTTTTTAATTACTTGTTGGTTGATATTTAGTGAATTTAGAAAATTAAAAATAAAAGTAGAACAAGAAATGTATAAAAATAAAATGATGATAATTAATAATTATGGAAAATAATTTCTATTGGGCTTAGAATGTAATATATTTGTGATTATAAAAAACATTTGTTAGAAAATATTAACCATATTTCTATTTTTATTACTCACTACCCTTTTTGTCATTTTTCTTTTTAGTTTTTTGGTTTTCTCTTTTTCAACCAAAATTATATATATGCTAACAATATAAAATAATTTTGCACTGTTATTCAATTAGAACCCATTATATATTAGAAACAATCGATTTTTTACAATAATTATTTTAGAAGTTGTATATATAATTATGATTTGGAATTTTATTACATTGAAAATTGTTTAACACGGTTAGTGTTCATCATTAAACTCGTAAAATTAACCAACAAAATTCAGGATTTTCTACATGCATGGACCAAAAAGATATAAAAATATATAAAATTAATTTGATGATAAAAATAGAAGAATGATGAAATAAGGAGTTTGAATACTAGGCTAACAGAGCATTAATGTACAATTAATAGTATTTATTCAGAAAAAAATTGCATGACTAATTGAAAAAAGTACTACAATGTATAAAGTAATGAATTCATTAATTTGATGGTAATAATAGAAGAAGGATGAGAAAAACAGAGAATTTGAATCATTTGATTAACACATATAATTAAATTATAATATTTACTCGTTTCATATTTTGTGAGATTGAATTAAAATTAAATTGTATTTTTTTAACATGGTATGTGAATTATTTAGATATTTAAGATTAGTTGGACATATATCTCATCAATTATTGGGTTTTTCTGTTATATGTGATGTTGTATATTAAAGATCTTACATTAATTAAAAATATAATCGAATTATAATATATAAGTGTATGTAAATTTTAGAGTTTACCTTATTAAATCAATTTTATGAGATTAAATTAAATTTAAACTTCAATTTTGTGAGATTGAATTAAACTTAAATTTCATTACTTTAACACATAAAATATTTAAAATTATGAGCTTATTTATCATCTTAAAAAGTAAAAATCGCATTATATTTTAAATTTATTAAATAATGTGTAAATGCAATATAATTAAATTTTATTTCAAAATAGTATATCAAAATAAAATATTAAATTAAAATATTTTACTTATGAGTTATGTAAGGATCTAGAAAATAAAGTTACAGTGGTATAATTAAAATGACATCTAAATATTTATTATTAAAGTGAAAATTTAAAACAAATAGAAAATCTAACAATTAGATACATTCATTTGAAGACATAAATAATTTGTAAAAACTTCAAGTCATCGTGTACTTAACATGTAATTTAATTTTTAGTCGTAATTATCTTAGCCACTTCTTTTTTTACCATCAAAGATATAATTTCCCTAACAATTAGTTACATTCATTTGAAGACATAAATATTTTTTTTTTCTAAGAAAACCTTTCCCACCTCTCATACACACACCGCCTAATAAAAAGGTCACTTTATTGGTGAAAAAAAAATAAATATAATTTTAAAAAATACGTATTATAATTTACTTAAAAATAGACTTGATGTTTAAATACTTTTCTTAAACTTAAAAATAAAAAGTTTGATGTAATATGAATGACTCTTTTTGTATATTTTTATTTACCAAAATATAAATGAGTAAAAAATATTAACTTCAATCTCAATTCTATCAATCAATTTTTCATAATATTTACTCTCTGAATCAATTTACTGCACATATTTCAATATCTAAAAAATGCTACACATTAATATTTTAATAAAATTGTTCATTGTAGATTCGATGTCTGTCTTTTGATACAAATTATTACTTTTGAATCGAGACACTTACCAAATTAAGTAAGAGTTATGGTACTTGATATTTTTTTAAAATTGTACACATCAACTAGTGCACCCATATTGACTTGTATAAACACATAAGAAACTAAAAGTGTAGTTTGCAGGAAATATGCATTCTTCTGTTGTTTGAAAAGAGGACAAAATTAATTTTTTTGATCAAATTATTGAAGCACAAACATCCAGAAAATGATTGTATAAACCTTTCATTGATTCATTAAGGGTCACAGAAAAAAATATCCATAGTATGCAAAAGGGGAATCACTACACAAAATTAAGTGTTACTAATCACATCCCTTCCTAAGGTTGGTAAGGATGACCCTCACATTTCTGCACACAAATCTGAATGCCCTTCACTTCTTTTCTGTACATCTTTATTCTGAGCTGAAACCCCAGAGGCTCACCTGGGATGTTATAATATATGTAAACAGAAAAGAATAGTTTTCAATGTTGTTTGACCCTTTGTGTTGATTCATTTACAATTGGAAAAAATAGGCTTCTTGAGTAACTCTGAACAACATTGATCTACACTACAACATACATTAGCTGTGACTATAATTAATATAAGATTCACAAACTGTGAGGGGATGAAGAATGAGCAAATTTCAGAAACAATGTAACCCCTTCTGGCTATATTATCACAGAATACCCTCAACTAGTGTGTTGTAGGACATTCTGTGCATGGATATTATCAATATGCTGGTTAGTGTTGTGACTGCAATCTGAATGTTTTAGTCCTCTACAAAAACTCTGAAGATGAAATCACGAAACCGTCTAGAGTACAGCCTTGGATCAACCGCAGAGATTGTTGTTGCATCATATTGGAATGATTTGTAAGCATGCTCAAGCTTTTTACTAATGTCATAGTCTTGTAAGATGTCAATGATGCCGAAAAAGATTATGATCTCGTATAACTCACCGGTTGGTTGTCCAACCAACTGGGGAGTGTCGCAACTCTTTCGCACCGTCGATTCAGCCCGCGCCGGCATGTTTATACCTAGCTGAATCCACCTGAAACATGAAGCAGAATGCAAATGTTTTCAGAACATTCAATGCAACCAGTAAAAGTCTATGACAGTAAAAACTTGTGCAGCTGTGCAAGATTGTGCATGCTTGATGTTTCATTGCATCAGAGATAATCCAAGTCCACAGAAGCAAATAATTACTACCTTCTGCATCTTCTGACTTGTTTTTATGAGCTATAAAAGTGGTGAAGATAAGGTGAGGTGAAAACTTTTGTGGAAGTTCGAGGACCAAGAAAAAGTGATGTGAATGTATCCACAATGAACTTAAAAGCAATGAACTTAAAAGTGATGTTACTTGAAGTGTCAGCCTAACTGAGATGTCAAGTTGTATAGTGATGTCTAACATGAAAGATTTTATAAAAACAAAAACTTAGAAGCAATGCATGATGATACAATGGAAAATAAACTGTGACATCTGAGTAAAATAATAGGACTGCTGCATGAATGTTTTTGCATCATCAAAAAAGTAAAAGCAAAAAAAATGCATGTTGCTTTGGTCAAAACTTTCAATCAGAACTCTTGAAAATTTGGAACTTCTGTCATGAAGTGTTGATGGACTATACCGACTAGGATCTACTACAAGACGATCCACATCCACTCCAGAAAGACGGGGCGCTCCATCATCCATGTTACCGTTGCCTGCGACGTATGTTCTTGTTATCAGAAAAGAGAAACTCATGGTGAAAATGAAAGTAAGAAAAATCCATATAAGACAAGATATAACCAGTTGGGGTTGTAGTGCCTGGACTGTATCCAGAAGGAGGAGTAACATTGTCACTACAAGACATTCCTCGAAAGTGAAGACCTACCAACATACTGTAATCCATGATCCTCTCCTGTTCCAGAAAGTCACAGTCCTTGTTCACTTGCCTGCAGAAAGGAATGTTAAAAAACATAGCCATGTTCTACTGATATAGCAGCACATCAAATAATGTTCTTTTTTTTATCAACAAAAAATAAATAAAATAAAATGAGACATATCAGGAGTGTCTCAACCATTTTACAAGTAATCTCAACACAAACTCCTTATCACCCAACCAGTTGGGGATCCAACACACATTACAACACATCAGCCACATTAATATATCATAACAAGATACAAGAGCATATCACCAAATAATGTCCTTGAACACTGCAGTTTCCTGCATGTTACACACAATGGATGAACCAAGTGATTAGGTACCTGGAAAATTCCTGAAACCAAGACTTCCGCAACCGAAATATATAATTCAAATCAAGGTCCTTAAGTGTTGTTGTAGGCTCTATTTCTGACTCGGGTTTGTCCGTTGTGCGACCGAATGTGGAACCTTTCAAGTCAAAGCGCCTATGGATGGCATATTGTGAGCAGAAAAGATTCCCCATGATGACAAATCGAACCTGAAATTATCAAGGATAGTCAATTATATACTTTTGTCAGACTACAAGTCTGCACAAACCTCAGGCATTACCTTCTTCTGTGCAGTTCCTGTTAGCTTAACACAGTGGAGACCAAAGAACTTGGTGACTAGAGTGTTCTCAAAAGCCCGAACATGTTTGTAGTAACCAGGAAGCATTCTCAAAAAAACCTGCAATCATTTTACATAGTCCTGAATGAAATATCGTTTAGCAGATAACAAAAATTAACCTTTGAAAATTGTAATGGAGCAACAACTAAAAACTATCACATCAAAGAGACCTGTTGCAGTGATAACCAAGACACTTTGAATCTTTTTTTTAAATAGTTCAAAAACAGATAGACTTGGTTTAGATAAACTTCTCAGCAAACACTTACAAGAAAAAGAAATAAGAGATATAAAGAACTTTTCTCGTTGGTTAGAATCAGTTTATACACCTTAGTTTTTTAGAAGTTTTCTCATATAAATTCTGTACTAAAAGTGTATAACTTGATTATAACTGATTGGAAGAGTTCGATTTATTTACCTCATTTCTTTTACAATTACTTGTGGAGAAGTTATTCAAACCCCACCATAGTGTGCAAAGTTTATGATCAATTTCTGAATATATCATAACTCTTGCTCTTTAGTAATGCACAATTTTGTTCCACTGCTGCTCTAAAAACTCAGGATCACTGGTGGAACTTTTTAATTATTGAAAAGCAAGGTAAGCAAAGTGTATGAATGGTTAGGAGAATTACAAAATTTCAAGGCTTATTTTCTATCTAGCCAGCCAAAAGGGAACTCACTTTTACTTCTGATTTCTTCATGGTCTTTATCATGTAGCGGTCATCATTGGTCAAATAAAAAAAACTTCCACTTTTTCCAGGAGATGAGAGCTCCCGAAGAGCATCATTTCCACATAATGATATCATGTAATCAGCAGGATCTACTTTGAACAATTTTCTAAGAGCCCTGCAAATATACATGAAAAAAACCATCATCAACAACAAGGAATTAGGATAAGTAAGCAAAGCTCTAATACAGCAGAGAGACTTATAAACTTACAAGAGCACAATAAACAGGTTAGCAGATTCAGGGTTCATCTAGTTTACAAGATTTTGATCAAAAGCTTACCTGAACACTACAGGGCAGTAGTCTTTCCATCTAAACTCACATGAGGGATGAGGTGGAGTGTGCTTGGATCCTTCAGGTGGAAATTTAGTCCATACTTTTTCTTTTGGATCAAATGCAGAAGACTTCAAGTCAAGAGATGTACTTGGAGCAGGTCTTCCAACAGCATGTCTGTGCTATGGCACAAGAAATTAATGACCGCGCAGTTAAAATTACAATCATGGAAAGAAATTATTGTTTTTCAGAATGCCATATTCATCATTGCACCACAACCTTAGGAGATGCAAGGTATCAGTCTACCAATGAAAAGGCTGAATGTTTAACTCATGAGAGAAAAAATGAGTAAATAGACATAATTCACCAGAAAACAACTATTAATATGATCAGTACCTGATACCAAGCTGCAGATTAAGCATGAGGTCATAGTTTTTATGACCTTTGGAAATAGTTTCTCCCTGTTTCTTTGGAGCCTTCAACCTCATATGTGGCACTCTTGGAACAGAATTATCACCATGAGAAGTCCTTGAACCGTCATGGGAGGAATAAGAACCATCTTCAGAACTGTAATTACTGACCCTTGCATCCCCTGACATCCACCTTGTCCTCCCATTCAGATCAGTTCCCTTCCTAGTCATCTTATCCCCCTCCAAAATGTTCAAAATCTTCTGTGAAGGGTAAATTGCCACCTTCTCACAAGCACAAACACTGCACTCTGCCAAGTCCACAGAGAACAGCTCCTGAGGATCCCACTCCAAATGGCCAACACAAGAGCCAGAAGGGTAATATGTTCCACTTTGCTCTTTTGGATCCCTACTCCAGACCCCAACATAGAAACTCCCATCACCCCACCTGAATGTGCCATTCCCCCTAGGCAACCCCTCCTCCCAACAACCATCATACCTATTCCCATTGCTCCACATCATGGTGCCATTCCCATAGAACAAACCATTCCTCCACTGTCCAATGTAATGGTTCCCATTCTTCCACTGGTACCTACCATGTCCATTCTGCAATCCCTTCCTCCACTCCCCATCATAGAAGTCCCCATTGGGGTAACTCTGAGTCCCCTGGCCATGTCTCAACTCCATCACCCAAATACCCTTATAGGTGTCCCCAGAAGACCCTATATAAGTGCCCTTCCCATCCATATAACCATTCTTGAAATCACCCTCATAGGTGGCACCACTAGGCCAGCTGAACCTCCCTTTCCCCATGATTGCACCCTTCTGCCATTCCCCAAAATACATGCATCCATCTGTCCACAGATACTTTCCCTGGCCATGAGGACCACTCTCCAGCCACTGCCCTGTGTAGAAGTCACCATTGGGGAGAATCTTCTCAACCTGTGAAACAGAAAGATCACCAACATTCCTAGCATCATCATCATCATCAACATGGGCAACAGACATTGGTGTGAAGATGCTGTTTGCCCTCTTCTTTGGACCTGCTGATTTCCTAACTGCTGCTTCCCAAGCCTTCACAAAGCCAGTAAGCTCTTTGCTCATTCTTTTCCAAAAGGCTTCAGCTTTGCCTCTCCCACCCTCTCTCACTCATAACCCTACAACACCCCTTTGGCCTCTATTCACCCATCAATGATCATGTGAGGACAATAAATAAAAAAATACCTATTGTGTATTGTTGTCAATGCACAATGTTGTTATTCAGAGAAAGCATTTCTCTGGAGAAGAAGGAGAAAAATTAAACAGAGGGAATGAAAATTGAAAAGAAATCAAAATCCAAAACCCAATGCCAAGTTTGTTTCTTTTCCCCAGATTTTGGTTCCTTATTTGGGTCTGTGAAATGGGTTGTCTTCAGATTTTGAAAGAAACCAGTGCTGTTGGATTGACAGGGAAAGCAAAAAGGTTGGTTGGAACCAGTAACTGGCATTTCTCTTTTCTTTTCTTTTTTTTCTCTTTTTCCTTCCTTTGTCTTTGTTTTTTGTTTTTATGTAAATTTTTCTTTTTTTATTTAATCTCCACTTATTTTTTTTATTTTATTTGACTTTTGTTTTTTTTTAGTTTCTTTCTTTAGATGGGTGGGAGCAAAGAGATTGATCTCATCATTCTATTGATTCCTAATTTGGCTCCTAAAAGTAATAGCAGACTTGACAAATGGAAGAATGAGAGAAATGGTGGTGGAGAGCATGTCTGTCAATGCCATTTTTAGCAACTTACTCCTAATCTTAGCTTTCTCCTTCTTCTTCTTTTCTCACAAAATGTTCATTTTTCTCTTTTAATCTTAACATTATTTTATTTTTTTCTTTTGCTTTTCTCCTTAATCCTTTTCTATCTTCAACTATTTATGAAACCTGTTTTCTTACCCTTCAAACATTATTATCCAACTCCCTTTTCTTACATTATCAGATTCTACTCATTTTACTGTTTTTTTTTCCAACAAGAATGGACTAAATTAATTAATTTTTTTAAAATTAGGAGAAAACACACATATTTCTGAAGGATTAAAATTATATTTATTTAGAAATCTCACATTCACTAAAACTTACAACATTTGATAGTATATACTATATAACTAAGTAAAAAATTTAATTCATAAACTAATTTTATGAGGTTGTTCACTTCTTAATATCATTGTTATATTTTTTATTTTTAATGAAATAATATTTACATTCCTTTTAGTTTTTAAACATACAGTCTGCTTGTTTTAATAAATAGTACACACTCTTTCTATATTAAATAAAGTGATACTTACCTACTTTATTTTATTTTTAAAATTGGAATAAATATGATTATCATTTCATGTTATCTTTAAGAGGATAATTTTCTAAAAGTTATTTATCTCATATTTCTAGTTTCTCCTTTATGAAAATATGTATCATGACTAGTCTTTGTTTTCATAAAAATTAAGATATGCTAATTTTGTGAAGAAGAATAACTACTGCATTTTTATGAATGAGGAATTTATAGGAGATGATTTATTTTCTATAGTGTAAAAATAAATTCCTTGTAAAATGTTTAGCCATTGAAGAATTTTATGATTTGAAAAGAAATTTTTTATTTGTATTTTTTGCTTCTATTTTTATAGAAAATAGGGAAAAGAATATTTTTACTATTTCTTATATAATATTTTGAAATAATAATAAAGAAAATAAGGTGTCGTACAACTGATATTTCAACATGTGCAATGCAAGATAAATATTTACATCTACAATTAATTGTGAATATAAAGGGTTCAAAAAAAAGTATAAAAACAGAAAGATTCCTTAGACTAAACAAACTCATATAAAGAAATTCTTGTTTTTACTAAAATGATCATTGTCTTAGTCATTAAAAATATATTTAGTCTTTACGAAAATGTTTGATTTGGAAATAAATTTTCTATTGATATTTTTCACTTTATTTTATTTTTAAAAATCTATACGTGAAATAGTGGGAACAAAAAAATGAAAAATAAATTTTACTATTCCCAATATGATATTTTGAAAGCAAGAAATTTAATAAAGATGAGGTGTGATTGTTATAACTAGTATTAACACATGTGCAATGCACAAACATATTTTCTTTAAATAGTTTTGTTTTGTTTTCTTTAACTCATTTTATGTAACAAACAAAATGTCAATGGGCATTGGCATTTTTGAAGTGTTGCATTGAAGTGCCAATAATTTGATGCCTATTGTAGCCAAAACATTTATTAAAGATATGCAAGTTATAACCCACCTACATATACTTGTTGTTTGCTTAGACTTTTCAAAAGTGAATGGGTTGTCGACCTAGGAGTGTCAAATAAATTTTGTACCAACCTTTCATGAATCATAAAACTAAATAAGGTAAATGAGTTATTGCACAAAGTTATCTATATGATATTGATATTAAAGCTTAATATATATACATTAATATTATATTATTTTTAAAACATTAATTTTTTATAAAATATGGTACTTTCAAATTACAAAACATCTGGTAACTATTGGTATCTAAGATATATTATATAAGGACCTAGAAAATGGTTTTAGAATATAAGTGGTATTTAAAATACATTTACTCTTTGCTCTATTTTCGCTCACGTGAAAGATTTTTTACTTAACCAAAAATAGAGCTAAAATTTCACAGTCTAGATTTTTTATCAAATGAAGAAACTTTTGTTTAAGCTTGATAATTTTTGTCCAGGCTAAAAAAAATCTTTTGTTTTGTCTCTTTAATTGATTGAATATGATTTTAAATATAAATGTAAATAAATATTTATTTATATATTTAATTGATTTGTGATTTTATTTAAGTGAATTAATGTTGTGTGGAAAAAAGGTTGTTGAATATGATAAGAGTTATATGAATATGATGTTGAAAATTTGGGATGATATGTGAATCTTTTTTTTATGTATTAAGTAAAACCACATATGTTGCAATAGAGATCCTCTTATTTCACTAATGATCTAAGCCTCACAGATTAAGATATCGGGTAGTAAGAAGTTGAGAGAAAGTTCTTGCATACCATGACATGTGTAAATGTGTGGCTTGGGTTATAACGAACTTACCATCATCCATTATTCTTAGGTTTGCTTGTAAATCTAAGTTTTGGTTGGATCAAATGTTAATCTTTGATGGGACATACTTAATACGAGTCTTCTCGAAGGCGTCAATTGATGTTTCATTTGTTGAATAACCTTTTGTACATAGATCTCATATGTGGCTTATATTTGTAATATGTTTGTATTGATGGAAGGTTTTTATATTGAATTGGTTGTTGAATTTTCCAATTATAATTTTTTTTCTTTTATACACATTTGATCCAACCAATTATACCTTAGTACTTGTTGTTTTTGTTATGAACTATTATAACTTTACGGTGTACGTGAGAAAATATAGGTATAGAGTAAAAATTAGAATAGAGATATATTTTACACTAATTTTTTTTATAAAAAATTGTATTTATATATGTTCAAGTTGTATTTTTTAAATACTTAATGATTTGTAAATGTCATATATTGGGTTATATTATATGAGTTGTGTTTTATGAGAGTGTTACATTTTATTACATTTTATGAGAGTCTTGCATCCAATAAGTGGTTGTCATTCAAGCGTTGATTATAAATTTTAAAATGATCTGCGTTGAAGCGATGAGGTGATTGTTAGGGCGAGGAGGACTAAGAGAGTGTTTGCTTGCAGGTTTGCATTTCACTCAAGTGGTGAGAATACTGCTCAAATGGTTAATCTCTTTGTTATGCTAAGATGATCGCTTAAGGTGAGAGAAGTTCACTCAAGGGATGCTAGAATGGTAAAGGCTTCGTGTAATGTTATATGTTTTTATACATGATGTATGGATGCTATATTGTATAAGATACATGATTAATTGTATTTTGCTCTGAAAAGGTATATGATTAATGATGAAATGCATGACATGATGTATGAATGATATATGCCTTTTTAGGTGACCCTTCATTGGTGGAGGATTTTAGATGTGGACCTGAATGGGTGGATTGCATGCCCCTTGGTGGGTGTTGTTTTGAGATGGTATTATGCCTTGAGCGGTGATAATAAACACTAAACTTATGTTTAATAGAGATATCATAACTTTACAATTTTCATGTAAAGAGGATTTCAAGTTGAAAGAAGAAGCTTGTGTATTTGATTTGAAAGTAAATACTTTGTATCACATTGACAATGAGAATATACACTAGATTTTGGTAGATAGTAGGTGTTAGCCTATAATTATGAGACTTATTTACTTTATAAAGTTTGAAAAATATTTTGTATTTAGTTATGATATATAGTTAAATAACTTATCTTTACTTATATATTACTATGATTATTATTATGAGAATAAATTTAGTTACAAATGATAATAGAAGAAAAAAAGTAAGTATATTTTAAAATAAAAGATATTCTTATATTTGGATAAAATTATTATAGATGAAAAGGTTTTCTTTTGAGCATTTAGTGGAAGGAAAAAAGGATTATGCATCAACAATATAAAATATTCTTACACTTTCATTCAATACCATATATAAACTTTTATAACAATTATCTTAAACTTTAGACCAGCAATAATAGGTGATTGGGTGACCAAATCAGTGCATGACCATTAAATTCTTAATAAAATTGTATACATAATATTTAAAGTCAAGACTATGCTTTAAACTGAAATAATGTCACTAACATATGAAATCATAGAAACAATTTATATAGTTCTTTATTTAGGGTATACAAAATTATGCTTATCTTTGTATTACTAATCCTTTTTCTTCATTTTATATAAAAAAAAGTAACTTTTCTACATTATAATTAATATGTTTTATTATAAGTTTTCTTAAAACTTGTATAACAAATTTAGTATACTCTAATGGAATAGAACAAGCTAGTCCCTTAGAATTTGTGGTATACCCTAATCTTACAATACAATGACTTTCTTTAAAATATCTCCACTAATTAATCTTCCAAAACAAAAAAAACACACACACATGGCATAATGATAAGTACAATGAAGCTTAGTATTTTTCTTTACAAAATAAATGGGATTTTGTAGAAAATTTTACATGTTTAATTTTTTTATTAATATATTTTATGAATAAGCATATTGTTGATCAAAATATCTATAAATTTTGTTGATAATTAATTTCTAATTGACTTTATATAATAAAAAAATCTCACTCATATTTTTTCATATAAATACTCAAACTTTAAAATAATGAAGACCACCCATATAAAGATTTTCTATATATATTATTGCTTGAATAATTGTAGCAATGGAAAATTGTCACAATAATTTATTTTGTTTGGAAGTAATGGAGGTAGCTCAACCATGATTACATACAGAAAAAAAAAAAGGCAAGAATTAATTAGTATAAGGGAACATGAGTGCTGGTTGAGTAATTATTGTTGTTTTTCATTATAGCTAGTAATCATTAATTGATTTAATTTTTCTTACTAAAATTTTGTTTTCCCATGGAAAACAAAATTTAAATAAGTTTTTAATTTCTAAAATATTTGGAAATTTCGCGTTTAGTCTTTAGTATTTTTTTGAAATATTTATAGATTGTCTATTTCTAAAACAATCATCTACTTGTATTTGTATTTATTAATATATTTATTTATATATAATTTTTAATTTTTTCTTTTACTTTTGGATTTTTAATCAGAATAATTGATAAATTTTATATCATATAATATGAAAATATATGAATATAAATAATGTATTAGAAGGAATCACATATAAAATTAAAAAAATTATTAAATATAAACCAATTTTAAAGACTAGAAATAATTAGTTGCTATATTGAATAAATTAGATATTATTTTAGAGACTAAATAATTATTGATTTCTAAATTAGTTTGTATTATTTGATAAATAGTTTTTAAATTGGTATCTAATTAGTTACGAAAGTTTTAACTACCAATTATTTAAATTCTAAATTTGATAAAAAAATCTTGATGGCTAACTAGATATCAATTTAGAAATATTTATCAACAATAAAAAAATAGTCTCTAAAATAGTATCTAATTTAATTAATATAACAATTAATTATTTTTATCTCTAAAATTAATTTTTATTTAATAATTTTCTTGTAGTGAATATTAAAAATTAAAATTTGAACTTTTAAATTTTTCACGGAAAAAAAACATATTTTTAAGCTACAAGATAACAAGTGCCGTTCTTTTAAGTCAGGAAACATATGAGCCATTAAGTGTTGGCACATACTATGTAACTTATGATTACATGTATGCATTAAATTGTATATTATATAGGTAAGAAATTAAAATTTTAGGCTTTTGATATTTAAAAAAATAATAAAGAATGAGGGTAGTGTTTATTTTGTAAGGAGTTGAGTCAGTATTTTTTCTTAGAATTGAGCTAATATATATGAAATAACATTATAAAAAACTATTAAATAATAATTACTTTTAAAAATAAAAGATAATTAATTAAAAAATTGACTAACGTAATACTATTTTATAAATTAAAAAATTATTAATGTTTCAAATAGTTTTTATCATTAATAAAAATTTATAAAAAAAATTTAAATTGATATCTAATTTTAAATTTTACCAGGTTTTTTAACTACTATATATTTTAATTATAAAAAACTATAATAACTTCCCTTCTAGAATAAATTTTCATGGTTTTTGGAAAATAACATATATAAGCTAAATGAAAGTTGGTGTTGAATTCAAAACTCAGAAAAGTTCAAATTTTGAAATGGAAAAATGATTGAGAGATGATTTTAAAAGTGCATGAAAGTTTCAATCTCATCATTAAAAAAAATATTAAAACCTTCGTATCTAATAATATAAAATGCAATAATCTAAGATTCTTTTTTTTATCTTATAACATGAAAAGAATGCACTTGGTAGGTATTTTTCAAGAAACTTTCAAAAGAACACACGACATTTTTCTATATTATATTATTGAATAATAGATGCATTTAAGTTAGTAAACCAAAGTGGCCATTATATTTTTTAATTATAAAATATATTGTCTTATATATTACTTATTAATATATTAATATATAGTTATGAAAGATACATCATTCAATGGTGAAATTGAAGTGTTTCCTTATAGCCGACCCTAGTTTCTTTCACTTCTTTTGTGGTGTTTTTTTTGTTTCTTATGTTTGATTTTTTTTCTCTCTCTTTTCTTTTATTGAAGAAGAGTTTTTGGTTCTCTTTTATTGTGCATTTTGTCTTGTGGCCAATATCCTTTTGGTGACAAGTAATTAACAACCATCTAAATAATCCCTTTCTTAATTTAATGACTCTTTTTTTGGACCTTGATTTTGGTTTTCAAAAGTAGTAAATTTGAAAGCCATGCTTTGGTTTTACTCAAATTGGTTATGTTTGACCTAATGGGACATTATATAACTTTAGGGTTTATTGAGAAAAAACTTGCCATTGGTAGGTAGAAAACCTTGTGTGAATATCAAGACACCTTATGCTCAATGAAAAAGGCCAATGTATGTGATTTCTTTATTCATCTTTCACTAGTTTTATTTTTTAGAAAAAGGGTTCTGAACTTATAATATACTTCTTGAGAGTGATTATTTTATGTTGATATAACATTGTAAGAAGATTTCTTTTTCGCTTGCAAATAATATTTGGAATCCAAAATTTTATAGCAATAGAAATATAATTCAAAACAACCTTTGGAAGAGTTTTTAAAAAGAAAATCTTTTTTTTTACTGTTTTTGGAATAATAGTTACTTTTTTTTCTTACACGGATCGGGAATGAGTCATCTCATCAAACAATTGTTGTGGTTTTGGTTCTCGACTTCGATCTTTGGTGGTCTCGATCTAAGGTGTATTACCGGTAAAAGACACTTTGATGCTCAGGTTAAAATTCAATATTCGGTAGTTGGAGTATTAATTGTTGTAATAAATGTGTACATTTATTTTGGGTGAAGTGCATGTTTATAGTATCATTGTAAATCTCCAAATTTGGATCTAAATTAGGACACGAGTTATCAGGTTAATCTCAACATTAGACTAACATTATACTATGATTATATTAATTAGATTGTGTTGAGGGATACTTTTGTTAAGTCTTGAGAACCAGTTCGACCAAATCAACCGAATGGTTTGAGTGACCGACCCGTATTCGGTTTTTAAATTTTTTTTTAGAAGAATAGCTAGTTTTTTTATTACCCTATCATAATGTTTTTAAAATAATTGTTTTGATTAAGATAAAAAAAATAGAAAATGAAGAAAAAAAAACCATGTGCGAGTAATCATAAACCTTCCCTCTCTAATTATGCCAAACTTTATGTAAAAAAATGTGCCCAAAATTGCTTGGAGTATAATTTTTTTTATACGCAAACTGTTTTATTACATGTATTACTTTGTTTCATATGTATTGATTTAGTTACATGTATTTCTTAACTGTGATTACCATACTGTTTAACTAAAAGATTTTTTCGTTACATGTATTTTATTATATTAATTTTTTCGTTGCTGAATAAAAAAAATGTTTAACTAAAAGAAAAGTACAAAAATTAATTAAATTTAAAGTTTTAAAATTTCTATACATTTTATCTTTATTCATTAAACTAAAAACCGATTTATATATACAAAACTTAAGCAACACAGAGAAGTGCTCGTAAATATAAGAAAAAAAAAAGTACAAATAACATTCATTTTTTATCTGATATTTTTTTTTTAATATATATAATTTTAATCTTCTCAAAGTTATATAATTACACACACAAAATTAAGAAAGCATTATTTATATAAGTGTATCGAAAAGATATACAATTTTTATGTTACTATAATATGAAATTAGTTTATGTCATTGATTCAAACTCTAGATTATTATTATGAAAATGATTGAAATAACTTATTCCAGTCATTTTCATACTACAAATAGTTGAATAGTTGGTTTTAAGTTTCATTTGAAGGTTCTATCTTGGTGCTTGGATTAAGTGACTCTAAGGAGAAGCTATTGTGATGTGAAATTGTGTTAGTTGTAAAGAAAGGTCTTTTAAGTTTCTCTATTTGTTGGAGATTTGTGTTTGACAGATTTTTTGTTTTGTTTTATGCTCTTTTGAAATTTGATGTGTTGATATATTCTGGTGGTTACCAACGTGAGTTTTTATTTATGTGATATTCTTGAATTTTGGGTTAGTTGATAATTTTTATTGAGAGATTGGTTTAGGTTCGGACATAAGAGTTTTTTTTTTATAAGAGTTGGATTACCCTGAAGTGATACATATTTATTTATTATTTATTGCTGATAAAAAAATAGTTAAATACATTAAAGTTTAGATAAAAAATCAAATTTATATTATAGTAGAAGGATACAAATATATTTAACCCTTAGAACAATAATAGTACATGAAATAAAGTTGATGTTAAATTTGAAGATATATGAAGGTGAAGAAAGTGGTAAATAGGTGTAGGAGTGTCCCTTTCATATCTTTTAATATTATGATTCATTTAATGTGATATGATCTAGAGAAATTAAAGTGTGATGGTCCCAAACCATACGTGCAACACATAAAACTTTGGGTTTAGAAAAGGTCAAACCCTAAATATTCATTGCCCCACAAAACCTTTACTTTGATTGCATGTAAAGGTGACACTTGTCATTTCCTCTAACACAACAATATTCATTCATTGCTACATAATCACTATGCTTCACTACAATAAATGGAAAAGCATAGAAGTGCTAAATATGGTGCCCCTTTTTTTCTTTTCATTAAACAAGAATCATACCAAAAAAAGTTATATTCATATTTTTGTAATTGTTGTCTCCCAATTTGAATCACTAATTAGATTTCAAGGAATATAAATGGTAGAAATAATTTGATAAAAAAAATATAAAAATCTTGAGGGAGAAACAATTTGTTAGGTTGAAAAAATTTGATTCAATAGGTATATAAAAAGAGTAACACAATATTAGGATTGGTTATAATTAATTAATTGATACATTAATAAAAAATTATTTTATTAGGTTGATGTAATGTATTTATAGTATTGGAAAAAAATTGGATAAGAAAATAGTTTTTTTTTTATCAAAACTAAATAAAATTAGACATTTAATGTATATCATAAATTCTCATTATAACCAGTCTCTGAACCCTATCCTTAAAAGAGTTAGAAAATAGTATAATATAATAATAATTTTTTATTTTTTTTCTTTATTAACATTTTATCGTGTTAGGAAGACCTTTTTATTATTATTCTTAATATTTTTATAATTATTATTAGTGTTATCACTATTATCATTATTACTATTACTCCTATTACTTACTTGTATTATCATTACTTTCACTACTTACTTATTTTGTATGTCATCACAATTATCATTAAAAAAATTACTATAATTGATGCAATTATAAATTTTAGTGAATCTTTCCATATGATATTAAAATCATTAATGTGTCCTATGAGACATTTTAATGACATATCAATTAAAATAAGAATCAAAATAAATAGTAATTTCATATTTATTCTCTTAACGTGTAAATAAGCATTAGAAGAATCACAAAGTATTTTTTAAACTCAACATAGTAGTCTCATTATAAGAAAATCCTGAATAGAAACCAATTTTAGAGATAAAAAAATAGTTAACTGTTATATTGAATAAATTAGATACCATTTAAAGAATAAAAAAAATTATTGATATCTAAATTAGTTTCCATTATTGATAAATAGTTTCTAAATTGGTATCTTATTAGCTTCCAACGTTTAGCTATCAACTTTAGAATCTAAATAATTGGTAGCTAAAACATTAATAACTAATTAGATATATATATCAATTTAAAAATTCTTTATGAATAATAGAAACTAATTTAGATATTGATATTTTTTTAGTTTTTAAAACAGTATCTAATTTAATTAAGATAATAACTAATTATTTTTTATCTTTAAAATTAATTTCTATTTAAATATTTTTTTCAATAATGTCTTATAACAATAGGAAAGTAAATCTCAAAATTCAATGTTTTTTACAACTATAATTACATTTGTGAAATCAACACTTTGTTTGAACTTGACTGTAACATTTTGCCTTATATTTAGCCAGTTCTTGGTATTTGTTTCTTTTACTTAAATTTCACATTTTACATTGAATTGCATTAACTTTTATAGTTGATTATTATGAATGGACTCCATTTTTTTTAATATCAATCACACACTTATCAAGATTCTCAAATTGATTAGCTTCAAATGTATTAAAATATCTTAACTACTATTTGATTGTTATCTCTACTACTAATATGTATTTCCTAGTACAATGTGATAAAAAGTATAATCATCACACTCATTGAATTAGACTGAGTTTGAAAAAAAAAAAGTGAAGTAGACACATGAAGAAAAATGTTGAATTGTATGTGCTTCAATACTTTAAAACATTTTTGGAAAATAACACTTGCTTCACAATATAGAAACTTAAACTTATAAACATCTTCTTTAAGATCTATCAATCAATACACTAATTTTTCTTTAAAATCTATCAATCAATACACTAATCTTTCAGGAACTATTTTATATTTTTTTAATTAGTAATAAAAAAATATTAAAAAAAATATTATAAATACTTCAACCCTTTTACAAAATATCTACATCATTACGTAAAACATAAAAAATAAAATAATTTCCCTCAATGATGTAGTGATCAACATCTACCCAATCTTTATTAATCAGGGACCACTTTTAATATTTAACCAATGCAAAATGTAAGAAATTTGGAAATTGGATGTAGTTGTCATAATGTAAAAAAAAAATCATGAGTCATTTTAAGAGATAAAAATAATATTAACAATTTTGTATTTTGATATAAGTGGGTCACATTATAAACCTTGGAGTTTGAAAATTTGACTTTACAAAATAAATAATAAAGTAATCATGAATGTGTTTAATTTCCAAATTTTAAGAATGGCTCTTGGAAACATATTTTATAAAAATTAATCAAAATATTCGTTTTATATGAAAACAATTTTTAAATTTGTGAAAGATTAGTTAGCATATGTAGTTATTAATTGGAGTATATTTATTAAGGTATACAAATTTAAATGTAACTTTGTTTTAATAATTAATTTTGTTTTACAAAATTGACTTAATAAAATGAAGTTTATGATTTGACTTAACGCTAATATCATATTTTAAATATATTTTTCTCACACCAACTTTATGATTTGACGCTAATATCATATTTTAAATACATTTTTTCTCATACCAACTAATTAGTAACTCTGATATGATAATAAAACAGTAAAATTTAAACTTAAATCAATCTCAAAAAAATTAGTTCAAATTGGTAAGAGGATTGTATTTCATTTTATATTTTATTATTTAATTTTATCTTTAATTAATTTGAGATTTTTAATAATATTTGAGAATATATTTTTTATTAAGATAGAAGAAGAGTTTGGGCCATAGATTAGTTGTTGCACATACATGTTACGCACTCCTGAAATTCATATTGAAAAAAGTATAAAGTTATCATGACAATTCTAATGACAAAGCTTTTCTATTCCGTTTCAAGTTTTTTCATTTCAAAACGAAAACGTCAACATGTACGACAAATGAGAGCATTCTTACAACCCTAGAATCTTCTCTCTTATTAGAAATGAACTTTACAATAATTTCATTCTACATTAGTTGAGTTAAACTTTGTAATGAATCATTCTCTAAAAATTATCTATTAATATTTAAAATAATTTTTATTATTAATAAAAAATTATAAAATAGTTTTTAAATTGGTATCTAACAATTAATTATCAAAGTTTTGAGTATTAATTATTTTATATTTTAAATTAATTTTTATTAGTCTTTTAAAGGTTAATTTAAAATTTAAAAATATTAGTAGTTATGAAACATTGATATTTAATTTACTCAATATATTTATCTCTAAATTTTATTTTTATTTATTTAATGATTTTTTTAATGTATTTAACGGTTGATATCTCAATTTCATTTAATTTCTCACACAACTTTTTCACTCTTCTTTGAAAAATATTGTTTATCTATCATGAGAGAGGAGGGTCACTCTTATTGGCACACCATGACATCTTTTCCACAATTTAAAAAGTAAGAGCCATATATGATAAGAAAGAAATATTAAAAGAATGAGGATTTAAATTTCACTAATGATGATATGCCATATCTTTATTGATAAACTATATGTAAATATACATATTTTTTTATAATATAACATATATGAACAAAAGAAAATAAAGACTAACAAAAGAGTAAAAGGAAGACAAAGGATATGATAATGAATATCTCTTCAATTGAATATTGAATCAGAATAAATAGTCTGAATAGTTGTACACTCATTCTAGGTCTAGCCACTCTAGTATCCATATCCTTTAATATTTGTAAATATTTTTAAAACTTAAAACATGTTCTAATTCAACTTTTTTTTCTTATTACGCATTGATTAAGTTAAATACTATAATCTTATTCACTCTACTAGGAATGTCTCTAACCACATCAATCTATTTTTATTTAACAAAAAAAAATTCTTATGAATATTTTTATATCGATAAATAATAAATAAAATAAAATGAGACACTTTAGGGTGTCTCAACCCTTATAGAGACACTTTAAAGATGTTTAAATCTTTATACAGAAATAGTGGTGGCATGGCATGATGGCAACTAACCTAATACGTGTGTACATGAAAATCAGAAGCTCATAGGATAATGAAAACAATAGTTTAATCTTAGTATTAAAATGAAAACCAAGGACCCCATTTGAAAGGGCTAATTAAAAATGGTTCTATCATTGTCCCTTGTGATGTTAGGTCAAAGTGAGTAATTGGCCTCTAAACAAAGGTGTAGTGTCAAAGATAGTGGGGTTGATTTGTTTTGTGTTAGACACAAAAGGGTTATGTTGTGAATGAAAATGCAGGCAAATTGTTGGTTATTGGGATTGCAAAGAGCCCACAAGTTCTCTAAATTTATTGTGGTTTTTCATTTTGATGTCAACTATGTTAGGGTTTTGTCTCCCATTGAGGTAGCTGATGTCAGAGACAAATAGCCTTTTGTCTAATTCTATATACCATTCAACACCAAAGGTTGCTTAGAGACAAGACCAATGCCCCATCTTAGGAGAAGTGGTCCCCCACTATGTTCCTATTTTTTTCTATACTTCTGGCCATGGACAACACTACATTAACAACTTCACTTCGTTTTAACACTTCCTAATATCAAGGGTTCATGTCAAAATCAAAGAGAACAAGTTTTATATACTTCTCTTATTCATCTATAATATTTAAGCAATTGTTGTTAACTTTTCTCAAGATTATAAAGTGTTAAATATGCATTATCGTAACAATAAAACAATAACAAAAAAAATAGTTATTATGTTGTCTATATTAAATACTATTTTAGAAATTTACAAAATTATTTATATTTAAATTAATTTTTATTATTAATAAATCATTTTTAAATTTGTATTTAATTAGATACTAAAATTTTAAATATTAATTTTAAAATTTAAATAATTGGTAGTTAAAATTTAGGTAGCTAATTAGATAGTAATTTAGAAATTATTTATCAATAATAGAAACTAATTTAGATACCAATAATTGTTTTAGTTTCTAAAATGGTATTTAATTTAGTCAATATAATAATTAATAATTTGTTATCTCTAAAATTAGTTTTTATTTAGTGATTTATTAGTAGTGTATATAAAGATAAATTAAATTAGTGATTGTGATTTTAAATTATTTAATAGTTTTTTCTCAATTAAAAATGTATTTTATATTATTTTTCTAATACATTTTATTATTGGTTAAATATTATTAAAATAAAAGATATACAATTTATCCTTTTTAATGAATCATAATTCATCTATAAAGTGTGTTAAAATTTTATTTTATTTTCTATTTTTCCTTCTAGAATGATGTTCTCAAGAAAAGATAAAGGATTCAAAAGGTGGGTTTAGCATATAATACATTTGAACTTGTTGCACCATGAGCTTAGGTTAGAGTGGTGATACTTTATATATCATTAACTTTAAACTTTTGTTTTATAATCATACAAGTGTCACATCATTTCAAAAACATAGGAAAAAAATGTGAGTGCCACATGCCTTTTTAATATCTTAATGTGTAACATTTAATTAGGTATATACGTGTATCTTACTCACTAAGTGAAATATTAGAAGAACCATTATATCAAAATATGAAGAGAAAAACACAAACTCTATAATTTATCCTTTCAATGACAATGAATTTGTAAGAAGAATAATGAGATCTATCCGACCATACTCATTATAAGAAAATTATTAAATAAAAATTAATTTTTAAAATTTAAATAATTAATTACTATTTAATTAAATTAAAAACTATTTTATAAATTAAAAAAATTATTAATATTTAAAATAAGTTATATTATTAATAAAAAATTATAAAATAGTTTCTAAATTGATATCTAATCCTTAGCTACCAAGATTTTAGTAACTTACTACTTTAGCCTCTATTAATTTTTTAGAAACCAATTTAAAATCTAAAATATTAGTAACTAAAATCTAGATAGCTAATTTAGATACCGATTTAAATATTATTTTATAAATTTTTATTAATAACATAAACTACTTTAAATATCAATAATTTTTTAATCTCTAAATTAGTATTTAATTTAGTTATATATATTAATTAATTATTTTTAATCTCTTCATTTAATTGCTATTTAATGATTTTATTATCAACTTGAATTTTTTTTTCTGTAATGATATAAAAAACCACACGATTCTTCATGTTTGAATGATAAATCATAAAGTTCTTAAGAAAAACTTTACTTCTTCCTAGATGGTGTATGATCCACTAGCTTAAAAAAAAGTTTGATCCACCCAAGTTTGAATTATGCATTTTTTTTTCTTTGAAACTGGTCCCAGTTTTGTTCTTAAACCTAGTAACTAGGTCTAACTTATCTTTATTTTGTTTTCACTCTTTCCAAGCACATTGAAGAAACCCTATTGTCAGATTCATTTTTTATACATGCATGACATAAAGACAATATTCACATGCAAAGACTTATAACATTGCAATGTGAAGAAAATATTCCACCTCACATCACAAGCTGCCTAACAAATGAATTTTCTAAAAATTTATTACTATTATCTTTGAACTTTTCACACAATTGCTCTCATACCAATGACTATGACTAAAGTGGTTTTCTTTCTTTTGAGTTAACTTAAAATCTTCTCTCCATCTTTGGCTACAATAATTCACAAGTGTTGAAAAAAGTTGTTGAAAAATAACCATATAAATTACAATTTTCAAAATTCATAAAAAAAAATTATTTTTCATTATTTTTCTTACTAAATTTAAGCTAGTGTTATTTATTAGAGCTTGCTTTTGTACTTAAAATAAGTGTATGGAATAATTTGAAAAATGATAAATATATTTAGATTTTATGTCTCCAATGTATTATGAGATACATATTTAATGTATTATGATTGATATTTGTGTTTAAGTTGAGAGGTTGGAATAGTATTTTGGGTTAAGTTTGTGATTAGATTTTGGGTTTTCTTATGGATGCCATAGGTAGGAGTGAGTTTAGTAAGTATGCAGGGAGTTCAAATATAAATTTGAAAGAAATTTTCTTTCTTCTACTAAATTAACCATCACTTTTACATTTCTTTCTTCATTGTTAGTGTATTCTTCTTCCTCTCCTCAAAGCACAAAATCCTACTCTTTCTTTCTTTTTGTCTTGGTATATTTCAACTTACAAACTAGTCAAGAATTAATATTAAAAAATATTTAACCATTTTTAAACACTTTTTAACTGAGGTAGAAAAAATAATTGATTATGTTAAATGGTAATTGATCATCTTACAATGCATAAAAATAATCATTCATAAATAATGGATTATTCTATATCATAATTAATTATTATAAATGTGATAATAGATTATAATATGACAATTGAATATCTTAAGATATAATCAATATTCTATATTAAGTTACACTATTGGAAATAATCTATTAGATTACTTCTTATGGTTTTCATATCTATTCTAAACAAAATAATCATTTATTACTAATAATCCTATATTAACTCTATTTTCATAGTATATAAATGATTTTTGTCTTAGTTTCAAAAGATGTAATTTTAAAAACTTCCAAAATATCTTTTGCTTCAAAACATACTTTCTAAGATTGCTTAAAAATTCACGGTGATTGATTATTTGGTATGTTTTTCTTGAAGAAAAACTTGTGAATTAAAGATCTTAGTTGATGAACTTGCATAATCTTATTTATTTGCTCTTAGTACTTTTTGGATTCTAGTTACATCACATGTGATATATTTTTATTACTTTTCTTTTTTATGAATCTCTTGTGACACCTATGTTTTGTGTATTGTTGTGGAATAAGTTGTTACACTTGTGTGTTGTTCTTTCTGATAAGTTTTTAACAAATGTAAATTTTTTACTAATTTGTATACACTAGTATAAAAGAAACTTTTTACGTTAGATGTTTAGGACTAATTACATCAGGCAAGAGTCCAACGTGAATATGAGAGACATAAGTTTACGTCGGACATCATATCTGATGTAAAAAGTGTGTATTTACACCAAATCATGAATTAACCAACATAATGGATATCAAATAAGGAAAAAAAAGTCCAAATTTTATGTCGACCAATGCATGGTCCGATGTAAATTTTGAATGTTTTTTTTAATTGAATTGATTTTGACTTTAAAACTAAAACTTGAAATGCAAATACCAATCCACATATAGATACAATATAAGTCAGGCATTTTAACAAAAAGTTCTATAAAAAAAATATGTAATTTAACCTAAAAATTAGCTAAAACAATAAATTTAATTGTATTATCTATGTTGGAGAAGAAATGTTTCTCATTGTTCTTTTATTTGTTAGATGTCATCCTAGGACAATAGAGATTAATCATTGAAGACCTGAAACATTTGAGTCACATTATTATGCAATGGCCATAAAAATAAAATACATTTTATTAATATTGGAATGTATTACCTTTGTCCATGATTTAGTAATACATGTCCAAATGATGACTCTCATCTAGTACATGGTGTAGTAATCACATCCTAACGAATCAACTTGTCTATTATACTAAAAAGAGAAATAAATGAAAAATTATTTTCGTTCAACTCTTAAATAAAATAATTATTGTATGTATGAAAATTTGTCTAACCTTAAGTTACATAAATGGTAATGGACCTTGCTATAGCTTACACTTAAAATATTTGTGTCAATCACAACTCTTATTATAATAAAAACATATGTTACTCAGAATACAATTATACATATTCAATATAATGAAAAATGTTAAATTTTCTCTTGTAATAAGTTTTTCATCTTCTGGTTGGGTTTTCTTTGAAGCAAACAAAATTATACTACTATGTAATCCCTAGGTATAATTACAATTAACTGCCAATGAGACCTATAGTGAATGACAAATAATTAGTTATATAATCAGCATAAGTTAAAAAACACAAGTTAGAAAAGTAAACCTTAAATGTATGGAGTGAAGTAAATATGCCTTTGTGAGTCACTCATCCATGTTTGCAAGTATTGTTGGATCTGGATCTTTTTGTTCTTAAGGTTCAACAAATCTATATATTTCTAATTTGCATTGCTTCACACGCAATTTGTCCATGTACTTAACATAATGAATTAATATGGTAAACATAGACAACACAATATGGCTTACATTATCCATAGTTGTATCACTGAAATGTTTAACATGGAGGTTTCCTCACAACTTCCAATGCGTCTGGTAAAGAAATGTACAAAGTAGCAACAATAGTACCAACTCCAAATACTCTATTGTCCCACTTATCTGCAAGGGTTTTCTCCTCAACCTTAAGAGGGTAATTCATCTTTTTAGAGAATTTCAAAAACTTTATGACAAAGTATATTGTTTGGATAATGCATTTAAAAGAATTAAAATTCTAGAATTTCATTACAGAAATTAGATTATTTAAAATTAGAGAATTTGAAATTCCACCTAAATGTAAGAATTTGAAATTATTTGTATTCTCAAATTTATGTTTTGATATAGGTAGTTTATCGTTTGATTTTTGTATTGATGTTAATGAAGTTATTTTGTGATTTAAGTTGTTAGAATTTTTGTTGTTGTAGACCAATTTATTTCTTAGTTAGATTTTTCTCAACCAATGTTAAGGATATTTTTTTTTCTCGGATAAGAATTATATTTTTCAACATAAGTCTATCAATGATTTTTTTATATTACAATGACTTTGTTAAATCATCAATATGTTATTTTTTGTCAATAGTTTGCTAGTATTTCTTTTCTAATGTTAACTGGAATTTTTCAACCAACATTAAATAGAATTTCTTTTTTTACAAATGTTAATTGAGAAAATTTCCCAATCAACACTGATAAAAAGGTTGACAAAAACTCCAACCATCAATATCATAAAAATAACCTTGATCATGTCATCCTAAAAAATTGTAATTGAATTGAAAACAATCTCGGTTCATCAATTGAGATAGAGAAAAAGTTATGCAAATATATTAGATAAAAATATCTTGATAACTTTGAGTAAAAAAATAACATTAATCAATATTAACTATAAAAGATTATCAATAATGATATTTTTTTTTATTTCTAATAATTATTTAATATTTAAATAACTTTTTGAATTTGGTGGTAATTAAAACAACTTATCAAAACAAGAAAAATTAAAATTCATTTGAATTTCCTTATCAAAAGAAAGCATGTGAAAAAATGAAATAATTTAAAATGAGATCAATTCAAATGTATTTAAAGGTCTTAAATGAGATCAATTCAAATGTATTTGTAAAGTTTTTTTAATATAAATAATTAAACATTTAAAATTTAAAATTATATTCCCAGCATAACATAAAATGTTTACTGTATTTCTTTTTAAAACAAACATCTCTACTAAATTAAAATCAACCTCACACTAATTCACATCTAAATTATATCAAACTTTTAACATCATTCGTTTACCATATCTAATCCTATAATACTCTTAAAAGTACAAGATAGATCAAATAAATTAAAACAAATTCTTTAACTATCATTTTTTACTTTTTATTTTATTTCTGATAGCATGTTATTTTGAAAATACAATTTAATCTTTGTCAGAATCTTTAAATTCCACTTTAATGGTAATATAATCAATTTAAAAAAAAATACAAAAATAAACTAGTTTTAGAACCCTCTTTTCAAATTATTAACCTTAAAAAAAGTGATTTAAAATAAGAAGAAGAAATAAAATTAAAAGTAAAAGCACTATGAGAATGAACAAAACCTGGCAACAGCTAGCAATGCATCAGTTATTGGCAGCAGCTAGCATAGCAGGCCTACCACAATAATTATTAGGATCCACACCATATTTAGTTTAGCCCTACATAATAATAATAATAATAAATAATAATAATAATAATAATAATAATAATAATAATAATAATAACCATTTCTCTTTTCTATTTGTATTATTTGTTTGAATGAATAAAATAAGGGAGAGAAATAAAAACATAAATAAAAAAAATTGTTTTTCTCATGAAAGTGAAATTTGGATATTTTTTGTACATGATAAAAAAAACAGGGTGAGACTTATAGTATGTTTTTACAGGAAAAGAAATAATAATACAATTTTTATTTTATTTTTGTTGTTGATAAGGATTAAAGAAAGGAAATAGAAGGGTGAAAGTGAAGAGAGTGAATAAAAAAGTTATTGAAATAAGGTAGGTGAGATTAATTAACACATAGAACTTAAAAAAAAGAAAAAATGTACAAAAAATTACTAAAGGAGGGAAAATATTATTAAAATATGGATTGATTATAAATAATTATGTGCCAATATTTCTGTTTTATTGTATAAAGCCACAGTGGTTTATGAGGGGTGTGTAATAACTATGTTAGTTTTTATTTTTTATAGTTTTATTTATATTATATAAACAAGCAAAGTATTATTCCAATTTCCATTTCTTTTATTTAATAAATTATCTCTATTTTCATTATTTTTTATTTCTATCCAATCAAATAGCCTTTCTTTTCATTTTTTTTTTCCTTTCATTCTGGTTATTATTTTTTCTTTTCTGTAAAAAAAAAACACTCTACTAATCTCAAATTACCTATTTATATTACTTGAACTTTTACTTTTCGTACTTTATATTTTATTAAATTTATTCTTAATATTTTGAGCTTAACCTTTTATTTTTATATATTATTGAGACTAATTATTAATTTACATTTTTCTATTTTATAATTAGAGTCTTTTGATCTTCAATAATCACAGAATATTTGATAGACCAAGAGCTCTAGTAATTATGATCTTTCAATCTCTCAATCATATAATTTAATAGTTAGTTTATTTTTACAAAACTATTTAATGAATAAATGATGGTAAATATATTTAGAATTATTCTTATTTTGAACTATTTAAGTTCACGGCACAGAAGAGAATAGAAAAAATTGTGAAATCTAATGTGATAGCAGAATGAGAAGGTGGAGATAGTAAAGTGGTGCTATTTGCAGAAACCAAATTGCAACAAATTTAGAAAATTGTTCACTTCTTTACTTCACCATGCCTAGTCTTGTAAACACTTTTTACCACTTTTCATCCAATTTCACAATTTAAAAGAATTTTCAATTTTCTTTCAATCTTCCAAATTTGTACATGCACACACAACCGAAATTTGTCTCATTTGATCGAAATGATCAAATCATAAAGTCTAGAGTTTCTGCTTTAGGTGGTTGAGAGTGTCGTGCGTGTCTCACAATGATCTTTTGTCAAACTTTGCTCAATTCAGGATGAACATATGTTCTGACTCGATTAATGACTTGTGAAGTACAATTTGGGTTGGGGTGGTAGGGGAAATTTGGTTTCCCAGAAACTCTATTATTTTCAATAGGGGTGTGACCGACGCGTCTGAAGTTTGTATCTTGATGCAAGCTGAGGTTTGGTCTTGGATCTCTGTAAAATCCCACTCTGCTTCGGTTTCCTTTTCCAGTTGATGTTTGAAACCTTTAGAATGTATGCGCTTGATGTATTTTGGGATTTTTAGTAGGGACAGTGTTTTTGCTTGTTGGTCCAGTAGTTCTTGTTAGATATTGGAGTATGTATGTATAATGGTTGATCCACTCCTAAAGTAGTTTGCATTTATATATTTATTATTGTTGATAAATAAAAAATAAAAAAAGTTAAGAAACAATCAATTACTTTTTTTTAAATGTGTTTATTTCAATATCTTTAAATTTCATGTAGGAAAGTAATTCAAAAATATTTGAAAAATGAAATATGGTATGAGAAAGTTTGGAGGAACTGAAGGAAGCAGCTGTGAATGGCAGAGTTGTAGGGTGGCGGAACAGTGAAGGACACTGACAAAGACAGTGTCCCTTACATAAGGTCACCATAATCAATCACTTTTGAAAGAAAAGAAAAACTGAGTGAGTGGAATCTAAGGTACGGCTCAATAAGGACATGGAGTTCATAATATATAACTATAATATAACATAACTAAATATTATCATTCATTTTTTTCTTTGATTTTGAATTTGCTTTAATATTGGATATTTTTGGAGATAGTGGAGAAGTGTACATGTCATGGGAGACATTATTCAAAGAGACAAAAAAAGAATACTACTTATTTATTTTTATAAGTAATTATAAAATAAAAAATAATTTAAAAAAAAAAATATTTGTTATATTATTAAATTATATATTAATTTAGAAGTTAAAAATTAATTTTTATTATTAATAAAAATTTATAAACTAATTTTTAAATTATTTAATTAGTTATCAAATTTTTTGTTATTAATTAATTTAAATTCTAAAATTTGATAGTTAAAATTTTGGTAATTAATTAAATATTATTTAAAAAAATAGTTTATAAAATTTATTAATAATAAAAATTATTTTATGTATTAATAATGTTTTTAATCTTTAAAATAATATATAATTTAATTAATATAATTATTAATTAATTTTTATTTTTAAAATTAATTTTTATTTAATGATTTTGGTGTAGTTTATGTTTCATAGTTAATCTTCACCTAGTACAAAATTAAGGTATAATAAATCAACATAAAATTTATTAACCTCAAACATGGATTACTAACTACTATGATTATGGTGGTAATGATGTTTGTAATAAATTATATATTTTTGTTGTTTTTATTCAATAATCCATCTATATTTTTAACAAAAATTAATTAAATAATTAACCTAATCTAAGCTAATTGTGATCCGCCTATAAATTTAACAAACTCAACTTAATAAAAGATTTTGGAAGTTTTATTCTAAAATGTTTATGTTTGTTTCAACTTTCTTGTTATTATTCAACTCGATTTGATTTAGGTCGAGTCAAGTTGGTTTGGATTTAGGTCGAGTTAAATCAACTTGAATCTAAGTTAAGTTGAATCAATTTGAGTCTAGGTCAAGCTAAATCGGCCTGATACCAAGTCGAGCTGAATCAGCCAAATACCAAGTCAAGTCGAATCGTCCAAGTACCAAGTCAAGCTGAATCAACTCAGGTTAAACCGAATCGGTCAAGTACTAGGTTGAGTCAAGTCGAGTCGGGTCCAGGTTGAGTTGAGTCAACCCGAGTCCCATGTGATGCCGAGTCCGAGTCGGTTTAGTCAAGATCAAACCAAATCTATCTGGATTTAAGTCGAGCCGAGTCAGTCTGGATTTAAGTCGAACTTAGCCAACTCGAGTCAAACGAAGCCAAGTCGTTACAGAAATATTGTTTAGAAATACTGTTGTAAAAGTTCTATTTTGAAAAATTGAGAAAAGTTGTTTAAGAAGATTTTCAAAATAAATAATCTAGAAATATTTTTTATGAAAGATAAAATGGACATTTTAAAAATTATAAATTGTAGATTAAAATTATAGAAATTATGGAGTGTAGAAGGAAATGGCCGCGATAAAGCAATAATTGATACAATTCTTGAAATTTTTTTATTGAGGCTAAAGCTACATGGACACGTAACATAGTTATGTGTTATGATCTATCAACGATTATTGCATAATAAGAATATATTAAGATAAATTAATATATTTCTCCTATTGTGATAGATTATAGAACTAATTATTTTTTTACTAATTATGAAACTAATTAGTTATTCTATAAAAAAAATAATTTAATTATATTAATTGATAATTTAAATACTTTAATATCTGACGTAAATATTTATGGGAAAGTAAGATTAAAATTTAAAATTAGTCTCAAATATGAGAGAGTAAAACGGTGGAAAAACTTGTTCTGAAAACACGTTCAGAAATGCATTTCATACATTTCGAAAATTCATGTTCTAGAAATAACGTATAATGAATAAAACTTCAATAAAATATAAAATAATTTTGATATTTTAAAAGATATGGGGTGTTAGAATAAACTATGGGAACTGCCGGAAGAAAACGCCTACATGATGCAGAATTTCTTTCTCCACCCCCTACGTTTTTTTTTTCTTGCATTCCCATAATTTCTAAAATTTTGAAATTAGTTTTGATCTTTTATTTGAGAAGGGTATAGTGGATGAGTATGAGTTGGTTTTATACTGTTCTTTTTTATTCGTTCATCTGAGATGCGGGACGCTTATAGAGACTTATTTTAGTTGTGGGACGTAGTCACCTTGTGAACCTCCTCTCCTAATCCTCACCATTTTTGTTCACTTATATCATTCAACTTAAACCAAATTACAAACAATGTAAACAATCTCATCCACCCTAAATCAATGACTAGTATCACAAATAAGCAGTCATGATCCACATATAAAACCAATGAATTGGAATACAAAGAATTGAACATAACATAGTGCATTCCAAATATATATACATTACGAATCCTCCACTTCAGATATATTACGATCCTCAAATTTGGATACACATTTATGATCCTTAAATTCGAAATATTTATGTACTCGCCAATCCAGGAGATTTCCAAATCACCTATTCCAGGATTTGTGCGGAATCAAGGTTCCAGAATTAAAAAAAACAAGGTGCGGATTCCTTGTTCCGTGAACCTTACGAAATGCAATATCTGAAATCACAACATATGTATTGCGAAAATGATAATCTAAAAAAAAAAAAACCAGAACTATATACCCAAAAATAAAACAAAAATGACTTACCTTCTTCTCCGAACAGAGAATCGCGAAAAGAAACCATCAAACCACCACAAAGTCGCTGGAGATACCATCGAACCACCACTAAGAGAAACGTCTTCCTATGTTCAGAGATGGAGTCACCATTGTGCATAGAGACCATTGCATGTCTGTGTGCAAAGGAAGAAGAAATAGTAAAGTGTGGATAATTGTGAGCGTTTTAGGATTTTTAGAAAATATTAGAGATAATTTTGTCTTTGCATAATATTGCAGGTGTAGAAAGAAAAATATAGAGCACATGAAAAAAATTAAAAAACTCTCCAATAGATATGGCTAATGTATATATGATAAGAATAAACTTATAAAAACAACATCTCTAGAAATATTATTTGTTATTAATATAGTAATTTTTCGTTATTCTCATGTTTCTTTAGGAGGTGTTCATTATTTTCTCCTAAGAAATAGACGTAAGGATGAGTTTTATCCTCATCACTAATCCTTCCTGCAGTATATTTAACACAAATAAAAGATGCAATTAAGTGAAATAACATCATGTATTTAAGTATAATTATTATCAATGTAATAAAGTATTCAACATCATTCAAAATTAGATTACTTTAATATTATAATAGAGCTAAAAAATCACACTTTTATATCACAATAATTTCAATCTCATATCAATACGAATAATAACTTTCAACATTTTATTATTTAACATGAAGTTAGGAAAAATTCTACAATTTTTTTAAGTAAAACTCACCTATGGGAAGTGTAGTTTCTCTCTTTTGTTCTCTTTAGGTGTTGAGAATGAGAAGAGAAAGTGAGATAACAAAAACTTGATTTAATATCCAAAAGAAACTTGGCTTGTGAGACAAACCCCGAGAATAAAGAAATAAAAAATATATTACTGTGAAATTTGGAGAAAGAATGAGGCAAAATTTGTCTCCACAATTCTAGATTAATCCATGATCATAAAAGTCAAATTATGAATAGTAAATTCTCCTTACACCATATCAATTCAAAATCCGCATTCAACACATTGACGTGAAATGTTCATTTTGCTCTTAATTTAAAAAAAAAAAATTGTCTTATGCATATTCATATCCATAAGTCAAATCATAAGTTCCAAATATACAAATCTATAACTAATATGTCATTTCCAGATTTCACCATCCAGAAACTTACCTAGACAACATAAATAACCTTCCGGATGTCAAGATCCGTAAGCAAACATAAATGAGTTCCAGAATATGAAAATCTAAAACTCATAACTCACTTTTGGATATGGTTATCCGGAAGCTTAAATGAAGTATGAAAATGACCTTCTGGATATCGAAATCTGGAATATATAAAAATCACTTTTGGATTTTTGCATCCGTAAACAAAAATGAAATTAAGGGTAATGTTGGATTTTAAATTTTGTATTGGGTGCATGTCTTAAATGATATGGTGTAGGGAGAAATTTGCCATATAAATTTCGGTTTACTTCATACTTGTTTGGTCCAATTTGAGAACGGAAAATGGCCTTGGCCCATTTAACTTTCTAATTTTCTAACTCTATTTTTTCTTCCTGCACCACTATAATTCCTAACCCCACGTCATAATCTTTAAAATAACATTTTACCTTGACTTCAGGATTAGCTTTTTGGCAAATATGATTTCTAAAATAGAATTTCCAAAACAGAATCTCTACAAAAAAATACCTTTTGGATATGTTTCTTACAAAAACTTATGGAAATAATTTATAATGTATTTTTTTGTTAAAAAAATCTGAAATATATTTCTTAAAAAATATATATTCTGGGTTATAAAATTTAGGTATTTTCATATTTCAAAAATACTTTTCAGATTATATAATCTATATATTTTTAAAAAATTAAATTATAAAACCATTTCATTTAAACTCTATAATTCAGAATATGTTTCTTAAAAAAATTAATTTCATATTATACAATCCAAAGATATCTCTATATCCAAAATATATTTCCAAAGCAAAAATTACTTTTCAAATTTTATAATCTAAAATATATTTTTCAAGGGTTAAATGGTCTTTTTATAAATTATACTTGAAAAAATAACACCATATTAGTATATTATATAAAGATCCTTTTGATTGGACGTACATGACCTCCTAGTATAGGACTTTCTTTTTGGAATCTTACATAAGGACAACTAGGTCCTACACTTTATTCTCATGATATAATAAAATATATTTTTTTAATAGCATTTAATGATAAAATATAGATTCCTCATTATTTATTTTGAAAAACAATTATCCAAATATGACATAATTTATACCCATATATATTTTTATCTATGAATGTTAATTAGTCTTGACTCATGTATTTTATCTCTCTTCGACTTGAATAATATAACTTCTTTTTCTAATTAAATTTGAAATTTTTTTAGGTCTTATAATAAATAATTATTCCTTGAAATTTTATACAAATAAAGTTTAAAGTTATTATCACTGATTCATAGTATTTGCGTTAAAGTAATATAAAAATGCATTAATTGAACTGAAATATTCCAAACTGAATTAAACTTTAAAAGTGAGTGATAAAATTCAACTAATTGTATAATGATTTAAATAAACTTAATTGAATTGCATTATTTTTTTAGGGAATTGAACTATCATAAATTGTTTGAATGATTACCAATAACCATCTTGTTTTTTAATCACGTAAGTTATAGTCCAGTTTAGTTCAAATAGTTCTATTTTAAAACAATTTAATTTTTAAAAATTAAACTAATATATAATTGTAAAAGAAACTTCTTTTCTGGATGTATTTTTTATTTTGGATTTCATTTTCCATATCAAAATTTTGACATTTAAATTACATTTTTTTTTAATTTCAGATTTTTAAATTCGAAATAAAGGATAATTTTAAAAAAATTGAAAAATATTAGAGTTCAAGTTGAAATTGATATAGTGTAGAAGAACTTGCCTAAAGAGATGGAACATAATAAGTGAGTGATGTGAAGCTTTTCTGAAGTTCCAATGAGTTTTGTGAAGAAATAGTGCAAACACTCCAACCCAATTAAAAGGGGCCCTGTGGATAGAAATGTGCCACGTGTAATTTGCAGAAGCAATTTTTTTAATAAAAATTACATGTATTTAAAAAAAAAAGAATTTTGGAGAAGGCTATTAGAATTTCAAAGATAAAAATTAAAAACATTCCAAAATATCATAGTTTTATCTAATCTATTCATGACCTTACTTATGCAACAAAAACAAAAATAAAAAAATCGAGATCTTAAAAAAAAGAAAAAATATATTAAAATTTTAATTAAGTATGATTAATCTAATCTCTAGCATCTTCTAATTGATGGTATTTAAAATGGAAAATATAACAAATAACCATTCAAAAAAATTAAAAAGAAAGTTAAAATTAATAGAATTTTGAGATATAATTTTTTACAATAAATAAACAATGAAATATTTTATTCTTTATAATTAACCTTATAAATTAAAATAATAAAATATTCATTATTCAATTTTCATTAAGTCTCTTTTATACTTACAAAAACTCATATGTTTAAAAAAGAATTCGAAATAAAAAAGAATCATTCTAATTTTTCTTGCATCACATGTTAATAATTTTCTTATTTATTGAATCTAAAAATTGTTAATTTCTTTAGGAAATAAAATTCATATATTTTATATAATATTGAAACATTACTAAAAGAAAAATATCACTAGAATCTTATAATTAATGTTTGACTTGGAGTACACCTAATTTTGTTTGACCTTTGAAGTTTTGGTATAACGTCACTAAATGTAGCAAATGACAAAACAAGAACAACGAAGCATAGCTGAATTAATCAAATAAATAAATAACACGTTCAATTTTTTTATTTATTTTTTATTTTTTATCGTGAACATGCTCAATTTTAACGTACATTGATCTAAAAATATTACTTAATTATGTATGGCATGTTATTTGATTCTCAGTTTGAATAAAAAATATTCTTTGTTTATGTTGTAATAAAAAAATTCAAAAATATTCCATGACATTGCAAAATTCATTTACATATATTGCAATTAAAAGAATACGTATTTTTCATGTATATGCATGTTAAGTTATTTCTTAATTTTCTGAATTATTTATAATTCGTATTAGGTTTTAATTTTTTTTAATTATCTGAATTTGTATACAATTTTTAATTGAGTATTTTCCGTAAATACACTTTTATGAAAAATTAACTACATGCATATAATAAAGAATGCAATCAGAAGCACTTAAAATTGAAAAACAAATACTAATTTAGACATTGAATTGGAAAAAAATATTTAAACTTCAAAATTGTCAATAAAGTTCAAAGAAGTAATGTAAATAGAAACTACCACTCACAACAAGAAAATCATCAAATAGAAACCAATATTTAGATACCAAAATAATTAGTTGCAATAGTGACTAAATTAGAAACCATTTTATAAACTAAAAAAAAAATTGATTTCTATTTGTGTGAAATAATTTTTAAATTGGTATCTAATTAGCTATCAAGGTTTTAACTACCAATTATTTAGATTCTAAATTTGGTAGCAAAACTATTTGGTAGCAAAAATCTTAGTTGCTAATTAGATATCAATTTAGAAACCATTTAACCATAATAGAAACTAATTTAGAAACCAAAAAATTTATTTAGTCCCTAAAATAGTTTCTAATTTAGTCACTATAACAACTAATTATTTTTTGTCTCTAAAATTGGTTTTTATTTCATGATTTTCTTGTAGTGACTACTTTATTTTATAGAGTTAAGTTGATACAAATTTAATTACATTTTAATCCCCTGCTTAATTGATTTGTGGTTTAAATTTATTAGCAAAGTTAATTTTGTAAATTATGACATTAAATTGTTTTTATTTAAAAATCTTAAATTATATTTTTAAAATTTTATAAATCAAATAACTTAAGATTTATTTTACTCCAAATTTAAATTGAAATCTTCAATTAAGTTCTTACCATTATTTATCTTGTAACAAGTATATACAAATTTATTAATATTGTTCAGGTTATAAAATTGTAAGTTATTCAACTTAGTTTGACCTATTATGAGTTAGTTACTTAGTGGGTCAATCCAATCTAATTATGTATTTAGAGTATATATGATGCAAACCGTAACAAAATATAGGCTACTTTTAGTTTAAAATAGTTGTAGACACAAATAATGGGGTGAACTTAGTCAGAATAAGATTTCAATTAGAAATTAAAATATATATTTTTTTCTCTTTATTAATCAATCCTAACTTTCATTTCTTCAATCTTTCTTCTTTAACTTTTCCTACCAGTTCTCTCTAAATTTGAGAGTCAAGCTCTCCTCTTTCTTTCTCTTTTAGTGATTTTAAATAGTTAAAGAGAAAATAAGAGAGTTAAAGAAGTTTCTTTTTCCACCTATATTTTTCAATCTTTATCTCTTCCTCTATGTAAAACTCATGGTTAGCATTTTTAGGTTTCAACTTGATTTTGGAGTGAATAATAGGTAGGGCTATGATCTTTAAGGTGATTAAGAAGTTATTTTGGTATTCTAGATTTATACTCCTCTTAATCCTCTTAATTAAGAGAAACTAGTTTTTTTCTAATTTTTAATTTATAAGTTACAATTTGATAGTGTGATGAATTGATATCCTTGCTAGTAAAAGATTTTTAGGTTAAAATGGTATTTGTTAAATTGTTTGATTTTGATGTGTAATTGATATTGACTTTATGAACTAAGACTTAAAGTTATTCTTGTTGGATTTTTGGCTTTTGTATGGTTGATGAGTGATACATGAAAGATTTTCAATGATAAAATTAAAATGAATGTGTAAAAATAAGAAAATATTGAAATTGTGGTTTTAGATTGCTACTTTAAATTAGGGATGGCAAAGTGGGGCAGGCCGGCCCGCTGGTAAAAAAACGCGGGGCAGACTGACTTTTTCAACCCGCTAACCCGCATTAGCCCGCAACCCGCGCGGGTCAGCAGCGGGGCGGAGTTGGCTGGCCCGCTAACCCGCAAGAAAAAAAAATTGGCACTTCGCAGCAGCAAGGCAACATAATTTGGTTTTCACAAAATTTCAAAGAAAGAAACACAACACAATCGCGTCAATAATGTTTATGTTTAATGTTTTTGAATTAATGTTTATGTTTAATGTTTTGGAATTAGGTATTTTTAATGTTTTGGA